>SXGT01702309.1_pt1 | contig 33918 bp, 32 predicted proteins | sample 3176221 | NCBI WGS metagenome assembly SXGT01 (sample SAMN11356862, study PRJNA531348) | freshwater metagenome | isolation source: freshwater sample F1-120 | place: China: Fuxian Lake, Yuxi | collected 2017-12-25 | reverse complement strand
TACCGTTTTGTGCCGCGACGGTGCGCACGACATAACGGAACGTGGTCAGGTTGTCGGCGCACGTCAGGGCATCGGCATGACGAAAGCCGATCTCGTGCTGGCCGATCGCGACCTCGTGGTGCGAGACCTCGATGTGGAAGCCCAACTGCACGAGCATGTCTTCGATCGCGCGACGAACGTTCTCGCCCTTGTCCATTGGGCCGACATCGAAGTAGCCAGCCTTGTCGTGCGGGTCCACCGTAGGTGCACCATCGGCGTCGCGATTAAAGATGAAGAACTCGGCCTCGGGACCAACGTTCATCATGAAGCCCATCTTCTTGGCCTCTGCGATCTGGCCCTTCAATGCGCCGCGGGGGTCGCCAGCGAACGGCGAGCCGTCGGGCTCGAGCACATCGCAGATGATCCGCGCCACGTTGCCCGTGTCGCGACCGAGCCAAGGCAGGATCGCGAACGTGCTGATGTCGGGCCGGAAGTACATGTCCGACTGTTCGATGCGCTTGTACCCGCGGATCGACGAGCCGTCGAACATCATCTCGTTGTCGAGCGCCTTGCTGAGTTCCTCAACAGGAATCGAGACGTTCTTCAGGTGCCCGTACAGCTCGGTGAACTGCAGCCGCACGAAGCGGACGTTGTGCGCCTTGCACTTGGCGAGTAGTTCTTTCTTCGTCATGTCTGAATCCCTCCGGGTCTAGCGGCGTAGCCCCACCGGGCACGCCGCGACGGGGAACGCAGCGTCGCGTCGTGGTGGGCACCGTTGCCAACCACAGGCCCAAAGGTAGCAGGGAGTGCGGACATCCGCGCTATTCTCGTTGGCGTTCCCTGCCGGAGTGGCGGAATTGGTAGACGCACCGGATTCAAAATCCGGCGTTGGCAACAATGTGCGGGTTCAAGTCCCGCCTCCGGTACTAGTTCCTCGCAACCATCAAGAGGAGCGCAATCCCACTGGGGTCGCGCACCAACCAACCGTCATCGTAGTCGACGGGAATACCACCCGCGTCACCCACGCGACTGACGCCAGCGGCCCGGTCGGCTTCCGTGGGTAGCACGAGCGAGAAGAGACGCAGGCCTGCCTCGTTGGTGGCCTGCTTTCTCGTCCTTGACGTGATCGCGGTGACGTCATTCGCGATCGGGGGCCTCGTCGATCGCAGCGTGATGATCACCGTCCTGCTCTGCCTCCCGGTGCTGGCGCTCGGCTCGTGGCTAGGACACCGTACGTTCCACGGCTCGAATACCGAACGCTTCCGCACGCGCGTCCTTTGGCTTCTCCTAGTTCTCCCGGTAACTACCGGCGTACAGGGCCTGCTGGCGTTCGTCCGTTAGCTCGACCCGCGTTACGATCCACGCAGTGACTGCGATTCCCGACATTACCGCCGAGGCACGCGCGGAAGCAGAGACCCATATCCGCGAGCACTCGCTGGGCGAGGCTGCACGGATCGCAAAGCTGTCGCGCATTCGCGAGGTGGTGCTCGGGGCACAGGACGGACTCCTCGTACCGCTCGGTGTCGTGACCGGCATGGCCGCCGCGAGTCCGTCGCAGTCGTTGATCATTATTGCCGGACTCGCCGAGGCCTTCGCAGGCGCGGTCGCGATGGGCAGTGGCTCGTATCTCGCAAGCGAGGCTGAGGAAGGTCTGTATCAGGCGGAGATTCGCGAAGAGGGCGAAGAGATCGTGGAGCACTTCGAGCGCGAGGTCGCCGAACTGGCGATCATCCTTGAGCACGAGGGTCTACCCCGCGCTGACGCGGAGCAGGTTGCCCAAGGCTTGGCTGCAAACGAGAACGTTTTTCTGAGGACGAAGATTCAGAAGGAGCTCGCGTTATCGCCGGACGCCGGCGGCGACGCCCTCGGCGACGCCTTCGTCGTCGGTGGCACCTATCTCGCCGCGGCATTTGTTCCGCTCTGGCCTTACTTCGTCTTCGACCTCAACACCGCGCTCGTGATCAGCCTCGTCAGTACGCTCATTGCGTTGTTCACGCTCGGTATTGCCAAGGGCAAGGTTGCGCGACTCGCGATCGTGCAGTCGGGCGCGAAGGTCGTGGTGATCGGCGGGATCTCGGCCGGCATTGGCTTTGCCGTCGGCCACATCGTGTCGACGTACTTCAGTTAGGACGTCCGTTCCCAGTCGACGAGGGCACGCCGCATCGCGTTGCGCACGATCGTCACGCCTTCATCGACGCCCATGCCTGGCTTGGCGAGCACTTGGTCGGCCTCAACGGCGAGCGCTACCTGTGCGCTGGCGATTGCGCTGACCTCGGTCTCGGCGCAGGAGCCACCAATGAAAACCCCGAGGCCAGCGTCGCGACAGACCTGCGCTGCAGCGATCGCTTCGGTCAAGCAGCCAAGGTCGGGCATTTTGATTTGGATCAGGTCGACGGCTTCGGCGGCGACAAACTGCGCCACGTCGGCATCGGTATTGCAGAACTCGTCCGCGACCAGAGCGACAGAGACACCGCGCTCTCGCAGCGTGGAACGCAGGTGCGCGAGCAGTTCGACCGTCTCGGCGACATCGGCGCCGTAACACGGCGACTCGATCGCGAGGTCGAGGCCTCCCGCGGCTGTCTCCGCGGCAGCGAGGAACGTCGCCATGCGGTCGACGTCGAGCGAGACGACCTGTCCGAGCATGCCGTAGACGTCGAGGTGCAGGGATGGGCGATAGCCGGCTGGGCCCAACTCGTCGACGCGGCGGCGCAACCACGCCACGTAGTCCAGAAACCGCTGTCCATCCTGTCCAAACGAATCGAGCGAGTTGAACAGGCCATGCGGCAGGACGTCAACTGCCCGCAGGATCATCCGGTCCGCGTTTAGCTCGCGCTCGTCACCGGACTGCGCATAGACCGGCAACAGCTCCGGCTCGTTGAGACCCGTAAGCTCCGCGAGGATCCGCAGCGGGCTGCTCCCCGCCTCCGCAGCGGTGGCATTAAGCAGCGCCTGACTGATGCCATAGCGAACGGCGGTATGGAGCGGGCGACCGTCAAACCGCAGTTTCTCAATCAGCTGACACCCACCAGCAAAGTCAAACTCTCCCGCGCGTTGGAGAGCCAGCGCCGCAAAATCGACCTCAACTCCAAGCACCGCAGGATCGACCGGAGCGTCGCGGCCGCCAACCCCCGCGTACTGCACCGACACAGCATCTCCCCAACCAACCGCGCCGGCAGCTGTCTCGACGCGAAGCAACATCGCCCGCGACGGACTACGGACTGCGCTGTGGCCGGGCGTGATCGGGTCGCCAAGGTACGCGAAGCCATCGTGCTTCGCGCCCGCGCGGATCGCCATCAGATCATCCGCATAAAATGCGGACTCGCCCGGTACTGCGTCGAGCCACGCAAGCTGGGGCATCGCTCAGCCCTCGAGCGCGAGCTCGAGCATCCGCTCCATCTCGTCGAGACCCTTGCCCCACGTTGCCGAATCGGCCAGGTCGATCCCGAACGCACCCAGCTGCTCGCCCGGTGACTTGCTGCCACCCGTGGCCAAGAAGTCGAGGTACGGACCGACGAAGGCGTCGCCATCCTCGCGATAGAGCGCGTAGAGCGTGAGACTCGCGAGGTGCGCAAAGGCGTAGGCATAGGTGTAGAAGCGGGTGTTGATGAAGTGCGGGATGTAGGACCATCCACGACGATAGCCCTCTGGTAGCTCCATCGAGTCACCGTAGTAGGCCTCGTTTCGGGCGATCCAAAACTGGCCAAGGCGATCCTTGGTGAGTGCCTGTCCCTCGCTACGGGCGCCATAGGCATCCTGCTCGTAGCGCACCATCATCGTCTGGCGGAAGACCGTCGCAAACCCCGACTCGAGTTCCTGACGGATGAGTGCCATCCGGGTCGCCGTATCGGGCTCTTCGGCCAGCATACGGTCGAACACAAGCAGTTCGGCGAAGGTGCTTGGCACCTCGCACAACGCCAACGGGGCGTGCATCGATAGCGCTGTCTGACGCTCGCTCGACAGGGCAAAATGCATGCCGTGCCCGAGCTCGTGTGCGACCGTCATCAGATCGCGCAGCGTGTCGGTGTGATTGAGCATGATGAACGGCTGTGCGTTCTGGGCCACGGACGCGCAGAAGGCTCCCCCACGCTTGCCCTGGCGCGGCTCGGCATCGACCCGTTGCTCGTCAAAGACGCTCTTAGAGACACGCAAGACCTTAGGCGAGAAGCGTCCGAACGCGTCTTCCACAATCCCACAGGCCTCGACGTACGGCATCGCACGCCCTTCGCCAAGCGGCGCGTACTGATCGGCGAGATGCAGCTTCTCGAGCCCCATCAACTCGGCTTTCTTCGTAAACCAGCGCTGCGCCATGCCATAGCGCGACTCGATTGCCTCCATCATCGCGTCGACCCAGACCGGCTCGAGCTCGTTCGAGAGGTGCCGCGGCGCGATCGGCGAGTCGTACCCGCGCAGCCGATCAATCGTCAGGCGATCGGCGACGATGCTGTCGTAACAGGCCGAGAGTACGTCGCCGTGCGGCTCGAGCACTACGTACAACGCTTCGAGCGCCGCCAACCGTACTGGTCGATTGGTGGTGTGGACGTACGACAACAATTCGTCCACGGTCTTTTCGGTCTCGCCAGTCCCGTCGTCGAACGGTGCACGGATGTTAGAGAGCGTCTGGGCGAAGAGGTTCTGCCAGGCGGACACGACCGGCTCGCGCTCGGACAGCATGCGCTCTTGGTCGTCCGGCAACACGTGCGGGCGGAAGCGACGCTCCGACGACAGGTAATGACGATTGGCTGCCAACTCCGGGGCGTCGATCAGCGGCTGAGCAACTGCGTCATCCGCGGCAATCCACTCAAGATCGAAGAAGCGCAACGCATTGCCCGCGCGCACCATGCCCTGATCGACGACCGTCTCAAAATCGCGCGCCTCATCGTCGTTAACGTCGACGCTGCGACGCAGACCGACGTACGACCCCACCCGATGCAGTGCATTGCTGATCTCGGCCAACTCGGCCAGGGCAGCTGCAAGCGCCTTCGCGCCAAGCGTCGCGACGGTACCGCGATAGGTGGCATCGAACGCCTCCGCTGCAGCAATCGTCTCGTTCAACAACTGCTGAGCAGCGGAAACGTCGGAGCAGATCAACGAGAGGTCCCAGCGGACACCCGCTGCGTTTGGTCCGGATGGCGTGAGAGCGGTCATGAACGAAGTGTTATCGATCGAGCCCGGCGAGTCGACGCTGAGCCAGCAGAAGTGCCAAGCAACTCGTCGCCGCCAAGATCTCGCCGCCAATCATCGCGATCGCGTCCGCCAATGGCATCGTGATCGGTAGTGTCGGCTCGTGTTGCGCGGCGGTTGGATCGGGAATGCAATTGCGCGCCAAAAAGATGTAGCCACGCTCGTTCATGCGACCAGGACTCGTACAGAACTCTCCCAACGGTTCGATTTCGTCCGACCGGAGTAGCGTCTCCTCACCGAGCTCGCGGCGCGCACAGTCGAGCGGCTCCTCGTCCGCATCGAGCGCACCTGCTGGCACCTCCAGGGTCTCGAGGCCCATCGCGTAGCGATACTGGCGCACGAGCACGACATCGCCATTCGGGAGTAACGGAACAATTTTTGCAAATCCCGGCGAGAGAATCAGCGGAAATTGATATTCGCGGCCTTCTGGAGTGCGAACGTCGTGTTCCTCGATGCGGACTACATCATCATGGAGCACGCGCCTGCCGAGAGTTTGCCACGCGTTGGGTCCCTGATGTTCCACCTCGGCACTATAGGGCTGAAGCAAGAGCAGGTAGAGTTGCATTTCGATGCGTGTCCGTCCTGCTCTGATCGTCCTCGCGGCAATCGTGGTTGCCGTCGTCGCGGGCTCCTCGCTCCTTCACCAAACCACGAACTCATCGGCAGCACCCGCAGCTGCGACGACGCAGGCCGACGCCACGGCAGTTGCCGAGCCAGTCAAGAACGTGCCGCTGCTGACACTGCCCGACCCCTTGCCAACACGCACCGTGCGCGTCCCGATTTTGATGTACCACCGGATCGCAGTACTCGCCGGCGACGAGCCAGCAGTCACCGTTGATCTGACGGTCGACCCCGGCGAATTCACACTCCAGATGCAATGGCTGCAGGACAACGGCTATACCTCGATCACGCAGATGCAGCTGTATCGCGCGCTCGAAGAAGGCAAGTCATTACCCGAAAAGCCAGTCCTGATTACCTTCGATGACGGCTACCGCGGCATCGCCACGATCGCGGCACCCATCATGACCCGTGTGGACATGGTCGGCACGGCCTACGTCATCACCGATCGCATCGCGAACCTCAAGAAGACCGCCCCCACTTGGATGACGTGGTCGCAACTGCGAACGCTCGAACAGCGCGGTTGGGACATCGGGTCGCACACGGTCTCCCACACAGAGATTCCAAGCATGACTCCCGAGGCAGCCCTGAAGACGCTCCGCGCCTCCCGCTCTGCCCTCGAGAAGCACCTTGCCCATCCAGTCCAGTGGTTCTGTTATCCGGCGGGCTCTGTCGATGCGGCATCCGTCGAACTAGTCAAGGAAGCGGGCTACGTCCTTGCCACTACAACGAAGTCGGGTGACGTGCATTCCGCCGCTGATCCACTCCAGTTGAGTCGGATCCGAATCTCGAACAGCACCGGCGTGCGCGGTCTCGCCGACGCGCTGTCGTCCTAACGCAAAGGCTCGGCGAAGACATCGAGACTCGACACGCCAATGCGTGTCGCACCAGCCGTGATCAGCTCCGCAATCTCATCCATACCCCGCACGGCACGGACGGACTTGACTCCGACGCCAGCGCCGACCTCTTCTCGCAGCAACTCGATATCCAAAGCGTCCTCGGGCTCGGGTACGAGCCCCGAGGAAGTCACGATCATGTCCACTTGGGCTGCCACCACCGCACGCACAAGCAGGCGTAGCGTTCGATCGTCAAATACGCCGGTCTCAACCACAGCTCGTACGAGTACCTCGGCTCGAACTTCGCGAGCCTCGTTGATACATCGAGCAAGCTCATCGCGAACGTGATTCGGATCGCCGGACGAAAAAGCCGCGAGATCGACCACGATCTCGAGCTCGTGCGCACCATCCTCAAGTGCCCTCCGCCCTGCAAGCGCCTTGATCGAGGGCAGATCAGTCCCGAATGGATGTGAGATCAGCGCGACAAGCTTGACGTCGGAGCCGACGAGTGCAGCACTGGCAGTCGCCACGTATGTCGGTGGCACGCAGACTGCGGCCACGTGTGCCTGCATTGCCGCCTCGCAGAAGGCAGCGCACTGACCCGCCGTTAGACGCGGCCGCAGCAGCATCAGTTCGATCGACTTCGCCACATCGCCGGTTCGTCGTGCCACCCGTAGAGCGTACCCGCCCAACGTGACCCCGGTCGCTCCATCACACCTGTAACTCGTCTAGTATGCGGAGCCCACGTAATGAATGACTTCCGCGATCAGAGGCGTTACGACGCGCACCAGGAGGCGATGCGCAACTCGCGCCGCGCCAAACAGCGCGCGACTGCACGAGCGATTCAGCGCAAGCGGCGCATGATGTTGATCGTGGTTCTGTTGCTGCCTGTCACAATCGCAGCGTTCGCCTTCACGTGGAGTCGCAGCGACGAGACGCCCAAGCAGGCTCCGCCGGTAACCGAGGCGCTACCGGATCAGTCGGCGGCCGAGTAGTCCGTTGGTGGGCGTGTCGCCATGCCGAATCACGTTCGCGGAGTCCACGTCACGAGCTATGGCGTCGCCGAGCCCACGATGTTCGAGCCGATCATGGCACTCGCCGATCCGAAGATCGGGATGAATGCGATTCAGCTCGACATCAAGGACGAGCGCGGCGAGGTTGCTTTCAGCACACCGATCCCGACAGCCAGAGAGGCTGGTGCGCACATGAATATCTACGATCCGGTCAAGGTGCTTCGACGAGCTCACGAGGCGGGTCTCTACGTGATCGGCCGCATCGTAGTGTTCCAGGATGGCTATGCCCCCGGCGCGGATCCGTCCATCGCCGTCCGCTCTCGTCGTGGCGGCCTCTGGAAGAACGATCTTGGCATCACGTGGGCCGATCCCACCAATGAGGCCTCGTGGGAATACCCAATCCAATTGGCAACGTACGCCGCCGAGCTGGGCTTCGACGAAATCATGTTCGACTACGTTCGTTATCCCACCGACGGCGATGCGGCAGACATGGTCTTCCACGATCCAGGTCGTAATCGCGACAACACCATCACCTCGTTTCTGAAGAAGGCTTCTGGATCCCTCAAGCCGCTCGGCGTTCACGTCTCTGCCGCCATGTTCGGACTCGCAGCGACCAGCGAACTCGGCATTGGTCAGAAGCCCGGCCAGCTACGCAACATCCTCGACGCCGTCTATCCGATGGTCTATCCGTCGCACTTCACCGATGGCCAGTTTGGCATCAGCAAGCCTGGTGATACGCCTGGACCCACGGTCGCCGCAGCGCTCTCCGACTGGCGCCGCCGCACGAATGGCGGCACGGTTCAGATCCGCCCCTGGCTTCAAGACTTCACGCTTGGCGGCATCGACTACGGCCTGCCACAGGTGCTGGAGCAGATCGACGCTGCCGACCGCACAGGCGTGAGCGGCTGGCTGCTCTGGAACGCTCAGTGCACGTACACGTCCGGTGCCTTCGCTGGCACCCACGGCCAGCCGTAGCGCTACGGGCCGAGTCGGTCGAGCAGCGCAGGATCGTCGCGCCAGCCGCTCTGCGATCGCACACGCAGGTCGAGCATCACCTTGGCACCGATGATGCGCTCGATGTTTGGGCGCGCCGACGTTCCGATCGCACGAATCATTGAACCCCCGGCACCAATCACGATTCCTTGCTGCGACTTAGAGTCCACATAGATCGTCGCCTCGATACGGGCCGCACGCTTTTTCGTCGGCGCCTCGTACTCCTCGACGACCACTGTCAATGCGTGTGGCACCTCGTCGCGCAACCGGCGTAGCGCCTGCTCCCGAATCAATTCGGCGATCTGAAGACGCACAGGATCCGACGACTTGGCGTCGTCGGGAAACAAGGCAGGTCCCTCTGGCGCTAAGCGAACGAGGTCGTCAATGAGCGCCTGCACGCCATCACCATTGATGGCCGAGATCGGGTGCATCTCCGTGAAGTCGCCCAATTCGGCGGCGGCACCGATCGCCCGCCCAATCCGTTCAAGAGAAAGGCCATCGGTCTTGTTGACAACGATGATCACCGGCACCCCTGCGGCGAACGCGGCCTCAGCGCTGGCGCGATCCCCACCACCGATCGACTCCGTGCCGTCGACGACGAGCAAGACGAGGTCGACGTCGGAGAGCGTTTCGCGCACGCTGCTGGCCATCCGCTGTGTCAGACCGTCACGCGGAATCTGAATTCCTGGAAGGTCCGCGAGCACGAGTTGCCACCCCTCACCGTGGGCAATGCCGACAATTCGGCGCCTGGTCGTCTGCGGTCGACTCGACGTGATCGTCACGTGCTGGCCAACGATCGCGTTGACCAGCGTGCTCTTGCCAACATTGGGACGACCGGCGAGACCGATCAGTGCGCAGCGGAACTCCACCCGTGCAGGGTACGCGACTCCGCCAGTTCCGCCGTCGCATCTCTCCCATCCAGTACGCTACGCAGCAGAGTTGATGAGTGACCCCCACAACGCACGAGACACGGATTCCGCTCCTGGTTGTGTCGACCAGGCCGTCGAAGTTCGCGTGCGCGAGCTGCCCTTCCTCGACATCAACGATCCGACGTTTTCGATTCGCTCCGACGCAGTGCGCGACGCCCGTGCTGCCGGCCCATATGCGCGCACCCCATACGGGCTGGCAGTGCTGCGCTATGCCGAGGTCAACGCGCTCGTCAACGACAAGCGCCTGATCCAAGGCAGTGCTGCCTGGTCTCGCCATAACAGCATCACTGGCCCTTGGGCTCACTGGTGGTCGAATATCGTGCTCAACCGTGAGGGTCAGGATCATGTTCGTCTCCGCAAGCTCGTGAATCCGGCATTCGCATCGAAACACGTGGCGAATCTCGTACCCGAGTTTCAAGCGCTCGCGAATGAGCTGATCGACGCCTTCGTCGACGACGGACAGTGCGAGTTCATGCACCAGTTCTCCGAGCCATACGCCACGCGAGTTGTCTGCAAGCTGCTCGGCATTCCGGAGGACGAGTGGGAGACGCTCGCCGGCTGGTCCGAGCAGATCGGGCTCGGCCTTTCGATCGTCGGCTCGGCACGGCAGGTCGAGATGGAGGCTGGGCTTGCCAACATGCTCGCCTACGCCGACACCATGATTGAGGACCGTCAGCAACAGCCAAAGGACGACTTTCTGCAAAGCCTCGTCGATGCCAATGTCGACAGCGACTCCCTGACCGACCAAGAGCTGCGCGAAAACATCGCTCTGCTCGTCTTCGGTGGCATCGATACGACCCGTAACCAGCTCGGACTTGGAATCGACATTTTCTGTCGACAGCCTGAGCAGTGGCAACTCTTGCGCGAACGACCCGAGTTGGCCACCAATGCCGTCGAGGAGATCATGCGCATGCGACCAACGACGACGTGGATCACGCGTGAGGCCACCGAAGACTTTGAGCTCGATGGCATTCAGGTTTCACAGGGCACGACGCTCCATCTCTTCACCGAGTCGAGCGGCACCGATCCGCACAAGTACGAAAACCGAGCGTTCGACATCAGCATCGAAGATCGGCCGAAGCACTTTGGCTTTGGTGGGGGACGTCATTACTGCCTCGGGCATTTCATTGCACGGGGCGACATGACGGAGGCACTGGTCCTGCTGGCCCAACGGCTACCCAATCTGCGGCACGACGGTGAGCCGGAATTTCTGCCCGATTCGGGCAACACTGGACCGGTTCGACTGCCACTCCTTTTCGGTCCGACAGAGTCGTCCCGATGAGCGAGCTGCAACTGCTTGAGTCCGGCGTCTTGACGCTCGGCTGTGGTGATCTCCAGGCACCGCCGCTCTTCGAACTGATCCAAGACGACGGCACCCGTCCCGGCTACGAGCCGATGGCAGCCGCTCTCGTCGCCGCTCAAATGGGTCTCCTGATCGATTGGGTTCCGCTCGAATGGAGCGACTTCTATCCCGCGCTCCACGAAGGACGCGTCGATGCGATCTGGTGCGGTCAGGGGATTACCGAAGCACGCCAGCAGCTTGCCGACTTTACACGTCCCTACGCGGTCTTCAACGAGTCGCTCGTGACCCGCCGCGAGAGCACCGTCTCAAACCCGCTCGAGTGCGCGGGGCTCCGCATCGGCGCAATTGCGGCCAGCACAAACATGGCGGTGACCGAGACATTCCCCGGCGGGATTCCCGTCTCGTTTGATGGCGCCACGAACGACGTCTTCGGAGACATGATCGCTGCTACTCGCTCAGGCGAGATCGACGGTTTCGTGGACGATGACGTTGTGATGGTGCCACTCGACGACGACCCGGATTTACGGCTGGCCTTCACCATCGAAACACGCAACAGGTGGGGTATTGCCGTGCGTCGCGGAGATGATGACCTACGCAACGCCCTTGACGGGGCGCTGGGAACGATCATCGACAATGGCTCTCTTGCCGAGGTCTGGCACGCCCATATGCCTGACCTCCCGTGGCCGCTCAGCTGAACGGTAGGCTGCCATTCATGACCCGCCCCGTGATTGGCCTGACGGCATATCGGCGTTCGCTCGCCACGCCACTCGGTGAGCAGACCGATCTCTACACGCTCGACGCGGCCTATACGCATTGCGTTGAGGCTGCGGGCGGGCAGCCTCTGATGATTCCCCACGGCGAAGATGCCGAAGGCGTGCTGGATCTCCTCGATGGCCTCGTGTTGACCGGTGGCGGTGACCTCGATCCTCAGCACTACGGGGAGGCAGCGGCAGTCACGCTCGAAGATCCGAACGCTGGGGCTGATCTCTGGGAGCTCGCACTCGCGCGCGAGGCAGGGGCCCGCCGATTGCCAGTGCTCGGCATCTGTCGTGGCATGCAGGCTCTCGCAATCGCCAATGGCGGCACGATGGTCCAAGATCTTGAGGAGCAGCATGGCCATCCGCTGATTCCAAAGAATCCACAGGCCCTGATGGAATCGCGACACCCAATTGAGCTCGCAGCACAATCGCGGATCGCCGAGGTGATGGGGATAACAATGTTTCCCGTCAACTCGATCCACCATCAAGCGGTAATCGACGCTGGAACGCTGACTGTGACGGCACGAGTGGGCGTGGTCATTGAGGCGCTCGAAGGACCGGTCGACTGGCCCATCATCGGCGTACAGTGGCATCCGGAGAAAATGCATGAACCTGAGCAGCAGACGCTCTTTCGGGATCTCGTCGCTGCCGCTCAGCGTTACCACAAGCGCTGATTTACGTGCGTGCCCACGCGCCAGATCGCGTACACTCGCGCCATGAGCCACATCGTCAACGGTGCCTGCCCACTCGACTGTCCCGATACGTGTGCGTGGCAGATCGAGGTTGAGGATGGCAAAGCGATCCGGATGCGCGGCCGTAAGGACCATCCCTATACGCGCGGTTCCTTATGCGGCAAGGTCAACCGCTACCTCGATGCGGTCTACTCCCCTGATCGACTGACAACGCCGCTGCGACGCATTGGTGCGAAGGGCGACGGACGGTTCCAAGCAATCGACTGGGACGAGGCGATCGGCCTGACCGCCACAGCCCTCCGGACGACGATCGACCGCTACGGCCCGGAGGCGGTTCTGCCGTTTTATTACGCCGGCACACTCGGTGCTGTCCAAGGCTGGTCACTGGGGCAGCGTCTCTTTAAGCACCTCGGCGCAACGCGGCTCGACACGACAATTTGTGACGCCGCCACCTACGCCGCCTTGCGAGTAACGATGCATCGGCCCGTCGGGACCGACCCAGAGGACTTCGCCCACGCGAGGCTGATTCTGGTCTGGGGCGCCAATCTGCTGTCGTCGAACATGCATCAATGGCACTTCATTCACGCCGCGCAACAAAACGGCGCCCACGTGGTCTCGATTGACCCGCTGCCGACAGATACAGCCGAACGCTGCGACCAGCACCTGCAATTGCTCCCTGGAACCGACGCCGCACTGGCCATGGGCCTGATGGGAGAACTCCACGCTGCTGATGCCTGCGACGAGGAGTGGCTCGCCGAGTGCGCGGTCGGCTGGCCGGAGCTGCGCGAGCGCCTCGCCGACTGGAACGCCGAGCGGGCCGCCGAGATTTGCGGTCTCGACGCCAGCGAGATCCGAGATCTTGCAGAGCGCATCATCACGACACGCCCGACGGCGATCCGTCTCGGTCTCGGTCTTCAACGCCACGGCGGCGCCGGTGCCGCCATTCGTGCGATCACCGTGCTCGGCGCGGTGTCAGGTGACTTTCGGCACGTCGGTGGCGGCGTCGTATCCGAGACGAGTGGCCGCTTCGATGACGTAACCAGCGATCTCGAGGAGCCTGCTGGACTGCCACTACCACTGGCGCGCACGATCAACATGTCGAGGCTTGCCGAGGCGTTGACGGATTCCGCCCTCGCTCCGGCCGTGCACGCCATGGTCGTGTGGAACACCAATCCAGCCGCGACCGTCCCCGATCAGAGTCGCGTGCAGCAGGGCTTCCGCCGCGACGATCTACATCTGACCGTGCTGGAGCACCGACTGACTGATACGGCGCTGTTCGCCGATGTCGTACTGCCGGCCACGATGCAAACCGAGCACCTCGATATCCATCCGTCGTATGGCCACCACTATCTGACCCTTAATCTGCCAGCGATCGAACCAGTCGGTCAGTGCCTACCGAACAATGAGATCTTCCGCCGCCTCGCCACCGCTCTGGAGTTGACGCACCCACGCCTTCACGACAGCGACGAAGCCTTGGTCCGAAAGTTTGTTGACACCGATCGCGCCCGCGAACGCGGGATCACGTTCGAGTCTCTCTGCGAGACGGGCTACGCGGCCATTGACGACCTCGCCGGGACCGCACCGCACGCCCACGGCGGTTTTCCCACACGCGACGGCAAGCTGCACATCACCGTGCCAGCGCTGGCCGAGGACAACATGGATCCGATCCCCGGCTACACGCCTTCGTACGAGGGTGCCGATCCAGTCTTGGCCCAGCGCTTTCCGCTGATCCTGATCACGCCCGCACATCGTTTTTTCCTCAACTCGACGTTCGCCGACCTGCCCGGACATCTGCGCATGACCGGCGCCCCTACCCTGTTTCTCAGCCAGAGCGACGCAACGGCACGGGGCATCGAAGCAGGCGATGAGGTCGAGGTTGCGAATGATCGCGGTGCGTTCCGCTGTCGGGCGGCAATCCACCCTAAGGCCCGTGACGGTGTCGCCTGGTCATACAAGGCGTACTGGGCCAAAGACAACAGCGGCAGCAACGTCAACGCCACGACTCCGGTCCGCGACGCGGATATGGGAGGAGCCCCCACGTTCCATGACAATCGAGTGGAGGCAATGCTGGTCGCCAAGGCGAACGAGTCCACACCCAGCGCAGTCGCTGCCGTCGGCGACTAGAACAACCACGGACATGACAAGTGCGCACGTGTCAGGTCCTCGTTGAGACCACTTGGCGCGTTGGATTACCGCCAACGACCGAGCCACCGAAACGCTAGTGGTCGCCGTCGGCGCCCTTCTTGGGGATCATGCCGGCCGGCGCGAGTCGCGCCAACGCGTTCGCAAGACGGTTGGGCTGCTTACCGACTGCCTCAGCGCGCTCTTTTGAGGCAACACAGGTACGCACTACGTGGGCACCGACGTAGCGGATTGGGTCGGGAGGGAAGCTTCCGGGCTTGCCATTGACGAGCGCGCTCCCTGCGAAACCATCGGTCTCGCCCAGCACGAGATCAGCCAGGATGCGCCCGCCGAGTCGCGACGGACCAACGCCGTTCCCAGAGAAGCCCGCGCCGTAGAGAATGTGGGGCCGTCCACCGAGGTTGCCAAACAATGGAATACCCGACGGCGAACGATCGATCGGGCCGCTCCAATCGTGCGTAATCGGCACATCTGCGAGCGCTGGGTAGAGTCGGCGAAAATCGAGTGTCACGTCCGCTGCACGACTCGCATCGCGATCGAAACTCGCACCCATGCGTGCGCCGAGGGCAATGCCCCAACCGCCCTTGCCAAAGGCGATCCTTCCGTCCTCGGTCGTGCGATAGTAATGGACCTGCAGTTGAGAATCCGAGATCGACTCACCGCCCGTCCAACCGATCTCCTCCAGGCGATCGACAATCGGTGGCGTCGAGACAATGTCACTCGAGATCGCCACGATCTTGCGGTGCAGCTCGCGCATCCCGGCCGCATGCGCATTGACTGCCAACACGACAACGTCGGCCGTCAACGCACCGTTCGGCGTGCGAATGATTGCCGGCCGGCGGCGATCCAACTCGATCATCGGGCTGTGCTCATAGATCCGCACTCCCAACTGCTGTGCCGCACGCACCAGACCACGAACGAGATAGCCGGGGTGAACGGTGGCAGCGCTCGCCTCAAAGACACCCTCGAGGTGAACGGGCGACCCAGTGCGTCGCGCAATCTCCTCGGGCGAGAGGTGTGTAAAGGGCGCGACGCCAAGGCTGTCGCAGAGCTCCACTACCGGGCTCCACGCACCCCGCTGGACCTCAGTCGCCGCAGTCCACAGCCAGCCGCCCCGCTTGAATTGTGCGTCGATGTGGTACCGCTCGCAGGCCTCTTCGATCTCACTGATCGCAGCCTCTGACGCCTGTGCGAGTTCGACCGCCTCGCGCTCACCTGCCAGCTTGATCAGTGTCGCTAATTTCGGCCACCAACTGAGCACGAAGCCACCGTTGCGACCAGAAGCTCCGCCACCACAGACGTCTTTCTCGACGATCACTACGTCGAGCGACGGCTCACGCTCCTTCAGCAGAATCGCAGTCCAAAGCCCGAGGTAACCACCGCCAATGATCGCAACGTCGGCGTGATCTCCACCGTTCAAGACCGGCGCATCGGTTGACCCGGTGTACGCCTGTTCAAGCCAAAGCGATCGATGTGGTTCAGTCATGAGAAGATCGTGGCAGGGTTCTGGCTCGCCGTCCAGCAGCCACCGGTGCAACCTGACCCATACTGTGATGATGTCTCGTCTACGTACCGGAGTGCTTACGGGAATGCTGGTTAGCCTCGTCCTCGCCGTGCTCGGCGGCGGCGCGGCCAATGGACAGACGTAAACGACTGCATCCCCCGCCAGCGACCCAGCAGCCACGACGGATGCCGCAGCCACACAGCCTGCGCTTGATTTTCGTCCTACCAAGCGCGAGTCGTATGTCGCACGACTGATTACCCGCGTGGGGCTGTATCCAAAAGCAGGCGGCGGAAAGCTACGCGGTACGTTGGCACCTTGGACGAGCGACACGGGCAATCCCGTCGAACTGCTGGTGCTCGACAACACGGTTTCGTCCAAAGGTGAGACGTGGCTCAAGGTACGCCTACCCCGCCGTCCGAACGACGCCACTGCCTGGATCCGAGAGTCCAACGTGACTCTGCGGAAAACCCCGATGCGCGTCGAGATCAGCCTTCTTCGTCACGAGCTACGGGTGTTTCGACGCGGACGCGCAGTGCTGAGGATCGGTGTGGCCCTCGGCGCAGCTGCGACACCGACTCCTCGGGGACGCTTCGCGGTCTATCAGAAGATTCGAGAGGTCTGGTGGAGCCCCCTCGGCCCGTGGGCAATTCATCTGACCGCTCATTCGAACGTCCTCTTTGAGTACGCCGGCGGACCAGGACGTGTGGCGATCCACGGCGCGCGTGGCGTCCTCTGGGCCGAGCCGGGCACGAACCCTTCCCACGGTTGCATTCGCGTTCCCGATCCGGATATTCGCAAGGTTGTGCCTCTCGTCTCTCCCGGCACGCCGGTCGTCATCGTCGCCTAGCCAGACACCGCTGTCGAACGCTCTAGTCGGGTGCAACGATGATCAGGTGCACGTTGCCCGGTCCATGTACTCCAAGGATCAGCACCTTCTCGATGTCAGCACTGCGACTGGGGCCGGACTGTAACGCGAACAGACTGCCTGCCTCAGCAAGAACATCACCGTCGAACAACTCGTGCAACCCTCCGACGATCTGCTCGTCCCGCACCACGCAGATATGGGTCGGCGCGATCAACGCCCCTGCACGCCCGGCCCCTGCAGCCGAGGTGACGATCGATCCGCTCGCCGCCACGGCGGCGATACACCCGGTGACGGTGGCATCCAACGCGCCCGCTTGGGCGCGATTCGGCGCAACCTCGGCGTAGATCGCTCCTGTCAAACCGGCAACCGCCAAGGTAGCCTGCACGTCGTCAACAAACGGAGCGAGGTCTGTCGTCAAGGCGATCCGTTGAGAATTTGCCTCCACCAACACGCGGGCGACCGTCGCAGCAACGTCGCTTGCTGTCACACGGTGGACAACCGTGCTCGCCGCTTCGGCCTCCGCCTGTAGACGAGCGGCGCGATCCTCTCCTACCCGCAGTTGAGTCGGCGCATCGGGCGCGTCTCGTCGATCAGGAAGGCCCGGATCGAGACCACGTGGCGCGCTGCGGATTGCCGCCAGAAAGGAGGCTCGATCGGTCATCGTGCGCGCCTTCCGACGACGAGATCGCGCCCTGCGGTCCAGCGCCGCAGCAGTGGAGTCTTGGCCGACACAACGCCGTCACGAGCGAGCGTCCGCAGGGAGCCACGGGCCACAGCCGTGCTGGCACGGTAGAGCAGTGGCCGACTCCAAACCTGTGCCCACAGTGCGAACGCGAGCTGCTCATGACGCGGCACATGCCCATCGGCATCCGAGCGTCGCCGCAGGCCGAGCAGAAGATCGTGCAGTGGGATTTTGACCGGACAGACGTCGTCGCAGGCGCCGCAGAGCGTGGTGGCATGCGCCAGTTCGCCGGCCTCTTCCTGCCCACGAAACAGTGGTGTCAGGACGGCGCCAATTGGACCGCCGTAGACCCAGCCGTAGGCGTGCCCGCCAACCTGGCGGTAGACGGGACAGACGTTCTGACACGCTCCACAGCGGATGCAGTGCAGCGCCTCTTCGAATTCGCCACCCAAGAGCGCACTGCGCCCGGCGTCGAGCAGCACGACATGCATCTGCTCGGGACCATCGGGCTCACCTTGCCGCCGAGGGCCGGCAGCAACCGAAACGTACGTCGTGATCTGCTGGCCCGTGCCGTGGCCGGTCAAGAGCGGCAGCAACACGGCAAGGTCACGCCGTCGCGGCAACACCTTCTCGATCCCCACCAGCGCGATGTGGATCGGTGGTAGCGACGTTGTCAGGCGTCCGTTACCTTCGTTGGTGACGAGCAGCACGTCCCCGGTCTCGGCGATCAGAAAGTTGCCGCCGCTAATCCCCGCGTCCGCAGTCAGGAACGCGTGCCGGAGACCTTCTCGCGCGAAGGCCGTCAGTGCCTCTGCCTCGTTTGGCAACTCGTGCCCAGCCATGGCCGAAAACAGCTCGTGGACCTCGTCTTTGGTGCGATGCAAGATCGGTGCGATCACATGACCTGGACGATCACCCATCGCCTGCACGACGAACTCACCCAGGTCGGTCTCATAGATGTCAACGCCAACCGCCTCAAGCGCCGAATTGAGCGATACCTCTTCCGACGCCATCGACTTCGACTTAACGACCCGGGTGATCTGCTGATCCGTGCAGATTTGCGCCACGATTCGCCGCGCCTCGGACTCGTCGGACGCGTAGTGCACGACTGTGCCCTTGCGTTCGGCCTGATCGATCCAATGGTCGAGGTAGTCCGGCAAATTGGCAATTGCGTGGGCTCGAATTTTGCGGGCCTCTTCGCGCAGCGCATCATGATCTGTGCCGACAAAGCGCGCAGTTGTGAGCGCCGCGGCATGGTCGGTCGCATTCGCGATCGCACCACGCGCGAACGGGCGCGCCATTGTCTTCGCGGCCCGTTCTTCAAACGTCGTCGTCGTCAGTTCGAAGGCGTCGGGCTGATGCGCTGGCTTGGCCCAGCCGGGCGGCAGCGGCGTTCCCCCGACATCTTCTCGCGTCGCGCTCACGCCAGCGCCTCAGCCATTAGGGTCGCAACATGGACGGCACGCACGGGCGTGCCTTGACGCGACATCCGCCCTGCCAGTTGCATCAAGCAGCCCGGGTCCGATGACACGAGCACATCGACCTTCGCCGCCACCATATCGTCGATTTTGGTGTCCGCCATCGCCACGGATACGTCCGGGTAGCGTCCGCTAAACGTGCCACCGAAACCGCAGCAGCGCTCGCTGGAGTCGAGTTCGACAAGTTCCAGCCCGGCGACAGTCTGCAGGACCTCGCGTGGCGCCTCCTTGATCCGCAGCTCGCGCAGCATGTGGCAGGAGTCGTGGTACCCGACCCGGACCGCGAGTGACGGCTCTAGATCACGTAAGGCATCCGTATGCTCGGCGAGAAAGCTTGAGAGCTCTCGCACGCGCCGAGCGATTCGCGTCGCTGCCTCGGCCTCGGGGGTGCCGTGGAAGAGCTCGCGCCAGTGCAGACGCACCATGCTGGCGCACGAGCCAGAAGGAACCAGAATCGGCAGATCCGATCCATCATCCAACGCCTTCAACGTTGCCTTGGCCACGCTACGAGCGGGGCTATCGTGCCCTGAGTTAAAGGCCGGCTGACCACAACAGGTTGTGCCCGACGGACGTTGATGATCGATGCCCAACGCGTCGAGTACCCGTTCGGTATCCGTAACCGTCTGCTGCGCCACCACATCGCCGATACAGGTCGGAAAAAGCTGGACTGCGACGGTCATACCGACATCATCGGGCACGCTCCCGCTGCTGTCTAGAGCACGTCGTTGGATAGGTTTCATGCGAGTCAAGGTGACGTTCCGATATAACGCGCGAGGGCTCGCCCACCGAGGTGGACGAGCCCTGGCGTTCCCCCAATCTTGATATCGCAGATTCGGTCGAATCGGTTGAAGGTCAGCAGACAATTCGCGCATCAAGCGCGATCGCGCCCGCGGCTGTGGCGCGCAGCGGATTGATCTCGACCTCGCTCATCGACGGTGTCTGCACCAGCAGATCTCCCAAACGCACCGCAATTTCGGCTACCGCCATGCAGTCGACGGGCTCCTGGCCACGCGCTCCTGCCAACATCGGAAACGCCCGCAGGGTCTTCATCAGCGCGGCGAGATGTGCGGGATCCGTTGGGGCTGGTGACAAGACGACGTCGTCGAGGATCTCGACAAAGACGCCGCCAACGCCCACGAGAATGACGGGACCAAACGCGGGATCACGACGCGCACCGACGACCAGGTCGACACCGCCCACGTCCGCCATCCGCTCGACCCAGATGCCATCGAGGCTCACTCCCGCCGCCTGCTCGACCCGGTGCTTCATCGCCGTGAAGGTCTCGGCAGCAATCTCTGGTGTGGACACACCGAGCACAACACCGCCGGCATCTGTCTTGTGCAGCAACTCCGCAGCGGCCGCCTTCATTACCGCAGGTGTGCCGACAACGTCGAGCGCCGCGGCAGCCTCGGCGGCGGTGCGAGCAAGCTGCCCCGCGGGAAATGGAATACCGAGCCCGACCAGGACCTCTCGGGCCTCCGGGTAGGCCGGGACTGCACTCAGCTCGACCGCGGAGACAGCACGCGCAGTCGAGACGTGCACGATCGGTGGACGCTCGAGCCGAGCCAACGCCGCAACGGCGTTCTCAATGCGAGAGAAGACGGGGACGTCAACTTCGCGCAGCCGCTGGATCGTGGCGTTGCCGGAGGCCTCCTCCATCGACTGGATCACCACGGGCTTGCCGTGTTCGTCGCTGCTGCGGGCGATCGCCTCCGCCACCTCGAGCTCGATTTCGCCTGCCTTGGGTTCATACGCACCGTAGCCACCGAAGTAGCCACTCATCAAAACCGCATCGACTTCGGGTGATTTCAGCAACACGTCGACGAGGCCATGAAAATTCCACATCAGCGAAGCATCAACGCCCGCAAGATCAACGGGATTGTCCGGTTCGTTGTGTCGCAAGAGTGGCCGCATCGCCGCTCGTGTGGCCTCGGAGAAAACCGCCATCTCGAGCCCGGCTTCGATCACCGTGTCACTCGCGACGACGCCATGGCCACCACCATCCGAGACGATGCCAATGCGACGTCGCCCGAGCGTCTTGCCCGTTCGCAGCATAGCCACGGCATCGACAAATTGGCCCGGAGAATTGACAACCACGGCCCCGGCATCGCGACAAATCGCCCGCAACACCCGCGATTCTACGGCGAGGTTACCGGTGTGCGATGCGGCGGCATGAGCGCCTGCAGCGGTGCGCCCACCCGCGAACAGCACAACGGGCTTGACGGCAGCAGCCTCGCGCACGGCGTCAGCAAAGGCCACACCGTCCCGCGGTGCCTCGATGTAGGCGCCAATCACCTTCGTCGCCTCGTGGTGAGCGAAGTCGCGAATCACGTCGGCGAGCGTCAAATCGGCCTGGTTCCCGACGCTGGCAAAGCGCGTCAGACCCAGACCACTGCGCTCGAGCAGCAACGCGACTTCGAGCGCGAGATTGCCGCTCTGGGTGGCAAACCCGAGGTCGCCCGAGGGAAACGTGCCTCCGTACACGTTGAGCTGACCATAATCGTCGAACAGCCCAAGGCAGTTGGGTCCGAGCATCACGGCACCCGCAGCACGGACCTCCTCGGCCAGCGCCTGCTGGACGAGCTCACCCTCAGCGCTGGCCTCACCAAACCCCGAGGTGATGATCACGAGCGCCTTGGCTCCGAGTGCGAGCGACTCGGTGACCGCCTGCGGCACACCGGCTGCAGGGACGACAATCACGGCCAAATCGACCGGACCGGGGACAGCGGCGATGCTCGTGTGGACCGGCAGCCCATACAGCTCGCCAGCCCGCAGGCTGACGAAGTGCGTCGTGCGGAGATGCTTCGTCTCTCCAAACGAGCGCGAGACCCAGCCTCCCCATTTATACGTGTCCGCCGTCGCCCCGACCAGCACTACGCTCTTCGGCTCGAACAACCCGGTCAGGTCTCGTCGATCGGTCACACCGTCTCCCGGGAATCGACAGCCAGTGTGGCACTCACACCGCGCTTGACCAGCGCATTACCGACGATCAGACGCTGGATCTCAGTCGTTCCTTCCCAGATGCGGTCGACGCGCAGCTCGCGTAGGAGTCGTTCTGCCGCGTTACGCCGCATGTAGCCGCGCCCGCCCCAGACCTGCACCGCGCGATCGGCGCAGACGTACGCGCGCTCCGATGCAAACAGCTTCGCCATCGCGGCCCTGGCATGAATCAACTTCGGAGCCGCTCCGTCATCGAACATCTGCGCACATTGGTAGGTCAAGAGGCGAGCCGCAACGCAATCTGCTGCCGAATCGGCGAGCGGAAAACTAACGCCCTGAAAGTCCATGATCGGCTGCCCAAACTGCTCGCGCGTGGTCGCCCACCCAACCGCCTCATCGAGCAGGCGCTGCATCGCTCCCACGCAACGAGCGGCGATGTGGATGCGCTCTTCAACGAACCAGGCGTGCTGCCCCGCATCGCCCTGCCCGATCTGATCGGGGCCACCAAGCACGGCCGACTCCGGTACTACGCAATCGAACTGATACGTCGGGTGTCCATCGGGGAAGACGTGAGTAAAGGTTGGGTCGTCGATGATCTCAACGCCGGCCAGTGGAAGATCGACGAGAAACAGCGTGGGTAGACGATTCGAGCCGTCGATGACGTTCGCCATCACGATCAGGTAGTCGGCATGATCGCCGCTCGTCACGAACCATTTTTCACCCGTGATGTGAAAACCGTCAGGTACGCGTTCGGCTGTCGCCTCAATACCCGAGGCGTCCGAGCCCGCGTTGCGCTCGGTGACGGCGTACGCGTCGGCGCGCTCGCCCGTCAGCGTCGGCAGGAGATACGACTGAATCTGTTCGGGGGTACCAAGCGCCAGCACGTTGTAGCCCCCACCCATCAGCCACCAGAGCCCATTGGTGATGCGCCCGAGCTCCTCGTGCACGATCACGTGCTCCATCATCTTCCAGCCCTGTCCGCCATGTTCGACGGCATGATTGCCTCCAATCAGACGGGCCTCTTTTGCGAGACGGCGAATCTCGGCCTCGACCTCGGGCGCAACCTTGCCACCGCTCTCCTCGGCAGCAACCTCATACGGCAGGAGCGCATCTGCAAATGCGCGTGCGCGCAGCCGAAGGTCGTGCTGCTCAGGGGTCAGGGAGAAATCCATGGCGAATCCTTTGGTCGTTAGTCGCTGAGAACAATCAGCCCGTCAAGGGCAACACCGGTGCCGTCTCGAATGACGAGCGGGTTGACGTCGATCTCAGACACGCGTGGAAAGTCGTGCGCGACGCAACCCAGCGCAACCAATGTCTCCGCCACGATCGTCACTTCGGACTCCACCAGCCGCTGTTCGAGGGGATTGACAGAACGCACAAGGCGCTCGGCGTCGGCCTGAGAGATCGGGCCGAGTGCGGCACGCGCGGTGTCACCGAAGGCCTCAGCCCATGAACCGCCCACGCCGACGACGACCACCGAACCGTAGAGCGGATCGCGCACGAGACCACACAGCACCTCAGTGCCGCCACGAATCTCCTCGCAGACCAGCACCGGTGCTCCGATCTGCTCGGCCGCGGCAGCAGCACGATCCGGATCGGTACAGCCAAGAATCACCCCGCCGTACTTCTCCTTGTGCGCCGGGCCGTCAACCTTGACGACGACCGTGGCGTTGATTTGCTCTGCCGCTGCGCGAGCCTCGGCCGGGTTCGCGGCGCGTAGCTCGCGCGGCGCACGGACGCCGTAGCGGCCCAGAACGATCTTGGCATCGGCCTCGGCAAGATGCCCTTTCTCGCGCTCGAGTTCGGGGCACAGAGCCTTGTCCCACGGCGCGGGCGCCTCCGGCTTGGTTGGACGCCACTGGGCCGCTCGCGCGATCGCACGCATGCCCATGCCAGCACCAATCAGCACCGGGACGCCGCCGCGCACCGCATTCAGCACCGCGGAATCGGACGGATCGGAGACTGCCGTGGAGAGCACGGCACAAAACGTGTCGGTGGCGAGGGCGACATCGGCCATCGTTGTACACGCGTCCTCCGCGTTCTCGCGCTCACCGTTCGTGAACCGCCACGACTGGTCGATGTTGATGACAACGTTGTCGACCTCGGGATGCTGCGCGCAACGGCGCACGAGGTCCGGCACGATCTCCTCGGGCTCGCCGAACGCCCAATAGTCAATCGGATTGTGCACTCCATGGAAGGGCCAGGCCTCATCGATCTCGGCTGCCAGATCCGTTGGGAGCGTCATCAGAGGCATGCCAGCAGCATCCGAGACGTCAGCCACGAGCTCGGCCTCACCGCCCGAATTCGTCAGCAGTACCGTGCGCAGACCGCGCGGACGTCGCGGCGTGCCGAGTACCTCGAGCTGCTCGATCCAGTCGCCGTAGTCATCAACGCGGATCGCACCGTAGGAGCGACACAGCGCATCGAACGAGCGGTCCGAGCCAACAATGGCTCCGGTGTGGGCCATCGCATTGCGAGCGGCGACCTCAGACCGGCCAACCTTGAGGACTACGACGGGCTTACCGGCGTCGGATGCGCGCTCGAGCGCAGTGCGGAATGCCGCCGGACGCCGCACGGCTTCGAGAAACAATCCGATTGCACGCGTACGCTCGTCCTCGACGTGGAAGGCGAGCCAGTCGGCAGCGTCGCGGCTCGTCTCCGCGCCAATCGAGACGACGTTTCGGAAGCCAATGCGCGGCCCGAGGGCAAGCAGGGCCTCCGCGATCGAGCCAGAACCGACAATCGCCGCAACGCCACCATCCCGAAAGCCCGGGCCAACGGTACCCATATACGGCGACGGGCGTTCGGGGACTGCAATGCCCATGCAATTAATCCCGACGCAGACCGCATCCGACGCATTCAGGCGCTCCCGCACCGCTGCGCGGGCGCTGTCGCCCTCCTCACCTGCGGCTTCGGCGCCGAGCCCAGGGATTGCGAAGACACGATGCCCCGCAGCGATCGCCTCGTCTAGTGCCGGCACGATCGTGCGAGCCCCGAGCGCGATCGCGACAACGTCCGGTTTGAAGGGCAGGTCGTTGATGTTCGGCACGCAGCGATGACCGGCAGCCTGCTCACGGGTCGGATGCACGCCGATCACTTCGCCTCCGTAGGTACTGAGATTCTGTAGCAACGTGTGACCAGGACCGCGCTCCGATGCACCGACGACCGCAGCGCGCCGAATATCGAGCAACGAAGAAAAATCGGTCCGTAAGGCGTCGGTCATCGTGTCTCCAACAGGGTCTCGAGGTGATCAGAGCGTGCCATGTCGGTCTCCGAGAGCACGAGCACACCAGGTGCGAGTCGATACTGATCCCGCAGAATCTCGGCCAGGATCTCGATCTCTGCCATTGCAACACCCGACTGCGAGCCGCGATCGACGAGCGCGGTCAAAGCGCCGAGATAGGTGAGCCACGCTGCCGCATCGCCATTACGAATCAGCGCCTCGACACGTGCCTCACCAAGCGCATCGTGCGAGTCGCCCAGTGCTGCGGTTATCCGGTCGACAAGAAGCGGCCCGAATCGCTCAACCTCGGGTGTCAGGCCGAGCCAGTCGTGACGCCCAAAGTTACGGTGCGTCATCGATCCCTGGCACCGCGTTGCGCAACAGGTCGTGGAAGTGTCCCACCGCAGCCTCGTTGTCGTTGAGCACACCGCGCGTGTAGGTGAGGGAGCCGAGACCGTGCTGAACACCGTCGCAGAGTGCCACGTCTTCGTCCATCACCTCGCTGTTGAAGCGCTGGTTGATTGTGCGTACGAAGCGGTCCTGGAGGGTCTCGTTCGGCGAGCGAAAGACGATCGAGCAGGTGCGTGTCCGCAACGGTCCCAGCGGCTGCATCTGCCAGATATCGATGCTCTCGGGGTAGATGTCGATGAACTGCCCGGGCCAGAGGTGGACGTACGTCCACTGATTGCGCAACTCGGCCGGAAATTCCGGCATCGGCCGCTGCAGACGCTGGTAGAGCCGCTCCATGGTGTCGCGCGAGGGGTTGTCACGCAACGGGCCATCGATCCAAACGGAGCGCTCATACAGGGTCGGCTTGTACTTCGGATAATCCAGCATCCGCAACAGTCCTGGGTGGCCAATCGGCACGTGATAGCCCTCAAGGTAATTGTCTGACAGCGTCTTCCAATTGTGGTCGTACTCGGCATACCAACGCCCGTGTTCGGCGACGGGAATCAACGCCTTTGCGTCGTCAGTGCTGCGCGAGCGGAGCACATCGGGAATGCCTCGAAGGATCTCTCGCGGCTTCCAATCGCGCTGCGTCACCGGTACCAACTGGTCGATGTTAAGCGACTCGAGCCGTTCGGCGATATCACCGAACCATTTACGCAGTGGGGCAATCTCGGCGTCCATCGAAACGAAGACGAGTCCGGCGAGCGTGTCGACCTTGAACTCGGGGAGGCGCACGGCGTCGCGGTCGAAGTCCTCGCCGAAGCCACGGCCCTCGGGCATCGCTGCGAGCGTGCCATCGAGACGATAGGTCCAGCCGTGATACGGGCAGCGCAAGACTTTGCCACACGATCCCGTTCCCGTTGCCAGCTGGGCGGCGCGATGACGACAGATATTCGAAAAGGCGCGGAGTGTTCCGTCGGCATCCCGCACCACCACGACGGGCTCACCAGCGATGTTGGTCGTCGTAAAATCGCCCGGCTCGCGGACTTCAGCGACATGTCCCGCAATAATCCACGCGCGGGCGAAGATCTCGCGACGCTCGCGCTCAAAAACAGCTGGATCCGCGTAGGCCTCGGCGTTGAGTGTCAGCGACGCTCCGCCTGCACGGGTCGGTTTGGCGCGACGACGAGTTGTGCTCATGCGGTGATTCCTGCCAGTCCTAGTTCGGAGGCGAAGGCGGCCTCAAGCGCCGTCAATGCCTCTGCGCGCGTGCGCGACTGCACGATGATGTGCCCACCCAAACCGTCGACGAGCGCGGTTAGGCGTAGCGCAGCAGCATCGGCATCGATGTCGGACGAGACGAAACCGTCGGCTTGCGCAACGCGAATCATCGTTGCCACGCCCCCAACCCAGCGCCTCGAACGATCCGCGACCGACGAACGCAAGGCCTCGTTAAAGATCGCCAGCCGCTGCATCTCGCTCCACAGAATCCAGCCTTCCCGCACGGCCTCATCTTCGGCCAGCTCGTGGGATAAGACATCGCGGATGCGCTCGATCGGGTGGGCAATCTGCTCGATCCGCTCGGCACCCCTGCCTGTCTCGCGTCGATCGTGGTACTCGAAGGCCTGGCGGATCAGCTCATCGCGCGTGGAGAAGTAATAATGAAGCAGCGCGTTGGAGACATCGGCCTCGCGTGCCACCGCGGCCATCCGCAGGCCCTCGGCACCATCGCGGGCGATCACGACACAGGCACAGTCGAGAATTTGCGAGGGACGATCCGTGTTGGCCGAGCGATCTGCGGCGCTGACTAACTCGTCAGTCATGACCGGAACACTACCGCATGCGCTAGGGGTGCGAATCGACCGACTCGAGCGCGGACTGGTACGCCTCATCCCCCGGGCGAAGCCACGTCGCCAATCTAAACTGCCCCCGCGCCGCAGTCAAATCGCCGAGTCCCTGCAATGCGCGCCCGTGCAAGAAATAAGCGTAATGATCATTAGGCGAGCATTCGACAGCCGCCTCGGCCTCTGGCAGCGCATCGCGATAGCGGCGAGCCCGCAGATAGGCGATGGCGAGCGCCTCGCGAATCGACCCCGATTCCGGCGAGAGATCACGCGCCTGCTCGAGTGGTGGAATCGCGGCCAGGTACTCCCCAGCGGACAAATGCGACCGGCCCTCGACGTAAAGCTCATACACATCCATGACTCGATTTTACTCGCACAGATCCCGTGAGGTGGTAATCCTGAGCAACCTGTCGAGCAGGCGGTAGGTAATTCCCCAGACCACGACATCCGCAGCATCGGCGTGTGGAAGGCGAAACGCCGAAACACGCGTCGGCGCCTCGGGAACCTCGGCCGAGATCAACTCAAGGTCAACAAACGGCGTCCACCAGGCGGCGGCAATCTCCTCGGATAGGGACAGTTCGACGGCATCGGTGATGTGCGCTACATACGCGGAGATCACAATTGCGAACGATCGAGGCGTGAGTGGTTCGAGGACGCCCAAGATCGAGCCGTGTTCACGCGGGTCAAACCCGACCTCTTCCCACGTTTCGCGCGCCGCCGTGTCGAGCGCGTCGCAGTCGACCTCCTCGACTCGTCCACCAGGTAGACCCACGTGACCAGACCAGGGATCACCCGGACGCGTCGCCCGCCGACACAACAAGATCTCGGTACCACGCGCACCGTCACGGAGGCAGATCATCACGCTCGCCGTCGCCGCAGGAGCAGGCTCTGCGAGCGTTGGCGCTAGGATCGTCGCGAGCAGTTGGATATCGGGAACCGGCGCCACACCACGAGCGTACCGGGCTGCCCCCGCTCGGGGTACGCTGCCGGTGTGGAGCGCATCTGGGCACCCTGGCGGTTGGAGTTCGTCAAGGCCGCATCGGGTCACGATCCGCTCGAGTGTGTCTTTTCTGCTGCACCGACCGATGCCAATGATCAGAAGGAGTTAATCCTGCACCGCGGGCCGACCTGTTTCGTGATTCTCAATCTTTATCCGTACACGAATGGGCACATCCTGATTGCACCCGATCGCCACCTCGCTACCCCGGGCGAAATGGATGCAACTGAGCAGGCAGAGCTCTGGGAACTGCTCGACCAGTCCCTGTCGGTACTTGATCGAACGCTCAAGCCGCACGGGGCAAATGCCGGCCGCAACCTCGGACGAACCGCCGGCGCAGGCATCGAAGGGCACATCCACCTGCACGTCGTTCCACGCTGGAATGGGGACACAAACTTCATGCCAGTGCTGGCCGACACTCGGGTTATCGCCCAGCATCTCGATGACACCTGGCGACTCCTGCAGGACGCATGGGTACCCTCTCAGGCATGACGCTCGATCCCGCAATCTTCAAGGCCTATGACGTCCGTGGCATCGTCCCGGACCAGTTCGATTCCGACGGCGCGTATCGCGTAGCCCGCGCCTATGTCGAGGTCTTTCAAGCGAAGAACATCGCGATTGGCCACGACATGCGACATTCCTCGCCAACGCTCGCCGAGGCAGCTATTCGCGGCGCTACCGACGGAGGCGCAAACGTCGCCATGTTGGGCGAGATCGGCACCGAGATGCTTTACTTCGCCGTCGCCGATGGTGGCCTTGATGGCGGCATCATCGTGACTGCCTCGCACAATCCGGCCGAGTACAACGGGATGAAGATCGTGCGTGCTGAGGCCCAGCCAGTGGGGAGCGCGTCTGGTCTGAACGAGGTCAAGAAGTTGGCGACCGGACCAGCCGAGTTGCCTGCTGTTGTCACTCTCGGCGTTGCCACACCGCTGGACGTACTCCCGGCGTACGCCGACAAGATGCTTGGCCTGATTGACGTTCCGTCACTGCGACCTCTGAGCGTCGTGCTCGACGGTGGCAGCGGGATGGCCGGGACGATGCTCGGCCCAATCCTCAAGCAACTGCCGATCACCGCCCACGAGTACTTCTTGACGCCCGATGGTGCCTTTCCTGACCACCAACCCAATCCGCTGCTCGAACAAAACCGACAATTCGTGATTGGCAAGGTGCTCAAACACCCCGGCTCGATTGGGATTGCGTGGGATGGCGACGCCGACCGCTGCTTCTTTATCGACGAGGAAGGCGCGTTCATTCCCGGCGATTTCATCACCGCCTTGCTTGCGGAAGAGGTCCTCAAGCATCACCCCGGTGCGACCATTCTCTACGACGTGCGCGCATCACTCGCCGTCCCCGACACCGTCGCGCGCTGCGGCGGCACCGCCCAGGTTTCGCGCGTCGGCCACGCTTTCATCAAGGTCGCCATCAACGAGTCGGGCGGCACATTCGCCGGCGAGGTGTCTGGTCACTACTACTTCCGCGAGTTCTACGGCGTTGACACGGGCATTCTGCCCGCCCTCTTAGTGCTCCAGCTCGTCTCGCGGAGCGGCACCACTCTGGTCGAATTGCTGCGCCCACTACGCGAGCGCTACTTCATCACCGGTGAGATCAACTCCCCCGTACCGGACGTCGCCCTCAAGCTGCAAGAGCTCAAGGACCGCTACGGCCCGGGTGCCACAGTCACCCACCTCGACGGCATCTCGATTGACCACGAGACCTGGCGCTTCAACGTTCGCCCATCCAACACCGAACCGCTGCTGCGACTCAACCTCGAAGCTACCACCGAGGCCGAGATGGAGAGCCGTCGCGACGAGGTACTCGGAGTGATCCGCTCGTGACGGACGAAACCACAGTCGTCGCCACGATCGAACAGATTCTCGAGCGTTCCGAGGAGGCCGATCAAATTCTGCTCGGCACGATCGCTGCGCTCAGCTCGCAGTACGAGACAGGTGTGGGCATCAGTTTCATCGAAGAGGGCCTGTTCTCTGACGGGCCGTGGGCCGGCGAAACGGGCACCGTGGCGACCGAAGTCGAAGTCCGCTACGACGGCGAACTCGTCGCGCTACTCGTCACTCCCGCCTGGCTCAATGACGACGACCGAGCCACGTGGGAACAGGTCGCCGAGCTAATCAGCGCGTTCTGTCTCGTCGGCTGGGATATCGGCGGCGAGGACTGGGAACCGTAAGGCTCTAGACGCCACCCGCGCCCGTACGTCCCCGTTGAACTAACTCTCGATCGAACGTGTCGCGCATCCTGTGCGGATCGCTGATACCACGCAAGGCGAGGCCTGAATCATTGGTGTCCGAGCCAGCGGTGTCGAATTCGATATCACCAAAGTTGAGCACGCGCCCATAGAGACCCTGCTTGGTATTGACGTTCTGGATGCGATCGATGCTGGCGCTGCGTTCGTTGCGGTTCGCGATACCACGCCGAACGACGACGCGCCGATCCGTGACGGTGTAGAAGCTGTCGAGACGCTTGATCCAGGCCAGCACGACGACCACGGCGATGAAGATCACCGTCGCTGCAAAGAACCATGAGATCGGAACGTCCACGACGAGACCGAGCAGAATGCCCACGATCAGCGGAAGCAGACCGACCAAACCCCACTTAAGAAGAAACGAAATCGACCACTTCCAGGTCGGACGCCCCTGCCAAATCAATGTTTCGCCCGCCAGGATTTCTGCCATCGTGTGCCCTTCTATAGTGCTGATCCGTACGGTATCGCAACGACCCACAGTATGTAAACACCGCGCCATTGGTGGTAGATTCCCCGCAGGGCAATGGTTGACATCTGCGTCATTGGCAGTGGTCTCGTCGGTGCATCCACCGCGAACGCCCTCGTTCGTGATGGTGCCGGCCGTGTTCTGCTTCTCGACCGCGGCAACGCAGGTGGTGGCGATTCTGCGTTGACCTTCGGCATGGTCCGCCGCCACTACACAAACCCGGTGCTCATTCAGTTGTCGATGGCCGGCACTGAGATCCTCGACCACTGGGATGAGGAGGTCGGAGTCGGCAGCAGTGCGTATGTGCCGACTGGCTATCTGTTGCCGGTGCCGGAGCGTCTGGTCAATGCCTGTCGCGCCAACGTCGAGCGCCAGCAGGGCTTCGGACTCGAGACACGGCTGCTGACGCCGTCCGAGATCCACGAAGTAGAACCACTGCTGTCTCTTGAGGGCGTCGCAGCGGCAGCGTACGAGCCGCATGGTGGAGTCTGCGACAGTCGCCTGATGATCGACTCGTGGCTGCTCGACGCACTCGGTCGCGGCCTCGAATTGCGCCAGCACGCACCCGTCGCGGCGATCACCTTCGATGGAGATCGCGCCACGGGCGTGCAACTGGCGAATGGCGAACGCATCGAGGCTGGTCAGGTCGTCGTAGCTACGGGCGGCTGGTCGCCAGAGGTTCTCGCCGGCATCTGGGAGGTGCCATTCAATCTTGTTCGCATTCAGGTCGCCGTTCTCCGTCTACCGCCGGGCCAAGTCGCGCCGGCTGCCGTGACCAGCGATGCGGTCTCGAATGTTGTCGTCCGGTCGGCTGCGGGGCGCGACGTCTGGGTCGTCGCATATCAGGCCGACACACCGATCATCAGCGTGCGAGACGATTGCCAATTGCCGTTGCTCGACGGCTACGAGAGTGCCATTCGTGGTCCCCTCGGAGAGCGCTTCCCCACGCTGGCCGGCGCACCGCTGGTGGGTGGCTGGGGTGGCGCCTACGACGCGACGCCGGACTGGCACCCCCTCGTCGGCCAGGTCCCCGACACGGACAATCTCTGGATCTGCGCCGGCTGGTCCGGGCACGGACTCAAGTCGACCCCTGCTATCGGTCGTGTGATGGCATCGCTGGTAACCGGGCAGACGCCCGCAATCGACGTCAGCGACCTTGCACCCGATCGCTTCGCACGCGGCTTCGAGAATCCACTGGCCTACGGACCAGGGGCCCGGGCTTAGCTAGGGACGCTCGCCGGGAGTGACGCGGAACGCGTCGACCACCGACTCGATCTGGCGCAGCGACGTCAGGACAGTCTTGAGCGTACGAAGGTCACCGATCTCGAGTACGTACCAGTTGCGCGACATGCCTTCGCTGACGTGGCCACCGTACTCCACCACGTTGCAGCCATGCTCGGCCACCGTACGACCGACGTCTTCGAGTAGACGCGGACGATCCCAGGCCTCTAGGGCGACTCCAACGCGGAACGACGCCTCTGGCGCCTCACCGCTCCAGGCGACCGGCGTAAACCGCTCAGGAGTTCGAGCCAACTGCCGCGAGTTCGGGCAGTCATCGCGATGAATAGTGATTCCGCGACCAACCGAGATGTAGCCGACGATGTCGTCACCGGGGACGGGTGTGCAGCACTTCGCCATACGCACCATGACGCCCGCATCGGCCTCACCGTCGACGACGATGCCATACGAGTTCGAGGCCAGCGCCCGGCTCCGTCCACCCGTGCGGCGCGTTGGTGTCGGCTCGGTATCGACCTCGGACGTCTTCAGTTGTCCCAGCAGCTTTTGAATCACAATCGGGACCGTGATCTTGCCACTGCCGAGCGCCACGTAGAACTCTTCGGCCTTGTGGTAGCCCATCTCGCGCATCACGCCAGCCAATACGGGCGACGAGGCGATGCGTTGCGTTGGCAGGCGATTCTGCTTGAGGGCGTTCTGCAGTAGATCGCGGCCCTTCTGCTCGGTGTCCTCGCGCTGTTCGCGCGCGAACCAGACGCGAATCTTATTGCGCGCCCGCGTCGTGGTCACCACGCCAAGCCAGTCACGCGACGGTCCCCGCTCGCCCTTCGATGTCAGAACCTCGACGATATCGCCGGACCTCAGGGTCGACGACAAAGACACGATGCGTCCGTTGACCTTCGCACCAACACAGCGGTGACCGACGTCCGTATGCACGGCGTACGCGAAGTCGAGCGGCGTCGCTCCGGTGGCCAGTGCCTTCAATTCACCCTTCGGCGTAAACACGAAGATCTCATCGTCGACGAGCCCCGTGCGTAGGTCTGCCATGTAGCCCTGTGGATCGCCTTCCGGTACGGCTACGAGATCTTCGAGCCACTGCGTTGCAACGCCCGCACGCTCCTTGTACAGCCAATGGGCCGCCACGCCGTACTCGGCGCGCTGATGCATCTGGACGGTGCGCACCTGAATCTCGAGCGGCTTGCCGTGCGGACCGATAATCGTCGTATGGAGTGACTGGTACCCGTTCGACTTCGGCACAGCAATGTAGTCCCTGAAGCGACCCGGCATCGGTTTCCACAAGGCGTGGATGACGCCAATCGTGCCGTAACAATCTCGATCCGAATCGACCAGCACGCGCATCGCCGTCAGATCGTAGATCTCGTTGAACTCTGTGCCCCGGCGCGTCATCTTCTCGTAGATCGAATAGAAGTGCTTGGCGCGTCCTGCAATTGAGGCCTCGATCGAGACAATGCGCAACTGGTCGAGCAGTTTCTCACCGGCCTCCGAGACGAAGCGTTCGCGCAGTATCGTGCCGGCGTTTACGCCCTCGCTAACAGAACGCAAGCGCGGCTCAGCGTGCGTCCAATCAT
>SXGT01131459.1_pt1 | contig 33935 bp, 42 predicted proteins | sample 3176221 | NCBI WGS metagenome assembly SXGT01 (sample SAMN11356862, study PRJNA531348) | freshwater metagenome | isolation source: freshwater sample F1-120 | place: China: Fuxian Lake, Yuxi | collected 2017-12-25 | reverse complement strand
GTACACGCCGCAATTCAAGCCGGTGATCGTGGGCAACCACAAGCCTGCCATTCGCAACATTGATGAGGCGATGCGGCGACGGCTGCACATGATTCCCTTCACGGTGACGATCCCGCCGGAAAGACGTGATCCGCGCTTGACGGAAAAGCTGCTGGCCGAAAGGGACGGCATCCTCGCCTGGGCGGTGGCTGGGTGCCTGGCATGGCAGCGATCTGGTCTGCAGCCACCCGCCTGCGTGCAGGCGGCGACGGCGGAGTACTTCGATTCCGAAGACGCACTCGGTCGATGGCTTGACGAACGCTGCGTGCGCACCGCCAACGCCAAGTCGCTGACCGCCGAGCTGTTCATCGACTGGAAGCAGTGGGCTGAAGCGGCGGGTGAATTCATTGGCACCCAGCGCCGATTCTCCGATTTGCTCATCACGCGTGGGCTGGAGAAATGGCGCAACAGCATGGGTGTGCGTGGGTTTCAGGGCATTGGCCTCAAACAGCCGCACACACCCGCTTACACCACCTATTCGGACGACTAACCCCCCCATGAAAACCATCGCGCCCGACGTATCTGACATGACTGAACGTAACTTCTCTACGCGTGTGCGCGCGCGTCACGAAGAGAGTTATGTGTTGCTGCGTCCGATGTGTCAGGCCGAGCACGACAGGACTGACAACATGAACACAACGACCATCCTTGCCCTCGATCTGGGCACACAAACGGGCTGGGCACTGGCCTGCCGCGACGGCAGCATCACCAGTGGCAGCCAATCCTTCAAACCCCAACGATTCGAAGGTGGCGGAATGCGCTTCCTACGGTTCAAGCGTTGGCTCACCGACATCAAGCATTGCAACGACGGCATTGACCAAGTCGTCTTCGAAGAAGTCCGCCGCCACGTTGGTGTCGACGCGGCCCATGCCTATGGCGGCTTCATGGGCCAACTGACTGCCTGGTGCGAGCACCACCAGATCCCCTACCAGGGCATCCCGGTCGGCACGATCAAGAAGCACGCCACTGGCAAGGGCAACGCCAGCAAGGACGAGATGGTGGCATCTGTCCGTGCACGTTGCCATGCCCCTGCCGACGACAACGAGGCCGATGCGATCGCCTTGCTGTACCTGGTCCGTGAGATGGCGCAGGAGGGGGTGTGACATGAAAGTGCCGCAATACCGCTACCGCTGCCCTCTGGGCAATCTGCAGCCAACCACGCCGGACCTGGACGCTGTCAAACGCGAGGGCTGGCGTACCGATCACATCCTGGTGGTCTCCGAGCACGACGAACGGCTCGACTGGGTGGAGAAACAGTTCGTGCGCAGGCTGGGCGAACGTCTTTACGGTGACGGAGGCAAGCGCCATGACTGAGACCCGAACCGAATGGACTGTCGACGACGTGGCTGCCCGTTTTGCTGAGGCTGCCGAGACCGCACACAAGTTGCCCCGAGTCAGGCCTGGCGGCTACTTCAACCCCTGGATGACGCTGGCCATGCAGGTGCCCGAGCGCTACCCAGACCCCGAGCGGCTGTACCGGCCCATGCCACCCAGCCCCAAAGCGGTGGAGCGGATGCTCGAAACCATGCGCTGGGTGCAGTGGCTGGACGTGGAGCAGCGGCACCTGGTTTGGATGCGCGCCAACCGCTACGAATGGCAGCAGATCGGCAGACGCTTTGCCTGTGACCGTAACACCGCCTCGCGGCGCTGGCACCGGGTCATGGAGCTGGTGGCTTGGCAGTTGAATAGTTTATCAACCGCTGATACACTTAACCATGCGTGAAGACCACGGAATAGACACCCTTATCGACCTCCACGATCAGATCATTGATCAAGGGGGTGGGTATTGGATCAAGATCGAGGCATGGGTTGTTGATGCGTCGACGGATATTCCGCACGGGATTCGTTACTCGCTGACATTGCATGAGCCCTATGGAAAACGAATTCTTGGCTATGACAATGCCCATGCGGTAAAGCCACCCAAGAAATTCAAATATGCGGGAACACGTTTGCCGTATGACCACAAGCATCGGCATGTCAGCGACAAAGGCGTGCCCTATGAGTTTAAAGACGCACACCAGCTTTTGTCGGACTTCTTCAACGAAGTGGACCGCGTGTTAGATGAGGTAAGGAAATCATGAAAACGATCGTTGTTGGAATCATGCCGCAGGAGAAAATTCGCGAGCGCGTGCTGGCCATCGCTCGTGGTGACTACAAGCCCAAGGCCACTGAGCCAAAAATTTGGTTCACGTCGATGCGTTCACTGGCGGAGGTCTTGAGCGATGACAATCGCGCCTTGCTGAAGGTGATTCAGGAGGCCAAGCCACAGTCCATCTCCTCATTGGCTGACATCACTGGGCGCAAGCCAGGCAACCTTTCTCGCACCTTGAAAACCATGTCTAACTATGGCTTTGTGGAGATGAAGCGAGAGAGCAAGTATGTAAGGCCCATCGCCAAAGGAACTGACTTTCGCATCGTTGCCTGACGGTATGAAAAGAGCTGTTGTACGCACAGGTGATGTGGATGGCTTCTTTGGCCAGGCCAAAGATGCAGCGCGTCGTGCCGGTGAAGGAAAGGGCTTTGATGGTCGAGTGACTCTGTCGCTTGAAGATCCAGAACGGACGGTTGCTGTTTTGTCGGAGTTGCAGAACCTTCGTTCAGAACTTTTGGCTGGGGCTGCTTCGACACTTGGACAGCCTGCTGATGATGCGTATTTTCAATCTCTTCGATCTGCTGTTGCGCAGGGACTTTCAAGTGGGGCGGTGCGTTCGGCAGACCAGGTCCTTGATCGCCTTGAAGCGAAATACGCTGCACAGATTGATGCAAGAAAAGTTGATTGACGCGATCACCGCAGACAACCTGCATGAAGACCAGTTTTGGTAAACAGATCGGCAAGGAAAGACTTTGACCCGTTTCCAGTGCCGTTGCATCTAATAAGTGTTTTGGCGTGTTTTGACGTGATTGCGGGTAATGCCTGCGGTTAATTCGGGCTAGAGCGAAGAATGCACCCAAGTCCGAATGCAGCATGAAGGCCCATTTCAGCGTACAGTTTCAGCTATGGTCAGGACAGAAGCGCAAGACGCATGAGGGGTTCAAAAACACCTCGCACCTGAGGAAATCAACGGGTCCTTCCTGGCCAAAAAGTAATGCGGGGGGCAAAGGCCCGAGATTTCGATAGCGACAGATTCAAAAACCGGGTTTGCAGTTCGCACCGGGTTTGCACCTCCCCCTTACCCCCCAAGGACTTTATGACTCCCGAGATCAGAATGATCGCGGTGGATGCGCTCATCCCTTATGCGCGCAACGCCCGTACACACAGCGACGGTCAGGTGGCTCAGATCGCAGCATCCATTGCCGAGTTCGGTTTCACCAACCCGATCCTGTCGGATGGTGAGCGCGGCGTGATCGCTGGGCATGGCCGATTGATGGCTGCCCGCAAGTTGGGGCTCACAGAAGTGCCCGTGATCGAGTTGGCCCACCTGACGCCCACCCAGAAGAAGGCATACATCCTGGCTGACAACCGGATTGCCGAGAACGCAGGATGGGATGAAGAACTTTTGAAGTTGGAGCTTGCTGAGTTGCAGGCTGCCGAGTACGACCTGGACCTGATGGGTTTCAGCGATGAGGAAATCGACAAGCTGCTCAATGGCGATGAACAAAGCGATGGTCTGACCGACGAAGACGCAGTACCGGAAACCCCAGTAGAACCGACCTCAAAGCCGGGCGACCTATGGATCCTCGGCAACCATCGCTTGCTTTGCGGCGACTCCACTGTCCTGACAGATGTGGAGCGATTGATGGATGGTCAACTGGCTGACATGGCATTCACTGATCCACCCTACAACGTGGACTACGGCAACAGCGCCAAGGACAAGATGCGCGGTAAAGACCGACGCATCCTCAACGACGCCTTGGGCGACGGCTTCTACCAATTTCTCTACGACGCCTGCGTCAACCTGCTGGTGGTCACCAAGGGTGCGTGCTACGTGTGCATGAGTTCATCGGAGCTACACACATTGCAAAAGGCATGGCTCGATGCAGGCGGCAAGTGGTCGACCTTCGTGATCTGGGCCAAGAACACTTTCACGCTGGGCAGAGCTGATTACCAACGCCAGTACGAGCCAATCTTGTACGGCTGGAAGCAGGGCACCGATCACTTCTGGTGTGGCGACCGAGACCAGGCTGATGTCTGGTTCTACAACAAGCCGCGCGTCAACGATCTGCACCCGACCATGAAACCGGTCGAGCTGGTCGAGCGGGCCATTCGCAATTCGTCTAAGAGCCGCGATGTCGTTTTGGATCTGTTTGGTGGCTCCGGCACCACCTTGATTGCGTGCGAGAAGACGGGTCGTCAAGCTCGTTTGATTGAACTGGATCCGAAGTTCGTCGACGTAATCGTCAAACGCTGGGAGGAGTACACCGGGAAAAAGGCTACTCTTGATCGTGAGTCAAACCCATTGCAGGAAGCGGCGGCTCTGTCAGAATGATTCGTAAATTCAAATCCTCCGAACCTCAATGACCAAGCCTTCGTTTGACAAGCTTTCCTCCCGGGTGAAACGAACCCTGCTGGGACATGGCGTTACTGAAGTTGATCGAATCATCAGTCTGTATCCTGAAGGGTTGCTCAGTCTGAGAGGGTTTGGATTCAAAGCGCTCAGGGAAGTCGAAGCCTTGTGGTTTCCAGGTGCTTACTACGATCCTTATGGAACGCGAAGTCGGATGTTGGCATCGGGACGATGAGTCCAGACATGGCTTCATGTTTCATTTGCCAAGGAAGTTGGGATACAGATCCCCGCTGGTGATGTCGGCGTTGTACGTGAGCTTGTCAAACTCGCCACGTTCATCGGCCAGGTAGACACCTCCGACCGACTGGATGGCCACGCCGTACTTGCGGGTGAGCGCGGTCAGCTCGGTGATGAAACGGTCGTAGTTGTTTTCAGTTTGCGGTGTGGTGCGGATGGCTGCCATGGACGTCTCCTTATGCGGTCTGTACTTCTTCAATGATCTGTGCGTGGATCACAAAACCCGTGAGGTAAGGCAGGCCTCTTGGAATGCCGGATTCACGAGCAGTGATTCGACCGATCTTCCATTCCATCCACTTTGCGATGGCTTGGGCGACAGCAGCGTGCATGTCAGGATTGCTCAAAAGACCGTCTTGTACCGAGTCGGCGAAATGCCTGCCTTGTCTGCTGTCCAGGAATGCTCGGACCGATTCATGGGGCTCACCGGTGATCTTGGAAATTTCTGTCATGGCTATTGGCCATGCGATGCTGGCGTAGCCGCCCATCGTTCCCCAAAAGCCCCAGGACTCGTTTTGCGTGTTGGGCATCATGCTGCACTCCGTTCGATCTGGGCTGCGCGTGCGTATTGGGCCTGTGCGTTGGCAAGCAGGTCCAGACGTAGGTTCGGGGTGATGCTGCAGGCGAGATGGTTCAGTGCCCAATTCATGATGTCAGCCTTGTCATGTGGATTGGTCGCCTCATCCAACCGGCCTGCGTAGCGGTCCAGTTCCCGGAGAGCAGACTCCAGTGCGTGGCGGGCTGTGCCCAAGGCTTCAATTGCATTTTTGTCGTTGTACTTGGCTTCGAGTTCGGCGAGGGTTGTCATGTCGGTGCTCCTTGTTGCGATGTCTCCATGAACGCTCTACTTCGGCGTGAAGTAAAGCGTTTCATCCAATTTTTTTGATTGGTTGCTCAATAGCGACGAATTAGCCCAGTCGTGCGAGATAGCGCGGGTAGTCCCCTCCAGAGGGGTCGATGAAGAGGTAGGGCCGACCGGGGGCGTGCACCATCACGCACAACCGGCCATCCCAGTACTCGCCCCCCTTGCCTTTGAGCCAGTCGCGAGACTTGCCCAGGTTCAATTTGAAGCCATCGAATTCTTCGGGGTCCATCTCCCGGATCTCGGTCACGTAGACCGCCTCGACGCCGCAAGCGGCAATGTCGGAGATGTCTGTGGGCTTGCGGCCAAAGGGCAATGGGATGCTGAGTTTTTGAACCTGCAATTCGCGGCCATCAAATTTGATGGTGATGGGCTTGGATTCAATCGTGATGGTGATGGGTTTCATGCGGTCCTCAAGCGGTTGTGGTGGTGATGCGGTAAGTGCGGGCTGTGCCGGTCTGCTTTTCTGAGGTGATCTCCAAGCCCAGCTTTTTCTTGAGGGCACCGGCCATGCAGCCCCTGACCGTGTGCTGTTGCCACCCGGTGGCTTGAACCATCTGTTCGAGCGTTGCCCCTTCCGGGCGCTGGAGCAATTCGATCAGCGTGGCCTGCTTGGTGCCTTCGCGTTTGGTGGAGGCGGGCTTGGTTTCGAGCGCAATGCCAAGGGCGCTGCGACCTGCATCGGTGATTGCAAATTCCGTGGTGCCGTCCTCGGCTTGGCCCTGGGCGGCAATCAGATTGGCGTTGGCCAGGGATGTCAAAACCTTGAGCCGCGCACCCCCTTTGAGATTGGCCGGGAAGTCGGTCAGCAAGTGCTCTGGATGCTGAGCCGCTGCGGTGAGCAGTTTGGTTTGGGTCTCGGAGAGTTTCATGGTTTTTCCTTTAAAAAATGGTGATGTGATGAACGCTTCATTCCGCTCGCTTATCAAGCGATTTCTGAATCTTTTTGTCAGCCCTGTTGCTTCTTCGTCTGTGCCTGCAGGCCAGCCTGATAAGCCGCTTGCAGAGCTGCCTCAATCCCCCAAACCGACACGTCGTGAAAGTCCAGCCGGTCCGAGTTCTGCACCTGCAGCGTCTGGACAAAAAGGTGCTCGCGTGCGATCTGCTCCAAAAGGCAAGAAGGCGCGTTGATGGCGTTGGTGGTTTTCTTGTGGTTCATGCGGCGCTCCAAAAAACGTTGATTGATGACCGTATGAACGCTTCATTTCCGAACAACATCAAGTCAATTTCTTAGCCAGACTCTTTCACTTGGGTATGACCGATCGACTCTCAATTCGGGCCTATGCGCGCCACCGAGGGGTGTCCGATACGGCGGTGCGCAAGGCCATCGAGGCCGGGCGGATCACCCCCAACGCAGACGGCACGATCAATGCGGCGCAAGCCGACGCTCAATGGAGCAAAAACACAGATGCCGCGCAGCAACGGGGAAAACACAAGCCCGTCTCCAATGAGGCGATTGCGGGAATACGGGAAACGCTGGGTGAATCAGCGGGCGCGTTTGAACCCAAAGGCGGTGGCACCACCTTGCTGCAGGCCAAGACCGCCAATGAGGTGCTCAAGGCGCAGACCAACAGGGTGCGACTGGCCCGCCTCAAAGGCGAGTTGGTCAATCGTGACCAGGCCGTCGCACACGTTTTCAAGATGGCGCGCGCCGAGCGCGATGCCTGGTTGAACTGGCCTGCGCGGGTGGCTGCGCAGATGGCCGCTGACCTCAATGCCGATGGGCATACCTTGCATGTGCTGCTGGAAAAAGCCGTGCGCAATCACTTGATCGAACTGGGCGATTTGGCCGTTCGATTGGACTGAGCCCTGATTGAGGCTTGAGGCTTTACGGAATGCAGGAATGTGTTGGAACACTATGACGGATTTGATGCCATTGCTGAGGCGTGGCGCGAGGGGCTCACCCCCGACCCACTGCTGACTGTTTCTGAATGGGCGGACCAGTACCGAGTGCTCTCGGGAAAGTCGGCCTCGGAGCCGGGCAAGTGGCGAACCAATCGCACGCCCTATCTCAAAGAGATCATGGACTGTCTCTCGCCGACGTCTCCCGTCGAGCGGGTGGTGTTCATGAAAGGTGCGCAGGTCGGCGGCACGGAGTGCGGCAACAACTGGATTGGCTATGTGATCCATCTGGCCCCTGGCCCCATGATGGCTGTTGCGCCGACGGTCGAGATGGCCAAGCGCAACTCTAAGCAGCGGATTGATCCACTCATCGAAGAGAGCCCGACGCTCTCTAGCTTGATCGCCCCCGCAAGGGCGCGCGATTCAGGCAACACCATCCTGGGCAAAGAGTTCCGTGGTGGCGTTCTGGTGATGACGGGCGCAAATAGCGCCGTGGGTCTGCGCTCGATGCCGGTGCGCTATTTGTTTTTGGATGAGGTTGATGGCTACCCGGGTGACGTTGAAGGAGAAGGCGATGCGATTGCACTGGCTGAGGCTCGAACCCGAACCTTTGCACGCAGAAAAATTTTCATCGTCTCGACGCCAACAATTTCTGGATCGTCGCGCATCGAGCGCGAGTACGAGCAAACAGACCAGCGACAGTTCATGGTCCCGTGCCCGCACTGCGAGCACGAACAAGTCCTGACCTTCGAACAACTGATCTGGGAAAAAGGACTGCCCGAGACGGCGCACTACAAGTGCGAGTCGTGCGAGCAGCCCATTTACGAATACCAAAAGACCGAGATGCTCGAACGGGGACGGTGGCAGTCATCGATTCCGGATTACGTGGGCAAAACGGTGGGGTTTCACTTGTCCAGTCTGTACAGCCCGGTGGGTTGGCGCAGTTGGGCCGACATCGCCGCAGCCTGGGAAGCGGCGCAAGGATCTGCAACTGCCTTGAAAGCATTCAAAAACACAGAGCTGGGCGAGACCTGGGTCGAGCAAGGCGAAACCCCCGAGTGGGAGCGTTTGCTTGAGCGCCGTGAGGACTACCGGATCGGCACCGTCCCACTTGGGGCGGTTTTGCTGTGCGCCGGGGTGGACGTTCAGAAGGACCGCATCGAGGTTTCTGTCTGGGCATTCGGTCGGGGCAAAGAAGCCTGGCTGGTGGAACACCGTGTGCTGGCAGGCGACACCTCCCGCGATACGGTCTGGCAGCGACTGCGTGAAATGCTTGATGAGTCGTGGACGCATGCGTCTGGGGTGCAGTTGCGCCTCACCCGAATCGGTCTGGACACGGGCTTTGCCACGCAAGAAGCCTATGCCTTTGTGCGCAAGTGGCGTGATTCCAGGCTGCTGCCCATGAAGGGCGTAGCCCGAGGCGCTGCACTGGTTGGATTGCCGACAGCGGTGGACATGACCGTGGGTGGCAAGAAGCTGCGCCGGGGTGTTCGGGTCTATTCAGTGGTGGGTGGCATTGCCAAGCTGGAGTTCTACAACCACCTGCGCAAGACCATGGAGGTGACCGAGGACGGTGAGATCCTGTATCCCGCTGGGTACATCCATTTGCCCAAGGTCGATGCCGAGTTTGTGCAGCAGTTGTGCTCAGAGCAGTTGGTCACGCGCAGGGACCGTAATGGTTATCCGGTGCGTGAGTGGCAAAAAATCCGCGAACGCAACGAAGCACTTGATTGCTACGTCTACGCACGGGCCGCCGCGAGCCTCGCTGGCCTGGACCGATATGAGGAGCGTCATTGGCGCGAATTGGAAAAACCGCTGGGCATGGCAGGACCACCTGAAGACGCCCAATTAACCAAGCAAGAAGCCACCCCCAGCGGTGGCTTCGTTGTTTCTAAAGGACCACAACGCGGCAGGCGCTTGATTCGCAGCCGGTGGATGAACTGATGACGACCTATACCCCTGAACATGCCCAAGCGCTGCGAGAAGCCATTGCCAGTGGCGAGCATCGGGTGACTTACGACGGCAAGACCATTGAGTACCGCACGGTCTCCGATCTCAAGTTGGCCTTGGCCGAAGTTGAGGCAGCGCTGGCATACGACAGCGGCAAAACCAAGACTCGCCAGATTCGGGTCACCACATCCAAAGGGTTCTGAGATGGCCTTTTGGAAAAAACTCACGGCCTATGTGGGCTGGAATTCCGTTCACGAGGCTGCTGGCTCAGGTCGCAGGTCTCGTGTCTGGAATCCTGGTGATCCGGGAGCTGTCTCGGCGATGCTGGCCACGGGCAACCAGCTGCGGGTCAAGTCTCGGGATCTGGTGCGCAGAAACGCCTGGGCGGCCAACGCGGTCGACAGCTTTGTCTCCAATGCCATCGGCACGGGGATCAAGCCGCAATCCTTGGTGGATGACCCCAAGTTCCGGGAGAAGGTTCATGCGCTGTGGTGGCAGTGGGTGGAGGAAGCAGACAGCAACAACCTCACCGATTTCTACGGCCTGCAGTCACTTGCTTGCAGGGCGATGGTCGAGGGCGGTGAATGCCTGATCCGCATCCGCAATCGACGGCAAGAGGATGGCCTGAGTGTGCCGATCCAGCTGCAGATTCTGGAGCCCGAGCACCTGCCTTTGAGCCTGAACACGATCAGTGCATCGGGCAACCCGATCCGCAGCGGCATCGAGTTTGATGCCCTTGGGCGTCGGGTTGCCTACCACCTGTACCGCGAGCATCCGGGTGACCCGAACTTGACGGTCAACGGCAACGATCTGGTGCCGGTCCCAGCTGAGGAGATCGTCCACCTTTTTCGCCCCCTGCGACCTGGACAGATTCGCGGCGAGCCCTGGCTGTCGCGGGCCTTGGTCAAGCTCAACGAGCTCGATCAGTACGACGACGCAGAGTTGGTGCGAAAGAAGACGGCTGCCATGTTCGCAGGCTTCATCACACGCCAGTCGCCTGAAGACCAATTGCTGGGCGAAGGCGAAGCGGATGAAATGGGCGTAGCCATGACGGGATTGGAGCCGGGTACCTTGCAAGTTCTGGAGCCTGGTGAGGACGTGAAGTTCTCCGATCCAGCAGATGTTGGTGGTTCCTATGCGGAGTTCCTGCGGGTGCAGTTTCGTGCAGTCGCGGTGGCCATGGGCATCACCTACGAACAGTTGACGGGCGATCTGTCGGGCGTGAACTACTCGTCGATCCGTGCCGGTCTCCTGGAGTTCCGACGCCGATGTGAAGCCATCCAGCATGGCGTGATCGTGCATCAGATGTGTCGCCCGATCTGGCGTGCATGGATGGATGCGGCAGTGCTCAGTGGCGCACTGACTGCGCTGGGGTATGCCAAGAGCCGTCAGTCCGCCAGAGCATGGCAGGCGGCGAAATGGATACCGCAAGGCTGGCAGTGGGTGGACCCTGAGAAGGAGTTCAAAGCCCTGCAGCTGGCCATTCGATCCGGATTGATGAGCCGCTCTGAGGCTATTTCGTCCTTTGGCTACGACGCGGAAACGATCGACAAAGAGATCGCGGCGGACAACGCCAGGGCCGATTCGTTGGGGCTCGTTCTTGATACGGACCCCAGGCAAGTGGCTCGCAACGGTGCAACCAACTCGGCTGCTCCCTCGCTCCCTCCTGACTCACCAAGCGCGCCCTTGGTGGATCAGCAAACCTGAAACCAGAGGATTTATGAACCACATCTCGTCGATGCCACATCTGGCATCGCGAATCTTTGGCACGCCCCTGCTGATTCACCCCAGAAAACTGGATGTGATTCTCTCGGTGCTTGGCCCCCGTTTGGGAGTGGCCATGTCAGACGATTCGCAACAACTCATCAAGCACTTGGCTGCGCAGGCCCCGCCTGCCAGTCCAACCTCGTTGACATCGAACATCGCAGTCATCAGCGTGTCCGGGACATTGGTGCGGCGAGCGGCAGCAGTCGATGCAGCCTCAGGCCTGACCAGTTACGCAGCCATCAGCGCGCAGCTTGCGCAGGCCGTGCGTGACCCTGCGGTCAATGCGATCTTGCTGGACATCGATTCACCAGGCGGTGAGGCTGGTGGTGCGTTTGATCTGGCAGACCAGATCGTGGCGGCCCGTCAGATCAAGCCCATCTGGGCTGTTGCCAACGACGATGCGTTCTCGGCAGCGTATGCCATTGCCAGCGCAGCCACCCGGGTCTATGTCACCCGAACCGGTGGTGTGGGCTCTGTTGGCGTGATCGCACTGCATGTGGATCAGTCTCAGCGGGACGCTATGAGCGGGCTTCGCTACACGGCGGTGTATGCCGGGGATCGCAAGAACGACATGTCGCCCCATGCGCCTTTGTCCACCGATGCGGCGCAAGCCCTGCAGGCCGAAGTGGACCGGCTGTATGGCCTGTTCGTGTCGACGGTCGCAGTCAACCGAAACCTCTCAGCGCAAGACGTTCAAGACACCGAAGCCGGGCTGTATTTCGCACAAGACGCGATTGATGCCGGTCTGGCCGATGTGGTCGGGACGCTTGACGACGCACTGATCGCTCTGAGTGAAGAGCTCCAAATGAAAACGACATCCATCGCGCGAATTCAAGGTTCGGGCCGCGAGATGGGGATCTCCACGCCCGGGCCGTCCATGAAAAGGAGCGTTTGCATGCAAAACGATGCAACCCAAACTGCCGATGGGCAGACCAACCAAGAAGAGCAACACCAACCAGCCGACCAGACAGGTACTGGGCCTGCAAAAGATGGCGATGCCGCGCAAAGCACGGGTGATCAACCCGGCGCTCAGGTGCAAGCCAGTGCCGCAGCTCAAGGCCACGACATCAAGGCGGCCAGTGCACAGGTGCTGGCCATTGCCGAGATGTGTCTTCTGGCGGGCAAGTCCGAGATGACGGCGGCCCTGATCGAGCGTGGTGTCTCAGTTGACCAAGCACGCAAGGAGCTGTTGGCGGCCAAGGCCTCCGGCTCTCCCGAAATCTCCAGCCGCATCTTGCCCGAGGCAGGAACCCAAACCCAAGTCAAGCCCGAAGACAGCCCCGTCGTTCGTGCGGCGCAGCAGCGCGCTCAAAAGCAGCGTGACGCAGCGCTCGTCACCCACCGTTAATAGGAGAACCTGATGACTGCCATTACCAATGACCTCACCTTGGGCGACCTGCTCAAGTACGAAGAGGAAAACCTGTATTCCCGTGACCAGGTCACGGTGCTTTCTGGACAAAACCTCAAGCTCGGTGCCGTGATTGGCCGAGTCAGTGCGACCCAAAAGGTCAAAGCACTCGACCCTTCTGCAACCGACGGTTCCGAGGTCGCGGCTGGCGTGGTGCTGCAAAGCATCGATGCCAGTGCCGCAGAGAAAACCAACGGCCTGATTGTTTCGCGCCAGGCCATCGTGGCCGATCACGCGCTCATCTGGCCTTCTGCCATCACCACGGAAGAAAAAACCGCAGCCATCGCTCAGCTCGAAGCAATCGGCGTCCTCGTTCGTCAAGGAGTCTAAGCAATGAACAATCCTTTCCAGTCCCCCGCGTTTTCGATGACGGCGCTCACCGCTGCCATCAACATCCTGCCAAACCAGTTCGGCAAGCTCGATCAGATCAACCTGATGCCTGCTCGCCCTGTGCGCTTTCGCCAAATTGCGGTGGAAGAGCGCAACGGTGTTCTGAACCTGCTACCTACGCTGCCCGTCGGTGCCCCTGGTACGGTGGGCAAACGCGGTCGCCGCACGCTGCGCTCGTTCATCATCCCGCACATTCCGCACGACGACGTGGTGCTGCCCGAAGAAGTGCAAGGCCTGCGTGCCTTTGGTTCTGAAACTGACACAGAAACCATCGCGAATGTGATGGCCGAGCATCTGCAATCGATGCGCAACAAGCACGCCATTACGCTCGAGCATTTGCGCATGGGTGCACTCAAGGGCGTGATCCTGGATGCGGACGGTTCGGTCCTCTACAACCTCTTCGATGAGTTCGGTATCGAGCCCAAGGAATTCAACTTCGCGCTCAACAACGAAAAAACGGACGTCAAGAAGAAGTGCCTGGATCTCAAGCGCTACCTTGAGCTCAACCTCAAGGGCGAGTACATGACCGGCGTTCGCGTGCTGGTCTCGCCGGAATTCTTCGATCTGCTGACGGCTCACCCCAATGTGGTCAAGGCATATCAGTGGTACCAGGAGAGTCTGGCGCTGCGTGCAGACCAACGCACTGGTTTCACCTTTGCGGGCGTCACCTTCGAGGAGTATCTGGGCCAAGCATCCGACGTGGATGGCAATGTGCGCAAGTTCATCGCCTCTGGCGAAGGCCATGCCTTCCCCGAAGGCACGGTGGACACCTTTGCCACGTACTTCGCACCAGCTGACTTTAATGAGACGGTCAATACGCTGGGCCAGCCCCTGTACGCCAAGCAAGAGCCTCGTGAATTTGGTCGTGGCACGGATCTGCACACGCAGAGCAATCCGCTGCCGATGTGCCATCGCCCGGGGCTCTTGGTCAAACTTCTGGCCAGCTGATGCCGCGCGATCCGTTTGCACTGGGTGTCAAACGGCTGTTCGCAAGTTTGGGATCCCCGGCACAGTACAGCACTGTGGCCGGGGAGACCATCGAACTCAAGGTCATCAGCAAGGCACCGGATTCGGTACAGGAATTCGGCCAGTCACATCTGGCGGTGACCTCGTATCGATTTGACTTGCAAGCGGCAGACGTCGCCCGGCCTCAAGAGGGCGATCGCCTGACGTGGCGGGGTGTCATCTACGTCATTCAAGGCGATGCGCTGGTTGACCGTGATCGTTTGATCTGGACGGTGAGCGCCTACCCCTTGCCCGACTATCCAGCGACGGCGAGGTGAGCATGAGCGTGCGACTACTGGCTGCCCTGCAAGGCGATCTCTCCAAGATGATGGCGCAGGAGCTGAACTCGGCTCGGGTGGCGGTGACCACAGGCGTGCGAGAAGCGACGCAAGGGCTCAAGAGTGAATTGCGCTCGCAAATCGAAGGCTCTGGTCTGGGCTCGCGTCTGGCCAATACCTGGCGTGGGGAGGTGTACCCGAAGGGCCGCCCCAGCTTGGGGTCGGCGGGGCTTGTGTACAGCCGAGCGCCTGTTGTCGTTGCGGCGCACGACCAAGGTGCGTTGATCCGTTCGAAAAATGGATTCTGGCTCGCCATCCCGCTCCCCGCAGCAGGCACTGGGCCACGCGGCAAACGCATGACGCCTGGTCTGTGGGAGCGCATGCGCGGTCAACGACTGCGCTTTGTGTATCGCTCGGGCAAACCGTCGCTACTGGTAGCGGACAACTTTCGGGCCAAAACAGGCAAGCGCGGAGGCTTCGCGGCAGCATCTGCCTCCGCTCAGAAATCAGGACGAGGGCTGACCACAGTCCCCATTTTTTTGCTGGTACCGCAAGCCCAACTCAGGAAGAAATTCGACATCGCCAGTGCCGCCCAGCGGTGGCAAGACAGGCTGATGGTGTTGGTCACGCAGTCGTGGCCAGAAGAAAGTTCGGACACATGAAATGACGATCAAAACCAGCCAACGAGAAGCGGCGCTGGGGGCTTTGTTCACGCTGTTGGACGGCCTTCCCCTGCAGCCCAATGCCATACGCAGAAATTCATCCTTGCCGGAGCGGCTCAGCGAGCACGCCATGGTGTTCCTGCGAGATGGGGACATGACTCAGGTCGATATCACCTTGTCGCCTTTGACCTATTTGTGGGAGCACGCGGCAAGCATCGAAATCTATGTTGCGCACCCCGAGGCATCTGCCAGAGACGCGCGGATGGATGAATTGCTTCAGGCGCTGGGCACCCTGGTCTTGGCCGATCCGACCTTATCTGGACAGATCGATCACACCGAAGTGATGCCGCCCAAATTTGAAGACGTCACACCCGAAGGGTCTGTGGGCATCAAGGCCTGCACGCTGGACGTGGTGATGCATTACGCGAGCAGCCATCCATTGGCCTGATCGCCTCACAAACTTTAACAACCTGGAGATTCACCATGGCTCGTGCATATGGCGCGAACGCCAGCCTATTGGCTGCGTTTGAACCCACCTATGGCAACACACCGACCGGAGACTTTGGAAAGATTCCATTTGTCTCAACCACCTTAGGCTCAGAGCAGGGCTTGATTGCAAACGATCTGATTGGCCTGGGACGAGACCCGAGTGCGCCCATCCGTGACGTGATCAAAGTCGAGGGCGACATCGTCATTCCCATCGACCTTCGCAACATCGGCATGTGGCTTAAAGCGCTGCTGGGCAGTCCAGTGAGCCTTGGAGACACCGCGCACACCCACACCTTCGTTTCTGGCAACTCAGGTCTGCCTAGCTTGTCACTGGAGACGGGACTGCCGGACATCCCAGCGTACTTCTTGGCCTCGGGTGTGATGGCCAACTCATTGCAGGTGAAGTTCGCGCGCTCGGGCGCAGCCGACGCCACCTTGGGCCTCATTGCCCAAGGGGAGGTCAAGCGAACCTCCAGCGCAGACGCGACGCCCACGACCTTGCCGATCACCCGCTTCAATCAGTTTCAGGGTTCGATCAAAAAGAATGGCCAGGCCCTGGGCAACGTGGTCGCCGCACAGTTGACCTATTCGAACAATCTGGCGCGCATCGAAACGATTCGCTCCGACGGAAAGATCGAAGGAGCCGACCCCACAGTGGCCAGCTTGACGGGTAACTTGGAGGTGCGCTTTGCGGATACGGAATTGATCGACGCCGCAACCAACAACACCCCGCTGGAGCTGACCTTCAGCTATGTCATTGACGCTACCAAGAGCCTGACCTTCATCGCGCATGAGGTGTACCTGCCCAAGCCCAAGCTTTCGATCTCTGGCCCGGGGGGTATTCAAGCCACCTTCGACTGGCAGGCTGCCAAGAACACCGCAGCCGGTCACATGCTGACCGTGCAACTCGTCAATGACGTGGTTGCGTACTGAACCTAAGAGGCAAACATGCTCAAACTCAATCTGAAACGTGAGCCGTATTGGCTCGATTTGGTCCAAGGTGTACGCATCAAGGTCAAACCTGCGACCACTGCACTGGTCATGGCAGCTCGCCATGCAGCGGCCCTGATCGATGGCAAAGACCACGCGGCAGCTGGCGAGCGCACAGCCACCCTCATCACCGAGTTGGCCAAGGCTGCCATCTTGGCCTGGGAGGGCGTGGGTGACGACAAAGGCAAAGCCGCAGCCGTCACGCCAGATGGTATTGCTGCGCTCATGGAACTGTGGCCTGTGGCCGATGCCTTTGAGCGTGAATACCTGGCCGCACTCTATCTCTTGGATGCCGAAAAAAACGGCTGAAGGCCCGCACCGAATGGCACTTCGGTGGTGGGGCCGCGTACTGCGGAGCATGCGAGGCGACCTGTCCTGAGTGTCCGTTCCAGGTGAATTCACCCCGGACCGAAGAAGGCTGGCAGGCCCTCGCGGTGCTTGATGTCTGTTCGTCCCAAGTGCGCGCTGTTCAAGGTGCAGTGCTGGGCATGGACTTCAACGCGTGGATGTCTGCCAGCCAGGCCCTGGATGCAGACCCCGCTGCCATGACCCACTTATTCCCAGCCGTCGAGGCGGGCCTAACTCAAGCATTGAACAAACCATCTTCGGACAACCCACATGGCTGAACGTAACCTATCGATTCGACTGGCTGTCATTGACGGCGGCAAAGTCAAAGCCGAACTGGCAGACGTGGGCGAGGCCGGAGAGCGATCGCTCAAAAAGATCGAGTCGGCATCGCAGCCTGCCTCTGCTGGTCTGAACCTGCTTTCCAAGGCGGCCAACGATGCTTTCGTGCGCATGGAAGACGCCACTTCTCGCCTGGGGATGCTGGGAAGTGTTCTCGGTCGCCTTGGCCCAGCCGGGTTGATCGTTGGAGCATCTGTTGCTGCAGTCGGTTACGGCATGCATCAGCTGGTCGTTCCGGTCGCTGAAGTGGGCGAAGAGCTCAACAAGCTCTCCCAAAAAACCGCTGTTTCGGTCGAGGCCTTGTCGGCGCTGCTGTACGCCTCTGAGCTGTCGGACGTGAGTGCGGAGAGCCTGACCAAGGCGCTTAAATTTCTCTCGACTGCCATGTTCGATGCCAAGGTCAAGGGTGGCGAAGGCAGTGCTGCGCTCAAGGCGTTCGGTGTGTCGGCGCTGGATGCGCAAGGGCAGATTCGCCCAACTGAGCAGGTGCTGCTGGATCTGGCGGAGAAATTTGCAGCCATGCCTGACAGTGCAGAAAAGGCGGCGCTTGCCGTCAAGCTGTTCGGTAAGAACGGTCTGGACATGATCCCCATGCTCAACCAGGGGCGTGATGGGCTGACCGAAATGATGGAAGAGGCCAAGCGCCTCGGGCTGGTCATGTCTGCCGATGCAGCACGCGCTGCAGAGGAGTTCAACGACAACATGAAGCGCTTGCACGCGGTCAACGAAGGCGTGCAGCGCCAAATCGGGTCCGCGTTTCTGCCGATCCTGGCTGACCTGACGGAGCAGATGTTCCTGGCCAAAACCGAGGCCGGTGGATTCACAAGCGAGTTGCAGGCCATCACGCACAACCGACAACAGGTCCTGTCATTCCTCGAGGAGGTCGCAACCGGGCTGGGATTCATCGCCGAGTCGGCGGTGCTTGCCAAGCGCGTGATTAGCCAGCCATTTGACAGTCTGCAGGTGGTCGCCAAGGACGTGGAGACCTGGATCAAGACCGACATGCTGCGTTCCATGAAGTCCATGGGCTATGACGAGACGCAGATCAATGCCGAAATCGCCAAGTTGCAAGCGGCGCGTGATCGGTTCGTCGAGGCTGCAAACGACCGCTTGACGCACCTGACGGACAACCCAGGGTACGTCAACAAGATCGAAAAGTTCTTCGATGAGCAACGCCGCACGGTGCGCGTCATGGGGCAGAAATTTGTCCTGGAAACGGCAGAGCAGGCTGCGCAAGTTCAGAAGATCTATGACGAGTTCCTGCCCAAGATGCCCCGCAAGCGACCCAGTGGCCTGGATCTGTCGGGCTTTGAGAAGAACAACGAGGGCTTGCAGTTCTTGAAGCAGTTGGAGCAGCGTGCGCTGCGTGTGACGCAAGGCGAAGGCGCTGAATTGCGCGCCAAGGCACTGGAACTGGAACGCAAAGGCTATGCAGGCATCGTCAAGGAAGCAGAGAAATACATCGATGCCATAGAGCGGATCGAAAAACAGAAGGAAGCCGACAAGAAATTCGACGAGTACGAGAAGGAGCTGCAAAAGGTCCATCAGATCACCGAGAACTACATCGGCAACAACCGACTCAAGCAGGAAGAGTTGCAATTGAAGCGCCAGCTTCTGGATGTTGGAGAGGTTGAGCGGGCCGCTTTGCAGACGCGCTTTGACATGGAAAAAGCCGCTGTCATGGCATTGCGCCAGGCCGAGCAAATCAACGACCCTGGCCTCAAAGCCGAGGCTATCGCTGCGATCAACGATGCTTTGGCGCGGCAGTTGCCGATCGTTGAAGAGCTTGCACGGGCCAATGTGGAATATCAACGCAGCTTTGACTATGGCCTTCGCAGTTCTCTGCGCACCTACATCGAGGACGCGACCAATGCGGCCAAGCAGGCTGAACGTGCCGTAACCGGTGCGTTCAAGTCCATGGAGGACGCGATGGTTCAATTTGTGACGACCGGCAAGGTGGACTTCAACAGTCTGGCCAACTCGATCATTGCGGACCTGGTGCGTATCCAGATTCAAAAAATGATCACCTTGCCTTTGGCCGGGTGGATGAGCGGACTGAACCTGTTTGGTGGTTCAGGCGGCAACGGGTTGGGCGGTGCATTCCCTGCTGGAGCTACGGACCTGATGTCGGGCGGCACGATGGTGGCGCACACCGGTGCCCTGATTGGCAGCGATGTGCTGGCCACACGCTCTGTCGGGCTGCAGCACTTCGATGGCGCTCAGCGGTTTCATACCGGTGGCTTGGTGGCAGGTGAGGTGCCCATCATTGCGCAGCCGGGTGAGGCGGTATTCACGCCGGGCCAGTTGCGCGCCTTAGGTGGTGCATTGGCAAAAAACAATCCGTCGCCGGTCAAGGTGCTGGTGAATGTGACCAACCATGCCCCGGGCGTGGATGCGAGAGTTCAAACCACCCAGCAACCCGACGGCAGTACCCGGCTGGATGTGATCGTCGAGCAGATCGAGGCGCGCATGAATCGTTCCATCAACCAGGGCGTGGGCATTGCCCCCACGCTTGAGCGTCGCTATGGGCTTAACCCAGCGGTAGGAGCTTTGCGATGAGTGATGTGACCTTGCCTGTTGGCATCCCTGTTTGGCCGGAGACCTTGCCGCTGCCACGTATCGAGGGCTATGGGCTGGCCCCGCAATCGAATGCGGTGCGGACGGACATCGATGCCGGGGCGGCTCGGATGCGCTTGCGCTCCACGAGCACGCTTTATCGGGTGCGCGCCGAGTGGCGTTTCTCGCAGGAGGCGTTTGCCGTTTTTGATGCCTGGTGGATGCATGTCCTTAACCAAGGCGTTCTCTGGTTTGCGATGCCCTTGGCGGGTGGCTTGGGTGTTCAGGCGGTGCAGTCCCGCTTCATTGCGCCGTGGGACACCGAGCTGTTGCCCGGCAACCGATGGCAAGTCAAAGCGCAATTGGAAGTGCAGGAATTTCCACGGCTCACAGCCGATGAAACCCAAGTCGCTGCGGTGCTGGGGCCGGATGCCATTGCGCTGGGCGAGCGCCTGCACACCTGGCTCAACCAATCCATGGCGGCGGCTGATTACTGGTAGATCAATTTAAGGAACCCAATCATGACCCTCAAGACCCGGCTGGATGAAGCTGTGGGAACGATCGAGGGGGATGCCCAACTGCTCCATGAGATCGTCCACGGGGATGATCAGGCGACCGTGACCACGGAGGGTGGCCAGGTCAAGAGCGTGGCCAACGTCATTCATGGGGTTCAAACCCAACTTGATGCGTCCCGCCAAGATCTGACCAATCAGGTGGCCACGGCCACCCAACAAGCGAGCAATGCTGCTCAATCGGCTAGCAATGCATCGACATCGGCCACAACAGCCAGTACCAAGGCAAGTGCGGCCAGTGATTCTGCAACCAGTGCGGCAAGTTCTGCGACGGCTGCGGCGTCTTCGGCAACCACGGCCAGTACCAAAGCCAGTGATGCCAGCAGCAGCAAAACGGCAGCGGCCACCTCTGCAACCAATGCGGCCACCAGTGCCACCAATGCAGCGAGCTCGGCAACAGCGGCGGCAGCCTCGGCCACCACCGCGACGCAAAAGGCCAGCGATGCGGCCACCAGTGCCAGTTCGGCGGCGAGCTCCGCCTCCACGGCCAGCAGTAAGGCAACAGATGCACAGACCGCTTTGGCGTCGGCTCAGTCGCAGGCTTCGTTGGCGTCTGACTGGGCGCAAAAAACCGCTGCAACCGTTGACGGCACTGGGTATTCGGCGAAGTATTGGGCCGGTCAGGCAGCCAACTCGGCAGCAGTGGTGACCACCAATACGGTGATTCCGGCTGATGTGTTTGCAGGGGATGGCGTCAAGACGGATTTCACCCTCAGCCATCCCGTGGCCTATCCGGGTGCTGTGTTGGTGACGGTGGCTGGAGTTCCTCAAGCACCGATAGATTCGTACTCGGTCCCCGCAAGTACGACCCTGCGCTTTGTGTCCGCACCGGCAACAGGTGTGGGCATCAGTGTTCGGTATCTCGACAAGGAGGCTCAATCTGGCGCAGCGTCTGCACAGGAGTGGGCCACCAAAACCGGCGGTGTGGTCTCCGGCTCGACGGAATATTCGGCCAAGTACCACGCCCAGGCAGCTGCTGCGAGTGCCACTTCGGCATCGTCGTCTGCGACAGCGGCATCTGGAAGTGCGACATCGGCAGCAGGCTCCGCAACCACGGCCACGACCAAGGCTGCCGATGCAGGGACGTCGGCCACCAATGCGGCAACTTCAGCCACCACAGCCAGCACCAAGGCCAGCGACGCTGCGACATCGGCGACCAATGCTGCCAACAGTGCCAGTGGTGCATCTGCCTCTGCAACAATAGCAACGGCTAAGGCCACCGATGCAAACAGCAGCGCAACAGCTGCAGCAAGTTCGGCCAGCAGTGCATCTGGCAGTGCCATTCTGGCGCAGGATTGGGCGACCAAAACGACAGCCCCCGTCAGCGGCAGCGACTATTCGGCCAAGTATTACGCCCAGTCGATCTCTGCTTCAGCATCAACCGCCACGCAAAAGGCAACGGATGCGGCGGCCAGTGCGACGGCTGCGGCTGGTTCAGCAAGTACCGCCTCGACCAAAGCCTCGGATGCCGCAACGTCGGCGACCAATGCAGCGACTTCTGCCAGTACCGCCAGTACGCAGGCGGCTGCAGCGGCAACCTCAGCCACGAATGCGGCGAGCTCCGCTAATGCAGCGGCAGGTTCGGCCACCACCGCAAGTGGCAAAGCGACGGACGCAGCCAACAGTGCCACAGCGGCAGCAACCTCGGCCAGCAACGCCAGCACGAGTGCCACCAATGCAGCAACTTCGGCCACGTCGGCAGCTGGGGCAGCCACAACGGCAACGACTAAAGCTGGGGATGCAACGGCGAGTGCAAATTCCGCTGCTAATTCGGCGACTGCGGCGGCAGGCAGTGCCACAAGCGCAGCAGGGTCGTTGACGGCATCGCAGGCGCAAGCAACACTGGCTTCTGATTGGGCGCAAAAGACCACCGGTACGGTCGACGGCAGTGGTTACTCAGCCAAATACTGGGCGGGGCAAGCGGCAGGATCGGCAGCAGCGGTGACGGCCAATACGGTCATTCCCGCCGATGTGTTCACCGGCGATGGCGTGAAGACGGATTTCACAATCAGTCGGCCCGTTGGATATCCCGGAGCACTGATGGTGACGGTTGCCGGGGTGCCTCAAGCACCCTTGGATGCCTACACCACACCAGCCACGACAACACTCAGATTCAGTTCGGCTCCTGCCAATGGCGTCGTGATCAGCGTGCGCTACCTGGACAAGGAAGCGCAGTCTGGCGCAGCCGCAGCCGAGGAATGGGCGAACAAGACGTCGGGACCTGTTTCAGGATCGACCGAGTATTCGGCCAAGTACTACGCACAGTCCATCGCTGCAAGTGCGGCGACGGCCAGTCAGCAAGCAACCAGTGCCGCGAATTCGGCTGCGGCGTCGGCTGGCAGTGCGACCGCATCGGCGAACTCTGCGACAGCATCAGCAACATCTGCCACCCAAGCTCAGAGCTACATGAGTCAGGCGCAGGGGTATGCCGCTGCAGCGGGCGGCTCCAGCGTCGCTCCACAGGTCTTTACCGGCAATGGTTCGGCTACTGACTTCAGTCTGAGCACTGCAGCGTCCAGCGTCCACAAATTGATCGTGACGGTCAATTACGTGGTGCAGGACTCACTCGATGCCTACGTCCTGGTCAATTCCGGGGCGACTTTGCGATTCACATCAGCACCAGCCGCCAGCGCGCGGATTGTGGTGCGTTACATCTAACTAGGAGAAATCATGGCGATTACGCGCATCCCCAAAGCGGGGCTGGATGATGCCTTGCAGAACGAAATCAATGGCAAGTTGGACAAGGCCGGTGGAACCATGACGGGCTCCATCACGATGACCAATGGAGCCTTGTTCAAGAGCAGCGTCACAAGTGATGACGCTCGAAATACGGGCTACAAGATGGCCGACGGGCAGGACATCGGAGAGATGAATCGCTCAAGTCAGTACTACGACGACCGGGCCACCAACTGCAATGGATATCTGCCTAATGGCAACTGCGCCAGTAACGGGTACTGGAATCCACCCAATGGCAATTGGTGGACTTGGGGAGTGAGCGGCGTGCCGACAGGAAACTGTGCCAACTGGGGCAGCTATGACGGTGCAGGCGGCACCTCTCAGGTCTTCAACGCGGTGTCGGTCGGATTCAACTACGACGGGTACTACGAAGCCGCCAATGAGATCGGTGGTTCTGAATACCACCGTTGGTACCGCAACTGCAACTGTGGATCGTTCAACTGCCGAACCAATTGCAATTGCAACTGTGCATGTTGCGGCTGCTGCTGAGGAGACGCGATGAAGGTCTATATCACCCGTCCCCCAGCCTATGCGAGCTCGCCAGATCACGTGGTTCGTGTCTTGGTCGATGCGCCAAAGCAACGCGTTGGTGTTGAGATGTGCATTGTTTTTTCACCCAATCCCAGCGAACCATTGCCAGATCATGGGAGCGTTGTGCAAAGCGGTGACAAGTTCTACAAGGTCATCGCTGCCAGCGAGTTTGACTATGAGCTGCTCAAAAGAAGTACGGGGTGGGCGGATCGTCAAGCCTGGCATCTGACATTCCGTTGGGATGTCCGGTCGTTCACTGATCCGATCCCGCTATACACCTATTCCATGGCCACCAAGATGTCGGCCCCAGAGTTGTCCCGAACGACTTATCAAAACAATCTGTCGGTGGGCTTTGTGGTTCCGTTCTCGGACTCGGACTTTGAAGACTGTGCTGTGACCGTGAACATCAACCCCGATGTGAACAAAGGCGATTGTGTGGTGATGGGCGTAGACGCCACGGAAATCGAACGTACCGACTATTCGGCGAGTGCCCAGGTACGGGAGTTGATCCTTTTGCCTGGTGTCCAGATATCAGCGCCAACGAGCTGTACACCTAATGGCCAGGTCAACGTCCAGGTGCAAGTGCTCGATGCGAATGACATGCCTATTGAGCACGATGCTGAAATCTTTCTTGAGGCGGTCAATGGCTACCTTCCAAAGACCCGTATCAAAACAGTCAACGGCCAGGCAAGTGTCCCTTTCATGGCCTTGGGCCTTGTGGCAGGAGATTCAGCACGGGTCAAAGCCGGTTTCAAATATTTCAGTGGTGCTTCTGATGTCTCCATCCAGATCCATGACTAAGGATCTGTTTGGAGCAAGGGTATATGTCGGTCTCCATCCATTTCCAGATGACGTGATGCTGGAGATGCGCAAACGGGCGCTGGCTTTACACGAGAGCATTAATCCTCATGGCATGCCATGGTCTCGATGCACACGGGAGAGCTTGCATGTCGCCGAACCATTTCAGCAGGTTGCGGAATTGATCGAGCAGGTGGTCGAGACCGAGTACGGATGCAGTGTGAGCCACCTGACTGGACGAGAAGTGGTCATACAGAACGGGCAATGCCTGCCGCTGCACTGTGAGGACACCGATCTGTCAGCGGTATTCGTGCTGAGTACTGAAGCCAGGGCGAATCCTGAGCGCAGTGATTACTCCGGCGCATTCGTTTTGGTCAATCCGAGTGGAGCGTTTGGATTCAAGCGCCTGCCATGGGAGGGGCTGAGATCAGAACTGATTTATCCGGCAGCAGGAATGCTGTTGATTTTCCCGAGCTACCTGGCTCACCACACTCACCCCTACAACGCACAGGAGCCAGCTGTTGAGTTGCACTTCGAACTCAACGTGGTCGACAACCATGCCCATCAACGTTTACGACAACCCAGTTTCCCCCGAACTCTGTGAAGCAACGCGAGCCTGGCTTTTGTCGCAAAGCCCCATCTTCGGATGGCGAGCACACGCGAATGCACCAGGCGCGTTCTGGCATCGAAATTTCGTGTTGCCAGGAATACATCAACACCACTATGACGATGATGCTTGGAATTCTGAGCTGAGTTACGAGGCCTTTTGTTCCTCGAAAAGTCCCTTGGAAGAGGTTGCCGAGATCATTCGCCAGCAGCACTTTGACGGAGAGGCCTTTACTCGGATCTGGGCTAACTTTCAGTCCTTTGGTGACGAGTCAGCATTTCACAGGGACTTCCCTGTGCAGTATGCACGGACTGCCCGCACAGCCGTTTGGTATCCAGTGATGAACTGGGAGAGGGATTGGGGTGGAGACTTCATCACGCTTTCCGAGGATGGAGAGGTCGATTCCTGCGCATTGGTCAAACCCAATCGACTGGTGGTGTTTAACGGGACGCAAACGCATGCAGCTCGTCCGATTTCTCGCTACTGCAGCGAACTGCGAATTGCAGTTTCATTTGGATGTGAGGTGATCAATGCTTGAGCATCTATGGAGCACCCCAGTTCTCCATGAGGAATCGCCCTTCACCATGGACCAGCTCGAGGAGTTGAAGCAATTCACCACGGAGCGATTTCGCAATCACAAAGCCCATCCGCCTCGTCATGCATTGCCTGATGTGCCCGTGAAGTTGCGATCGCAGCTGAACCTGTTCTTGCCTGATCATGAGATGCATGCCCCAGCGGTCTGGTTTGCATTCAAACGCTGGGTGGATCGCACCTACCGCGCTTATCTGAAAGAGGCACATGGAGTTAGGAATGTGAACGAGCTTGAAGTGCTCGCTCGGTGCATTCCTGTTTGCTACCAAAAAGGCATGCGCGCGCAGCCCCATTACCACCACACGGGCGATCATGTGCTGTGTCTGTATTTGGATTGCGGCAGCGACCGAATACCTCCAGAGAAACGTGACTGGACAGTCGGAGATGGTGAATTGCTTTTACAGGACCCCCGCCCCATGGCGGGGTTTCCATTTTGGGAGAAGGTTCGCTACATCGAAACATCTCCCGGCCTGGTCGTATTGCATCCATCGCGGGTATGGCATGAGACCAACCCCTTCAATGCCCCAAGCGGTCAACGCACCTTGTTGGTCGTGACCCTGCGTGTGGCGTCCCATAACTACACCGAGCTGTACACAAGGCTGTGAGCCGATTCGGAGATATCGATGATTGAGAAAACCATAGACCTCGTTGATGACGAGCATGTTTTGTTCACTGTGACGGTAGTCGAAGGCGAGCGCATCCGCTCCCGTCGTGAATACCACTTGGCCAAGTTCGCGCACCAAGACGCTGAAGATGTTTGTCGTCAGGCTTGCCCCGAGGCCTTCGCACAAGAGCCGTCGGTTCAGAGTGGAGGCATGTGATGGCCAAGTTCACATTGCTGGCACGCGATCGTGCCAATTCACCTGTTACGCTGATCTACGACAACCAGACCAGTGAACTGCTCGATGGGGATCTGATGCCTTGGCCTCTGCCGTATGTGGAAAAAACCTGGTCGGTTGGCCACATCGAGGCGATCAGTCAGACGATGCCAGGGCGCAAAGAGAGTCCAAAGGTTCTGAAAATTCAGCTCGGTCTCTCATGCAACTATTCGTGTGAATACTGCAGCCAGCGATTCGTCCCTCATGCTGAAGAAACAACGCAGGCAGATGTGCCGCAGTTCTTGCATCTGCTCGAATCAAGTCTTGAGAGGGCTCCAGAGCGCATTGAGTTCTGGGGTGGAGAGCCGCTGGTCTACATCAAGACCTTGCGTCCATTGGCCGAAGCCTTGCGACAGCGATACCCGGCTGCTTCATTCAGCATCGTTACCAACGGCTCTTTACTCAACCCCGAGGTCAACACCTGGCTTGATGTGATGGGATTTGGGGTAGGCGTTAGTCATGACGGGCCAGGACAAGCCGCTCGCGGCCCAGATCCGTTGAATGATGAGGCGAGTCGCAAAGGAATCATGGATTTGTATCAACGACTTGCACCGAAGGGGCGCATTTCGTTCAATGCGATGGTCCATCGAACCAACACCAGCCGGGAAGAAATCGCCAAATTCTTCCTGCAGCTGACTGGTGACTCATCGTTGTCAATCGGCGAAGGTGCTTTTGTCGATCCCTACGATGCCGGTGGCTTAGCCAACTCGATCCAGTCTGAGCAGGAGGCATTTGCATTTCGACGTCAATCGCTTGATGAAATCCGTCGTGGTCGTATCGTCCATTTGGACGTGGCTCGATCCCGCATGCAGGAATGGGCGCGCAGTATCTTGGAGCGTCGTCCTGCCAGCGTATTGGGGCAAAAGTGCGGGATGGATACCGCGAATCAAGTCGCCGTCGACCTTATAGGTAATGTGCTCACCTGTCAGAACGTGAGCGCGGTTTCTGTTGCACCCAATGGGCAATCACATCACATTGGCCATCTCTCCAATCTCAAAGCAGTAGCGCTCAACACATCGACACACTGGTCAAAGCGTACTGAATGCCTGAATTGCCCAGTGCTTCAGGCTTGTAAGGGCGCTTGCATGTTCTTGGAAGGGCCGTTGTGGACAGCCGCCTGCGACAACGCGTACTCGGACCATGTGCCGTTCTTTGTGGCTGCCATTGAACACCTGACAGGGTGTTCCGTTTATCGCATCGAAGGCGATTTACCAGAGGATCGAGCCGACGTTTTTGGGCTGAAGTCGCAAGACCAAATATCACCGCGCCGCAAGTTCATCCCGATAGAGGTCTCGAATGCCTGATGCCGCACTCTCTGAGGCGCTTCGGGAAGCCTATGCAAGTGCTCCTAGTTATGTGGTCATCCTGCATACCCTGGAGATCCGACATCCGGACTTCAGGGATGAAGCGGGTAACTCGACCGCTATCCGGGTAGTGCGTGATCAGCAAGACTTATTTGCAAGGCTTGAGGCGTCAGCGCCAATCAATGCGGGCCAGCAGGTTCGCTTCGTTGCCATGGGCTTTGAGCTGGATCTGCCGCCGGTGGATATCGCGCCTGTTCCCGAAATTTCGATCACCCTGGACAACGTCACACGGGAGATCGTGAAGCACTTGGACGAGGCATCGGCTTCGGAGTCATCCATTGAAGTGACTTACCGTCCGTACCTGTCCAACGATCTGAGTGGTCCGCAGATGGATCCACCGATCACGCTCGTGATCACCGAAGTTGAGGCCGACGTGCAGCGGGTCACGGCCAAGGCACGCATGGCGGACATTGGAAACAAGACCTTCCCGTCACGCCTGTACACCGCAACCGAATTTCCAGGATTGGCCCGATGACAGATGAAGATTCACCGAGTTGGGCGATTCAGTACATCGGTCGTCCGTGGATAGCAGGTGAGAGAGGCCCCGAGTCATTTGACTGCTGGGGCCTTTTTCTTTGGGTCCAGAAGACCCACTTCGGTCGTGACTTGCCGGTGATCCCGGTGGACGCGCTGAATCTGCGAACGGTCCTTCATACGTTCAGAACCCACCCTGAGCGGCAGCGTTGGATGGCAGTCGATGTGCCCAAGCAGGGCGATGCAGTGTTGATGCGTCAGTCACGACACCCCGTGCATGTGGGCGTTTGGGTTGATGCGGACGGCGGTGGAGTTTTGCACTGCGCCCAGCAAATTGGGGTGGTGTTTCAACAACTGAGTTCCCTTGCTAGTCACGGCTGGCAGGTGGAGGGGTATTACCGATGGAAGGAATTGCCATGACAACCGTTTGCATGTCAGGCCTACCCACTCCTGGACTGGTCATTTGGATGCGAAATCCGTTCGAGCCCAGTGATCGGCAGGTTAGCCATGTGTTTGGCTCGCCTACGATCGCACAGTGGATGAGTCGTGATGGGATCGAGCTCGACCAGCCCACGCTGATTTTGAAAAACGGTCAGCCGGTGCTGATGGCACACAGGGCAGTGACACCGATCGATGCAGGTGACGTGGTGGCTTTGGTCACTCTGCCGCAAGGCGGTGGAGGTGGCGGCAAGAACCCGCTGAGAACCGTGCTAATGATCGCCGTTCTGGTCGTCGCCAATGCATATGGCGGCGCACTGGCTGCTTCAATGGGGTATTCAGGAACTCTGGCCACAGCAGTGGCATCCACTGCGATCGCAGTCACGGGCTCGGTGCTCGTCAATGCGCTGGTGCCATTGCCCAATCAGTCCTTGCCCTCGGCATCGGCCAACACGACATCCCCCAGCCCGACCTACTCCTTGCAGGCGCGCGGTAATTATGGACGTCTGTCGCAACCCGTGCCCGTGATCTATGGCCATCACTTGGTGTACCCGGATCTGGCCACCATGCCCTATACCGAGTACGAAAACAACGAGGAATATCTGCATCAGTTGCACGTCATTGGCGTGGGTCACTTTCAGTTTGAGGAGCTTTCCATTGATGACAGCCCGATCAGTTCGTTTGCCGAGGTGCAGGCGCAGGTGATTGAGCCTGGCGGACAGAACACCCTGTTCAACCCGGATGTGGTCACGGCCCCAGAGGTGTCCGGGCAGGAGTTGATTGCTGTCAACGACAACGGGGCCATCGTTGGTCCCTTCGCCCTGAATCCCGTGGGCACACAGATCAATCAGGTTGGTGTTGATGTGGTGATGTTGCGCGGCCTGTATTACGCCAATGACAGTGGTGCATTGGAAAGCCGATCGGTGCAATGGCGCGTCGAAGTGCGAAGCATCAACGACGATGGCGATGCCACCTCAGGCTGGCTCCATGTGGCTGACGAAACCTACTCAGCCGCCACGAATACCGCGCAACGCTTGTCGTTCAAGTATTCGGTGTCGCCTGGGCGTTATGAGATTCGCCTGCAGCGCCTGGATGCGCGGGACACCAGCAACCGAGCTGGTCACGAGCTGCGCTGGGGGCAGGCCAAGGGCTATTTGGTGGGATCGAATTTGCCCACGGATCTGACCTACTTGGCACTCAGGATGCGCGCAACCGACAACTTATCGCAGCGCTCATCCCGACTGGTCAACTGTCTGGTGACGCGCAAGCTCCCCAGCTGGAGTCCGAGCACTGGATGGTCTGCGCTGCAACCCACTCGTTCGATTGCGTGGGCCTTCGCGGATGCGGTCAAGGCCAGCTATGGCGCAGGGTTGCCGGATCAGCAATTAGACCTGGCAGCCTTGGCACAGTTGGATGCGGTGTGGTCGGCGCGCGGGGATACCTTCAATGCCGTGTTCGATCAGAACCAGACGGTGTGGGACGCCTTGGGACAGATTGCGCGGACGGGGCGTGCTGTGCCGTTCTTGCAGGGTGGGATTGTTCGCATCGTTCGCGATGAACCCAAGACCATCCCGGTGGCGCTCTTTTCTGCAAGAAACATCGTGCGCAACAGCTTGAAGATCCAGTACCTGATGCCAGGCGATGCCACGGCGGATGCAGTCACGATCGAATACGTCAATCCCAAGAGTTGGAAGCCAGATGAGATCACGGTGTCCTTGCCTGGATCCCAAGCTGCCAAGCCTGCTCGTGTGAGGTTGTTTGGCTGCACTGATAAGGCGCAGGGCATTCGTGAGGGGAAATACATCGCAGCGGCCAATCGGTATCGCCGACGAATCGTCACCTTTCGCACTGAGCTGGAAGGTTTGATCCCGACCTATGGGGATCTGATCGCCCTGAGCCATGACATTCCCCGTTGGGGTGTGAGTGGTGAGGTCTTGAGCTGGGACAGCCAGTCGAGAACAGTGCGGTGCTCTGAGCCGCTGGGTTGGCAGTCAGGAGCCGTTCACTACCTCGTTCTACGAAAGCCAGATGGCTCGGTCTCCGATGCCGTCGAGGTCATGCCGGGCGCAACTGCCACCCACGCCATCCTGAAAACCCAACCCGGCTTTGAGCCACTGGTGGGTGCTGACCGAGAGCGAACGCACTTTGCTTTTGGTGTGGGCCAGTCCTGGTCCCAGTTGGCACGCGTCATGAGCGTCAAGCCTAGGGCTGAGCAGGTCGAGCTGACTTGCGTGGCCGAGAACGCGTTGGTGCATACCGCCGATCAATCCTGATCTGAACCTGATTTTTGTAACCGCCCGCCGAGGAGCAATCCCGGCGGGTTTCTTTTTGGAGAAATGAATGCCAGAACCGACAAGTAGTGGGGTCGCCGGAGCAGCAGTGGCCTACAAGGCGCTGGGAGGAACAGCAGCCGCTGTCGCGAGCGGGGCCACTTTGGCTGCCGTGGTGGTCATGCTGATGACCCCACCTCGGAATAAGCGGGAGTGGGCCGTCGGCTTGATCAGCACGGTGGTGTCCAGCATCGGCGGCGGTGCATTCACCGTCGAGCACTTCGATCTACATCACTGGGCGTTTTCAACCATGGGACTGTGTGCCATGGGTGGATTGATCTTTGCCTGTGGTCTGCCGGGATGGGCGATGGTGCGCTGGACCTTTGCTTTCATCGACAAGCGCCGGGATGACTCGCTTGATTCGGTGGCCAAGGATGTGAAGGAGCTGCTATGAAGCCGATTGAATTCATCGCGCTGATCGGATCTTCTGCACAGGCCACCGCCAAGCGCACGGGCGTGTTCGCCAGTATCACGATCGCTCAAGCAGCACTGGAATCCGGTTGGGGCGAGTCAGGACTGGCCAAGGTGGGCAAGAACCTCTTTGGCATCAAGGCCGACAGCCGCTGGAGGGGAGAGACCTTGATCCTGCAGACCAAGGAATTCATCCGTGGCCAGTGGGTTGTGGTGCCTGCCAAGTGGCGCAAGTACGCCAGCTGGCAAGAAAGCATTGATGACCATGCAGCTTTTCTCAAGCAAAACCCACGCTATCAGCCTTGCTTTCAATGCCTTAAGGCAGAGGCATTTGCACAGGCACTAGCCAAGGCCGGGTACGCCACGGATCCAGGCTATGCCGACAAGGTGATCAGTCTCATGAATCAGCACAAGCTGCAAGCTCTGGACGGAGGTTCCCAATGAACTGGGCTAATCGCCTCTTGCTGGGCCACTGGAACTACATCTTGGGTGGACTCTTGTTGTTCACGGTGTTGATTAGCGGTATCCAAATCGGTCAGACCCGTGTCCAGCGTGCCTGGGATGTCGAAAAGCAGCAGGCGGCATTGATTCAGGCCAAACAGGAGCAACGAGTGGCTGACACCGTGCATGCGCAGAAAACCATCAATCAGGAGATATCGAATGAATTTCAGACCAAAAAGGGCTTGCTGGCTGGCCTGCGGCCCGCTTTGCGTAGCGGTGATGTCGGGCTGCGCGTCCAGCCCAGCCAAGATTCCGGCACATTGCCCATCGTTTCCGCCACTGCCGCAGGAATTGCGGCAAGCACCACCGACGCTGTACCTGATTCCCCAGGCCTTGCGACCGGCATCTCCTGTGAGCAATTGGCCCGCGACGCTGCAGAGACCACCCTGATGGTTCTGGAGCTGCAGCAATGGCATGCCAGGCAGTCAGTGGCTGACGCTACATCCGCACCATAAACCTGTCATTGATACCTTAGACCCCGTCTTCTCGTTCCCATTTCCCATGGGTGCGATGAAGACGGGGTCTTTTGTCGTTTTTGCGCAGAATTGACTTGGCTTCTGTTCGAAACAGAGCGTTCATGCAGGCATGCAAACCATAGACCTAGCCAAAACGCCCAGGATACTGAGTAGTCAACAAGCCGCCGACCGCATGGGCCTGCCGGTGCAGGCCCTTTACAAATTGCGTGATGCCGATGAGCGCCTGTCCATCTCGCAGACCGGTTTGCAAATCGGCTACCAGCTCGAAGACATCCAATCCTATGAGCGCAGCGAAATGCAGCTGCTGGTGGAAAAGACGCTGGCCACGGAGCGGCCCCTGCCATTGATTCGTGCCATGGCGCAGCTTCTGCGTGCGCCTGTGCCACCTGCACAGGAAACACCCGATAAGCCGTCGGCGCAGCCGTCCAAACCATCCCCCCAGCCAGAGCCACCAAAACCAGAGGCCAAACCCGCGTTGGTGCTTGCGGCTGAACCACCGTCGTCGCCGGTGACCACGGCCAGTCGCACAATGGATTGGTTCTTGGTGCGCAGCAAGCCGCGTCAGGAGGCGGTGGCGCTGACCAACCTGACCCGTCAGGGCTACGAATCCTACTTGCCAATGTTCGCGGCAGAAAAGATCGTCCGGCGCAAACAGGCCATCGTGCTAGAGCCCATGTTTGCGCGCTACCTCTTTGTGCGGTTGGACACTACTGGGCAGGGGCAGAGCTGGAGCCCGATCCGCTCCACGATCGGGGTGAGTGAATTGGTCTGCTTTGGCAGCAAGGCGGCCAGGGTCGACGAGTCCTTGATTGCCATGCTGCAAGAGAGGGAAGCATGGCAGAGCGAACAGCCCAAGTCGCTTTTCGCGTCAGGCGACAACGTGGTAATTGCCGATGGTGCATTCGCCGGTCTGCAAGCCATCTATCAGATGAACGACGCCGAAGGCCGGGCCATGGTGCTGCTGGATCTGCTCAGCAAACCGGTGGCCATGAAGATCAACGCGGCCAGTCTGCGCAAGGTGGGCTGATCGGGCATGCGATTGGTCGCTTTATGTCCACAACAGGGTCGAAATGGACTTGATAGCTCTTGGCCTTCGAAGCCAACATGGCTGAAACAAAAACGCCTTGAGAGATCATGACCTTGAATGAAAACAAAACCTTCCGCGCAGCTCAATACGTGCGGATGTCTACCGAACACCAGCAGTACTCCACCCTCAACCAAGCCGACAAGATCCGCGAGTACGCTGACAAGCGCGGGATTGAGATCGTGCGCACCTATGCTGACGATGGCAAAAGCGGACTGTCCATCGGTGGCCGCGCCTCCCTGCAGAAACTGATCGCCGATGTCGAATCAGATAACACCGATTTCAAGCTGATCCTGGTCTACGACGTCAGCCGTTGGGGCCGGTTTCAGGATGCGGACGAGTCGGCGTACTACGAATACATCTGCAAGCGCAAGGGCATCAGCGTGGCCTATGTGGCCGAACAGTTTGAAAACGATGGTTCACCGGTGTCCACCATCGTCAAAGGCGTCAAGCGTGCGATGGCGGGTGAGTACAGCCGGG
>SXGT01556216.1_pt1 | contig 33939 bp, 39 predicted proteins | sample 3176221 | NCBI WGS metagenome assembly SXGT01 (sample SAMN11356862, study PRJNA531348) | freshwater metagenome | isolation source: freshwater sample F1-120 | place: China: Fuxian Lake, Yuxi | collected 2017-12-25 | reverse complement strand
TCGTCACCGGTGGCCCGCCACCCCGTCCGCTCGACCGCCTCGACGTGAAGATCGTCGATCAGTCCAAGCAGTACTCGGCCGCGGACATCGCCAGTGGCAATGACCGCCTCAGCCTGCAGAAGGCCATCGCCAAGTCCTCCAGCCCGAAGGTGCGGGTGCTTGTGGGTAAGGCCTACTCCATCTCTGCCGAGCAGGAGGCCTTCCCGCTGCATGCGCCCGGCGAGCCCGTTACCGGCACCCTCTCCAACCTCTACCCGTTCACCTAGGAGCGCGCGATGACCACAAAGGACATCGGGCCGAAGAATCCGGTTGAGCAGGGCGTGACCCAGCTCGTCGACTTTGTCGACGAGCGTTCAGGAGTGAAGAACAGTGGCCGTTGGCTGATGTTCCGCAACATCCCCGCTGGTACGAGCTGGTTCCAGACTCTCGGCTTTACCGCAATGGCGCTCTTCGGCATGCAGGCCATCACCGGAATCATCCTGGCGATGTACTACAAGCCGGATCCCAACACGGCATTCGGCAGCATCGCTTCCATCACCAACGAGGTGACATGGGGTTGGATGGTCCGGGGCATGCACAAGTGGGGCGCCTCGGCGATGATCGTCATCGTATTCCTGCACATGGGACGTGTGTTCATCTGGGGCGCCTACAAGTACCCGCGTGAACTCACGTGGGTCACCGGTGCAATGCTCCTGCTGATGACGATGTTTATGGGCCTCACCGGCTACCTGCTGGTATGGGACCAGAAGGCCTATTGGGCCACCGTAGTGGCCGTCAACATCTTCGCGAGCGCCCCCATCCTGGGGCCGTACATCGGCGACATCCTCCGCGCCGGCCCCGAATTCGGGCCCGACACGTTATCTCGCTTCTATTCGATCCATATGTTGTTAATTCCAGGTGGAATCGCGACCTTCATTGGCCTGCACCTGTACTTCATCATCCGTCTCGGCATCTCCGAGCCGCCATGGGCCAAGCGTGCCCTGCGCGTGCAGCGTGACGAAGAGGATGCCCGTCGGAAGGCCGCACGCGATCGTCAGGCCGGTCTCAAGGGCAGCGTGTCGTTCCCACCCGCCTGGGTGGACGATGAGCAGGAGGTGACGCGATGAAGAAGGCCGACAAGGTCGCATACGACAAGGACTATGCGGCAGCGAAGAAGGACGGCAAGCCGTTCTTCCCGTATGCGATCTACAAGGACACCATCATCGCGGGGCTCGCCATCCTGGTGGTCATCGTGCTCGCGATCACAGTGCGAGTTGAGATGGGCGAGCCGGTCAACCCGGCGTCTACCGACTTCCTCCCGCGGCCTGACTGGTACTTCTACTTCGCGTTCGAGCTGCTGAAGATCTTTGCGAACCAGAATGCGCTCACCCCGGTGATCATGGCCACGTTCATGGTGCCGAACATCTTGATCATCCTGCTGGTGATCTGGCCCTTCATTGACCGTGGCCCCGAGCGCCGCATCTGGAAGCGGCCGTTCGCAATGGGTACCGCAGTACTGGTGATCAGCGGCCTTTGCTACCTCACCTTCCTCGGTGCCAGCACGCCCGAGGGCATCGCCAAGGGCGAGACCCTTCCGCTCACCGGACTGGATGCTGCTGCGTCCGCGGGCGAGGCGGTCTATCTGGCCAATGGCTGCAGCAGTTGCCACATGATCAAGGGAGTTGGCGCGCCCGGGCCCGGGCCGGAACTCACCAATGAGGGTGTCAAGGGCTGGGATAACGCGAAGATGACCCAATGGATGAAGGCACCTCTGGCGCCCATGCCCTCCTTCGCGTCCCTGCCACCAGAGGATCTCGACAATCTCTCGATATTCCTGAACGGGCTGGGTACCAAGTACAAGTAGGCCCCCAACGCGGAGATAGGGTCGTATTCCGGGGTCCTGTAGTACGGGACCCCGGCTCGTTTTCGCCGCCCGTGGCCTACGATTATGCCATGCGTGTGTTCCTCGGAATCACCGGTGCGAGCGGTGCCGCCTATGGCGGCCGGACCCTCCTCGCGCTCACTGCGGCAGGGCACCACGTGGGCCTGTGCGTATCGGATGCCGGTTGCCAGGTGATAAGCCACGAGATCCTCGGTGACGGTCCCCGCCCCACCTCGCGCGACCACGTGATGGACCGCTTTCTGGCGGGCCACTGTGACCCCGCCGGGTCTGTGGATGTGCTCGCGCCCGACGACATCGCCTGCTCATTCGCATCAGGATCATCCGGCGCGCGAGTGGCACTTGTGATGCCGTGCTCAACCTCATCGCTCGGCAGAATTGCCCATGGCACTGGCGACAACCTCATCCACCGGGTTGCCGAGGTGATGCTGAAGGAGCGCGGCCAGTTGGTACTGGTGACGCGCGAAACGCCGGCATCGCTCGTCCAATTGCGAAACATGGTGGCGGTCACCGAGGCCGGGGCTGTGGTGCTGCCGGCCTCGCCTGCGCTCTACACCCAGCCGCAGTCAGTGGGCGACATGATCGACTTCGTGGCGGGCAAGGCCCTTGACGTACTGCGCATCGACCACGCGCTGTTCCCCCGCTGGGGCGGGGCCGGACGGGTGGAGGCATGAGCACTGCACATGTATCGCACAGCGCTGTAGACGACCGCGCTGCGTTCGACGTCATCGCCCCCCGGTACGACCTGGTGAGCGGCGTGATGACACTGGGAATGGGCGACGGCTGGCGTCGCGCTGCTGCCGGGGTGGCCGATGTGGCCGCTGGCGCGCAAGTGCTGGATGCCTTCACTGGCACTGGGGACCTGGCGCTGCTCCTGGCCGACCGGGTCACATCACTGGGGCAGGTGATCGGCGTGGACTACTCACCGGCCATGATCGACCGTGCGCGTCTGAAGGCCGCTGCCACGCATCGCCGGTGCCGCTTCGAGGTGGCCGACGTCACCCACCTGCCATACGAGAACGACCGCTTCGATGCGGTGACAGCCTCTGGTGGCCTGCGCAGCCTCGACGATCCATCCATCGGAATCGGCGAGATGGTGCGTGTCGCCCGCCCCGGTGGCCGCATCGTCATTCTCGAGATCACCCCGCCGCGGCACCTGCGGGGCCTGCACGCCCGGGCGCTTACCGTCGCCATGCCCACTGTCGTCCGGTTGCTTCGCGGCGACCCCGATGCCTTCGCGCGCCTTGCGGAATCGGTCGGACACATGCCTCCGCCCGCAGATGTGGCAGCGCTCATGTGGGATTGCGGTATCAGCGACATCCGCTGGCGTGAGTTCGCGGGTGGAATGGCGACGCTGCACCACGGCACGGTGCACGCATGACCACCGCTCCCGCGCCGACCGCATTCATCGATGCACTGCGTCCCTGGATGACGCAGTGCGAAGAGGTGCTGGCGGCTGTCGCCGGAGGCCACGTCGGCGCAGTGAGCGGCCCGGCCGGCGACACCCTGGCCGCGGGCGGCAAGCGGGTGCGGCCGATGCTGCTGTTCTGCGCATCATCACGTCACGACGACGATCGTGCAGCACTGGTGTCCGCCGCAGCAGCAGTGGAACTGGTGCACATGGCCACCCTCGTGCACGACGACCTGATCGATGGCGCCACAACACGGCGCGGACGGCCCACCGTCGCGCGCGCCCATGGTGCCGACTCAGCAATCCAGGTGGGTGACTTCCTCTTTGCACGCGCATTCGCCGAACTCACGCACGTTGGCTCACCGCTGGCGGTGAGCGCGCTGGCCGACGCCGCCCTCGCCCTCGCCCTGGGCGAGATGGACCAGCAGCGGGCGGCCAACGACCTCGCCCTGTCTGTTGACGCATACATCGCGCGGTGCCGGCGCAAGACCGGCGCGCTGTTCTCGGTGGCCTGCCGCCTTGGGGCGGTGCTCTCAGGTGCCGGGGATGAGGCACAGGTATGCCTCGCCGCATTTGGCGAGCACGTGGGCGTGGCGTTCCAGATCTTTGACGACATTCTCGACATCGCCGGCTCGCCGGCCGAGACCGGCAAGCGGCGGGGTACCGACATCCTCAGCGGCACCGTCACGCTGCCCATCATCCTTGCCATCGCCGACGAGCCGGGCCTCGCCAGCGAGATCGAACGTGCATCGCGTGGCGACGTGCCCCTTCTGCCCTTGTGCGACCGCCTTGCGGTGCACCCCGGCGCCGTGGCCGCGCGCGAGCGCGCAATCGCAGAGGTGGCCGCCGCGGTGGCATCGCTCGACGGGGATGTCGGCGACGCCGACGTGTCTGCGCTGCGCACCATCGCCGCAGGCGTTGTGGACCGGTTCGCATGACGCGCGAGCAGATCATCGCGATGCTGGACGCCCGTGACCCATTCGCCGCGGCACAGGGAATCGCTCCGCCCCAGCAGGTGACGTGGATGCGCGGTCCCGCCGACCCCGAGGGGGTCGTCACCGTGCGCTACGGCGCGGGCACAACCCACGCCCAGATCGCCGACCGGCTTATCGGGATCGCGGCGGACTGCACCGCGGTGCGGGCCGTGCAACTGGTGCCGGGCAGTGACGGGCCCGAGCGGCCCGGATCGTGGGGAGTGGAAGACCTGCTCGTGACGGCCGTGGCGCGGCGCGTACTGCCCGCATCAGTCGCCATCCGCCCGGACTGGAGACCCTCGGGGCTCCTGCGTGCCAGGTGGCGCTCGCATTCGGGGCGGGCGAATGGGTGATTCCCGAAGGTGATGACACCGATCCGCAGCATCTGGCCGAGGCCGTGGGTGCCCGGGTGGTGGCGGCATGAGCGACCTGCGCGTGGGGCGCATCAGCGCGCTCAATATGTATCCCGTGTACCACCACCTGGAGGAAGCCGGCCTGCCCGGCGTCACCTTCACCGATGGACTTCCGGCAGCGCTCAACGCGGCTGTCCTGGCCGGCGACCTCCACGTCTCGGCCATGTCGAGCATCGCGTATGCCCGCAACGCCGATCGCCTTCACCTGATCCCTATCGGTTCCATCGCCTGCGAGGGCGCCGTCGATTCGATTCGCGTGCTCTCGCCCGCTTTGCTCGCCGACATCACCCGCGTGGCGGTCACGCCCCACAGCGCGAGCAGCGTCACCCTCCTGCGAATCCTGCTTGGCCCCGACGTGGCGTTCCGCGTGCTCGATGGCCCTGCAGGCCCTGCGATCGCCAATGGCGAAGCCGTACTGCTTATTGCCGACGAGGCGCTCGAGGCCCACCGCGATGGCCTGGCCCCGTACTCGTTCGACCTCGGTGAACTGTGGGAACAGCGCACTGGGCTGCCAATGGTGTTCGCCGTATGGGCAGCGCGGGAGGATGCCATGCGTACCCGTGGGCCCCAGATCGATCGCCTGGCCAGCGCCATCGACGACGCCCGTGCTGCGTATCTGCGCGATCCCGACGCGGTCGCCCGCGCAGCAGCCGAGCGCTTCCCATTCCCCGAGGCGTACATCCGCGGGTATCTCGGGAGGCTGCGCTACGAGTTCGGGCCAGCCGAGCGTGCGGGTCTGGCGCAGTTCCTCCAGATGGCCCGTGCCGCGGGTGAGCTCGATCAGGTGCCGAGCATCGCCGACACCGCGGTGGCGGCATGAGCACAACCCTCAGCCATCACCTCGACATCATTGAGCGGATCGACGCCGGCGAGCGCCTTGACGACGAGGGTGCCCGGGCGCTCATGAACTCACGCGACGTGCTGGCCGTGGCCGCCGCGGCCCGGCGTGCCCGCGATCGTGTGACTGACCCCGACGTGGTCACGTTCGTCATCGATCGCAACGTCAACTACACCAACTTCTGCGTGACCGACTGCGATTTCTGTGCCTTCTACCGCCGCCCGCGTGACCCGGGTGGGTACATCCTCCCCAAGCAGGTCATCTTCCGGAAGATCGAGGAGACGCTCAGCCTCGGTGGCACGGCGCTGCTGCTGCAAGGGGGGCACCACCCCAACCTGCGCATTGATTGGTACGAGGATCTGTTCACCGACATCAAGCGCCGGTACCCCATCCACCTGCACGCGCTCTCGCCCAGCGAGGTGCTGCACATCGCCCACTACTCAAAGCTCACGCTTGATGAGACGCTCAACCGCCTCATCGCGGCCGGCCTCGATTCGATTCCTGGCGGTGGCGCTGAGATTCTCGTGGACACGGTGCGCGACATCATCGCCCCACGCAAGACGACCACCGCGGAGTGGCTTGGCGTGATGCGCGAAGCGCACCTGAAGGGCATCGGATCGAGCGCCACCATGATGTTCGGCACCGTCGACTCGATCGACGACCGCATTGAGCACCTGCGGGTGCTGCGCGAGCTTCAGGACGAGACGGGTGGGTTCGTGGCCTTCGCGTGCTGGTCGTACCAGCCCGGCGGCTGCTCAGCACGGGGCGACGACCATCTCGGCATCACCGCGGCCGACTACCTCATGATGAATGCGGTGTCGCGCCTGTATCTGGACAACATCATCCACATGCAGAGCTCGTGGGTGACCCAGGGCCTGCGAATCGGCCAGTTGGCACTCGAGGCTGGCTGCGACGACATGGGCTCGATAATGATCGAGGAGAACGTGGTGCGGGCCGCTGGCACGGCGTTTACGCTCGATACCCCGCGCATGGTGGAGGCCATCGAGGCCACCGGCCGCCGTGCAGTGCAGCGCGACACCCGCTACCGGGTCGTCCGCCGGTTCTGAGGAGGCGCACCGGCCTCCTCCCCCGCATGGTCGCTGCCCTCTTTACCGTTACCTGCACCCCGGTGGTAGGCACCCGTGGGCATTGCGGCGCTAGGCGGTGGGAAGCCCCGCCTGCGACCACGCGACGATGCCGCCCTCCAGATTGACCAGCGGGCCGAACCCCTCGTTGGCCTCCAAGTACTCGCACACATTCTGTGAGCGACCGCCGCTGTGGCAACTGAAGATGACCGTGCGGTCGCGCGGCACCTCGGCCAGACGGTCGATCAGCTCGCTCATGGCGATATGCGTGGCGCCGGGGATGGCCGACTGCGCCACCTCCTCATCCTCGCGTACGTCAATGATGACGGCGTCGCCTGCGTCAACCGCGGCCTTCGCCTGCTGGGGAGTCATGAGTTCCATGCGGTGAACCTAGACGACGCCCGTGGCCATCTCATCGGCAACGCGGTCGGCCTCGAATGAACTGCGCACCAGCGGACCGGCCTCCACGTGCACCAGACCGAGGCGACTGCCCATTGCGGCCAGTGCCGGGTACTCGGCCGGCGCGTAGAAACGCCCCACGGGCAGGTGCTTCGGGCCGCCGGGGCTGAGGTACTGCCCCACGGTCACCACCCCGGTGCCGGTGGCGGCCAGATCGGCAAACACCGTGGCGATCTCGGGGAGCGTCTCACCGAGCCCCACCATGATGCCGCTCTTGGTGGGCAGGCCCGACGCGGCCGATCGCTCCAGCAGGTCGAGGGTGCGCTCATACCGCGCCCCGGGCCGAACCCGCGAATACAGGCGCGGCACGGTTTCGGTGTTGTGGTTCAGCACATCGGGCGCGGCCTCGATAACCATGTCGAGGGCATCCCAGTTACCGCGGAAGTCGGGGATGAGCACCTCCACCCGCGTGTCGGGCAGACGGTCGCGCAGTGCGCGGATGACCGACGCGAAGTGCGCGGCGCCCCCATCGGGCCGGTCGTCGCGTGCCACCGCCGTGACCACCACATAACGCAAACCCATGGCGGCCGCAGCCTCGGCAACACGCCCGGGCTCCTCCGGGTCGGGCGGCAGCATGGGCTTGCCCGTGGCCACATCACAAAAGCGGCAGCCCCGGGTGCAGGTCTCACCAGAGATCATGAACGTGGCGGTACCGCGACTCCAGCAGCGCTGGATATTGGGGCACGAGGCCTCCTCGCACACGGTCACCAGGCTCTCCTGACGCATGAGGGCCTTCAGCGTGACGTAGCCGGGGCCGAACGAACCCTTCTCCACTACCCAGCGGGGCAGCCGGGCACGATCCAGCAGTTGCTGCAGCTCGCGCGCGGAGATGTCCACCGGATCGAGCGACCCGGCAGGCCCATCGCCAACCAGCACATCGCCAACCAGCACCTCGGGTACCCAGCCGGCCGCATGCGCCTCACGGATCTTGGCCAGCAGATTGTCGTCAGCGGCCATGTCGACGCGGAGCGCGCGCTGGCCCTGCGTGGCTATTTCGTGATCGCTACTCACATTCCGCAGGCTAGTGAAGGCCGAGCCCTCGGGCAGGCCATCGGGTAGCGTCCCCGCCCATGGTCCTGTCAGATCGCACTATCCGCGAGGAGCTCGCTTCCGGGCGTCTCATCATCGACCCGCTCGACGACGCGCTCGTTCAGCCGTCGTCGGTTGACCTGCGGGTTTCCAACGAGTTCCGCGTGTTCCGCAACCACACGCAGGCATTCATCGACCCGCGAGAGCCCGAGGGCGACCTCACGGAGTTGGTACGGGTGGACGAGGGCGAGCCATTCGTGCTGCACCCCGGCGAGTTCGTATTGGGGTCCACGCTTGAACGGGTGGGAATCCCGGGCGATCTGGTGGCGCGGCTCGAGGGAAAGTCGAGTCTGGGTCGCCTGGGCCTGCTCATCCACTCGACCGCCGGCTACATCGACCCGGGGTTTGAGGGTAACATCACGCTTGAGTTCTCGAACGTGGCAAGCCTGCCGGTGCTCATTCATCCGGGCATGCGTATCGGCCAGATCTCGTTCCTGCAGATGAGCACGCCCGTTGACAAGCCGTATCAGGGCAAGTATCAGGGACAGGCAGGGCCCACGGCCAGCCGATCGCATCAGGACTTCAGAAGCTAGAAGCGGCGCTTGCTCCTGCTGGCCCGGCCGCTGTAGCGGCGATCGGCGATGTACGCACCAAGCACCGCCACGACCAGCGATGCCACCAGGGTGATGACCGACTGACCATTTCCGCCGGCCCCGAACTCGGGTTCGGCCGGGCCGCCGAATGCGTTGACGATCCACAGCACGATGACCACGGCGGCCCACAGCAGCCAACCCAGCGCCCATGCCGCAACGGCGGTAGATGGACGGCGGTCGAGGGTGCGCACGCCGGCGAGAAATCCGGCCAGCAGGAAGCCCGCGAGGATGACGACGATGCGCAGCGACAGGTCGGCGCCGGATGAGGCCGCAAGGGCCAGCATCCCCACCAATCCACCCCATCCGACTGCCATCGGCTCAACGCGTATGCCTCAGCCCCCCCGTTCAGTGGTTGCCCGTCGTGCCCATGCTAACGTCGCGGCGAGGTTCCCCCACCGGGGAACACTGAACACGAGGTTTCCATGCCCTTCGGAATCGGCCCGCTCGAACTCGTCATCCTCCTTGTGATCGTCCTCCTCATCTTCGGGGCAAAGCGCCTGCCGGAGATGGGTCGGAGCCTGGGATCAGGGATGCGTGAATTCAAGAAGGGCGTCTCCGGCGAGAAGACTGAGGAGCCGCAGGATCAGGTGACCGCCGCGCAGGCGGCCGATCCCGCGCTTCCCCAGCCGCAGACGCAGAAGACCGACGAGACGACCCCCGCCTCCTAGCGGGTCGTCCACCGTTCTCATCAGGGCGGAATGGATCGTCCCAGTCGCATCACCACCCCTTACCAAGGGGGCGGTGCTCATTCGCGACGGCGTCATTGAGGCCGTGGGCCCGGTGCGCGCCGTCGAGCCACCCGGCGGTGCGCTTGAGATCGACCTCGACGAGGTCATCCTCATCCCAGGGCTCATCGATTCGCACTGCCATCTTGAATGGGCGCTCACGGCCGGCGTCTCAAAGCCGGCGCCATTCCCCGCCTGGCTCGGTGGGTTCGCAGCGCGCAGCCAGGAACTGGATATGCACCACCGTGAGCGAGCCGCGCGCTGGGGAGCGTTGATGGCGCTCGCGTGCGGCACGACGACCGTCGCCGACTCGGGCCCATCGGGGGCGGCCTCGCCCGCCATCTCCGAGGCGGGGATGCGCGGCATGGTGCACCTTGAGATCTTCGGGCGTGAGCGTGGGCGTGACGCCCTTGACCGCGCGATACAGCACGCCGAGGCCATCGGGCTTCTGCGCGATGAAGTGGGCCCGGGCGTGCGCATCGGCGTCTCGCCCCATGCGCCCTACACCGTGGGGCCCGATCTGTGGACCGCCCTTCTCGAGCATCCCGACCTCGGTGACCTGCCGTTTGCCACCCACATAGCGGAGTCGCCCGAGGAGGTGCGGCTGCTCGACGAGGGTGACGGGCAACTGGGTGCCCTCTTCAAGGCCATGGGTCGCGAGCCCGGCCAGTGGCCCAGCCGTGCCCGTGGACCCGTGGCCCGTCTGGCAGCGCATGAGGTGCTGCGCCCCGGCCTCATCGTCGCACATGCGGTGCAGGTGAATGAGATGGATGCCATGACACTCGCTGCGTGCGATGTGCGCGTCGCGCACTGCCCACAGAGCAATGCGCGACTGCACTGCGGCGATGCACCCATTGCCATGCTCGAAGAGGTTGGTGTGCGGGTGGGTCTCGGCACCGACAGCCCAGCAAGTGCCGGCGCCTATGACCTGCGTGCCGAGGCCCGTGCCGCCGGCGAGGCTGCAGCCCGGCGGGGGGAGCCCCGCTCCGCAGCCGATCTCCTCTCCATGGCCACCATGGGTTCGGCGAAGGTGCTCGGCATCGGGAACGAGGTCGGGGCGATCGCGCCCGGCATGCTGGCCGACATGGTGGCCATCCGGCCACGCGATACCGAGGCTGCCGGGTACGATACCGCCGCCGCGGTACTCGACCCGGGATCACGGGTGGAATGGGTGATGGTGAACGGCGAGGTGCTGATTGAGGGCAACCACGCCGCCAAGGTGGATGCCGAGGGAATCATCGCCGATGCCCGGCAGGCGCGACACGAGATCGGTCTGGACTAGGCTGCCGCGGTGCTCTTCGACGGGAAAAAGAACAAGATCCTCGTAAAGGCCGTCGCCATCTTGGCCATGGTCGCTTTTCTTGGCTTCGGCTTGGTGGCTGGTGGCCTTGCCGTCGGCGGCGGCTGCGGTGCCAACGATCCGGCCCAGCTGGCCATTGACGATGCGCGGTCCGCGGTGTCCAGAGCCACGGCCGAGCAGTCCGCAGCCGTCAAGGCGCTCAAGGCGTCGCCTAGCAGCGGACAGGCCCGTAAGGACATTGCGGCTGCGCGTGCCGATCTTGCATCTGCTCAGGGGCAGCTCGCCAGCGCGTTGGCTTCTCTCAACGCCACGGACCCGAAGGCTGTCACCGCTGCAGAGGCCGCCGTGGGTTTGTCGCCCAACGACCTCACAGCCATTCAGTCGCTCGCAACGATCGCCATCGCCCAGAACAACGGTGCAGCGGCGCTCAGCGCATTGGCCAAGTACACCGCCCGCCATCCCAACGATGCCCAGGCGTTCCTCCTGTGGGGCCAGGTTGCCGAGCAGGCAGGCCAGACGAACCAGGCGATTCTCGCCTACCAGCGCTTCGTGCAGCTTGCGCCCGACGACTCACTTGCGCCAGATGTACGTACGCACCTGAAGGACATGGCGAATGCCGCCGCAAAGGCCAGCACCGGCTAGCCCACACTGTTTTGCCGTTTCACACCGGTTGCACTAACGTGGCTCCGGGCCGTTAGCTCAGCTGGTAGAGCAGGGGACTCTTAATCCCAAGGTCGTAGGTTCGACTCCTACACGGCCCACTCCCGAAAGCCACCCGTTGCGGTGGCTTTCGTCGTTCTGGCCGCGGACTGACGGAACCTGGGATTTCGGGCCTATTCACACGACCAACGCTCCCGACAGCCGGGGCAATCACCGCATGGAAACTAGGGTTTCGAGATGTGAAACCTCGTTTTTTCCCATGTGAATGGGGATCTGCACCGGAGTCGCCGCTCAGAGCGGAAAACGACGCGCGGCACACGCCGTTCGCCATTGGCACGACCGCGCCATGACGGTAGGTTCCCCTCCCGAAATACAGAAGGGTCCGCGCGCGGGCGCCGTGCTTTGAAGCACTGCACTTCCCCGCACTTCGGTCGCCCCGCCCAAGCGGATGTGTGACCAGCAGACCGAAATCGCGACTGGGAGATCCCCTGCCGCAGCGCATCGCCATCGCCATCGCCGTCCCCACTCTCGCCCTCGGCATTTTCGCCGCGGGTGCATTGGGAGCGTCAATGCCGACCAGCGTGCCGGGGACGCAGAGCATCGCGTCCGCAGCTCCAGATCCCGCGACCGCCGTGCCTGCACGGGCGGCTGCCGCCGCGGTGCCAGACACCAACGTGGTGCTGTCGCGATCACTGGCCCCTACCATCGCCACCGCGTACGACGCCTGGGCCGAGGGCAACGCCTGCCCGGGATTCCCGCAAACCAAGAAGAGCGACCTCACCGTGGGCTCCGATCTGGTGGGCTGCGGCAAGTACATCAAGATCTGCATCAGCGGGCGCTGCGTGGTGGCACAGAAGCGCGATACCGGCCCGTTCCGCGATGGTCGGCACATCGACATGAACTTGGGCGCCATCATTGCGCTCGGCTTCAAGTCGCCGTACCACTTCGGCGTGCGCAAGGTCACCTGGGCCCCCCTGGTCGGCAATCCATCGCGCACCTTGGCATCCGCGAGGTAAAGCGGCACATCCAGTCGGCGGCGGAACCCAGGGGGCCACGGGCCCCCTTTTTCATGCCCATTTCGTAATCATTGCTTTACCAGTAGGGATTGTCTAGTTTGCCTCTCCCGCATCCGGGGAAACCCGAGCGCGGGCCAAGACGAATCCTGATGACCCGAGGAGCACCGACGGTGAGCACGACTGGCTGGAGAGATCGCCTGGAGGTACAGATGCCACCCGACCTGGCGGAAGAGATCGACATCTTCGAGACCCAGCTCGAGCTCCGGCAGGATGGCCGCGTTGACGAGCGGGTGTTCGCCGAGACCCGGCTGCGCCGTGGCGTCTACGGCCAGCGCTACGACAATGGCCAGCGCCACGACGGCATTGAGCAGCGCACCCTCACATTTCCGGCCGGCGACCTCACCAAGGGACCCGAGACGCTGTGGGATGCCCCGGGCATGCTGCGCATCAAGGTGCCATGGGGCGGACTCACTCCCATTCAGCTCGACGTAATGGCCGAACTGGCCGAGGAGTACTCCGACCACATCCTGCACATCACCACCCGTCAGGACGTGCAGCTGCATTACGTTCACATCGAGGACATGCCCACCGTCATGCGTCGTCTTGCCGCCGTTGGCATGACCACGCGTGAGGCCTGTGGCAACGGCGTGCGCAACCTCACCGCGTGCCCGCTGTCGGGCGTATGCCGTACCGAGGCGTTTGACGTCACTCCGCACTCCGAGGCCCTCTTCCGCTTTTTACTGGGACACCCCGACTGCCAGGACTTCGGACGCAAGTTCAAGATCGCGTTCTCGGGCTGCGCCGATGAGGCCTGCGGCCTGGTGATGATGCATGACCTGGGCGCAATCGCCCGCACCGACATGGTGGACGGCACGCCCGTGCACTCATTCGACGTGTACGTGGGCGGCGGCCTCGGCACCACGCCGCACCAGGCGAAGTTGCTGGCCGATCGCGTTCCGCTTGGCGAGCTGTTGCCCATCACGCAGGCGGTGGCCCGTGTGTTCGCCCGCCTGGGCGAGAAACTGAACCGCAACCGGGCGCGCATCAAGTTCTTGGTGGCCGGAACCGGTATCGAGGAGTTCCAGCGCCTGGTGCGCGAGGAGCGCGAGATCCTTCCGTATGACGAGCGCTGGACCGCGCACCTGGAGGACGGCCTCGCCCCCGAGGTTCCGTCACGCTCGCTGGATGGTGTTGGCGAGGAGGACGGCACCGATCCATCGTTCGTCACATGGCGTGACACCAACGCGTACCTACAGCGTCAGGATGGCTACGCCGTGGTGACCGTGCCGCTGCCGCTCGGCGACATCTCATCGCATCAGTCGCGCCTTCTGGCCGACATCGCCAGGCGCTTCGTGGGCGACACCATCCGCACCACCGTGGAGCAGAACATTGTGTTCCGCTGGGTGCGCCTTGAAGACCTGCGCGACCTGTATGCGGCCCTTGGAGAGATCGGCATGGCCGACGCCGTGGCCGAGACCATCGTTGACGTCACATCCTGCCCCGGCACCGACACGTGCAAGCTCGGCATCTCCGCCTCGCGCGGCCTCGCCGGCGAGCTGCGCGAGCAGTTGGCTGCAAAGCAGACCGGACTCGACGAGGCCGTGCGCGGCCTTCGCATCAAGGTGAGCGGGTGCTTTAACTCGTGCGGCCAGCATCACGTGGCCGACATCGGGTTCTTCGGCAACAGCCGCAAGTCGGGTGGCCGCGTAGTGCCTCACTTCCAGGTGGTGCTCGGTGGCCAGTGGCAGCACAACGGCGGCTCGTACGGGCTCGCCGTGGGCGCCATTCCCAGCAAGCGCATCCCCGAGGTGGTTGACCGCATCACGGACCGGTTTGTGACCGAGCGTGAGCCGGGCGAGTCGTTTCTCGACTGGACCGGTCGCACCGGCCGCAAGGGTCTCGCCGCCATCATCGCCGACCTGAAGGCGATCCCCTCGTATGAGGAGGAGCCCGGGCTGTTCAGCGACTGGGGCAACCCGCGTGAGTTCACCATCGGTGACATCGGCATCGGCGAGTGCGCGGGCGAGGTCATCTCATCGACCGACCTCGAACTGTCGTTTGCCGAGAGCATTGCCTTTGAGGCCCAGGTGGCGTTGGAGGATGGCGACGTGGCCAAGGCCGACGAGCGTGCGTACCGCGCCATGATCACCGCCGCGCGCGCCATTGTGCGTACCGAACTGCCGGACGTGCCGGAGGAGGACGACGTGATCGTGGGTGAGTTCGATACCCGCTTCGTTGAGACCAACCGGTTCCGCGACCGCTTTGCGCACTCGAAGTTCGCGCGCCCGCTGCTTGAGCGCCACGCATCGGGTGAGGCCGCCGCCAACGAGGAGGCCGCCCGGTCGCTCGTGGAGGAGGCTCAGCTGTTCATCGACGCGGCCCACGCGTTTCAGATCCGCGAGGCCGGCGCAACGTCGGCCACGCAGTAATCCACGGCCTACGGAGAAGACACGACATGAACCCACAGCGCATCGCCGTGAAGCTGTACCTCGAGGACCCAGCGGCCCTCGACCCCGAGGAGCTCGTGCCAGTCTTCCACCGGTTTATCCGGGAAGACGTGGTGACCGGTGTGCCAATCGACGTGGCCCGCTACGGCCACGTGAGCGATGGTCCGGGGATCATGATCATCGGGAGCCTGAAGGACCATGCCCTCGATCTGGGCGGCGGCCGTGCCGGACTGTCGAGCACCCTCAAGCGCGGCGCCGACGGCACCGTGGCGGGCCGTGTGCACGACCTGGTGCAGGACGTGGCACGCGTGTCGATGGACCTGCAGGCAGATCCCGATCTGGGGTCCCGTGCCCGAGTGGGCACTGGTGAGATCCTCATCACCATCCTCGACCGCTACGAGGCGCCCAACGACGACGCCACGCTGCTGAAGGTCGATCCGGCCATCCGCGAGGTCGTCACGGCCCTCAGCGAAGCCGGCGGTGCGGGTGCCGTCACCGTCGAGCGGGTGGGTGAGTCGCGCGACCCATTCGCCGTGCGCGTGCTGCTCGACCAGCCGCGGCCGCTTATCCAATGGGCGGAGGGCGTGGAAGCCGCCTCGGTCTAGGGGAACCTCGGGGAGGCGGCCTTACGGGCCCCTCATACGACGCACACGTCGGGCACCAATTGTGGGCCGATTCTTCACGGACTTAAGAAGGACCCCTAAGGAGGACTCCCGTGAAGAAGGCCCGGCTCGCCGGTGCGGTTCTTGCCGCACTCATCGGCGCAGCGACTGTTCCCGCACTTGCCGTGGCGCATGGATCAATGTCCGATCCGCCGTCGCGCCTGCATGGATGCGCGTTCAGCCTCAAGAATGATCCCGCCTGCGTGGCGGCGTTCACCGCGAACCCGCAGGCGGTGTACGACTGGATGGAACTGAACATCAGCGCGGCCGGCGATCAGCATCAGGCGCTCATCCCCGATGGGCAACTGTGCAGCGCGGGTCGCGCGAAGTACGCCGCATTCGACGTGGCGCGTGCCTGGCCGGTGACCGACATCGCTCCGGGTGCCGATGGCAAGTACAGCTTCACGTGGACCTCATCGGCCCCACATGCGACCAAGTACTACCGCCTCTATCTGGCCAAGGCGTCGTACGACCCATCGCAGCCGCTCAGGTGGGCAGACCTTGAGCAGGTATACGACTCGGGGGCGATCCCAGCTGCCGCCACCAACACGTTCAGGGTGGCCCTCCCGGCGCGCACCGGGCACCAGGTGCTCTACACCGTGTGGCAGCGGAACGACTCGCTTGAGGCGTTCTACGCCTGCAACGACATCCGTCAGGTGGCAGCGGGCGGGACCACGCCCGCCCCGACTCCGGCACCCACGCCTCCTCCCGTACCAACACCGACCCCGACACCAATCCCGACGCCAACACCGGGGACCAACCTGGCGGTGACCCAGACCGTGGCCTCCGATTGGGGCGAGGGGTACTGCAAGGACGTACGCGTGACCAACAACGGGTCGGTGGCCGTCACGTGGACGGTGCCCGTTCCGGTCGAGGGCATGGTGAGCACGCTGTGGTCTGCAAAAGCCGCGAATGGCGCGACCACCGGCACCCTTCAGGTGAGCGGCGAGTCGTGGAACTCGACGCTGGCGGCAGGGGCGTCAACCGCCTTTGGATACTGCGGAATGCGTACGGGCACCCCGGCGCCTCTGCCGACTCCCGCTCCGACGCCGGTGCCAGTTCCGACTCCGGTGGGCAATGCCGCGTTCGCACTCACCATCACGTCAGACTGGGCCTCTGGGTTCTGCGCTGATGTCAAGGTGACCACCACATCCCTCTCGCCCATCACGTGGCAGGGGCAGCTGGCGATCGGTGGCACAACCACAAGCCTCTGGAACGCGGTGGCCAGCGGGACGTCGGGCACCGTGACCGTGAAGGGTGAGGCGTGGAACCCGATGGTGTCGGCATCGTCACCAAGCACATTTGGCTACTGCGCCAACCGTCCGGTGTCGTCAGTAGCGGCATCGATGCCGGTGATCACGGCAGCCACAGTCGCGGTCGTAGACACCCCCGCCACTCCATCCGTGGCGAAGGCAGTGACCAAGATGAAGGTGGCCACCAAGGCAACCAGCAGGGTGAAGAAGCAGAAGCGGCCGACGAGGGTCGCCGCGCACCACCACTAGCGACCCGACGTAGTCGACCACCCCGGGGCAGCCGGGGTGGTCGACTGGTCATCGGGCACCGGCCGCGGACTTCGTCCACACTCCCGACCTGTGAATGTTCCCCTTTGGGCCTGGGCCGCGCTGGTCGCCGCCACAATCATCATCATCGTGCTCGATCTGCTGGTCATCTCGAAAGCCGGGAAAGAGATGCGCATGCGTACTGCGCTCCTCTGGACCGCCTTCTGGCTAGCACTCGGAGTCGCATTCGGGTTTCTCGTGGGGGCGATCTGGGGATCGCAATACGCAGGGCAGTACTGGTCGGGCTTCTTGCTCGAGTACTCGCTGTCGATGGACAACGTGTTCGTGTTCATCGTGCTCTTTGGGTTCTTTGCCACCCCGCAGGTGGCCCGCCTGCGCGTACTCACGGTGGGCATTCTTTTGGCCCTCGCGCTGCGTCTCGCCGCGATCCTCGTGGGGGGCGTGCTCATTACCCGCGCCTCGTGGGTGCTCTATCTCTTTGGTGCGTTCCTGCTGTGGACCGCATGGCGCCTGATCGCCCACGCAGACGACCCCGCAGACCCCGAGCATTCCAAGGTGCTGCGGTTTCTCAAGCGGCATCTGCCACTGACAGGCACCTACGAGGGTGCCAACTACGTTGTGCGGCGTGGCGGCAAACGCATGGTCACCACGCTTGGGCTGGTGCTCATCATGCTGGCCGGTACCGACCTGGTGTTCGCACTCGACTCCATACCCGCCGCCTTTGGGGTGACCACGGAGCCGTTCCTTGTGTTCGCAGTCAATGCGTTCGCACTCCTCGGGCTCAGATCGCTCTACTTCGTGCTCGAGGGCATGGTCGAGCGCTTCAAGTACCTCTCATATGGGCTGGCCATTGTGCTGGCATTCGTGGGCGTGAAGATGCTGGTGAAGGACGTATGGCACCCCGCCGCATGGATGTCGCTTGGTTTCATCGTGCTGGTGCTGGCGGGAAGCATCGGCATCAGCTTGTGGTCGACGCGCCCCGGGCGTGACGTGCGCCCGGGCTGACAGAGGTCCCCAGCACCCCTCGGCACGACCAAAGCGGACACCTGCCCGGGATACCATAGGTCGCCGGTGGACCAGCTCTCACTCATCTCATTCCCCATCGCCTTTGCGGCGGGATTTGTCTCATTCGCATCACCGTGCGTGCTCGCGCTGGTTCCGGGCTACCTGTCGTTTATCTCAGGTGTGCCGGCCGATCAGGTGGAGCAGCGCTGGAAGAGCGTCATCCGCCCCACGCTCGCGTTCATTCTGGGCTTCGCGATCATGTTCTCCATCTTCGGCGCCAGCGCCGGGCTACTGGGGCGATCGCTCGCCCGCAGCCGCGACACGCTCAACCTGGTGGCGGGGATCATTCTCATCGTCATGGGCGTAGCCATGCTCGTGCTGCCCCGACTTGGATGGATGCAGGGGGATCGGCGCATCCGTATGGCGAAGCGACCAGAGACACTGGTGGGCGCAAGCCTGGTGGGCGCCGCCTTCGCCGCCGGATGGACCCCCTGCATTGGCCCGATTCTCGGCAGTATCCTCACCTACGCCGCTCCCACCGGGTCACCCCTGGCCGGTGCGCTACTGCTATTCGTGTACTCGCTTGGCCTGGGTATCCCATTTCTACTGGCCGGGATGTTTCTCACCCAGACCCTGTCAGCGTCGCGGTGGATACGCGATCACTGGAATATGGTGAATGCAATTGGCGCTGGGCTCATGATCGCGCTCGGCATACTCGTCGCAACAGGTGAGATGGAGCGCATTACCCAGCAACTCTCCCGAATAGGGTTCGCGGGACTCTAGGAGGCTCATGCGCATCGTTTCGCTGGTCGGCAACCGACCCCAGTTCGTAAAGGCCGCTCCCCTGTGCCAGGCACTCCGTGCAGAGGGCGAGGAGATACTCGTGCATTCAGGCCAGCACTACGACCAGGACCTGGCCGATCTGTTCTTCGACGAGCTCGGAATCCCGGCACCCGACCACTCCTTGGCGGTGGGCCCCGGCAGCCCGCTGCATCAGCTCACCATCATGATGGAGCGCCTGGAGCCGGTGCTCGCTGACACCCAGCCCGACGCACTGCTGGTGTACGGCGACACCACCACCACGCTGGCCGGTGCCCTGGTGGCCGCCAAGATGAACGTGCCGCTTGCACATGTGGAGGCCGGGCTGCGCTCATTTGACAAGCGGATGCCCGAAGAGCAGAACCGGGTGATCACCGACCACCTGAGCGACGTGCTGCTGTGCCCCACCCAGCAGGCCGTGGACAATCTGACGCGCGAGGGCGTGACCAAGGGCGTGCACCTTGTGGGCGACGTGATGTACGACGCCTGCCGCGCATTCGCAGCCCTAGCCGCCAAGCAGCCCGGGGCTCTCGGCCGCGGCCTGGAGCCCGGTGGCTACGTGCTGGTAACCATTCACCGCGCGGCGGCCACCGACACGCCCGAGGCCCTCGGCGCAATGGTGGAGGTGCTCACGTCGCTCGACGCGCCGGCCATCTTCCCCGTGCATCCGCGCACCAAGGCCAAGCTTGAGGCCGCCGACCGTTGGGATGAACTGCAGAACGTTACCGGGCTCATCATGGCCCGGCCCGCCGGATACCTCGACTTCACGGCGCTGCTGATGCAGGCGCAGGCCGTGATCACCGACTCCGGCGGCGTGCAGAAGGAGGCCTACTTCCACGGCATCCCCTGCATCACCCTGCGCGACACCACCGAGTGGGTGGAGACCGTGGATGGCGGGTTCAACCGCCTTACCGGTATGGATGCCGCAAAGGTGGCCGAGGCAATGGCCGACCTGTCCATGCCCGATGATCGCCCGCAGTACTACGGCGACGGCCATGCGGCCGACGCCATCGTGCGTGCCCTGATGGCCGAACTGGGCTAGGGAAGGTCGAAGGGCGACGGACCGTCGTCGTACGTCGGGCTGCCGGTGCCCGGCAGCTCAAACACATCGGTGGCACCAAACCGCACCAGAAGCGCGGTGGGGCGGATCATGAGGAACAGGCGCGCCGACCGGGACTCCTCCGCCTGCGTCCAGCGCCGGGCCTCGGCCCGGTCGACGATGCCGATGCCAACGCCTGCCCCGGCCAGCAATGCGGCGGTGGCGCCCACCTGGCTGATGGCCGTATCGAGCACCAGCAGGACGACCGCACCGAGCAGCAGCACTGATGCAGCGCGGGCGTGACGCTCCCGGGCATCTGCCGGGGTCTCGTGCACCATGGCGTGAGGACTCAATACGTGGGTCAGGGCGTGGGTCACCCGGCGGCGGCTCGTAATGCCGCCGAGCACCAGTGTCATCAGCAATGAGGCGGCAAAGACGATGCCCGCCTCAAGCGGCTGAACGGGGCCATCAACCAGCCATACGACGGTCCAGTAGCAGGCCGATGCGAGCCCCAGAGACATCATGGCCTGGCCGCGCCAGCTGATCTCGGCAGATGCGCGGACGATTCGCGGGAGCCCAGCAAGTGCGGTATCTGCCAATTCGCCCCTCCAGATGGTTGTGAGCAGGGGGAACCACGAGGCCGCAGTGCCCCCCGGGTGGCTACGATACCGCCGCTGTCCATGCAGAATCACATCTTCCAGAGCGGTCGCCCATGACCGCCCCCGCGCCACGCATTGGCGTTATCGGCCTCGGCTACGTGGGGCTACCGCTCGCCGTGGTGTTTGCCGAGGCGGGAGTGCCTGTGCTGGGGCTCGATTCGTCGGTTCCACGCGTGGCACAGGTGAATGCCGGCGAGTCGTACATCGAGGACATTCCATCGCCGCGTCTCGCGCCGCTGGTGGAGCAGGGCCTGATCCAGGCAACCACTTCGTGGGATGGCATGGGCGATGTGGAGGCGGTCATCATCTGTCTGCCCACGCCACTCGATGAACACCGCGAGCCCGACCTGAGCGCCGTGCTCGGCGCCACCGAGACGCTCGCCGGGCACCGGACCACGGGCCAGCTGGTGGTGCTGGAGAGCACCACCTACCCCGGCACCACGCGTGAGGAACTCGCACCGCTGCTTGAGGCCTCTGGCCTGATCGCCGGCGTGGACTTCCACCTGGCCTTCTCGCCCGAGCGCGTTGACCCGGGTCGCGAGGACTGGACCACCCGCAGCACCCCGAAGGTGGTGGGTGGGCTCACGCCGCTGTGCACCGACAAGGTGGTGGCGGTGTACGGCCTGGCCTTTGACTCACTGGTGCCGGTCTCGAGCCCCGAAGTGGCCGAGATGACCAAGATCCTCGAGAACGTCTTTCGCAGCGTGAACATCGCGCTGGTCAACGAGACCGCCATGCTGTGTGACCGCATGGGCGTGGACGTGTGGGAGGTCATCGACGCAGCCGCCACCAAGCCATTCGGGTACATGCCATTTCGTCCCGGCCCCGGGCTGGGCGGCCACTGCATCCCGATCGACCCCTTCTACCTCACGTGGAAGGCACGCGAGTTCGACTTCCACACCGAGTTCATCGAACTCGCCGGCAAGATCAACTCGCAGATGCCGTACTTCTGCGTGGCCAAGCTGGCCCGTGCCCTGAACGGCCGCAAGAAGGCCATCAAGGGGTCGACGGTGCTGGTGATCGGCGTGGCCTACAAGGCCGACGTGAACGACATGCGCGAGAGCCCGGCACTCAAGGTCATCTCGCTGCTGCGGGAGCGTGGCGCCAACGTGCGTTACCACGACCCGCATGTGCCGGCACTTGAACCCGGGCACGGCCTTGACGTGGCCATGACCAGCGTGCCGCTCGATGACGCCGAACTGGCCGGGGCCGATGTGGTGGCCGTGGTCACCGCGCACTCAGGAATCGATTGGGGCCACGTGGCCGACGTTGCCGACCTGGTGGTGGACTTTCGGAACGCAGTACCTCGAGGGGAGAACGTGTGGACGCTGTGACGCCCCTCAATGTTGCCGTGGTGGGCATGTCGTACTGGGGGCCCAACCTGGCCCGCAACTTCGACCGCCTTGAGGGATCGAACCTGCGTTGGGCCTGTGATCTTGACGAGGGCCTGCTCGACCAGCACCGCTCCGGATTCCCGCGCTCCAAGTTCACCACCGATCTGGCCGAGGTGCTGGCCGACCCCGAGACCGACGCGGTGGTGATCGCCACCCCGGTGCCCACGCATGCGCGCCTGGCGCTTCAGGTGATCGAGGCCGGCAAACATGTATTTGTGGAGAAGCCCCTCGCGCTCACCACCGCCGATGCCCGCGCCGTGGCCGAGGCCGCCGATGCCAAGGGAATCACCTGCATGGTGGATCACCTGCTGGTGCTGCACCCGGCCGTCACCAAGGTGAAGGAACTGGTGGACTCCGGCCATCTCGGCGACGTGCACTACCTGTATGGCAACCGCCTGAACCTGGGCATCGTGCGGCAAGACGAGAACGCCCTGTGGAGCCTGGGGCCGCACGACATCAGCGTGATGCTGCACCTCGTCGGCCAGCGGGCCGTTGAGGTGTCGGCCACCGGCGCGTCGTACCTGCAGCCGGGCGTGGAGGATGTGGTGTTTGGGCACATCAAGTTTGAGAGCGGCGTCACCGGGCACCTGCACCTGTCGTGGCTCGACCCCCACAAGATGCGCCGCATGACGGTCATCGGCTCGGAGCGCATGGTGGTGTTTGATGACATGGAGAGCGAGCGCAAGATCACCGTGTACGACAAGGGCCCCGTACCCCGCACCGGCGAATACGGCGAGTACATCCAGGTGCGCTCGGGCGACATCTTCAGCCCCAAGATCAATGGTGCCGAGCCGCTGAAGCTCGTGTGTCAGCACTTTCTCGACTGCATCCGATCGGGCGATGCGCCAATCGCCGACGCCTGGGCCGGTCTCGCAACGGTTGAGGTGCTGGAGGCCATGGATAAATCACTGGCCGAGAACGGCCGACCCATCACCCTGGAAGGGGCCCCTGCGTGAGCCGAGAGAACCTTGTGCTAGGTGAGGGTGCAGTGCTTCCCGACGATGTGGAAGTGGGCGCCAACGTGGTGATTCACGCCGGCACGGTCATCGGTGCCGGATGCGTCATTCAGGACAACGTGGTGCTTGGCAAGACCCCGAATCTCGCCAGCCGCTCGACGGCGAAGAAGAAGGAGCTGCCGGGTCTGGTCATCGCCGAAAGCGTCACCGTATGCTCCGGTGCCGTGGTGTTTGCGGGCAGCACCATCGGCGCTCGCACCGTTATCGGTGACCAGGCCTTCGTGCGCGAGAACGTGACGATTGGCGAGGACTGCGGCATCGGCCGCGGTGTGTGCATCGAGAATCAGGTGACCATCGGGTCGCGCTGCTCGATTCAGAGCAACTCGTACATCACCCGCCTGTCCACCCTTGAGGACGATGTGTTCATCGCCCCCTGCGTTACCACCACGAACGACAACTTTATGGGTCGCACCCATGCGCGTCACGAGAAGCTGATGGGCGCCACCATCCGCCGTGCCGCCCGCATTGGGGGCGGCGTGGTCATTCTTCCGGGCATCGAGATCGGCGAGGAGGCCTTTGTGGCCGCCGGTGCCCTGGTGACCAAGGACATTCCCGCCGGCAAGCTGGTGGCGGGCCTGCCCGCGCGCGTCTGGCGCGACGTGCCTGAGGAAGAACTGCTCGAGAACCAGTAGGCACGGCGTGCCCCCCTCGGTCACCCACGCCACGACCGACGGGCACCCCACCACGCGGCTCACGTGTGCGAGTGGGGATCTGACAGCCACCTATGCCCCGGGCGCGGGCATGGTGTGCTGCTCGCTGCGCCACCGCGGCGAGGAAATCCTCGGCCAGCGCGGCGCGCTTGCCACCTACATTGAGCGTGGGTCCACCTTCGGCATCCCGCTGCTGTACCCGTGGGCAAACCGGCTGTCGGGCCTGCGCTACGAGGTAGCGGGGCACGAGGTACTGCTCGACCCATCCGTCTCGCCGATCAGGCTCGATGCGAATGGCCTGCCCATCCACGGACTCCTGGCCGCGTGCCCGAACTGGGAGGTGACCGACGCCGGCGCCCACGGCGACGCGGCCGTGCTCCGTGCCCGTCTCGACTTCGGGGCGGAGCCCGCGCTAATGGCGGCCTTCCCATTCCCCCACCTGCTCGAGATGGCTGTACAGCTCGACGATGCCGGCCTGGCCATCACCACGACAGTCACCCCCACTGGTGACGCACGGGTACCGGTCGCCTTTGGGTTTCACCCCTACCTCGCGCTGCCCGGTGGCACCCGCGACGGGGTGGAGATCACGCTGCCGGTGGAGCGGCACGCACTGCTCGACGAACAAGGGCTTCCCACGGGTGCGGGCGAACCCGTCTCCCCGCTGACGGTGGCGCTCACCGATCAACCATTCGACGATCTGTACGACCGACTGGCCCCAGCGCGCCGCTTCACCCTTCGTGGCGCCGGTCGCGAGGTGTCGGTCGAATTCGGCGAGGGCTACCCCGTGGCGCAGGTGTACGCGCCAGCCGACCAGCCGTTCATCTGCTTCGAGCCCATGACCGCACCGACCAACGCGCTCGTGACCGGCGATCGGTTGCCCACAGTGGCCCCGGGGGATGCATTTCGCGCCACCTTCCGCATTGCGATCAGGGAGTGCGGCGGCGACCCCGGGGCAATGAGTGATCATCTGCCCTGACCGCCTCGCGCTCCATGCGCATGAGCATTGCCGACGACGGAACCACCTTGCCATTTGCATAGGTGCTCAGCCGTGACGCCGATGTGCCGAGCGCTGCGGCGAACTCGCGCGCTGACACGCCGGAGAGGGCAATTGCCCGCTGCACACGATCCGCCACCTCACGGCGGTCACGGGCATCGAGGTCGGTTCGGGCGCTGGCGATCACGAGCTCGCACAGACGCGTGATTCCAGACGGCTCCGCGTACGAGACGTAGCTCTCCAAAGCCCGCGCGACCTCTCCATACGGACGTACCCGGACTTCGTCAATGAGTGGCTGCCAGTCGGCAACCAGCCCCCGTTCGAGCACGATGACAATGGCCTCGTAGGGCCAGGTACGCACATCGTCGGCTGGCGAGGCATCGACGTTGCGAAAGGTCACGGTCATGGCTGGCCCTCCGCGAGTCGCAGGGCCAGCGCCTCGCATGCCCCCACCACCCGCGCCCAGTCATGCCATCTCGGATCCAGGCCCTTGTAGCGCGCAAGCTCGCGCGTGACGCGGGCGTCACGCGGATCGGGCAGGGCGAGCTGGAGCACCAGCGCCGTAAGCACAGAGCCGGCCTCGCCGGAACGATCGTCGTAATACCCGTCGATGGCCGCGAGCACCTCGACGGCGTGGTCGATACCGATGTGATCGGCGAGCGCCACCACATCGAGGTAGTCGCGCACCTGATTGCGCTGCACCACCAGATATGCCTTCACCCGCAGCGTCTCGTCGACGGTGGGGGCGACAACAACGAGGCCATCACCCAGGTCGACCTCCATGGTTTCAAGGGGTCGCGTGCGACGCATCTGGCGCAGCCCGGCCTCGATACCACCGAGCGACCCCATGATCGTCATCGGCGGGCGGGATGCCCTCACCGAGGTGGCCCAGCCATCCGTCGCCTCAACCGCGTCGAGCACCTCGGCATAGCGATCTGCGAGATCGGCCAGTACGTGGTCGTGATCAAACGACTCCCGGTGCCGGGCATGCATCGCAGCCGCCGCGCCGCCAACCAGCACGGCATCGGGCACCACGCGCTGCAGCAGGGCGGCAGACTGAAGCACCCTGGCAAGCACTGGGCCGATAGGGGTTTCGGGCGTCGGCATCATCGTGCAACGTTATCAGATCCGATAACTACCTGTGCTTGGGCGGACGTGCTCCCGTGACGATTCGACCGATGCGGTTGCCACCAAGTTCGGTGAACCACATATTGCCGTCGGGGCCCGCCGCGATACCGATGGGGCCGGCGCCCTTGGTGATGCCCTTTGAGAACTCGGTTACCACTCCCTTGGGTGTGATGCGCCCGATGCGGTCGCCGTCGGTCTCGGTGAACCACATGTTGCCGTCGTATCCCAGAGCGATGAGCCCGGGCTTTGACCCCTTCGTAATGCCCTTGCGATAGACGGTGGCCTTGCCCGAGGGTGTGATGCGCCCGATGGCGTCGGCGCTGTTCATGGTGAACCACATGGCGCGGTCGGGGCCAAGCGCGATGCCCGCGGGCTTCGACGCAGCCGGAATGCCCTGTTGGAACTCGGTGACCCGACCGAGCGTCGTGCTGCGGCCTATCGATTTGCCGGGCACATCCTTCTCGCCATTCCACGCGCCGGAGAACCACAGGGTGCCATTGGGGCCAGAGGCGATGTCGAACGGCCCCGAGCCCTGGGTGATGCCCTTGGTGAACTCGGTTACCGCGCCGTCCATCGTGATGCGACCGATGGCGCTGTTGCCGAGCTCGGTAAACCACATTGCGCCGTCGGGCCCAGCGGTGATTCCACTGGGCGCCGACTGATACTGGGTGATGCCCTTTGAGAACTCGGTTACCACTCCCTTGGGTGTGATGCGGCCAATCCGCATCATCTCGAGCTCGGTGAACCACAGGTTGCCGTCGGGCCCCGTGGCGATCTCCCACGGCCGGGCGTTTGGGTCGATACCGGTGCGGAACTCGGTGATCCGGCCCTTCATGGTGATTCGGGCCACCGCACTGACGTCGTCACCCACCTGGGTAAACCACATGTTTCCATCAGGGCCCGCAGTGATGCCAAACGGCCCCGACTTGGCGGTGAGGCCAACCGAGAACTCGGTGATGGTGCCGACGGCGCCATGGGCAGCGGGGACCGCACCTCCCAATACGCACAGCGCGACGACAAGACGGGCAATCCTCATACCCCAACCGCACCAGGGGGGCAGCCCATGGTGCTGCGCCCGCGCCGCCGAGAGACGCCCTGGATCCCCTCCACGTTCATCAACCGCGCCACGCGCTTCTTGCCCACCCGCAACCCCTCACGCGCAAGCACCGCCTGGATACGGGGCACGCCGTAGGTACGCGGTGGTGCCTCGTGGGCATCGCTGAGTGGCAGCACGAACGTCCGGATCGGCGAACTGTCGGCGCCATAGCCACCCGAGCGATGCGCCCTCCGTCTTGCCGGCGCCCGTGGGCACCCGGACTACCTCGGGGAGATCGGAACCCGTCGCAAAGCGAACCTGCCAGGAAAAGGGGGCGTATCCACCGGTCGCATCACGAAAGATGGCTTTGACCGACTCAGACATGGCCCTCGGTAACTATTCGCGGTGCCCAAGGAGAAACTACAGGAATCCCCGCAAGTACGAAAGTCGGGTTTCGGGCGAGGTGCACCTGAGAGGGTCCCCATAATCTGAGCCACCGGCGCCGCTCCCGCCTTCGTCGGGTTCGACAACGGACCTGAAGTTCATCGCACATGCCGTGGCCCACTGGTGCCGCTTCAACACGGCCGGAGCCCTCTTTATCGACCCGGGCTCGCCGCACCTGAACGCATGGGTGGCGTCGTTCAACGCTCGCCTGCGCGACGAGCACCTCAACCGACAACTCTTCGACAACCTCCTCGAGGCGAAGATGCTCACCGAGGACTGGCGGATCGACTACAACACGAATAGAACCTACAGCGGGCTGGGGCCCAATACCCCAGCCCAGTTAGGTGCAGACTGGTTCACCGGGGGCCAGCAACTACTCGCATAGCGAGCGGCTCATCAATTGGGACCCTCTCCCCTCTATGAAACCCGGGTGGTTCAACTCGTCGCATTACACGGGGCGGGGGACGAGCCACCCGACCAACTGGTGGCCGAATACGACCTGAATACGCCAGAGCATCCGCATTCCTCTACGGGGGCACGACATGAGTCCGACCCAGCACTTCCTTCTCATCCATCACCGGGGTGGCAACTCCACCGAGGTGCGCCCGTTTGGCGAGGATGAGCAGGCCGCCCTGGACGCATACGAAGCAGCAGAACTGGCGCACATGGACGACGAGGACTACAAGGTGCTGCTCGTGGGCGCGGAGTCGGAGGAAGCCATGCGCGTCACACACGCGAGCTACTTCTGCCTCGGCACCGATCGTCTGGACGTCATCGAACTAAGTCTCGGGGTCTAGGGCAATGAGCAACGAACGTGCGGCGATGACGGAATTCGACATCACCGCGGCAGTGACCATCGGCGGTCGCGTTGACGATGACGCCCTTGCCGACATGGCATGCGATGCCCTCACTGCGGTGAGGGCCATGGCCCCGGCCATCGCCGGGCCGGTGTTCTCGGTGAGCCTTGTCGACGCGGTTATCCGCTGCAGCGCCTCGACGGACTGCGTCTCGGCTGCCATCGCCACGGCGCGCGCATCGGAACTCGCATCCGTTTTGGAGGCGACGCGCCTCGGCGCACGCATCACCCGTGTGGAGGCAGAAGTGGCGCCCGCCGAGGTGGCCGCCGCCGCGTAACGGCGACCGATCCGTGCGCTAGCGACCCGCGTAGTTCTTCGCGTGCCAGTCGGCGTACTCGCCGCTCTTGATGGGCTCCCACCAGTCGCGGCGCTCGCGGTACCACTCCACGGTTGACGCCAGGCCGTCGTCAAAGTCCACCTTCGGTGCCCAGCCCATGCCGCGCAGCTTGGTGGTGTCGAGGGCGTAGCGGCGGTCGTGGCCCGGGCGGTCCTCCACGTAGGTGATGAGGTCGTCTGACGCACCAGTGTGGGCGAGGATTCGCTCGGTGATCTCAAGGTTGGGCCACTCGTTGCCGCCGCCCACGTTGTACACCTGCCCGGCCTCGCCGTGCTCCATGGCGTGCCAGATGCCCTCGGCGTGGTCGCGCACGTGGATCCAGTCGCGGATCTGCTGGCCATCGCCGTACACCGGCAGGGGCAGGCCGTCGAGGGCGGTGGTGATGAACAGGGGTACGAGCTTCTCGGGGTACTGGCGGGGGCCGTAGGTGTTGCTGCCCCGGGTGATGACGATGTCCTGGCCAAATGTGTGGTGAATGGCGAGCGCCTGCAGGTCGCCGCCGGCCTTGCTGGCCGAGTACGGCGAGGACGGCTGAATTGGGTCGGTCTCCTTGAAGGCCCCTGCGGGAATGGAGCCGTACACCTCGTCGGTGCTCACCTGCACAAAGCGGCGCACGCCGGCCTCGCGCGCCGCCATGATGAGCGTTGCGGTGCCCACCACGTCGGTCTCGATGAACTCGGTGGGGTTGTGCAGCGAGCGGTCCACGTGGCTCTCGGCGGCCAGATTGATGACCACCTCCACCCCTTGCACCGACTGCGTTGCGATCTGCGGGTCAGCGATGTCGCCGTTGATAAACGAGTACCGGGGGTCGTCTGCCACGTCGGCCACGTTGGCAGGGTTACCCGCGTACGTGAGCTTGTCGAGGTTGACCACCTCGTGGCCCTGCTCGATCGCAACGCGCACGACCTCTGAGCCGATAAACCCGCAACCGCCGGTGATGAGGACCTTCACGACCGCCCCCCGATGTAGTCAGCCAGTGCATCCTCCCACGCCCGCAGGCGCGGAGCGCCCTCGCGGGTGACCTCAAGCACGCTTACCGCGGGTCGCGGGGCCGGACGATTGAATGCCTCGGTGGTGGTGTCGTTTACCGCGCAGCCAGCGTTGGCAATACGGAAGATCTCGCGCGCGAAGTCGGCCCATGTGGTGCTGCCGTCGCCTGCCGCGTGGTACACGCCGGGCGGGAGTGAGGCGATTTCCACGAGCGCCGGACACAGGTCCTTGGTCCACGTGGGGCAGCCGGTCTGGTCGGCCACCACGTCCACCGCGTCGCGATCAATGGCGAGCATGAGCATGGTGTCCACAAAGTTCTTGCCATGGGCGCCATACAGCCACGCGCTGCGGGCGATGCGCGTGCCCTCCGGGTACTCCATCTCGGCCAACCGCTCGCCCGCGAGCTTGGTTCGGCCGTAGGCCTGAAGCGGATCGGTGGCCGCATCCTCGTCGTAGGGGCCGCCGGTGCCGGGGAACACGTAGTCGGTGCTCACCGCCACAAGCGCAGAGCCTGCCTCGCGGCACGCGATGGCCACGTTGCGCGTGCCCTCGCCGTTCACCATGAGCGCCCGCTCCTCATGCTCCTCGGCGCCGTCCACATCGGTCCAGGCAGCAAGGTGGAACACCACGTCGGGCGCGGCCTCGCTCACGGCACGAATCGTCGCCCGGCGGTCGGTGATGTCGATGTCGGGCAGGTCGAGACCCGTGGCGTCGATTGCCACATCGGCCAGGTGGGCCATGAGGTCGGTGCCGAGCATGCCCCGGTGTCCGATGACCAGCGCCTTCACGGGTGCTCGATCAGGTGAGGCCGATAACCGACGAGTCACCCAGCACAAACCGGTAGGCCCGGGGCTTGGCGTCGGTACGGCAAATGGTTACGTCGCGGCCGATGAGGCTGCTCTCCACCCGTGCGTCCAGATCCTCAATGTGCACGCGCTCCAGCAAGATCGAATGCTCGATCTCGGCCCGGCGCACCACACAGCCGATGGAGATTGACGAATACGGGCCCACGTACGAATCCTCGATGATGGCGTCCTGGCCGATCACCGCGGGGCCGCGCACGTGCGAGTTGACCAAACGTGCACCCTTTTGGATGACCACCCGGCCCTCGATGTTGCTATTTACCAGCTCACCCTCCATTGAGGGTTCGATGACGTCGAGGATGAGGCGGTTGGCCTCCAGCATGTCCTCCACCTTGCCGGTGTCCTTCCACCAGCCGGTCACCACGTGGGGCTCAACGCGCTCGCCCTGATCGATGAGGTACTGAATGGCGTCTGTGATCTCAAGCTCGCCGCGGGGCGAGGGCTCAATCGCCTTGGCCGCATCGAGAATTGCCGAGGTGAACATGTACACGCCCACTAGCGCGAGATCGCTCTTTGGCTCTGCGGGCTTCTCCTCCAGGCTCACCACTCGGTCACCGTCGAGCACCGCCACCCCGTAACTCTCGGGGTCGGGCACCTGCTGCAGCAGGATCAAGGCGTCGGGATCGGACTCGCGGAACCGGTCAACAAGCGGGGTGATGCCATCGCGCAGAAGGTTGTCGCCTAGGTACATGACGAAGTCGTCGTCACCCAGAAACTCCTCTGCGGTGAGCACCGCGTGTGCCAGCCCCAGCGGCGCCGACTGCGGAATAAAGGTGACCTCGATGCCAAGCGCCGAGCCATCGCCCACGGCTGCGCGGATCTCATCGCCCGTGTCGCCGATGATGATGCCCACCTCGCGGATGTCGGCATCGCGCAGCGCCTCGAGCCCATAGAAGAGCACGGGCTTGTTGGCCACGGGCACCAATTGCTTGGCCGAGGTGTGGGTGATGGGGCGAAGTCGCGTCCCGGCTCCGCCGGACAGCACCAGACCCTTGAGGTTTCCTGCCACGGCGGGGAAGGTACCAGCGTGGGCGGCTCAGCCGCGAACGGGCGACCATTCCGCAACGAGCATGGCCGAAGCCGCCGTCAGATCGTCAGCCGTGGCGGCCAGTGCATGGGACAGGGAGCCCGCAGTGCGCCCAATCGTGATGGAGGAGAGAAACCCCATTTCACGGGCGACCTCCGGGGACACATCCACCTGGCCGAAGAGGCCCACACACGGCACGCTGGCCGCGACGCAAGCGGCGGCGACGGCTGCCGGTGCCTTGCCCCAACGCGTCTGTGCATCAAGCCGCCCCTCGCCGGTGATGCACAGGTCTGCGCCCTGAAGCGCCACAGCCAGGCCAATCGCATGGGTCACCAGCAAGCCGCCATCAATCAGGTGGGCGCCGAGCATGGCGGCCATACCACCGGCCGCACCACCGGCAGCACCCGCGCGGGGCATATGGGCAATGCCAGGCAGGCCCTCTGCCGCAAGCACCGCGGCCAGATTGACCAGCCCGGCGTCCAGGCGCAACACCGCCTCGGGTGATGCACCCTTTTGAGGCCCAAACACGTGGGCCGACCCCTCCGCACCCACCAGCGGGCTGGCCACATCACAGGCGATCTCAATCGACACATGTGCCAGGCGGGCATCGAGGCCGGACAGGTCGACTGATGCCACCCGGGCGAGGTCGGCACCAGTGCCGGCCAGATCCGTGCCGTGCGCATCGAGCATGCGGGCACCGAGTGCAATGGCGATACCCATGCCGCCATCGGTGGTTGCGGTGCCACCTACGCCCACGACGATGCGTGTGGCCCCCTCGTCGAGTGCCGCGCGGATGAGATCGCCGGTGCCGAGGGTGCTGGTGGCCTCGGGGTCGCGTTCGGTATCGGCAAGCCGCTCGTACCCCGATGCCTGCGCGAGCTCCACCACGGCCGTGCCATCAGGCAGAAGGCCGAACGCGGCAGTGATGGGCCGGCCGAGTGGATCCCGAGCGGAGGCCTGCACCACCCTGCCGCCAGCCGCGGCCACCAGGGCGTTCATGGTGCCCTCGCCACCATCGGCCACCGGCACCTCAATGGCCTCGTGCCCCGCCTGGCGCACCCCACTGGCGATGGCCGTTGCCGCATCCGCCGGGCCAAGCGCCGACTTGAACGGCGCGGGTGCCACGACCACCCGCAGGGTCATGCTGCTGGCGGAGCGGGTGGCCAGTTGAGCTTCAGGAACCCGCGCAGGCGCTCCTGAAACTCATGGTCGTCGGCCGACTCGCGCACTGCGCGGTCGAGCTCGGCGGCGTCATCACCCACCACAATGCGAATGGGTGCGTGCGGGTCGTTGACGGCGTTCCAGATGACCTCAGCGCACGACTCCGCGGTGCTTACGTCGTCGCGCTCGCGCCAGGCACCAAACCCTGCGCGCAGATCGCCGAACAGCGGGGCGTATGGGGAGTCGGGGTCAGTCACGTTTCCCGTGAGCACCGTGGCCTTTGGAAAGTCGGTGGCGATCATCCCCGGCTCGATCATGATTACCCGCACCCCGAAGTGGCCCACCTCCATCGAGAGGGCCTCCGACAGTGCGTTCAGGGCGTACTTCGACGCGTGGTAAAAGCCCACAAGCGGGTTGGTGAGACGCGCGCCGATAGACGACACGGTGACCACCGTTCCCCGACCGGCCTCGCGCATCGCGGGCACCACGGCCTGCACCATCGCAGCCGCGCCCCACAGGTTGGTCTCAAACATTTCGCGGGCCGCGGCCAGGTCGCCATTCTCCTGCGCACCCATCATCGCGTAGCCGGCGTTGTTCACCAGAAGATCAATTGGCCCGTCGGAGAAGTCGTGGGCCAATGCCACCGCATCGGCAATGTGCGCGGGGTTGGTCACATCAAGTTGCACCAACTGGATGCCCGGCTGCTTGCCGTACTCCCCATGGGCACGATCGAGATCGCGCACCCCGGTGACCACCACATATCCACCCCGCGCCAGGCGCTCGGCCGTTGCACGGCCCACACCGCGTCCGGCCCCTGTGACGATTGCGACTCCACGTGTCATGTGATGAGCCTACCGGGGGTCGCGTGGAAGGCGAATGGTGAAACAGGCGCCATGGCCGGGCTGCGACGTGACGTCGATGTCGCCGCCATGCGCCTGCACGATGCCGCGGGCGATCGCAAGGCCAAGCCCGGCCCCAGTGCGTTCGCCCGCCTCGCGTGCGGGGTCGGCACGGTAGAAGCGGTCAAACACGCTGCCGAGCGCCTCGGGTCGGATCCCCTCGCCGTCATCAGTCACCTGCAGCACGGCATCGGCGCCAGTCACGTGCGCACGCACGGTGATGGTGCCCCCGGCCGGGGTGTGGCGGGCGGCATTGTCGAGCAGGATCAAGAGCGCCTGCTCAAGCCGTGCCGGGTCGCCCTCCATGGGCACCGGGCCCGGGACATCCACCTGCAGCCGCACGCCCTCGCGCTCGGCCAGCAGCTGGCGCGGGCGGGCGGCCTCGCGCGCCAGCACGCCCAGGTCGAGCGGCTCCATCTCCATCGGCAGCCCACCCGAATCGAGCCGGGCCAGTTGCAGTTGCTCGTCCACCAGCCGCTGCAGACGCGCGGCCTCGGCATCCATGAGGCTGAGGAACTCCCGCCGCGCATCCGGGTGCATGGCGTCATCC
>SXGT01822560.1_pt1 | contig 33942 bp, 29 predicted proteins | sample 3176221 | NCBI WGS metagenome assembly SXGT01 (sample SAMN11356862, study PRJNA531348) | freshwater metagenome | isolation source: freshwater sample F1-120 | place: China: Fuxian Lake, Yuxi | collected 2017-12-25 | reverse complement strand
GTGCGTCACGCTGACAACGGTCCCCGTCTATTCCTTCAAGTGCCGTTCGAGCCCGGCGACCGAGTCGGCATCGAGATGGGTCGTCGGTTCATCCAGCAGCAGCAGAGCGGGCTTTTGCAGCAGCACCTTGCACAGGGCGACGCGTCGGCGCTCGCCGCCGGAGAGCGTGCTTGCCTTGGCCTCGGGCGGCGGCAAGCGCATGGCGTCCATGGCGATCTCGAGCTGCCGGTCCAGCTCCCACGCGTTACACGCGTCGATCTTCTCTTGCAGAGTTCCCATCTCGTTGAGAAGCTTTTCCATGACGTCGGGATCGAGCGGCTCGCCAAGCTTGTTGCTGATTTCCTCGAAGCGTGTCAGCATCGAGCGCGTGGCGACAACCGCCTCCTCCACGTTGCCCCGCACGTCCTTGTCCTCGGTCAGGCGAGGTTCCTGCGGCACATGGCCGATGGTAAACCCGGAGGTTAATCGTGCGGTGCCGAGGAAATCTTTGTCTTCGAGGGCCATGATGCGCAAGAGCGAGCTTTTGCCCGCGCCGTTGGACCCGATGACGCCGATCTTGGCGCCAGGATAGAACGCGAGCCAGATGTTCTTGAGGACTTCGCGTTTGCCGTAGGCTTTGCTGAGTTTTTCGATCGTGAAGATGTATTGTTCGCTCATTCGTGGGTACTCAAACAAGGGAAGACGAAACGGAATACGCTATTCTAGCAAAAGTGGCCGAGCCGATGCATTGCGATGGCATAAAATCGAAGGGCGATGGCAGTATTTGCATCGTGCCAGCGCATCGGCTAGAATGGCATCGCTGTCAACGAGCCATCGGAGGCCTTCATGAGTGTTCAAGCAACCAAGATCCTGGATGACGCCATGAAACTGAGTGATGCCGAGCGTGCGGACGTGGCGGCATGCTTGTTTGCTAGCCTCGACCAGGAAACCGTCGATCGGCTCGACCCGGCATGGGAAGCGGAAATTGAGCGGCGTCTTCACGCGATCGACAACGGCCAGGCGGTGATGATCCCCTGGCAGGAGGCTCGCCAAAGGATTTTCGGCAATGGCTAAGCCATTGAGATTTCTTGACGAAGCCGTCGCCGAAGGCCACGAAGCCTGGAACTGGTATCGCGTGCGCAGTGAAAAAGCGGGCCAGCGCTTTCAGGCGGCATTTGAGCAAGCCATTGAGAGTATTGAAGAGCAGCCGGAGCGCTGGCCGGAGTATCTTCTTGGCACCCGGTGCATTCCCGTAAAACGCTTCCCTTATGTCGTCGTCTATCCAGAATCGGAGACTGAACTCCAGGTCATCGCCGTCGCGCTCGGCCATCGCCGACAAGCGTATTGGAAAAAACGGCTGAAGTAGAGCAGGTTCCGCAAATCGACACATTGCCACGAACAGTCATCACCGCCCCTCTCCCAGCAAGGGAGAGGGGGGACGGGGAATATCACGGCATCTCCTTGACGCGAATGCGGCGAAACTCGAACTTGCCGGACTCCGCTTGCAGGCCGATGCCCTGGCCGCTCTTGGTCGCGATCTTCATGTTTTCCATGAACTGACCGTTGCAAAGGCAGGCAGCGACGGCGCCGACGCTGACCTCGATCTTGGTGATGTCAACATTCTTGCCGTTCAGCTTTGCCATGGGGATGGCGTTCTTGACGATCACCTCCAGCTCATCCTTGTCGGTGACGGCTTTGCCGTTGACCGTGGTGGTGACCACGGCGTTCTTGACGGTGATGTCAAGCTCGTTCCAGTCGTCGGTCTTGAATTTGCTGAGCTGTTTCATTTCTTTGCGACGGGGAAAATCGCGCACTTGAAGCTGGGTGCCGCGCACATAAAGGCCGCTGTCGGCCTTGAGGGCGGCGCGAAACTCAACCTTGAGATTGAATTCGCCGTTGAACGCCTTGACGGTGTAAAGGTCCTTGATGCCTTTGCCTTCCTCGGCGATGATGATGCCGTCCGCAACGCGAAAGCGTTTGTCGGCCGTTTCAGTCTTGCCGGCGAGGTCGGCTTCCTTGCCGTACTTCCAGCCACTCAGGTCTTTGCCGTTGAAGAGGCTGACGTAGCCAGGCTCGAGCTTGAAGTCTTCTTGTGCCCTGATTCGATCCGCCGCGCCGCCGATGATTGCGACGACGAAGAGGCCCCCCAGAATGAAACGCATGACCAAACCTCCAATAAGAGAGAAACGGGTTGAACTGCGATGTATTGGAACGGATGGGACGGCGAAAGGGAAACGAAAATAGAAGAGATCTCGAAGTTCTTGCCTGCCGCTTGCGGCGTAGCATTCGCCGGGCGACGTGCTACGCCGCAAGCTGCGAAAGCAAGTACCGAGCAGCAATCAAATTCTCGTAAAGTGCCAGATGCCTCCGTGCGACATTCGACCAATCATATTGCTGGACGACATCGCGTGCCGATTGGCTCATGGTGCGCACCATCGCGTCGTCGGCCAAGAGACTCCCCATGGCTCGGGCCAGCGCCTCGGGGGTTTCGGGCGGTACGAGCAGGCCGGTTTTTTCGGGCTGGATCAGGTCGGCGAGCCCGGGCATGTCGGTCGCGATCATTGGCAGTCCCGACGCGTATCCCTCCAGCACCACCAGCCCAAATGCTTCCCATTGCCGCGAGGGGACCACGCCGAAGCGAGCGTTTTGCAGGAGAAACGTCTTGGCGGGCCCCGTCACCGTCCCCAGGAACCGGACCCGGCGTGCGAGACTCAGCTGCTGGCTCAGACCTTCGAGTGCGGCCCGTTCTTCGCCGTCGCCGACGATGACGAGCTGCACGCGGTCCGTGTCGGGCAGAATCGCCAGCGCGCGCAAGAGCACGTCAACGCCCTTGCGATGCTTCAGGCGTCCCAGGAAGATAGCGTAAGAGCCGGGCTCGAAACGGAGGTTCGCATCCGTGGGCGTCGGCGCCCGTTCCGCATGGGCGGCGAGGTGTACGCCGTTGGGGATGTCCACGATGCGATCGGCCGCTTCGGGGCAGAGGCGGGTAAAACCGTCGCGGGTGAATCGGCTGATGGCTACCAGCGCGCTCGCGGCGCGCAATCCTTGCACACAGCGATCGACGATCGTCGGCTTCTGGAGTCGTACATTCTTTTCGTAGACGTCGCCGCCGTGGCTGGTGACGACGATCGGTACCGGCAGGTGATGCTGAACCAGCGATGCAAGGAAGCTCGGCGGATAGATGCCATGGCAATGCAAGACATCAAACGGCCGCCGGCGATAGTGTTGCACGAGGAACCAGCGATACCACGAGATGAAATACTGCGTGGAGAAAAAACGCGGATGCCGCACGACCTCGTAGGGATAGCTCTCCCCGCGAATCGAGAGCTTGCGTGGCTTCGGCGCGAACACGACGGGCTGATGGCCTAGCGCGAGGAACTGCTTGGCGAGCGCGTCCACGACTAGCTCCTGGCCCCCCATCTTGGGTAAGGCCGTATCCGTGTAAAAACAAATGCGCATAAACCCCTTCCGGCTAGGCGATGGGAAACAAGCTGCTGGCTTATACGCCTTTCACGGCAAACGGATCAAGATTGGTTTGGAGCTGGAAAGCTAGCGTAGTTGGCGGAGGCGGGAAAATTCGAGTGAATACGTGAGGTGGGTTCTTTGCCTCGCGGGGGGCGTGACGGCGGAGATTGCCCCAGTTCTCGGCGAGCCGAGCTGCGTAAGCAGCCGGTTGATGACCCGTGACGCAGACTCAACCGGCCCCTTACGGGGCTCGGCTCGCCGAAAACATGTCAAATTCGACCGAGTGTAGTATAGTGGTGTCGGTGCACGAATGTACGAAACAGATGGTGGGCGGAAACGGCAAACGGTACCAGTCTCGATTTGCAGCCAATCTGGCCCCATTCCACGGTGGAGCCGAATTCGCATGGCTTCAGGCCAAGAGGTCAGCGCGTTCACGCCCAGATTTCACGAATCCCGCTCGCATTTTGCCAGGGAGGCACATATGTTGACCTTTTTGAGCAACGCGGAGTGAATCCATGAACAAACCCACGCGCATCTTCGCGGCCATGGCGGTAATCGCCGCCCTGTTCGTGGTCGCCTTCTTCACCATCGGCCCTGCCGGCGAGAAAATCTATGCGTCGCCGCAAGAGGTCTTCAAGGCGGCCCAGAAGGCCAGCGCGAAGGACGATATGAAATCCTGGTGCGAATGCGTGACCACCGGTTCGCGCGACCTCCGCGCCGCCATGGGGGTGGTGATGCTGTTCGACACGCGGCAGAAACTTGCGAAGCTCGACAAGGAAGGCAAAACCCAGGCGCAGGCCATCGACGATGTGTTTGCCAAGCACCGCCTGACGGGAGAATTTCTTGCCAGCATGCAGGGCAAGCTCGATATTCTCTTTGAGGAAAAAGCTGGGGTTGAAGTCAAGCTGGAGGTCGCCGGTTCCTTGCTGCTCCCCGTCCGCGATCGGAATGCATTTGCCGCGGATTTGCACAAGACGCTTGATAAGTTCACGAAACGCAGTCCTCTGTCCGTCATCGAAGTGTTTCGCGATGCGAAACTGACAGAAGTGAAACAGGATGGCGATACCGCACAGGGCACCATGACGGCCGACCGCGGCGGCGGCGTACCCCTCGCCTTTCGCAAACAAGGGGAAGGATGGCGCATCGACCTCATTGCCATGGAAGCGCGGCCACAGATGCCTCCTGGCATGCCGTTTCATTGAGCCACTCTCATGATCCGCTGGTTTCTGGCCCCTGTGTTCCTGGTTTGCGCCGTCGGTCCGACGCCGGAAAGTCGCTGGCTACGCAAATAATCCCACATGTCCGACTACCTTTTCGTCTACGGCACCTTGAAACGCCGCAGTCGCCATGCGATGGCACGGCGACTTGCACAGTCAGCACGCTATGTCGGCGCAGCCACCATCGCGGGCCGACTGTACCATCTTGGCCGTTTCCCCGGCTTGAAGGAGCCTCGTTTCGCCGAAGATCGGGTTCACGGCGACGTCTACGACCTCGGCGCTAACGCGGAACCAACGCTGCGTGAAATGGACGCCTACGAGAATGCCGAATCCCCGCCGCCGACGCCGTACGAAAGGCAGCCTGCCACGGTCGTGATGGCAGATGGCCGGGCGTTAGCCGTGTGGGTTTACTGGTATCGCGGCGTGGTGTCGGAGGAGCACTTCATCGCAGGGGGATCTTACGAGGAGAATTGCGATCCGCTATCCGAGCCTGAAGCGTAAGCGAAGTTGGCGTCGCCGATCTTCGCTTACGCTTCAGGCTCGGACGATTCAACTACTTCACGGCAAGTCGGTACACGTGCAATGCGCTACCGCTGTCGTGGGCATCGATCAGCACGAGAAAATAGACGCCATCGGCGGGCAACACGAATTCAATCCTGGCGTCGCGATGCTCTTTCGCGAAATCGTCATTGAAGGCGAGCTGCTGCCCCTTCACGTCATACAGCGTCAGCATGGCATCGAGCGGCGAGCCGTGGCGAGACGCCAGTACTTCTGCGTAGATTTTTTGGCCTTTCTTGCCTTCGAACTTGAACACATCGACATCCTTGGCGCGATGGATCGAACCCCCGATCACGGTTGGCAGCGCGAGTGCTTGAGCGTCGCGAAAGCCGTCGTTGGGTTCCTTCTCGGCAAGGGCAGCCTCGGTCAAGAGGACGTGCGGCTTCGTTTCGCCATTGGGGGTAACAACGACGAGCGAGACGGTCGCTCCGGCGAGCTTTTCGTGGAGTCTGAGTTCGATCTCGATTTGTGTGTCGCCGACCTTTTCGGGATTCTTGTCAGGAACGCTGGCCTTGCCCTTGCTGAGGATTTTGGCCGAGCCCTGGCCGTCGAGGACTTTGACTTCCTTGGCGTCATCCAAGTTGCTGCCGCGGATCGTCAGCTTGGTGGTTTTGCCGGGCGTAGCGCCGAGCGGGCTGGCGAAGAAGATGCGAGGTTCGTTCTTGGGAGCGGGCTTTTTCTTTTCCTGGGCGGCGCTTGGCAGGAGGGCGATGAGGATGAAAACGGGAATGAGTAATGATCGTGACATGATGTAGTTCATCAACTACCAGCCCGGAGCGCAAGCGACGGGGTCGCGGAGCCCCGTCGCTTGCGCTCCGGGCTGGACAATGTCATGCAAACAACTCGCGCACCGGTTCGCCGCGGTCGAGTATTTCGACAGGTCGGCCTTCCGGATGCATGAGCCAGCGATGCGGGTCGATGCCCACGGCGTCATAAATGGTGTAGGCCACATCGGCCGGCGCCACGGGGCGGCGCGTGACGAAAGCGCCGCGCCGATCGGTTTGGCCGAGTACCAGCCCGCCGCGCGCTCCCGCGCCGGCGAAAACGAGCGCCGCCGCGGGGCCCCAGTGGTCTCGCCCCGTTTCGCGATTGATTTGCGGCGTGCGGCCGAACTCGCCCATCGCGACCACGAGCGTACTGGCCAGCATCCCGCGTTCATCGAGATCTTCGATCAGAGCCGACAGGCCTTGATCGAATTCGGGCAGCTTGCGGTTCAGGCTGTTCCAGATCTGGGAGTGATGATCCCAACCGCCGTAGTTGACCGTAACGAATCGGACATCGCGTTCGATCAACCGGCGGGCGAGCAAGGCGCTTTGGCCGAACGTGGTGCGGCCATAACGGTCGCGAGTGCGATCGGACTCCTGGTCCATCACGAACGCCGTACGAGCGTTTTGCGAGACGATGATGTCAGCGGCCCGGCGCTGGAACTCGCTGTAGGTCGCGATCTGGTCGTTGCCCTGCACCTGATCCGCAAGCGTGTCGAGAGATTGCAGAAGCGAGCGCCGACTGTGGTCGGCCTGAAGGTTGATGTTGGCGCCGGCGGCGAAATCGGGGACCTGAAAGTTGGGCTGATTCGGATCGCCGGTGCGGAACGACTCGTAGCGCCCGCCCAGCCAGGCGCTCTTGCCCAGTTCCCAGGTGAACGACGGATTGCGCGGGATCGACACATAGGGAGGCAGCGCGCCGCGAAAGCCAAGCTGTTGCGACACCACCGCGCCGACGGCGGGGAAGTCGCCGAAGGCGGAGCCGAATCGGCCCGACATCACCCAGTTGGTCGCCGTCTCGTGGTGATCGTTGTTGTGAGCACCGGACCGCACCAGAGCGACCTTGTCCATGATGCGCGCCATACGTGGCAACAGGTTGCCGACTTGCGTGCCGGGTACCGTGGTGGCGATGGGGTGATAGATGCCGCGGATCTCCTCTGGCGCTTCCGGCTTCAGATCGAAACTGTCATGATGCGAAAGCCCGCCGCCGAGGTAGACGAGGATCACCGAGCGCGCCCGTGGTTCCGCGCGATTGGCCCGCGGCGGCTGTTGCGCCTGGAGTAACGCAGGCAGTGTCAGGCCGAAGGCGCCGACAGCGCCGACACGCAAGAAATCGCGGCGCGTTTGGCCGTCGCATTGTTTGTGCTGATTGCGGAACGTGATATCGAGCATAGGGTTTCCCTTACGTTTAGTTCTATCAAGCCCCGCGATGAGGCCGCCGCAGGCGGACGATTCGCGGGGATCGCGGCGCCGGTGACCCCCCAGGAATCGCTTCGCTCATGCTGGGGCTCGAAGGGTCAATGGTTGAACAAAAACTCCTTCGTGTTCATCAAGGCCCACACAATATTCTGGTACGCATTGGTGCGGCCCTCCGCTCCCGAGTGGCGCTCCACGTGCGTGAGGACCGTCGATCGCTCGGCATCCTTCGGCAATCGCCCCAGCGCGATCAGGAAGAGTTCGTCGGTCAGCTCAAGATCGGTTTTCTTCGACTTGAGCAGGCCGGCGACTCGACCGCTCGGCGCGGTCAATTTACGATTGCTCTCGCTGGAACACTGTAGGTGCAGGCTGTGCTGAAGATTGACATCGGTGGAGCGTTCACAGGCGCAGGCCGTGAGACGTTCGGACCGGCCAAAGGCTGCGAAGAACGCCGACTTCAGGTTCGAGTCCGGGATTTGCACCGCGCGAAGACCGTAGGGATAGCCGTGGAATTCGTCCGCCACGCCGGTCAATGTATAGATGGCGTCGTGCAGCACCTCGGGCTGGAGCTTGCGGGCGAGGTAGTGCGAATAGAAACGCTGGTCTTTCTCGTTGGTTGGCTTCGTCGTCGAGCTGAGCTGATACGCGCGCGAATTGAGGATGAGCCGCATGATGTGCTTGCGGTCATATTTCCTGGCGACGAATTCGTTGACGAGGGCCTTCCACAAATCGGGATTGGTCGGCGGGTTGCTCTCGCGCAGATCGTCCACCGGCTCGACCAGGCCGACATTGAAGTAATGAGCCAAGATGCGATTGACCATCGCGCCGGCAAAGTACTCGTTCTTCGGATCGGTGATCCACGCCGCAAGTGAGGCCCGCGGGTCCTGGCCTGGCTCAATCCTGGTAACGCTGCGATCGAGCGGCTGCGGCGCGAGGAACTTGTTGGTGCGCGGCTGCGTCACGCCGACCGGGTTCTTGTTCTGATTCACGTCGGGCATTGACACGCTCAGGATCGTGGGGCCCGATTTCGGATCCTTGCGGTCGAAGCGGATGCGTGAGAAATAGCCGGCGAAGTGGTAGTAATCATCCTGCGTGTACTTTTCCAAGGGATGGTTATGGCACTGAGCGCAGCCAATGCGGACGCCCAGGAACGTTTGCGCCGCATTGGCGACCACCGTGGATTTGTGCGACTCGCGCTGTTCGCCGACACTGACGATGTAGTAGCCGAGCTCGGGATGCGCTTCGGTCGTGCCGGCGACGGTGAGCAGATCGCGGGTCATTTCGTCCCAGGGACGATTGCCGGCGACCTGCTTGCGGATCCATTCGTGAAAGCTGCGGACTCCTTTCACTCCGCGGACGTCGTGGTCGCTTTCCTTGCGATTCATCAGCAGATCGTTGAGGTGCATCGTCCAATAGTCGACAAACTCGGAACGCTCGAGGACGGAATCGATCAGCCGGGCACGCTTGTTTGGTCCTTTATCGGTGAGGAATGCGCGAACCTCGTCCGGCGTCGGTAGAATGCCCATGGCATCGAGATAGACACGGCGGAGGAACTGGCTGTCGCTTGACGAGTTGGAAGGTTCGATGCGCAGATCGCCGAGCTTCTTGAAGACATGCTCGTCGATCAAGTTGTTCTTTGCCGCGTACCACTCGGACTTGATGGGTGTGTCGAACGGGGAGGCGACGATCGCGACGGCGACTTGGCCCTGGAACATGGCGCGGACGGCCGTTTCGCCAGGTCGCTCCACCTTCACGAGGCCGGCCGGCGTGACCGACGCGACGCCGGCATCGTTCGAGTCGAACTTCGTCAGCCAGGTGACGTCCTTGGTTTGGCCGTCGGTGTATTCGGCGTGAACCTTCAACGAGTGGGTATCGCCCGGCTTGAGCGCGCGAGCAATCGGGGCGATGGCAAGTCGCCGCACGCCCGGGTCGTTTTTATTGATGCCGGGGGCGCCGCCGCGAATCCACTGGAGCAGTACGTTGTATTCGCGACTGCCGACGGCCATGACCACGCCCCCCTCGTGGGCTGCCTGTCCGGTCGGTTTTTGCAGCAGCAGACTCGCCTCGGGGTTCGTTGGATTGATGCGGCGTGTGGTGAACTCGCGGGTAATCCAGTCGTGATCCCATTCCGGGGCGTAGCCACGCAGGGAAAGCCGGAAGCCGTTCTGTCCGGAACCTTTGCCATGGCACGAGCCTTGATTGCAGCCAAAGCGAGTCAAGATCGGCTGGACGTCGTTGACAAACGATGGGGTGGCTTGCGCCGAAGCAAAGGTCGTACCGAGCGCCAGGAGCGCAACGACGGACAACACGGGGATTCGGTGCATGATGATTTCCTTGCGCGTGGGAGAACGATCCGGAGAGGGTCGTTTTTGGCAGGCGCTATAATCTTATATCGGATTCTCTTGCCGTACAAGGACAGCTCATGGAAAACGAAACGAACATGCCATTGGAAATAGCCCAGCTCGGGCAACCGGTTTTGCGCGAGGTGGCCCAGGAGGTGCCGATCGACCGGATTGCGGGCGCCGACTTCCAGGAATTCGTTGCCGCCATGTGCGAGACGCTGGCGCATGAGAAGGGGGCAGGTCTGGCGGCGCCGCAGGTCTTTGTCGGACTGCGTGTGTTCCTTGCCGGCATTCATCCGCCGCCCGCGGAAGGCGAGATGCCCGGCATCGAGGTGTTCATCAATCCGACGATCACACCGATCGGCGAGGAGACCATCAGCGCGTGGGAAGGCTGCTTGAGCTTTCCCGAACTCCTGGTCCTGGTGCCGCGACCGCGCGCTGTACGTGTTGAGTATCTGAATGCGAAAGGCGAAGAGATCGTGCGAGACTTGAAGGGATTTCCGGCCCGCGTTGTTCAGCATGAGTTCGACCATCTGGATGGGATTCTAACCATCGATCGGGCGGCATCGACGCGCGACATCATCAAGGCGTCGGAGATCGATACGGTGCGCGATGCGTCAGATTGATCCGGGCCTCGTTTAGCGCTCGCGCTACGGCCACTTGGGCGTGAGCGCTCCATCCAGCAACAATTCAATTCCTCGCCAGCCGCCGAAACAGCACCCAACCCGCCACCAGCAAGAGTCCGTTCGCGTTGTAGATCCCGGCCCACGCTTCAATCTTGCCGGCCCGGGCCATGTTGATCATGCAAAACATCATGGGATAGTAGATCGTCACGATGGGTAAGAAGCAGGTGACGAATGCGCTCAAATAGTCCCCCTTGCTCAGCCAGATGCCGATCGGACAGCCGAGCAGCGCAAAGCAGATGCATCCGAGCGCCAGCGCAATGCGCATATGGCGTTCGCTGCGGATGTTGAGTACTTGGTTCACCCGGATACGCCGTTCGGCGGACTGATGGCGAACGTGCTCGGCGTAATGAGATTCGGCTTTACCAAGGTCAATGGCCGCCTGATGGAGTTCGAGATCGCGATCGATTTCCTCCTTCTCAGTCAGGGCCTTCTCTTCGAAACGGCCGAGTTCGTTCCAGGTCATATCCATAGGTCGGGTTTTGCCCGCGGCGCCGCTCAACTCGCGCGGAATCTCCACGGCCCAGGTGTGGTTATCCAGCATGCCAAGGTTGTTTTGTTGAATCATCTGGCAATTCCGCATGTGGACCAAGATGCAGTTTCTGGTCAAATCGACTTCCAGTTCGGCTTCCTTGGCAACGGCGATCACATCAAAGCTCTTGCCGCCCACCGCACGGCGTTTGAAGATGGCGTCGACGAGGAGATGGCCGCGGACTTCTTTGACGTGGATTTCGTAGTTGACCTTCGGATTGCGGACGCAGCCGTCCCTTCGCAGCAGCGCGTAGAGAAGCTCCTCGACGTCCCCCGACGCCTGCGTTTTCAAGAGGTAATTCGCATAAGGCGTCACGCTGAGAGAAAGGCCCATCGTCACGGCGCCGGCGACGCAACCCAAGAAGATCGCGGGCCAGACTACGTGCCGAATGTGTACTCCCGCGGCCTTGAGTGCCAGAATTTCGTTATCCGCAGATAGCCGGCCGTAGACGATGCAGGTTGCAAACAGCACGGTCGTGGGCATTGTGTAGGGTAATGTGCTGGGGACAAGCAAAGGGATGGCCATCAGAATCTGCGTGGGGCTCAGGCCGTTCTTCATCGCTTCGGAGATGACTCCCGCCAGCAGGATCAACCCGGTCAGCGCGATCAGCGCAACGAGGAAGACCTTGAGCAGTTCCGCCAGGATCATGCGATGCAGCCGGCCCCAGAACACGTCGGTTCCCCTTTCCTTGGGTGTTGATCGATTGCGCGATCCGGTAACGCTCGGCGGTCTTGGTATCGTTCGTAACAATAAATTCCCGATTTGCATTGACTGCTCCCTCCCCCGCAAGGGGGGAGGGGGAAATCGGGAATTTATTCTTCCAAACGTTGCTTACCCCTCAGCGAGTTCGTTCGGTTGCCTGTCGGATCGCAATATTGTCCGCTACGGCCCGGCCCGCGTCGGCGTCGGCGGCGTGGTGTTGCCGCTCGGCTGTCCGATCATGCGGTCGCGCAGCAAGAGCAACGGATCGACGATCACCGGCATCGGTTTCATGCGATATTTCAGGTCCTTCGGGTTGCCGCTCACTTTGCCGCGTACTTCCACGGTCAGGAGGTTTTTGCTCAGCGTTGTCGGGAATGGTCGTACGATGGGGGGCAACAGTTGCTCGACGCGGCCCCACATCGGGTAGACATCGAGGCTGAGGTTTTTCGAGCCCAGATCGAACTCGCCTTTGCCGGAAAGGCTGACGGCACTGCCGAGCAGATCGACCTTTTGCACGCTGACTTTGGAGCCCTGGATATTGAAACCGGCGTTGAATTCCTCGAAGGCCGTGCGATCGGGCCAGTGCAGTCCGAGGAACTTCAAGAGGTCGAGCAAGAACGGCAGGTTGTAGAGGTGCCCGCGCGGAATGGCGATGGAGCCGTTGCCGTCGAGCGTGTCGAGTCCAGCTCCCATGCCGGTGAGGTAGAGTCGGCCGCCGGCGGCGCCCGAGAGCTGCGACTTGGGTCCCAGGTTATGCCGGCCGAACTCGGCAAGGCTGATTTGCGAAGCGGTCAGGTTCATCTCGTAGCGCAGGGCCGAGTTGAGATCGACGCGGATCTGTCCGGTGACGTCGCCGCCAAAGATCGGCGCGCGTAGACCGATCAGGAGCAAATCGGGGGATTCCTTGCGCATCTCAAACTTGGCGTGGACTTTCTTGAATGGCTGCTCGTACAGATTCGCCTGCTCCAAAAGGACGTTGCCTTCGACTCCGACCATTTGGCGTCCATCGTACCGTCCGCGGCAGCCAAGCCAGCCGGTGACTTTGCTGAACTCCAGGCCGGTCGTGAATTTGGCGTCATACATCCACATTTCGCCGTCCCAGTAGATGTCGGGTGGTTTACCTGTTTCTGCCGGCTGAGCGATGATCACCTGGGTCTTGACCCGCAGAGGATCCTCGAGCTGGAGCATCTTGGCAGCTACCTGGAGCTTGCCGGGGAGCGCCTTGATGAATTCGTCGTCGAGCCGCAGGCCTTGCAAATTGACGTCATCGAGCTTGGCGAAATAGCCGCCGCGCGGGTTCAGATCAATCGCGCCGGCGCCCAGGGCGATGAGGGCCCCTTCGTGTCGCGCGCGTAGCTTGCTGACTTCCAGACGCATGTTGTGAAAGCGGAACTGTCCGGTGATGTCTTGAATGCGGTAAGGGAAAAACGTCGGCCGGACGGTCGCGCCGCGTGCGTCCACGTGTACTTCAAGTTCGTTGAGATCTGCGCTGGGCCTCTCGACGGATGCCGTGAAGGAAAGTTTTCCCGTCGGCTTGAAGGTTTCCCAGGCTTTGTACAGCTCGTTCATGGGCCGCAGCGCGTCGCGGAGTTCATCGTCGAGCGGAACATTGCGGCCCGTAATTTCGAGGGAGACGCCGGCGTCTTTGCCGTCGGACCGCGGGATCGACTTGCCATTGAGGAGGACATGCCCGCCGTTGTGGGTCCCTTGAAAATCGTGGAACTCCCAGTGCTCGGGGTAGATGTCGAGGAAGCCGCTGACTTTTTCGAGCGGATAGGGGAAGGCATCCCATTTGATCGCCGTGTCATGAACGCGGATGTGGAATTCGTTACGAAAAGCTCTGCCAGGCTCCTGTCGAATGTGTGCGCGGACGTCGAATCTGCCGGTGGGGTGAAACGACTCCGTGAACTTTTGCAGCTCGGGCGGAAGTGCTTGCAGGAGCTTGTCGTCAATCGTGATTTCGTTGCCGCGGATGTCGAACTTGACGTCCGCGTTGCGTCCTTCGCCATTCCAGTAGCCGCCGAGGATGACGGGTTGCGTGCCGGCGTAAGCGTCGAGTGAGAACTTGACGTGCTGGTTGAGCAGATTGTAATCGATGTCCCCCTTGACGCGCTGCAAGGGATAGGGAAAGTCGATGAACTTCAGGGCCAGCCGCTCCGGACGCAACGAAACCTGGGAGGGATCGCCGGAGGCCAGCGGGGCCCATTGTCCGTCGTGGCGGGCGCACGCGATGTGAATGGTGGTTGGACCGTGCGGCTGAAACAATTTGTGGAGTTCACGCAACTTTGACGGTAAGCGCGTGGCCAACTCGTCCCCCAACATCACGTGTTTGAGATCAAGGTGCGCTTCAAAATCCTGATCGAGGCACGGGAGTCGGCCGACGCCGTGGCCTGAGATTTCGGTCGCTCCGGACACGGCCGTCAATTTCTCCAGCTGTACCGTGCCGGCATTGCAGTGCAAAGTAAGGGCGAGCTTTTCCAAAGGCAAAGGCCAATGTGGATGCTGAACCTTGCCGTTCTTCAGTTCGCAATGAATGTCGTAATAAGTCGGCTCGGCCTGGCCGGGATGATAGGACACCTTCCCCTCGACCTTGGCCGTCGCGCTTACTTGCAGGCCGTTGAAGAGGTCCGGGGGGCATACGACCGGCAGGCGCGCCAGCAGCATTTCGGTCAGGGGAATCTCGAGGGCGCGAAAGGAGATCGACGTATCGCCGCTGTTGCGATCCACTGCGCCGTGCAGATGCAGCTTGCCAAGCAACTCGGAGTTTGCGGCGCCGCGGATGAGCACGCGCGGCAGCGGATCGTTGATGATGGTCATGCCGACGTCATTGACTTCCAGCGACGTCGGTTTCGCGGGGTCGGAGCGGTCTTCGAGAATCATCGTGCCCTGATGGATGACGATGGCAGGCAACGGCGCTTGCGGCGATCCATCCGGTGTTCGCGCCAATCCCTGCAGGTTCCAACTGCCATCGCGCTCACGCCGAATTCGGAAGCGCGGGCGTATCAGCTCGATCTTGCGCAGCTTCAATTCGCCTTCGAGGATTTTTTCCTTGTCGTGATAAAAAATCGCGGACGGAACATGTAGAAACTCATGCTTGGCCGGATCGTCTTCACGTGTCAAACGTAAACCAAGGAGCTGGATGCCGCCCAGAATGCGTAGGCGGGCTGAATCGATGCTCACGTGAGCGCCGGGAAACGCCTTGGCAATCTCGGCAATCACTTGCTCGCGAACGGCGCCGGGGTTGGTCCAGCGCTGATACGCGAGCGCACCGGCTGCGCAGACACCGACGATGCCCCAAACGATGCCGCGGACAATCCATTTCCGCACGGCCATAAGCGATCGCTCAAGATGAGGCGACGGGCAGGAATGAGTGTCCCCCTTACGCGGGGCGTGAGAATGACACTGGGATTGCGCCGGTCGCCCTGATGGTCCCTGGTTGCTGGCACTGAGAATTTCCGCGGCGGAATGATAGGGTCTGGATTCGACGCCGTCAACCGCGTTTTGCTCGGCGCCAGCCACTTTCGAGCTTTCCCGATTTTCCTCTTTTGACATGGTGAAACGACTCGGCGATTGGGGGGAAGTGGGATAGGATGAATTTGCTTTGCCTCCTCACGGGCGAGGAGCGGACGTGCAAACGAGGGACCCATGCGATTACTGTTGGTTGCGAGCCTTCTCGGCCTTCTGGTTTTTGTCTCCCTGAGCAGCGCTGACCTGGTCACGCCGCGCCCGCTGGAGTCGAAGGAGCGCGTTGCCGGTATGAGCGTGCGACCGTATGTGGAATTGTTCAAGGGGAACGAACGAGCGCTGGTGATGGCCTCCGGCGATTCGAGCACGTGTCTGGCCGTTTACGTTTTTGACGGGCAGGGCAATTGCGTCGCGAAGGACGACCTATCGTACCGCGAATCGAGCGACGATCTCGCGGCCGAATGGATCCCACCGGCCACGGCGCGTTACTCCGTCGAAATTCGCAACGGCGGCCTGGTGCCCAATGTTTATCAGATGGCCATTCGGTAAGCCCAACGCTGAACCAAGGAATCTCTATGCGCTGGTTAGCTGCAATCGCATTCGTGTTGCTTCTTGCCGCGGCTCCGTCGGGCATCGGAGGACCGACCACGGGGGCGTGGGCGAAGTACATTGAAGTCGGGTCGGAAGGCTGGACCGATTCCAAACGCTTCCACGCCGGCGAGCGTGCAACCGTTCTGGTGGTCGGCGATCATAAAGGCACGAACCCGCTCCATCTCGTCGTGTATGATGCCAAGGGAACTGTCGTCGCAGAAGACAAGGGCTCGGAGCACCCGGTCGGTGACATGGTGGCCGTGATCTGGTACCCGCCGCGCGAAGGCGAATATCGCATCGAACTCCGCAATTCCAGCAGCGCTCTCAACAGGTGCTATATCGCGATCAAGTAAGGTGGCGAGACGAGTCCCCTGACGGGCCGCGCGTAGTTCGACGCGCCGCCAACGTTACTTGACGGCGCGGGCGATCAGTACCTTGCGAATCTCGGGCGGCAGGAAGGGTTTCAGGTTGCCCCCGAACGAGGCGATCTGCTTCAAGAGCGTGCTGCTCACGTGGGCGAGTTGCTCTTTGGCCATCAAGAAAACCGTTTCGATTTCGGGGTCCATCATCGTGTTCATGATGGACATCGTGAACTCGGACTCCATATCGCTGGTCGTGCGGATTCCGCGAATCATGACGTGCGCGCCGATGTTCTTGACAAAGTGAACCGCCAGGCCGCTGAACGGCACCACCTCAACGTTCGCAAATGCCTTGACGGCGGCTTTCAAGAGGTCGACGCGCTCGGCCTGGTCGAAGAGCGGGGCCTTTTCGGGATTGTCGCCGACCCCGACCACCAGCTTGTCAACCAGCCGGCTGCTTCGAGCGATGACGTCAAGGTGTCCGAAATGGACCGGGTCGAATACGCCTGGGTAAACGGCGACACGTTTGTGCAAAGGCATGAAGGGCTCCGTTTTTTCTCCCCCCCCCGCCTTCGACGGGAAAGAGGAGGAGTAACTATATTCGCCGGCGCAGAATTAGCAGCGTCAGGTCGTCCTGCAAGTCTTTGGACCCGGTAAAGGAGTCGAGCGCGGACTTGGCGGCAAGGGTGCAGTCCGACAAGGGGCATTCTGCCGTGCATGCGCGGACCAGTTCCTGCACGCGTTGCATGCCGAACATGGTTCGATCTTTGGCTTCGCGCGCTTCAAAAAAACCATCCGTGAAGAAGAACAGCGCGTCGCCCGGCTTCAGTGCGATGTGGATTTCCGTGAAATTCAGGATTTCCGTCCCGTAGCCGAGAAGTCGGCCCGGCTTGGCCGTGAACGGCTCGATCGTCCCGTTAGCCCGCCGTAGGAGCGGGGCTGGATGGCCTGCCGAGGCCAGCAGCACGTGGCCGGTGACGGGATCGTAAAGGCCGTGCGCCAGGGTCACGAACATGCAAGTCGGGTTGTCGTCGGCCAACTCGGCGTTCAACTTGGACAGCAGTTGCCCCGGATGCCCGACGTCGCGGGCCAGGTAGCGGCACAGGGTCCGCACGGCGATCATGTAGAGGGCCGCCGGCATGCCCTTGCCCGATACGTCGCCGATGAATAATGCCAACCGTCCCGCCGGCGTCTTGACGAAATCGTAAAAATCTCCCGCGACCTGCCGAGCCGGGAAGACACGGCCAAAGACTTCGAAGTCGGCGTTGGGAAAGCCTTCCAGTTCATCGGGAAGGTACCCCTCCTGGATCTCATGCGCGAGTTCCAATTCCTGCATCAGGCGCTCTTCACGCAGTTTTTCCGCATGCAGTGAAACATTCTCGAGGACGACGGCAACTTGCATCGCGATGGCGGTCAGCAAGTGCAGGTCATCCACGCTGAAGCCAAATCCCCGGCACATGCGATCGACCTGGATCACGCCGAGGCGGCGCTTGTCCTGGTTGATCAGCGGCACGCAAATGATCGAGCGCAAATCGAGCGACATGATCGAGTGCGTCGGCGGGTAGCTCTGGTCGCTTTGCAAATCCTCGCTCAGGAGGCCGACGCCTTCATCGAGAGCCCGTTGGACGATCGTCCGGCTGAACGACAGCGTGGAGAGGTCCGGGCCTTTGCGCGTTCGCTGGGCGCGTAGCACCAGCTTGTCGTCTTCACACAAAATCACCAGGATGCGATCTGCCTGGGGCAGCAGCTTCAGGAGTTGTTCGGCGAGTTTGTCGAGGAGCGGATCAAGTTCCAGCGTCCGCGCCATCTGCTGCGCGATTTCCAGAACGACTTGTAGCTTCGCCGCGGCATCCTGCGTGAACAGCTTTTCGTGAAGCGTCGTCGCGCTGACCGTCTCGCGGACGACCAGCGACGGTTCGGGCGCCGCAACGGAAGGCGCGGCATTGTCGGCGCTGGCGCGAATTCCGAAGAGGTATGGGCCAATCTGAAAGGTGTCGCGTTCCGTCACCAGGCTCGACACGTGCGGCGTCAGGCGGACGCCGTTCAGGTAGGTGCCATTGGAACTGCCGAGATCCTGAAGGTAGTGTTTACCGGTTTGTTCAAAGAAATAGGCGTGCTGCCGGCTTACTTGCTTGCCGGTGAGAGGAATATCGCAATCCGTGTTTCGGCCCAGGGTGGTGCGTTCCCTTGTTAGAGGGAAGTGCCGCCCAGTCTCGGGCCCATGCAGAATGATCAAAACGCTCATGCGGATGTTGTACCCGATGAGATCGCGGAACACAAGAATCTTGTGGGGCTAGCCCGCTTCCGGGGTAGCGTACGTGAGCGCCATGGTTCCAGCCGCATCATTTGGCCACGGTCGCGGAGATGAACGGCAATAGCTTGACCTTCCCGGGCACCCACGCATTGCGCGAGTCGAGAATGGTATGGCGAAACGAGGCGGCATCCGGCACAGCGATGAGCGTCATGACGACGCTCCCCTTCGAGATGATCTTCAGGTCAGCGGAGCGAAAGAACTGATCGATCGAGGCTGGATCGATTTGGACGTCGTCGATGTCGGCGAGTGCGACCTGCTGCTTGATGGCGCCCTTCCAGCCCTTCAGGATCATCAGGCGTTTGTCGGTGAGCCGATAGCGCACCGCGACGAACGGCATGATCTTGCCGAAATAGACGCCCGACATGAGCAGCCAGCCCAGCGGTCTGAGGATGATGGTGTTATTCAAGAGTTTGCCAAGACTGGCAACGGCCGGCACGCGCGCGACGGTGGGCCAAATCTCACGAATCCGGGTGCCGCGGTCCAACGTTTCTGGTGTCATGTCTCGCCTTTTCCCTTTCTGCTGTCCTGAATGATTTTATCGGCGGCTCGCTCAACGCCAAGCCCGCTACGCCCCTTCGAGCTTGAGCAAAATCTTACCGCCGCGGGCCTGCTGTTCGACATGTTCGATGGCCCGTGGCAATTGATCCAGGGTGTAGGTCGCGGCCACGGGCGTGGTGAGAACCCCCGCGCGCATCAGCGACGTGATCTGGCGAAACAGACTCAGCATCCGCAAGACTCCCTGTTGCTTGACCCACTCGGAGAGCCAGAAACCCTCGATGGCGCGCTGCCCGCCCATGAGGGTGCGTGGATCGAGCGGTATCAGTTCATTCGAAAGCGTGCCGTAAACGAGCAGCCGCCCCTGGGGAGCCAAGGCTTGGACCAGGTCCACCACGCCCGGTCCACCGATGCAATCGAGGGCATAAGGCACCAAAGCGCCCTGGGTGATCCGAGCCACGGCCACGGGGATGTTGTCGTCGGCAGTGGAGAGCACCTCGTCCGCGCCGAGTTGTTTCAGTTCCGCTGCCAACTCTTTACGACGGACGACATTGATGGTTCGGAAACCGAGATGTTTGCCAAGACGGATGATCATGCGCCCCAGAGCACTGCCGGCGCCGGATTGGAGGAGCCAGCTGCCGCGTCTCACCTGGAGAACGCGTTCGGTCATGACGATGGCGGTGGCGGGGTTGACGAAAAAGGCAGCGACCTGCTCGTCGGACAGATCATCGGGAACCGGCACGACATTCCGCGCGGACAGGACCACGTATTCCTGCCAGTTACCGCCGCCGGAGTTGAGTACAGCGACCCGACGTCCGGGTTTGATGCCGCGGAGTTTCGCCAGCCAGCCGGAGCCGACCGCATCGATGACGCCGACCCCTTCAAAACCAGGGGTCGCCGGCAGGCTGGGCAGACGCCCATATTGGCCCCGCACAGTCATCAAATCGGATGGGTTGATCGGCGACATCCTCAAGCGCACACGCACCTCGCCGGCGCCCGGCTCTCCGGGCATGGGCACATCACGGACTTGCAGAACGTCCTGCGGGGCGCCGAATTGCTCGAAAACAATTGCCTTCATGGTGGCGTTTCGCTCCAGGGGGCCGTGGTCCGTAGCGGAGGGAGGACTGGTTTTACTGCGCAACCCGGCTAATCGAAGTTATATGCGAATCGATGGAATAAATCCCCCGCCAGCGCATCTAGTCACAGATGGCGCGGACCGCGAACTCAGAACCCGCGTCAAACGTCTTATTCTTGGCGGATACGTTGAATTAATGCAGGTTGCCAATTGCTTTCACCAGGCGCGCCTTGGAGAATGACCAAAGGCGAGGTATGCTTTGGGATAGGCCAGGCGTTCGCTCACAGGAAGTCGCACTCATGCCGGAACCCTATTCGGACGACTTTGAAATCCCCGTACTTGCCGCCGGCGAGTCGCCGCTACATGGCTACCGCGGCGCATTGGCCGAGGAGGCCGCGCCAGGCGTGCCAGCCGGGCTGACCATCGCCATTAGCCGTGAGGCCGGCGCACGCGGCGCCACGATCGCCAAACGCGCGGGTGAGAAGCTCGGCTGGGATGTCTACAGCCAGGACATGCTCGAGTACGGCGCCCAGAACGGCTCTTTACGCCAGGACATGCTCGATCGATTGACCCCCGCGGCCACGTCATGGGTGCGTGAGCAGCTGGCGATCCTGATCGAACGGCAGAACCTGAGCCAGCACCCCAACGTCCTTGAGCTGGCGAGGCTGGTGCTTGCGCTCGGAGCACAGGGCAACGTGATTCTGCTGGGTCGCGGGGCCGGTTTCATCCTCCCGACGCGTTCGACCTTGCACGTTCGTATGATCGCCCCGCTGGCCGACCGTATCGCCTTCATGAGCCAATCGCTGCGCTTGACCGAGGAAGAAGCTGCGGACCAGGTGCGTGGCCGCGATCACCGGCGCACCGATTTCCTGGCGACGCATTTCCACCGCAAGCCGAACGATGTGCATCTGTACGACATGATCCTGAACACGAGCATGTTCGGCGAAGACCGCAGCGCCGACCTGGTCGCCGCTGCCGCCAAGGCGAAGATGTCGGCGATCGTCGGCATGGATTGAACCTCCACCTCGTGAGTAACCCGGCAACGGCCTGATACGCTGGGCGGTTTCGCGCTATGTAGGGCGAGAAACCGCCGAGCGTATCATCTTTCCGCAACCCATTTCATACAACAACCGCACACCGCCAATAGACCACGGAGACTCTCACCATGCGCCGTTGCCTGTTTGTCGCCTTCCCCATCGCCATTGGTCTTTCATTCACCTTCAGCATCACCGCCGAGCAAGGCGACAAGGAACCCGTTCGTAAGAAATTCGGCCTCGAAAAGCGGGTGCCGTGGACGACTTCGAAAGTGATCGGCTCGCCCGAACCGCCGCCGCCGTACAGGACCGAGCCGGCGTTTCCGAAGCTTCCGAAGTTCGAGGAGCCGCTCGACCTGACCTACGCGCCAGGCACCGATCGCCTGTTCGTCGCCGGCCGGTGGGGCAAGATCTGGTCGTTCGTCAACAACAAAAACTCCGACAAGGCCGATGTCGTCCTCGAATTCAAGGGCGCCAAGGACTCCAAGGGGGAGCCGATGCGGCAAGTCGTTTACGCGTTCACGTTCCATCCGAAGTTCAAGGACAACGGCTACATGTACGTGACCTGGATCCCGAACCCGGAAAAGGAAGGCTTGCCGAAAGGCTCACGCGTGTCGCGCTTCACCGTGAAGGGAAGCCCTCCGGTCGCCGACATGGCCACCGAGAAGATCATCTTCGAATGGCCCAACGGCGGCCACAACGGCGGCTGCCTCAAGTTCGGCCCTGATGGCATGCTCTACATCGTCACCGGCGACGGCTCGGGCATCGGCGACTCGCTCGACATCGGCCAAGACCTCACAAGCATCTTCGCCAAGCTCTTGCGCATCGATGTGGACAATCCAAGCGAAGGCAAAGGCTACAGCATTCCCAAGGACAACCCGTTCGTCAACGTCCAAGGCGCTCACCCTGAAATCTACGCCTATGGCCTCCGTCAATTCTGGCGATTCAGCTTCGACCGCAAGTCCGGCGATCTCTGGGGCGGCGAAATCGGCCAGGACCTGTGGGAGATGATCTACAAGATTCAAAAAGGCGGCAACTACGGCTGGTCCGTCATGGAAGGCACCCACGACTTCCGTCCCGATCGCAAGAAGGGGCCGACGCCGATCCTCAAACCAGTCGTCGAGCATTCGCACACCGATTTTCGCTCGATCACCGGCGGCTTCGTCTATCGCGGCAAGCGGCTTGCCGAATTCGGCGGACTGGCAACTTCCTATGTTTACGGAGATTTCGACACCGGACGCATTTGGTTGTACCAGCGAAAACTCGTGCCGGAAGTAATCAAACGCGACGGTAAGGCGTTCGAGCGCCTCGTGCCAGTCATCGACCATCGCGAAATCGCTCGCACCACCTACCGCATCGTTTCCTGGGGCGAGGATGCTGACGGCGAGCTCTACTTCGTCGATTTCACGGGCGGTGGCATCTATCAACTGGTCGCCAATCCCCCGCCCGCCGGACAACCGGTGCAGAACCTTTTCCCCCGCAAGCTCAGCCAGACCGGCATCTTCGCGTCCACCAAGGACCACAAGGTCGCCCCGGGCGTCATCCCCTACTCCGTCAACGCGCAGCTCTGGGGCGACCATGCCGAGAAGGAACGCTTCCTCGCCATCCCCGGCAAAGGCCAGATCGGCGTCGACGAGATTTCCTATCCGGCCTCTCCGGGCGCTCCCCCTGGCTGGAAGTTCCCCGATGGCACCGTCCTAGTCAAAACGTTCAGCATGGACATGGAACGCGGGAACCCCCAAAGCCGCAAGCGTCTTGAAACGCGTCTGCTCCACTTCCAGCAATTCCCCGGCACGCAAGAGTACGGCGACCAGTACTGGCGCGGCTACACTTACGTCTGGAACGACGATCAATCCGATGCCGAGCTGCTCGACGAAAAGGGGGCCGACAAGAAGCTGACGATCATGGTCGGCGACAAGGCGATCGAGCAAAACTACCGCTTCCCAAGCCGGGCTGAATGCACCTTGTGCCACACGAACGCCGCCAAGTTCGCGCTCGGCGTCACCACCATGCAGATGAATCGCGATCACTTTTATTTCGACGGCGAGGGGTGGGTCGTCGCGAATCAGCTCGCAACCCTCGAACACATCGGCATGTTCACGAAGAAGCTGCCCGACGCTCCCGCAAAGATGGCGCAGCTCGCCGACTTCAACGACAAGCGGCTGAAGGTCGATGTTCGTGCCCGTTCGTACCTCCATTCCAATTGCAGCCATTGCCACATCAAGTGGGGCGGCGGCAACGCGGAATTCAAGCTGCACCTGGGCCTCGACCTCAAGGACATGGGCATCGTCAACGTCCCTCCGGCGCATGGCAACTTCAAGATCGACGGTGCGAAACTCCTGGTGCCTGGCGCACCGGAGAAGTCGATCATCCTGCACCGCATGAACATGACCGAACTCGGCAGGATGCCCCACATCGGCTCGCGCGTCGTTGATGAACGGGCCGTGAAGCTGGTGCACGACTGGATCAAGGGGATGAAGTGACCTGGCCGAACGCCCGCAGGCTAAAGCCTGCGGGGCCGGCCCGTGCTGACTATTGGGCGCCGCCGCGCTCATTCTGGATGGCGACGCGTATCGCCAGCTTCTCATTCAAGTCGACCTGACTTGCGATGTCGCATTTCTTGTCGGTCACGTGCCAGATCGTCACGCTGGCTTCGAGTTCCAACGTCTGGGGCAACTCTTCGGCGTACAGCCCCAACCTCGCGACGAAGGCGCGCTGAACGTCGCTGCCGCTGATGATCGCAGCAGCATCCTTGAACGTGAACGCCTTACCGTGGTCAAGGGTGTTGAAATCGATGACGTCGACCTTCTTGTTGGGCATTACGATCTTCAAGCGGACGTAGATGCTTTGCGATGCCATCCCCTTGGGGCCGTCCCAATTCAGCACCAGATCGTTGGGCGCAAACAACGGATTCGGCACAAGCACAAACTTCTTAGCTTCCCTGTCCAGTTTCCACGTCGCATCGGTCGCGATGGCCTTGGACTTTAGCGAGTAGACCTTCGGCGCGGGGACGGGCGGCTTCGACGAGGCCGGGGTTGCTTGCACCTGCAGCTTGTTCGAGATGCCGTTAGGCGTGGCGACGTAAACCTCCACAAAGCGGTGGCTTTCAGTTCGGTGATCGTGGTGGCTATCCGTGCTGACATTCGCGTTTGAAGGGATGGTGATGCGGATCACCTCCCGGCTCAGGATTTCCACCATAGGCTTGGTGGACCAGGCGGGGGCCGGCCTGGTCTCCGTGCCGCTTACGCCTTTCGACTTGCCATCGGCGCCGCCATCGGCGGCGACCGTGGGTGGGTCACCCGGATCCAGCGCAATTCCGCCGGCGACCACGCGTGTCTCGTGGATGCTGAAGTTCTTGCCGTACACGAAGATATCCACGCCTTTCTTGTCGTCAATGACGTTCACGCCTTCGTAGCCAATGAGCTTGGGAACCAACGCTGTGTTCCCCTGCCCGAATAGTTCGAACCCGCCCAGGTTGTTCTCGTAAGGGATCGGCACGTCGTGGGTCTGCATCGGCAGCATCTTGTCGATTTGCTTGAGCCGAACGAGCAGACGCTGCACGTCTTCAGGGCGGTACTTGTGGGCGTCGCATACCGTGTTGGTTTCGGTGAGCTGCTTGACCCGGCGGCCTTGTTCAAGCATGCGGCCGGTGGTGATGCGGAGGTCGTCAGGGTTCGTGAGCTTGAACCAGTTGCCGGTCACGTCGATCTTGACGCGATTCAGAAACGAGGGCATGAGCATTATGGCGGTCAGTTCGCGCTGGCCCGCTTCAAGCTTGCTGTGCTTGAGCTGGAAATCGCGTGGCGGCCCGCCGCGAACGATCATGTTTCCCAATACGTGCAGATTGGTCTTCTCCGGAGGAGGGTTTTGATAGCGCGGGGAGAATCGCCAGCCAAAGGTGTCGTTGCCGTGGGAAAACGCCGTGACGGTGCGGTTGAGGGCGATGGTCTCGGATTCCTGCGAGATCTTGCGCATGAACTGCTGCATTTGATTGAAATTGATCTTGCCGTTGGCGAACGAGTAGGCAACGGCGAAGCGCAGCTCGCGCTGTAGGCTGTAGGCGTCGGCAATGTTCTGCTGATCGACGACCGGATCCTGGGCGAAGATGACGATCGGCCAGCGCTTGGTGACATAGTCGCGGAACGCCTGTTCGCTGTCGATGCTTTCCGAATCGGTGCACCGGCTCGCGGGCCAATGGAAATACAGATGTTCAACCGGCGTCACACAATGGAAGCCGTTGCAGCCGTCGGCACGCCGAATCTCATCGCGCAGCCGATCGTTGAGCAGCGAGGCATCCACCGCGATGGCCCAGCACAGGGCGCCAAGGGGGGTGTAGCGGAGTTCGTCATTGAGGCTTTTCTTGAAGAGTTCCTTGTAGTGTGTGTTAAAACTCACGCCGTCGGCCCCGAAATCTTGCGAGCGAAACCGCTTGGAAATGTCATTGAGCAGCGCCTTGTTTGCGAGCGGGATCACGGTATTGGGATCGCCGGTTCCACGCTCCATGAGGTCATAGGCCGACTCCAGGTGCCGCCGCAGAATGCCGCGAATCTCGGCGGCATGGGCGAATTCGTTGTCCTGCGTCTCGCGGATCAGTTCGGCGAGCAGGGCCAGATTCGCCTGGCCAAATACGTAGGGCAGCTGACTTGGTGCAATCGGGTATTGTTCGCCGGCTACCGAGACCGAACGAACGGAGCCTGAAGGAATCGCCGATTTCCTGAACGCTACGCCTTGCAGCAAGGGCTTGTATTCATTCATATTCAACGCCGCGAGTGCTGGTTCATGCTTCTTGTAGATCGCCAGTTTTCGTACCAGTCTCTTTTCGTTTTGCATTTCTGTCGCGTCATTGTCGGCTTTTAGCGTTCTGAGCTTGGCGACGATTCCAGCGTCAACCTTCGCACCGATCTCTTTCATCCTGTCATGCAAGACAATGTCGTACAACACGGGCGTCAGATGATCGATCAGGTCATTGATGACCAGGTTGCGAAACGTGCGGGCCGTGAAGGCCGGCTCGAATTCGTGGCGAGCCGTGAACATCATCTGGGCGCCATGGTTCTCGCGGGTCTTCTCGCCAGGCAAGATTGATGCCGGCATGCGTACCAAGAACATGCCGTAGCCAGCGCTGTCGGCGTTGTCATCCCCCAGGTTGATGCGGCGGATCTGGTTCAGGTGTTCCAAATAGCGTTTCTTTTCATCGAGATAGACGGTTGGCTCGACGCCGAGCTTGCCGGCGATCTTATCATCGAGCTTTTGAAACGCCGAGTTCAAGAGTTGAAACATTTTGTCATTGTCGAGTAGCTTCGTTTTCAGATCGGTTTTGTCAAAAGTGATATTCGCAGCCGGGGCGGTTGGGGCGGTGCCGGGCTTGCTCAAGGACGAGGAGAGCGACGTCAAGTTCTCAAACGCCGCCTGGTCGGAACGCGCAGTACGCGCTGACAGAACGATGGCAAAATTCTTCAGATCGTCCTTCATCGTTTTCTCGAAGTCCCGCCGATACAGCGTCATGCGTGCCTGTCCCCAGACGCTCGGCTGCTGAATCGTCAGGATGCCGTCGTCATGCAGGCCCTCCTCGACGATGTCGATCAGGTTCGCCATCTGCACAAGCGTCGTCGGCGGAAATTGGCCGTGATAGTGAGGCGTGAACGGCTGCTGCTTGGTCATCGAGTGCTTGCCGATCTTGAAGCGATCGAGCACCTGGGCCTGCGCCCCCGCGCACAGCCAAAGGAGGAATCCAAGTGTCAGAAGGGCTCTTCCAGCAGAGTGGGAAAACAGTGGGCGCATTGCTTTCTCCTACATTTAGCAGCCTCGGTTAAGTCGTTTCGGTCCAATCGTAGGGATTTAATCGGTTAGTCCGATGGTAGGGATTGCCACGGATAACCGAAGGAAAGGGGTTTGGTGGATGCGACCGGGGAAGATTTGCGGAGTGTAACGATGTTTCCGTGTGCGCGGTGGCAAATTGGTTAAGCCCGCAAAGATCACTCTGGCCGGTGGCTTCATTCGTATTCAACCAAAAATAAAGATTCTTGGTGAGTTAGTCGAAAGCGTGCGGACTTGGCCCAAGGGGTGACCTCGCTAAAAAAAAATCGAAACCTGATGACTACCTGAATGTTTTCGGGATCAGACGCCGCTGGCAAGTGCCCGCCCAACGGACCAGCGTAGCCCTTTTTTTGGGCAGAAAACGATTGACGCCTGCATCCACGGCCGGCTAGACTATCATCAATCACCCAACAACCCGGCGGCTGACGCCGTTCGGTTCGCCTGCCTCTCCACCTAACCCGGAGCCAATCATGCGTTTTCTCGACCGTCGTGAGTTTCTGCACCAGTCCGCGGGGCTGGCATCACTCGTCAGTGCCGGTTATTTCGCGGGTGATACCGATGCGGGGCAGCAAACCCAGCCCGCGCAGCCGCAACCGCGGGGCGCCAACGAACGGCTCAACGTGGCCGTCATCGGCGTGCGTGGCCAGGGGCGCGGCCATGTATCGGGTTATGCGGGCCGGCACAACTGTGTCGTATCCCATATTTGCGATGTCGATTCTTCGCCGGCGATCATCGGTCCCGCCGTTCAGGCGGCCGCCAAGGGGCAGGGCTCCGAGCCCACCGTGGTGCAGGACCTGCGCCGCATCATGGACAACAAGAACATCCACGCCGTCAGCATCGCGACGCCAAACCACTGGCACGCTCTCGCCGCCATCTGGGCGATGCAGGCCGGCAAGCATGTCTATGTCGAGAAGCCTGTGAGCCATAACGTCTGGGAAGGCCGCCGCATCGTCGAAGCCTCCCGACATTACAACAAAATCTGCCAGACCGGCACGCAGGTTCGCAGTCAGCCAGGCATTCGGCAAGCGATCGAATATCTGCGCGCCGGCAACCTTGGCCGCTGCACGGTTGCACGCGGACTTTGCTACAAGTCGCGTCCGTCGATCGGTCGCTGCAACGGCCCGCAGGAGCCGCCGCGCACCATGGACTACAACCTCTGGTGCGGTCCCGCCGCCAATCGCCCGCCGCAACGCAATCATCCCCGTAACGGCACCGTCCATTACGACTGGCACTGGACCTGGGAGTACGGCAACGGCGATCTGGGCAACCAGGGCATCCACCAGGTTGACGTTGCACGCTGGGGCCTCGGCAAGAATGAACTCTGCCGCAGCGCCATCAGCCTCGGCGGCCGTTTCGGCTACACCGATGACGGCGAGACACCCAACACCCAGCTCTGCGTCTTCGACTACACCGATGCCGAGTTGCTCTTCGAAGTCCGCGGCCTCCCGTCGCCGACTTATCGCGGCGCCATGGTTGGCAACGTCTTCCACTGCGCCAACGGCTATCTCGCCTTCACCACTTACAACAACGGCATCGCCTTCGACAACGATAACCGCGAACTGCGCCGCTTCAACGGCAGTGCCGATCACTTCGGCAACTTTATCAGCGCCGTCCGCTCCGGCCGCCGGCAGGACCTCAACGCCGACATTCTCGAAGGCCATCTTTCGAGCGCTCTGTGCCACCTCGCCAACATCAGCTATCGGCTGGGCCGCAATGTCGCGTTCGATCGCCGCAACGGCGTGCTGGGTGAAAACCGCGACGCCAACGAGGCCATGACGCGCATGGTCGATCACCTGCGTACGAATAACGTGCCGCTCGATAGCGCCATGCTCACGGTCGGCCGTCGGCTGAATGTGAACGTGCAAGCCGAGAATTTCGGCGACGATCAGGCCGCGAATCGCCTGCTGACGCGCGAATACCGCAAGGGCTTCGTCGTGCCGGCGCGGTTTTGATTGATGCCGGTGGAGTCGCGGCGGCGCAGACGTTCGGTGCTGCGCCGCTTACTTCGCATCGTGACGCGTGCTAGGTTTTCGCCTCCGCATAGCGATGCGTCGGCGTGGGCCGGCCGGGGCGGAAGGACTGCGTCTTGGCTCCGGTTCCGATGGCTCCATGTTTGCCGCATACCGCCTGCACGACGGTTTCGACATGCGTCTGCAAAACCGCTGGATCGATGGCGACGCGAGCGTTGACGATCAGATCGGTCTCCTTCACCTGGCAGCGCGATGGCAGCGACAGCGTAGCGTTGCCGTCCGAACTGACGAGATTGGCAACGCCGAAAAACCCTTCCCAGAGCCCAATCGCTTTCAGGTGAGCCACCTCCGCCCCGGTTCCTTGCAAAGACTGCTGCAAGCCCGTTACCACGTCGAGCAGGAATTGATCGAGCGCGAACGGCTGCCCGGCAACGACGCGCACGCTGCTGTTGAGCCAACCGAGTTCCGCTTCTCCCTCGGCGTAGGTGTCGTAATCGATATCCAATATCTTGCGGCCAAAGGCCCCTTCCTGGCCGAGCAGTTCGTGGACGGCGTCGAAACCCTGCCCGGTCTTGGCTGAAACGCGCAAGACCGGGACGCCAAGATATTGGCTGCTAACCAACCCGGCGATCTCTTCGGCCTGTGCGGCTGGCAGCTCATCGATGCGATTGAGCAAAATGGCGTCGGCCTCTTCAAGCTGCTTGCGGAAGATGTACGCTGCCTTGGCGGAAAACCCCGCGCCCGTTTCGTTGCGGAGGATCTTCAATCCATGACTCGGTTTGAACAGCACGGGATACGGCGCGACGGAAAACCGGGCCCCGTACAGGTCCTTCAGCGGCTGGACAACCGTGGCGACCAGATCGGTGCAGCTGCCAACGGGCTCCGCGAGAATAACATCGGGGTGCTGTGCAGTTTCGAGCGAGCCGACCTTATCGATGAGATCGGTGAACTTGCAGCAGAAGCAGGCGCCGGCGACCTCCTCGACCGAGAAGCCCTGCTCGCGCAAGCTATGGGTATCGACAAGATCCTGAGCCTGATCATTGGTGACGATGCCGACACGTTTGCCCTGGCTCATGTAGTGCTTGGCGAGTCGAGCCATGGCAGTGGTTTTGCCCGCGCCGAGAAAGCCGCCGAGCATGATAAATCGAATGGAGGTCATGGTAGGGTCTCTAGAGTACGCGGCAGGGTGTTTCTCATTGTACATGTTCCCTTGTGCGGAGGCGCGGCCTTTTGCCATGCCGGCGCGCCGCCTGCTCTGTCGGAAAAAAAAGTAGCCGACCTCGCCTGGTTTGCGGTAAACTGTCAGAGTCTGTACCTATCGAACGAAGCGTCCGGAGATCTTGGTAATGCCGATCACGACGAACTGTCCGAACTGTGCGGCCCTGTTTCGCCTGGCGGAAGAGATGGCAGGCAAGACGGTGAAGTGCCAGAAGTGCGCGCACATCTTCACCGTGCCGAACCCGGACGAGCCCCCCACCGTGCCCCGGCGGCGGGACGTGGAAACGAACGATGCCGCCGCGTCGCACCCGATGGACCCAGCGGGAATAGTCCCCCCGCCTCCGCCAAAAATGCCCAAGACGGACCCGGATGACGCGGATGAGAAACGCGGCCCCAAACCTCCCCCGCTCAACCAGGGCGCTACCCGTCCGCCCATCAAGGGACGGCGCCGCGACGAACCTGCCTCCAGCGGTTCCGGCATGATGATCGTCATCTTTCTCGTGCTCGGGTTCGGCTTGCTCTCGTGCTTTGGCTGCGCCGGCGTGGCGGGTTACTGGGTCTACTCGGAGTCGCAGCAACCCAGGTTCAAGCCCGGCCCGGTTGCCTTCAAGGACAAGGACAAGAAGTTTGTCTTTGACGACAAATTCGACGGCAAGCGCGATGACATGAAGCCCCGGCCCGACGATTTCAAGGACGGCGTGAAGGACAAGCAGGTCGAGCCATTGCCCCCCGGGAATGTCGCCATCGCTATCAAGCCGGGCCGGACCCATGTGAGCGAAAGTGTGTTGATCGAGAAGGATCCGGTGAACCAGTTTGGCCGGCGCTATCGAGAATACACCGTTCAACTCGTTGCCGGGCAAGAATACCAGTTCGACATGCAGAGTAACCAGATCGATGCGCACCTTTACCTCTACGACGACAAGAACATGCTCCTTGCCGAGAACGACGATTTCTTTGGCCTGGATTCACACATTCGGTTCCGGGCGAACCGAACGGGCAGCTATCGCATCGAAGCAGCATCGCATCGCGGGCTCCAAACAGGGCCGTACAGGCTTATGGTGGGCCGCGTCGAGGGCGGGCAGCCGCCGAATTTCGACAAGAAGTAACGAAGCGAACTTGGAAATGAAAGGCCTCCCCCTCGGCGTGCCCGATGGTGTTGACGGGAAGTGAGAACACCCATGGCGATTGCGACGACATGCCCGAACTGCCAGGCCCTCTTTCGTCTACCGAACGAGCTGGCGGGCAAGAAGGTGAAGTGCCAGAAATGCCAGGGGCTCTTCGTGGTGCCACGCACGGATGCATCGACGACGTCGCCTGGCATTCAGGCGGGGCCTGCGCCCAAGCCCCGTGAAGAACCAACCTCGGCCGCCGCGCCTCCGGCACTGCCCTTGCCGCCGCCGCCAGTTCTTGCGCCGGCGCCTGAACCCGACCGCGATGAGGAATACGACGAACCGACGCCCCGACCCAAGCGTTCAACGGAGTCGCGCCGCCGGCCACGCCGGGAGAAGGCCAGTTCCGGCTCGGGGGGCATGCTCGCTCTCATTCTCGTGCTCGTCGGCGTCGGCGTACTGTCCTGTTTCGGGTGCGTCGTCGCCGGCGGCATCTGGTTCATGTCCGCTCGTAACGTGGGAAAAAAGGCCGAGCCCATCGCCATCAAGGACATGCCCAAGATCGATGGGGTCAAAGTGGACGGCATCAAGGACGGCAAGCCGCCTCAGGTCAGGCCTGGCGATATTGCCGTCAACTTCGGCGCCGACGGCAATTTCCGCCACGTCAGCCAGTTGACCGTTGCCGATCCACGCACGCTCGACGGCATCCTGCACAAAGCCTACGTCGTCCGCATGGAAGCAAATCGCACCTACCAGATCGACCTGATGAGCAATCAATTCGACGCCTACTTGGTGCTGTTCAACGAAGCCGGCCTGGTGGTCCTCGAAGACGATGACAGCGGCGGTAACTTGAACTCGCGCATCATCTTCAGCCCGAACCGCACCGAAGTCTTCCGCATCGAAGCCAGTTCACTCGGCGGCAACTCCGTCGGCGCCTACACCCTCAATATTCAGCGGCGCTGACCCACCCGAGTGATACGCCGCGGCGATCCCATGAATGCAACGCCGTCGACCATCGGCCAACTCGCCCAGCTTGCTTGCATTTGGGAAGTGCGCGCACGCAAGGCGGGCAATGTCTGCCCGGGACGCGAGTTCCCCGATTTGACCGTCGCCGATTTCCTCAAGAGCGCCGCTGCCATCGCCCCCGTGCTGGACCAAGGGCCATATCAGCCGCTCGGTTTCACGATCCTGCGCTGCATCGAGGAGACACGCAAGGTCGTCAACACCAACACGAACCTCGGCATCGTCCTCTTGCTGGCGCCGCTGGCGTCGGTGCCGCTTGAGGAGCCTCTGCAACCCGCGGTGGCGCGCATCCTCGCGGCAACAACGGTCGAAGATTCCCGCAACGTATACGCGGCGATCCGGCTCGCCAAGCCCGGTGGATTGGGCGAGGCGCCTGAGCAGGACGTAAGGCTGGAGCCGACGCTGCCACTGCGTGATTTGATGAAGCTGGCGCAGGATCGCGACCTCATTGCCGCACAGTATTCAACGGATTTTGATATCGTCTTGAATCTCATGACGCCTGTGTTGGCCCGGTCTTCGGGACAACACCAAAGTCTCGAACGCGCGATTATTGAGATGCAACTCTACATGCTCTTCCGAAATGGAGATGATCTCGTCCGCCGGAAACTGGGCGACGATTCAGGCATTTCCCACCTGGCAGCCATCGAGATTCTCAACGGCCTGGATTCGCCGAAGGGCCGAAACGCGTTCCTCGAATTCGACGCGTTTCTGCGCGCTGACAACCACGTCCGCAACCCCGGCACGACGGCGGACCTGATCGCGGCTGCGCTTTATGTCGCTTTGCGGGAGGGACACATTCCCGTTGATGCGCCGTTCACGTGGGACGGACATCCGTTTGGGCAGGGCGGTTAGCTGGAGATCGCCACTTTTCTCGTGGTGGTGAGCGTGGCCGGGGTCTGTAATTAGACCCCCATGAGCATCAAGTTAAGGATGCTGCGAAGTCATACTTTCTCTAACCACAGAGAGCACAGAGAGCACTGAGAAGATGCAAAAAAGAGGTAGGTTTGTCGGAACCAGTTTCTGCCGTCGACATGTTCTTAATTCGATGATTTGCTCCGTGTTCTCTGTGCTCTCTGTGTCAAGAAACCGCTTCAGCGTTGACGTTTCCTTAACTTGATGCTTGACCCCTCTCCGCTTGTGAGGGAAAATGGGCGTATGAACAATGTAACCACTGCCACCGTCCCCCTTGCCGATTCGGAGCACTCCGACACCGAGGCCGTGTTGAAACATGCCTTTGAGCAGGCTCCGCTCGACCCAGAAGTTGCCCACCGCGTTGACGAGCGGACGGCCCGGATCACTGAGCAAGTCCGCCGGACCCACGGGGTCATTGACGACGAAACATTTCAGTTGCTGCTTGCTGACGACGAATCATGAGGTACGTCCTAGACGCCTCCGCCGCTTTCTGCTGGGTTCTCCCTCGCCCCAACTCGGGCAAGGCCCTGCAGCTTCGGGCCGACTTTCAGAACACCCGCCACGAACTGATCGCACCGTCGGTATTCTCCGGCGAGGTAGCAAGTGCGCTGACGAAGGCGGAGCGACAGAGGCTCATCCCAGTCGGATATGCCCACCCACTGCTGGGCCGCGTCATGCGGACGCCGCCCGTCACGCACCGCTACGAGTCGCTGCTCGACCGGGCCGTGGATATCTCTTCGCAGACTCGCAGCGGGCTGTACGACTGCCTCTATGTGGCACTCGCGGAGCGCGAGGAGTGCGAACTGGTGACGGACGACCAAAAGCTCCTTGCGAACCTTAAGTATCGTTCGCAACAATAAAGTCCCGATTTGCATTAACGGCTCCCTCCCCCCTTGCGGGGGAGG
>SXGT01935903.1_pt1 | contig 33955 bp, 36 predicted proteins | sample 3176221 | NCBI WGS metagenome assembly SXGT01 (sample SAMN11356862, study PRJNA531348) | freshwater metagenome | isolation source: freshwater sample F1-120 | place: China: Fuxian Lake, Yuxi | collected 2017-12-25 | reverse complement strand
GGCGCGATCCGCCTCGAAGGCGTCGACGTCAGTCGGACCCCTCCATACCAGCGCAACGTCAACACGGTGTTCCAGCAGTACGCGTTGTTTCCGCACATGACCGTCTGGGACAACATCGCTTTCGGTCCGCGGAGCAAGAAGCTCGACAAGGCCGAAGTGACGCGCCGAGTCGACGAGATCGTCGAGGTCGTCCGTCTCGGCGAAATCTCGAAACGCAAGCCGAACCCGCTCTCCGGCGGTCAACAACAACGCGTGGCGCTCGCGCGAGCGCTCGTCAACTACCCGAGCGCGTTGCTGCTCGACGAGCCGCTCGCGGCACTCGATCTGAAGCTGCGCCAAGCGATGCAGATCGAGTTGAAGCGCATCCAACGTGAAGTCGGCATCACGTTCATCTTCGTCACCCACGACCAAGAAGAAGCCCTGACCCTGTCGGACCGCATTGCGGTGATGAGCAACGGACTCGTCGAACAGATCGGGTCACCCGAAGAGATCTACGGGTCACCGGCTTCGGTCTTCGTCGCCGGGTTCATCGGGCAAGCGAACCTGTGGGAGACCTCGATCGAGCTCATCACCGACGATCGGGCCGATGTGCGGGTCGGCGATCAGCTGGTGAACGGTTCGGCGCAAGGTCGCAACCTGTCGACCGGCGACGCCGTGACCTTCATGGTGCGACCCGAACGCGTGAAGGTGACGATCGATCAACCGGCGGCCGGCGGCGCGTCGATGCGCTGCGACGTGATCGACTACGTGTTCCAAGGTCCAGTCGTGCGGTTCGCCCTGCGGTCGCCCGACGGGTCCGAAATCGCAGCGTACGTCGGCGCCGACGAAGGACTTCCCCTGTTGCGACCCGGTGACCCCGTGTGGGCGAGTTGGGATCGCGACGCCGCCTTGATTCTCCCGTCCTCTTCCGTGAAGGAGCCAGCATGAACCGCCGTCGTACCCAACAGATGCGTGCCGCCCTCAGCCGTCGCCAGTTCATCGGGCGCGGTGCGGCGTTCGGTGGCGCAGTGTTGCTGACGCCCTCGCTCCTCGCCGCCTGCGGCGACGACGACGAGAAGGATCCCGGCGGGAGCTCGGACACGTCGGATGGGCCCGCACCGACCGCCGACCCGAACAAGTCGACCGGTGACTTGCTCATGTCGAACTGGCCGCTCTACATCGATCCGACCGAAGACGGTGTCACCGGCAGCGTCGACCTCTTCAAAGAGGCGACCGGTATCGACCTCACGTACAACGAGGACTACAACGACAACAACGAGTACTTCGCGAGCATCCAACCCGACCTCGCGGCGGGCAAGGCGATCAAACCCGACATCATCACGCCGACGTTCTGGCTCGTCGCTCGCCTCATCGAGCTCGGGTGGGTCGAAGCGTTGCCGTTGGACTCGATCCCCAACGCCAAGAATCTGTTGCCGTCGTTGCAGAAGCCGGCGTGGGACCCGACCGGTGAATACAGCTTGCCGTGGCAGTCGGGAATGACCGGGATCGCCTACAACATCGAGGCCACCGGCGGTGAGCTGAAGAGCGTGAACGACCTGTTCGATCCGAAGTTCAAGGGCAAGATCGGCATGCTCACCGAGATGCGCGACACCCTCGGACTCGTGTTGCTCGGCCTCGGCAAGGATCCCAACACCATCACCTTCGACGAAGCCACCGAAGCGTTCGAGAAGATCGAAGCAGCCAAGGCCGACGGCCAGATTCGTCAGTTCACCGGCAACGACTATCAGGACGATCTCGTAGCGGGGAACTTCGCAGCGTGCGTCGCTTGGTCGGGAGACGTTGCACAACTCGCGCTCGACGAACCAAACCTTCGCTTCATCATCCCCGAAGAGGGCGGTATGCAGTGGAGCGACTGCATGGTGATCCCGAAGGGTGCGGACTCCATCAAGGAAGCGGCGGCGTGGATGGACTATGTCTACGACCCGGTCAACGCGGCGCGCATCGTCGCATGGGTCGGTTACAACTCGCCGGTCGCCGGGGTTCAAGATGAGTTGCGCAAGAACCCCGACACGGCATCGCTCGCCGATTCGACGCTGATGTTCCCCGACGAGGAGACCCTCAGTCGGTTGAAGGTGTTCAAGTCCCTCGGTGAGGACGAAGAAGCACAGTTCGACGAGCGGTTCTCGCAGATCACGACGGGCTGATCGACACGTTCCGAGCGAGGCAGTTCGATGGCCGGGGGAGAGGATCGCAACCAGCGACGGGGCACGTGGCAGCCGTACGCCATGCTGTCGCCGGGCATGCTGTGGATGCTCGTCTTCTTCTTCGCGCCGATGGTCATCCTCGCTCGGTACGCGCTGTCGGAACCGCGTGATCGCTTCTCCGGCGAGTACGACCTCACATGGCGAACGGAGAACTTCACCGACGCGTTCAGCCGCTTCGGCACGCAGTTCGTTCGGTCGTTCGGTTACGCCGGCGCGGCAACGTTGCTGTGCATCGCGATGGGATATCCGCTCGCGTACTGGATCGCGACACGTGGGGGCAGGTTCAAGAACCTGTTGCTCGGTCTCGTCGTCGTGCCGTTCTTCACGTCGTATCTCGTGCGCACGATCGCGTGGACGACGCTCGTCGGCGATGACGGCCCGATCCTCGGCGTTGCCCGGGCGTTCTCGCTCGACGGACTTCTCGACGCGTTGAACCTGACCCAGAACGGAGGGTTGCTCCAAACCCAGACCGCGGTCGTGATGGGTCTCACGTACAACTTTCTGCCGTTCATGGTGTTGCCCATCTACGTGAGCCTCGAGAAGATCGACTTCCGGTTGCTCGACGCCGCGAAGGACCTCTACTCCTCCCCACGACGTGCGTTCTGGAAAGTGATCTTCCCGTTATCGCTCCCGGGTGTGTTCGCCGGCACGTTGTTGACGTTCATCCCGGCGTCAGGTGACTTCGTCAACGCGGAGTTTCTCGGCGGGCCCAACAATCAGATGATCGGGAATGTCGTACAGAACGAGTTCTTCGTGCAGTTCGACTTCGCAAGTGCGGCGGCGATCTCGTTCGTCTTGATGTTCATCATCACCGTCGGGACCCTGATCTATGCGCGACTGTTCGGAACGGATGAGCTGTCGGTATGAACGCGTCACGACCGCGTACCTTCGGCGATCGAATCTTGGCGACGTTCGCAGTGCTGGTCCTGTTCTACTTGTTCATGCCGATCTTCACGATCGTTCTCTTCTCGTTCAACGACCCCAAGGGCAAGTTCAACCTGCAGTGGGAGCGCTTCACCTTCTCGAACTGGGCCGACCCGTTTCGAAGCGGACAGCTGACGGACGCGATGTGGTACAGCCTGAAGATCGCGGCGATCGCCTCGATCGCGGCCACTGTCCTTGGCGGACTCGTGGCGATCGCGCTTTCGCGATACCGCTTTCGCGGCGGTGCCATCGTCAACTTCTTACTGGTGCTACCGCTCACGACCCCCGAGGTCGTACTCGGCGCTTCCTTGTTGAACTTCTTCGTCGCGACGGACGAGAAGATTCTCTTCTTCCAGACCCCCCGCGGCTTCCGGACGATTGTCATCTCCCACATCCTGTTCTGCGTGAGTTTCGTCGCAATGACGGTAAAAGCGCGGGTCCGCGGTTTCGACTGGTCCCTGGAGGATGCCGCGATGGACCTCGGCGCTCCTCCGCTTCGGGTGTTCGCTCGTGTCACGCTGCCGCTGATCGTTCCGGGGATCCTGGCGGCGGCGCTGCTCTCGTTCGCACTGTCGATCGACGACTACATCATCACGACGATGGTGCGTGAGATCGGAGGCGAATCGACGTTCCCGCTGTACATCGCCGGTGCGTTCCAGCGCGAGGTGTCGCCGCAGATCAACGTGCTGGCGACGATGGTGCTCGTCGTCAGCGTGGTGTTGATGGCGTCGGGGTCGATCTTCGGGATGATCCGGCAACGCCGCGACGCCGCGGCGAGCAGCTGAGCGTCAGCCGCAGCCGCCGCCCCAAGGGCCTTTGCCCTGCCACTGGTAGAGCACCCACGCGAGATCGTCTTGGTCCCAGGGCGAGGCACGGTGCGGAAGCACGCCGATGAGCTCGGGTCGACCCGCGTGTGACGCGGTCGCGTTCCACGTTCCTGCGGCGAACTGATACGCGCCGTACCAAGGTCCGTCCCAGTTCACGACGGTGTAGTCGCCGCGGCTTTCGCGTTGGCGTACGCACGACAAGAACGGATCGTTGTGCGCAGGGTGTTGGCCGGGCTCGGGCGGCGGTGGCGGATCGACTTCGTCCGGTTCGTCGGGGTCGTCGGGCTCGGTTGTGTCGGGCTGGGTCGAATCCGAGTCGGTCGGGTCGGGATCGGAATCGCCGGGTTCGGCGTCGGTTCCCGAGGGAGATTCGTCGGCGCGGGCCTGGGCCGCGAGCGCGGCGGCTTCGGCGGCCTGTTGCTCGCGGTAGGCGCGCTGCGCCCTCGCCAGTCGACGCTGGAGTTCGGCTTCTTCGGCGCCGAGCCGTTCGAGCGTCTCGTCGAGTTCGGTTCGGCGCGTCTCGAGCTCGGAGAGTCGATCGCGCACTCCGCCGACCAGGCGAGCATGTGCTTCGAGGTCGTCGCGCGCCAGTTGGTTGATCTGGGTCAGGAGTTCGGTTCGGCGCGACGCCTCCATCGCGCTCGAGCCCTCGAACAGCGCGCTGGCGTCGCGTCCCGAGCTCGATGTCTCGTAGAGGGCCGACGCTTGAACTCGCGCCGACCGCCGGGTTGCCTGCGCCCGCTGCTGCAAGTTCGCGAGTTCGAGTTCGAGCTGTTCGATCTGGGCGTTCAGGGACGCGGACTGTGACTGGGCATCGAACCAGCGCTCGGCGGTCTCGTCGACCGCGGCCTGCGCCGCAGCGAGGTCGGCGTCGGCGTCGGCGTGGGCCGAGCTGTTGCCGACGACCATCGCCCCGACGAGCAATACCGTCGCGACCACCGGCCGACCGATGCGGAGCCCCGGCGCGAGCCGCCTCGGGCGAGGCAGTACGGGCGAGCGCCGATGGACACCTCGATGCACGTACAGCGCGAGCTCCCTCGTCGGCCGACAGGTCCGCGGCGTCGTCGTTCGACCCCGCCCTCCGCGTTCAGCGGTGAGATGACCCTAGCGACCCGGATTTCACACGGCCAACCAACGCCCACGCACCGTCACACGCTCAACACGATCCGCGCGAGGCCGACCGGGTGGTCCGAGCGCGACAATCGGTTGTGGCCGACGCCCTCGACCTCGCGCCGGACTCGGCCCGCCGGGATCGCGCGCGGCGAGCGCCGAACGCCTCGCTCCCGACCGCGGCCCTCGCGATCGCCATCGTGACGTGGTCCTTCGTGATGTTCCGACTCGGAGCCTTGCGGCAAGACCGGTTCGGGACCTTCGGGTTCGATCTCGGTATCTACGGACAGGCCGCGTGGCTCGTCGCCCACGGCGAAACCCCGTTCATGACCGTGCGCGGACTCGACGTCTGGGGCCACCACGGCACGTTCATCTTCTATCTGTTGGCACCCGGGTCGTGGCTGGGCGGCGGCCCGAAGTGGCTCCTGCTCGCGCAGATCGGTGCGCAGGCGAGTGCCGCGGCGGCCGTCTATCTCCTGGTGCGAGATCTGCTCGGTCGCGAGCATCGCTGGCTCGGTGTCGCAGGCGCGACGTTGCTGTTGCTCAACCCGACCCAGCAGTGGATGGTGTGGGAGTTCTTCCATCCCGAGGCGTTTGCGGTCGGGCCATTGCTCTTGTCGTGGTGGGCGTTGCGAACGCAGCGGTTCCGTTGGTTCGCGGTGTTCGCGATCATCACCGCTTCGTGCAAGGAAGATCTTGCACTCGCGATTGCGATGATGGGTTTGGCGCACCTCGTCGCAGCGTGGCGCGTCGGTCCCGCCGATCGTGCCCGCGATGTTCGCATCGGTGCCGCGACCACGCTGATCGCAGTCGGCTGGTATCTCGTGGTCACCAAGTCGCTGATCCCCGCCCGCAATCCGAGCGGGGCCTTCTACGAGCAACAGTTCTTCACCGATTTCGGGACTTCGACGTTCGGGGTGCTCGGTCATGTGATCACCCACCCGATCCACTTCTTGCGCTTTGTCACCGAACGGCAAGAAGTCGCGACGGGCCTGCCGACACCCGACACCGGACACCTCGAGTGGTATCGCATGATGCTCTGGCCGACGCTCGGCTTCGGTCTGTTGAAGCCGCGCGTCGTCGCGATCGCGCTTCCGGCGATCGGTGTCGCGATGCTCGCCGACCAAGGTCACAACTGGGTTCGCGACTACCGATACCACTATTCGGCCATCGTTTCGGCCGTGCTCATGCTGGCCGCAGTCGAAGCCGTGATCGACCTCCAACTTCGCGTGGGAACCCGACGCGGCTGGCGACGCCATGCGGCCACGGTGATGATGACCCTGCTCGTCGTCGCGTCTGTCGTGGCCAGCGTGCTGTGGGGAGCCATCCCTGCCTTGGTGGTGAAGGCCTTGGCCATGACGGTCGCGGGGATCGTGCTGGCCGTTGCCGCCGCGGCCGCGATCGTTTCCCGACGGGTCACCCTCGTTCTCGGCGTCGGATTGGTCGCGACCCTCGGGTCACTGCAACTCGACGAACGTGCGCTCGTCGGATGGCTCGTGGTCGCGGCGATCGCCGTGCTCGCGATCGTGTTCCGCGTGATCGGCGATGTCGACTCGGACGTTCGTCGCAGCGCGACCGCGGTGGCCGCGATCATTGCCGTCGTCGGCGGGTTGACGCTGGGCGGGGTACTCGATCGTGGAGGCAAGGGCGATCCCGGCACCGGCTACTGGCCGTTCGTCGCGGGCGAGACGCTGTTCGACGTCGCGATGGGCGTCGACGCAGAGCGCGATCCGGTCGCGGCGGCAAAACGCGATGCCCTCCGACTCGTCCCGAGCGGCGCGCGGATCAGCGCGTCGTACAACGTTGTACCCCACCTGACGGAGCGTCGGTTCGTGTACGAGTTCCCGAATCCGTTCGTGCCATCGAACTGGGGTGTCGCCAACGAGTCCCAGCACGACCCAGGCACGATCGAATACCTGTTCGTCGACCGAGCGTTGTTGAGCAGTGACCCGACCGACGAGCACGGGCGAGCGAGCAAGTCGGTGCTCGATCACCTGCTCGCGAACGAGTACGAGACGCTGTTCGACGACGGTCGCGTGGTCCTCGCCCGCCGGACTGCGCCACCGACCTGCATCGACGACGTCGACGGATCGATCGGACGATCGATCAACCGCGACTACTACGCAATGATCGAGCCGCCTTCGACCGGCAAGGTCTGTCCGGTGACGTAACGGGCTCCGTCGGACAGCAGCAACGCGACGACCCGTGCGACATCCGGGCCCCGGTGATCATGACGACGGCATCCGGGAGGGCCGGCGAACCGGGGAGTGACAGCAACGGGTTCGTCATGCGATGACATCGTTGTCCGTCGATACAGTGCGCCGCACGTCCGCGATCAGGAGCGCGATGGTGACGCAGAACTGGACTTACACCGAGGGCGAGTATCCCCTGACGACTCCCACTGATGCCGCCGCGATGCACACGGTGACCGACAAGGTCGTCGTCGTCACCGGCGCCGGCCGTGGCGTCGGTCGCGGGATGGCGCTCCACCTCGCGAAGGGCGGCGCCAAGATCGTCGTCGCCGAGTGGAAGGACGAGTTGCTCGCATCGACCGTCGCCGAGATCGAGGCGCTCGGCGGGGAAGCGCTCGGAGTCGCGACCGACATCATGGAGCGCGAGCAGATCGAATCGATGGTCGACGCGACGATCGATCGCTTCGGCCGGATCGACGCGCTGATCAACAACGCGCAGACCTTCCGACCGCTCGCAGACTTCGCGACCGTCAGCGAACACGACGTCGACACGTTCTACAACTCCGGCGTCAAGGGGACGTTGTGGGCGATGCAGGCGGTGCATCCGTACATGGCCGCGCAACGGTGGGGTCGAATCGTCAACTTCGCGTCCTCGATGGGTATCACTGGCGGCGCCGGATTCGCCGCGTACAACGCGTCGAAGGAGGCGGTGCGGGCGCTCACCCGAACCGCGGCGCGCGAGTGGGCGATCGAAGGCATCGTCGTGAATGCGATCGCGCCCGCGGCCGCCACCCACAAGGGCGAGCGCGCGACGCAGAGCGAGGGCTACCGCCAGTTCATCGAGAACTGTCCGATGCGTCGACAGGGTGACCCCGAATGGGACATTGGGCCGCTTGCATGGTTCCTCTGCAGCGATGCGTGTCGCTACGTGACCGGCCACACGTTCATGGCCGACGGTGGAGCGTTCATGTGGGCGTGACCGTCGCGGATTTCGCGTGGAGCGTCGAACTTGCAGTTGATCCGACGGACTTCGACGCGCAAGGTCACTTCAACAACGCGGCCATCGTCCGCCACTTCAACGATCTGCGGGTCGCGTACGTGCGCAGCCAACTCGGACCCGAGTGGATCGACTGGCTGCATTCGTCGGGTGCAGTCGTGCTGGCCCGCGAAGTGCACGTGTCGTACGAGAGCGAGGGTTTGCCCCACGAGCGCTACGTCGGCTCGACGCGCATCACGCGCCGCGACGGGCGAGCGGCGATCATCGAGCAACGCATCGGCGAGCTCGACACCGGCCGAACGATCGCGAACGCGTGGGTCGTGCAACTCCTCGGCCTCGGCGGACGTGCGATCGAGTGGCCCGACTTCTACTGGCCGTTGGTCGAGCGAGCCGAGGGACGCCCGATTCCCCATCGGGCCTCGGTACCGCGGGCGCCGTTCGGGCCGCCGGCATGGAGCGACGAATGAGCTCGACGGTCGATGCTTCGAAAGCGGCGGCCGCCGCGGAGCTCTTTCGAATCCAGGCCGCCGGATGTCGCCTCGCGGGCTCGCCGAGCCCGTTCTACGCAACTCTGCTCGATGCCCTCGGTGCTGATGCTGCGGCCGGCGGGGCGGCCGCAGCGGTCGTCGCCGACGTCGTGAATCTCGGCCTTGCAGCCGCGATCCCGTTGCGACTGTTGGGCGGGGTGCACCGCGGCGTGCTGGCGGGTGAGCTTCCGGACCTCGCGCGACACTTCCCGTCGGTCGGTGGCGACGGTGATGCCACCGCGGCGTCGGCCGCGTTGCTCCAGTCGCTCGCCTCGCCGAGCTCGACGATTCGCGGTGCCCTGCAATGGGATCCGCAGACCAACGAGGTCGGTCGAGCTGCGGCACTGGCGATCGGACTCAGCGAGATCGCCGCTGCGACGCAGCTGCCGATTCGTTTGCTCGAGATCGGTTCGAGCGCGGGACTCAACCTGCGCCTCGATCGCTACTGGTATGGCGTCGGTGGCGGATGGGGCGATCCAAGCTCTCCGGTGCGATTCGAACCGGCCGACTTCGGCTGCGATACGATCGAACGAGCAGGGTCGCGAGCGTTTGCGTTTGCACCGACGATCGCCGACCGACTCGGATGCGACCTGAACCCGCTCGACGCGTCGTCCGATGTCGGCGCGTTGACGCTGCTCGGATATGTCTGGCCCGACCAACACGACCGTGCCGCGCGCTTGCGCGCGGCGCTCGCCGTTGCCCGCGAAACGTCGGTGACGATCTTGCGGATGAACGCCGACGACTTCGTTGCCGAACATTTCGTCGCGAGCGAAGGTGTCACGACGGTCTTGATGCACTCGATCGTGTGGCAGTACCTGCCGAATGCCGCGCAGCGCCGCATCGAACAGGTCGTGGCCGATCGGATCTCGATTGCATCTGCGACGGCGCCCCTCGCATGGTTGCGGTTCGAACCGCGACCCGACCAGGCGCATCCCGAAACGCGTGTGCGCGTCTGGCCGCACGCGCCCGAGTCGAGAATCGTCGCCGAAAGCACCTACCACGGACCGCCGGTGCGAGTGCTCGCCTGAAAGCCATCCTCGTGATGCGGTTGGCGCGCCCTTCGGCTCGTTTCAGTGGTTCGAAGCGATGGTTTCGAGGATGCCCGTGAAGGCAGCGACCGACCGCGGTACCGCGAGGTCGTAGCCCTCCGACTCGATCGCGGGACCGATCAGCTCGAGGTCGAATGTCCCGTCGTAGCCAGCCTCGAGCAGCTGGCCGATGATTCGAGCGATCGGAATGTCGCCGTCGCCCGGCACGAGGCGGTTCGGGGTCGAAAGCGTTCCGACCGCGAAGTCGGAGATCTGGACGAGCCGCAGGATGTCGACATGGTCGCGAATCGTCGAAGCGAGCCCACGTTCGGCCCAGCAAGCATTGATCTCCATGCACACGCCGGTGCCGAGACCGCGGGCGAGATCGACGACATCGCGCAAGGTGTGCACGAAACCGACGTCGACGCGGAGCGAGTTGGTGTGTTCGATCGCGAACTCGACGCCTCGAGTGCGGGCGTCGTCGAGGCTCGGGGCGAGCGCGGTACCGAGCGCGTCGGCCGCTTGTTCCCACGTCAGCGCCCCCGCCGGACCCGTCGTGAACACCAGGCACTCGGCGCGCAGCGCTGAAGCCGCGTCGAGGGCGCGGCGCAAACGGTCGCGCTGAGCGGGCCACTGGCGGTCATCGTCGAGACGAAAGGGCCCGAGTCCGATCAGATTTCCGACGCGGAGTCCCTCGTCGACCGCGGCGGTGACGCGGGCGACACCGTCGTCCCACCCGAACGCATCGAGCTTCGCGACCGAGACACCGACGTGGTCGATTGCGTGGCGATCCCAGAACTCGAGATCGCCGGTGAGGTCGAGGCCGAAGGTACAGATCGCCGACACCGAAATGCGTGGGTCCACCGTGAACCACCTATCCGAGCACGACGCCGCGCGCGATCGAACTCCCGCCGTCGAGCTGCAGGTTGATCCCCGTGACGAATCCCGATTCGTGACTGGCCAGATACACCGCCGCGTGGGCCACGTCGTCGGCCTCGCCCAACCGAGTCAGGTGCATGCCCTCGAATCGTGCGCGGCGCTCGGGGCTGATGTCCGCGTCGCGCCGCTCGTTGACGACGTATCCGGGGCTGATCGTGTTGCAACGAATGCCGTGACGCGCGTAGTCGACCGCGATCGACCGGGTCAGGCCGTTGAGCCCAGCTTTGCTCGCGATGTAGGCCGCCAAGCCCGCACTCGCACGCTCGGCTTGGCGCGTCGAGATGTTGATGATCGACCCGCCGCCGTTCGCGACGAGCGGCTCGATCGCCGCGCGCGTCAGCCAGAAGGGCGCGCTGAGGTTGATGCGGAGGATCGAGTCCCACGCGTCGGTCGTGAGTGAGCCAACCGGTCCGTCGCTCCCGCTCGCGGCCGCGTTGTTCACCAGCACGCTGAGTCCGCCGAGGGCGACGCCAGCCGATTCGACCAGGGCTTGACATGCCGGTTCGTCGTCGAGGGCGGCCGGCACGAACACGGCGCGGCCTCCCGCCTCGTTGATGTGCGCGGCCACGGCCGCGCCGCGCGCTTCGTCGCGGCCGGTGACGCAGACGGCCGCGCCCTCGGCCGCGAACCGTGTCGCGATCGCCCGGCCGATTCCGGCCGTCGAACCGGTGACGATCGCTCGCTCACCTTGCAGTCGCACACGCGAACAGTACCGGTCCGCGATCGCGCCGAGTTCGGCGGCGAGACTCTGCGCCGTGCCCGACGACCACGACGATCAGGACGAACCGCCGGATCGTGGCGCGCCCGCGTCCCGAACGACGCACGGCCATTCCCACGTCCACTCCCATGCTCATTCCCACGACCACGTCGACCTTCCGCTCACGCGTCGAGTGGGCCGGATCCTCGACGCGCTGGCGATCGCGCTGGCGGTTGCCACGGTTGTGGGGATGTTCATCGTCACGGTGAATCGTGACGAACTTCCGCGCAACGACCAACTCGCCTCCGAGGTCCATCGAGCCGAAGTCGTCGAAGTCGAAGTCGGTTCGTGCGGTGACTTCGACGATGGATCATCGTGTCGAGTCGTGACCTTCGAACTCACGCAGGGCCCGCACGCCGGTGAAATCCGCCAGGAGGTCTACGGCCTGGATCAACCGGCGACGCTGCGGGTTCATGTCGGTGACCGCGTCATGCTCGACCACTATCCCGATTCGGCACCGCCCGACGATTATCAGTACACCGGCGACCATCAGCGCCAGTCGACACTCTGGGTGCTCGCGGTGCTGTTCGTCGTAGCCGTCGTCGGACTCGGTCGTCTGCGGGGACTCGCCGCGCTCGCCGGGCTCGCCCTCAGCCTCGTCGTCATCTTGCAGTTCACGCTGCCGAACTTGCTCGCCGGCTCCGACCCCGTGCTGGTCGCCGTTCTGACCGCGTCCGCGGTTGCGTATTTGGCGCTCTACCTCGCGCACGGCATCAACCCGCTCACGACGGTGGCACTGCTCGGCACGATCGGAGCGCTCGCGCTCATCATCGTGCTGTCTGCCGTCTTCACCTCGATCTGTGACTTCACCGGGCTCGCCGACGACAACTCGGTCATCCTCGGCAACTTGTTGTCGAGCGCCGGGCGGCCGATCGATCTCGTCGGTCTGATCCTCGCCGGAACCGTCATCGGCGCACTCGGTGCGCTCGACGACATGACCGTGACCCAGGCAAGCGCGGTTGCCGAGCTCCATGCGGCGAACCCGGCGTTGGGCGCGATCGAGCTGTATCGCCGGGCTCTGCGAATCGGGCGCGATCACATCAGCTCGACCGTCAACACGCTCGCGCTCGCCTACGTGGGCGCCGCGTTGCCGACCTTGCTGATCTTCACGTCGAGCGAGCAGTCGTTGGGGACGATCGCGAACCGCGAGTTGATCGCGGTCGAGATCGTGCGGACGTTGGTCGGCTCGCTCGGCCTCGTTGCCGCAGTACCCATCACCACCGCCCTCGCTGCGTTCGTGGTACGAGCAGGAATTCACGAGACCGGTCGGCATACGGTGACGGCCTGAGACCGCCGGGAAATATCAGTGCTCGTGGGTGTGCTCGTGAACATCGCGCGGCACTCGCACTCCACGGATGATCAAGACGACCGCGAAGGTCGCCGACGCGGCGAGGACGATCGTGCCCCCGGGGACGAGATCCCACGCCCGAGACGCGGTGAGTCCGCCGAGCACGCTCGTGGCTCCGATCGCGGCACCACCGACCAGCGTCGCGCGGAACGATCGGGCGAGCAGGCGACTCGCAGCGACCGGCAGCACCATGAGCGCGGCGACCAACAGCGTGCCGACGACATCGATCGCGGCGACGACCGTGACCGCGGTCAGCGCAGCAAGTACGAGATTCAAGCGGTCGACAGGTAGGCCGTTGACCCGCGAGGACTCCTCGTCGAGCACGACCGCGAACAAGGCTCGCCCGGCCACTGCGATCGTTGCGATGATGCCCGCCGCGAGAATGACGACCGTCCGAACGTCGCTCCAGGACGCGGTGAGCACTGACCCGAACAGGTAACGGTCGCGGCCGACCTGCGAAGCCCCGGCTTTGCCGAGCATCACGCTGCCCGCGGCCAAGCCCGTGTAGAACACCAACGCCAGCGCGAGGTCGCTGGTCGCCCGGCCGTGCGAGCGAAGCCATTCGACCAACACTGCGCCGCCGGCGGCCACGACGAGCGCGCTCCAGACCGGCCACACGTCGAGCAGCAGTCCCGCGCCGGCTCCGGCAAACGCGGCGTGCGCGATGCCGTCGCCGAACAACGCCATGCGTCGCTGAACGAGAAAGGTTCCGACGAGCGGGGCGGCGATACCGATCGCGAGGCCCGCGAGCAATGCGCGCTGCATGAACTCGAGTTCGAAGGGCCAGGGCACCTCATGGCCTCCGGTCGTTCGGGCCGAGGTGTTCGAGCCACAACGGAAGGTCTTGTTCGTGGACGCCGAGGTGGACACCGCGCGCGGTGAGCTCGGCGGGGGGGCCGTCGAACTGCACGTCACCGCGGAGCACGATGACTCGGTCGAGGTCGTCGGCGACGGCACCGAGTTCGTGGCTGACGAGCAGCACGGTCGCGCTGTGATGTTCGACGAGATGGACGACGGAGTTTCGGAACTGCTGTTGGGCGTCGCGGTCGACACCGGCGATCGGCTCGTCGAGGATCAAGACGTCCGGCTCGCCGGCGAGTGCTTTGGCGATCATGACGCGCTGCTGTTGCCCGCCCGAGAGTTCGGCGACGGGGCGCCGACGCAACGGGTCGAGATCGACAGCCCGAAGCGCGTGGTCGACCGCCTCACGATCGGCGGCCGTGCTCGGCCGCCACCAACCACGTCGAGCCAAGCGGCCGGCCCGAACGACCTCTTCGATCGTCGCGGGAAGGTCGCCGGTGACGGCAGGTCGCTGGGGTACGTAGCCGATTCGCCAGCGTTCGGTCAGCGAACGAGGTTCGGAACCGAGCATTCGAACAGTTCCCGATTGCGGACGGAGCAGACCCACGAGGATGCGCAGCAGGGTCGACTTGCCGGACCCGTTCGGTCCGACCAACGCACAGAACTCACCGCGACGCACCGAGAACGTCACCCCGCCGAGCACTGCGTGATCGCCGTAGGCGAACCGAACGTCGACGGCCTCGATCACGAGGTCGGCGGCGGTCATCGGTCGAGCCAGTGGGCGATCTCGTCGGGCCACGCGGTGAGCACCTCGACACCCGCGGAGGTCGGAACGATCGTGTGTTCGAACTGGGCACTCCGGGAGCCGTCGAGGGTTGGTGCGGTCCAGCCGTCGGGCCAGATCGTGCCGACGCGCCAGTCGCCCACCGTGATCATTGGTTCGATGGTGAAGGGCTGCGACGCCACGATCGGTTCGTCAGCGTGTGGCTCGTAGTAGTGCGGAACCGACGGCGCGGTGTGGAACTCGCGCCCGATGCCGTGGCCGACGAACGTTCGAACCACGCCGAACCCGTGAGACTCGGCGTGGCGTTGGATCGCCCGACCGATCGCGTTGAGGGGACCCCCGACGCTCACGGCGCGGATCCCGTGCCACATCGATTCGTGGGTAACCCGAATCAAGGTCGCGTCTTCGTCGCTTATCTCGCCGACTGCGTAGGTTGCATTGCAGTCGCCGTGGACACCATCGAGGTAGATCGTGACATCGACGTTCACGATGTCGCCTTCGATCAGTGGTCGATCATCGGGGATCCCGTGGCAGATCACTTCGTTGACCGACGTGCACACCGACTTCGGGTAACCGCGGTAGCGCAACGTGCTCGGGTAGCCGCCCCGCGCGATGTAGCCCTCGTGAGCGATCCGATCGAGTTCATCGGTGGTGACGCCCGGCGCCACGGCGGCCCCGACCTCGTCGAGCACTTCTCGCGCGGCGCGTCCCGCGCGACGCATGCGGTCGAGGAAGTCGCCGGGTGGAACCTCGCTGGCCAAGGTCCCGGGCTCGGCCGCGTACGGCGGGCGTGCGATCGTCGGCGGGACCGGTCGTTCGGGTGTGATGTGACCGGGGCGTAGTCGCGTGCCACCCGCAGCCGTCGCGGCGCGGCGCCGCTGTTGTTTGCGTTTGTCCTGTCGCCGGCTCACGTGTTGATCATCCAGGTTGCCGAGCGATCGAAGTACTCGAGCATCGCGGATTCGATGTCGGGGGCGAACCCGAAGTCCCGGACCGCTGCGGCCATCGCGTCGTACCACCCATCGCGCTCGCTCGGGCCGATCGTGAGGTGCGCGTGGCGCATCCGAAGTCGTGGATGACCCTTCTCGTCGCTGTAGGTCGTCGGACCCCCGAAGTACTGCGCGAGGAACAACGCCAGCGACGAACGGCTGGCGCTGAGATCGTCCGGGTACAGCGCGCGTAACGCGACATTCCGTTCGACCTGCTCGTAGAAGCGGTCGACCAATGCGACGAAGGTCGGCATACCGCCGATCGCTTCGAACAGGGTGGTCATGGCACTCAGACTAGGAGTCGCACCGCTGCGGTCGCGTTGTGGAGCCGGCGCTAGCGTGTCGCCTTCGCCCGGTCGGGGCGACCCCTGTCGCAGTCAGCAGTGCACCGGCGCGTTGTCCGTGGACCGGTCGAGGAGGTGGTGTCGGTGAGTCGTTCGTCGTATCTCTCGCCCAAGGTCGCGGTTCGCGACGCGGCCCGAAAGGGGCTCGGCCTGTTCGCGGTCGACTCCATCCGCACCGGCGAGACATTGGCCGGCTGGGGTGGCGAGGTGATGGATCGCGCCGCGTTCGACGCGCTGAGCGAGCACCGCAGGACCCACGCGCTGCAGATCGACGAACACCTCTACATGGTCGGTCCCGAAGAACCTGACCCGGCCGATCTTGCCAACCACTCGTGCGAGCCGAACGCGGGCATCGTGGGCAACGTCTTGTTGGTCGCGATGAGCGAGATCAGCCCGGGCGAGGAGGTCTGTTTCGACTACGCCATGGCCGACACCGACGACTACGACGAGTTCGTGTGCGAGTGCGGAACAACGACCTGCCGACGGCTCATCACCGGCGGCGACTGGCGCCTCCCCGAACTCCAGGAGCGTTATCGCGGGTTCATGTCGAGTTACCTCGAACGCCGGATCGCCGCCGAGGCCTCCGGATCGGTCTGATCTTCCGGGCGCACTCGGAGTCGTCGGGCCGCGCCGACGACGCCGACGCTCCCCGCACCGAGCGCTGACGCCACGACGACTCTCCACACAGTGCTCGGCCCCGCGGCCGGCACGCGCGCGTGGACCAGCCACGGCATCAACGCGAAGCCGAACGCGACGGCGACCGCGGCGAACCCGAACACGAACCATGGGCTCGCCGCGGTGATCCCGTTCCTGGCTCGCACGCACGCGATGGCCAAGCAGAGCCCGAGGATCACCGGCCAAGCGACCGCGAACCGAGTCTCGAGCGACTCGGTCGACGATGTCCATCGAGCAACGCTCAACGCGATCGTTGCTGCGAGCAGGGTCAGCGCGATCGCGACGAACCCGATCGGCGATGCCGATCGCATTGCGAGCAATGCGACGAGCGCGCATCCGGCGACGAGTCCGACGGCGGCGACAACCGACGGAGGAGACACGCGGGTGGTCGTCCCGTCGATGGTTCCTGCAAACCCGTCGCCGACGAACGCGATGCTCCAGCTCGTGACCCGGTCGCTCCCCGACGGGTGGAGGCGATGGTCATGCCATCGTGCGGTCGCCGATCGAACGATCCGGAGCCACTCGGGTTCGGCGGCCGAATCGAACCGGGGTGGGACGGGTTCGTCGACGACCACCGATCGGTTGAGAAATGTCGCGGGAGATCGCTCGTTTCGCGACACCCCGTTCGGGCCGATCCGCAAGTAGGGCTCGCCGTCGTAGCCCAACACGACGATCTCGACCCGCGAGCTCGTCACCTCGACATGTTCACCGAGGTCCGTCACCCGCGCGCGGACACCCAAGATGTCGTCACCGCCGACCGCGACGACGCGCGTTTCGTGATCGACCGGGGCCTGGCCTGCTGTTCCGTGGGCCGACGCCGGCTCGGCCGAAGCGAGCACGGCCATGACAACCGCCGTCGCGACGACAAGACGACGGGCGGACGCCCTGACGGTCGCAACTCCGGATCGAACCGCGGATCGAACCGTCGGTCGCATCACGCGCAGTCGATACATCGGCCGACGAAGTCGAGTCGATGGTGCTCGACGCGGAAGCCGTGTCGGCGTCGCGCGTCGTCGACCGCCGCCGAAACCGCTCGCTCGAGCGCCGCGCCCGCAGCGAGATCTTCGACCCGTCCGCAGCTCTCGCAGACCAAGTGATGGTGATGCCCGGTGAGCTCCTCGGTGAGTTCGAAGCGAGTGAAGTCGTCGCCCGTGACGACTCGCTGCACGACCTCGGCAGTTTCGAGCACTACCAGGTTGCGATAGGCGCTGCTCTGCGCGAGCTCGGTGTTGGCATCGAGGATTTCGGGCAGCGTCAAAGGACGGTCGCTGCCGGCCAGCACGGCCAAGAGCAGCCGGCGCCCGGCGGTGAGCCGTTGGTTCACTCGCCGCAACCTTCGATCGGCGATGGTCATGACGTCGACGCCGTCGCGGCTCATTCGCGCTCATCGTAGTGATGGAACCTGGCACTACGGTCGGCGCTATGGACGCCCGCGCCTTCGCCGCCGTGCTGGCGGAGCCGGAACCATCGCTCCTCGACGGTGCGTTGTGCATCGCCGCGATCGCTGGACGCACTCCTGATCGGTCGGCAACGATCCGATCGATCGATGCGTGCGCGCGAGCAATCGACCGCTCGCCCGATCGCGCTGCGAACGTTGCCGACCTCATCGCCGGGATCTGCTCCGAGCAAGGGTTTCGGGGTGCGCGCGAGCACTACGACGATCCGCGCAACAGCCTCATCGATCTCGTCGTCGAACGTCGTGTGGGGATTCCGATCACCCTTTCGATCGTGATGATCGAAGTCGGTCGCCGTTGCGATGTGCCGCTCCAACCGATCGGAATGCCTGGTCACTTCCTGGTGGGATCGGCCGCGGAGGCCGGTGTCTACGGCGACCCGTTCCACGGCCGGGTGCTCGACGATTCGGGGTGCGCCGACATCGTGCGCCGGTGGTCGGGCGGTCAGCGTTCGTTGCGGCCGCTCGACCTCGAACCGGTCTCGGCCCCGGCCGTGTTCGCCCGCATGTTGAACAATCTTGCGGCCGGACCGTGGGGCCGCGTTCTCGACCGCCTCGGCGAGATGGTCGAGTTGCATTGCCTGATTCCCGACCTGGCGCCGCCGGATCGGTTGGCGCTGATCGGTCGCCTGGAGCACCTCGGTCGATTCGCCGACGCGGCGCACCAACTGGATCTCTTGGGTTCCGAGGTGCCGGACGCGGCCCGGGCGCGACTCGAGACGCGTGCATCGAACAACCGGGCGCGGTACAACTGAGCGATGACGACGCGCGAGCTGGCGATGTTCCCGCTCGGGACGGTCGTGTTTCCGTACTCGGCGCTGCCGCTCCACGTGTTCGAACCGCGCTATCGGGCGCTCGTCCGCGACGTCAACGACTCCGACGGTGAGTTCGGGATCGTCCTGATCGAGCGAGGCTCCGAAGTCGGGGGTGGCGACGCACGCTTCGATGTCGGCACCCTCGTGCACCTGGTTCGGTGCGATCCGTTCCCCGACGGTCGCTACGCGTTGGTGGCGTTCGGCGTGGCTCGGTTGCGCGTCCACGAGTGGCTCGCCGACGATCCGTATCCCCGAGCCGTCGTCGAATTGTTCTCCGACGACACCGACTCGATCGCGATCGACGACGCCGAGCTGCGGGACGAGATCATCGCTCGGCTACAAGAGGTGTACGAGTGGTACGCACGCGCCGACCCGAACCTGTCGGTTCCATCGCGCATCGAGGTGTCCGACGACCTCGACGTCGCGACGTTCGAATTGTGTGCCAAAGCTCCGCTCGGCGCGCTCGACGCGCAGGCGTTGCTCGCCGCGGCGTCGCGGGGTGAGCGGCTCCGGCGGCTGCGAACCTTGCTCGACGATCAGCTCGTCCTGCTCCGCGCCCGTTTCGATGGCTAGCGGGCGCGCCGCGGGAAGCACAGCGGGCGCGCCCGTGGTTGCCTCCGATTGGCGGGCGCTCTGATTAGCCTGCGGCGATGGAGCACGAGCCGATCGGCAACCAACCCGACGCAATTGGCGCTGGCGCGACGCCTCCGGCGATCGACGACCTGGGCGCGTCCGATCCGGCTGACGTCGAAGTCGGTGCCACCTCGCTGCGCGCCGATGCCGAGCTGACCGCCGAACTCGAGGCCGACCTCGCCGCGATCGAGGCCGAGCTCGAGGCGCTCGAGAATCCGGTCCCGTGACGACGTCGTGAGACGACGAGTCGCGCGAGGTCCGCGTTGAGCGACGTGGGCGAAGTTCGCCTGGTCCTGTTCGCGGCGGCTCGCGAGGCCGCCGGGTGTTCGTCGGCCAGTTTGGCGGTGAGCGATCTTGCGACGCTGTTGGCCGCGGCCTCGAACCGGTTCGGTGAGCAGTTCTCGGCGGTCCTGACGACCTCGCGGGTCTGGGTGAATGGCGACGAACCGGCCGACGGTCTCGCGACGCGGCTCCGTCCGGGCGACGAGGTTGCGGTGTTGCCGCCGGTCAGCGGCGGCTGAGCGACGACTCCACCTCACCCGAATTGCCCGACTTCGGAGGCTTTTGTCGGGTTGCGTTGGGCGGTGAAGAGTGCCGTTCGCTACGGTGACTCGCGCCATCATGGTTCGCTTGCGCAGGATTCTCGTGTTGTTCGCCGCCGCGTCGCTGGTGCTCGTGGTCGCGTCGTCGGCTCGCGCCGACGACGCCGTCGATGCGGCGGTCGAGCGGGTCGAACAGACCCAGGCCGAACTCGAACGACTGACCGAAGAGTTCGAAGCCGCCAACGCCCGCCGCTACGAACTCGAAGACGCCGCCGTCGCGCTCGAGGCCGAGATCGCCGCGACCCGACTGAAACTGCGTGAAGCGCGCCGGCGGTCGGCGGCACGGGCCGTCGACGAGTACGCCAAGGGCGCCGATACGGGCCTGTCGCTGTTCGAGACCGATTCGGTCATGGATGCGGGGCGTCGCGACGAGATGCTCGACGTCATCGAATCGAAGAACGCGGCCGCGTTCGACGACCTGCGTGCGTTGAGCGAGGACGAGCGGCGCGCACAAGCCGAACTCGACTACACGAAAGGTCAACAACGCGAACTCGTCGACGAACTCGGCGACCGGCAGCTCGCCATGGAACGAGCCCTGGCCGAGGCGGAGGCCGCCGAAGACGCGGCGCGCACCGACGCCGAGCGTCGTGCCGCGGCCGAAGCCGCCGCGGCGGCCCAGACCTCACGCGACGACGAGGGCCAAACCATCGGTGGCGGCGGTCAGGTCATCGCCACCGGCAACTGGGTGTGCCCCGTGCAAGGGCCGCGTTCGTTCAGCGACACCTGGGGCGCACCGCGCTCGGGTGGTCGACGACATCAAGGGGTCGACATGATGAGCCCCTACGGCACGCCGCTCGTCGCAGTGGTCGGCGGGTCGGTGAGCCACTCGGATTCAAATCTCGGCGGCTGGCAGGTGTGGTTGCACGGCAACGATGGCAACACCTATTTCTACGCGCACCTGTCGAGCTACGCCGGCCCGTCTCGATCGGTGAGCGCGGGCGAGGTGGTCGGCTACGTCGGCGACACCGGCAACGCGCGCGGCAACCCCCACCTGCATTTCGAGATCCATCTGGGCGGGGGTTCGGCGGTCAACCCCTATCCGCAGGTCGCGTCTGCCTGCTGACCTTTCGGCGCGTCGTTTCGGGTTCGATCGCTGGCGAATCGTTGGTCCGCGCCGATGAGACCTGACATCGAAGGGTTCGCCCGGGCGATACCCTGCGTCTCATTCGTTTCTCGCTCCCGGGGGTGATCACCACGGACCGCATCGACCAGGTGCTCGAACCGAGCTACTCGACCGACCTGGCTGCGCGCGACTCCGATCGCCTGCGAGCCATGAAGGCCGAGTGCGCCGCGCTCGAGAACGCCGTGAGCTATTCGCGTCGGCTCGCGCAGGGCCGGATCGAGATCCTCGAAGCCGAGCGACAGCGCCGCGCCGACGGTCGCCCGCTCAGCGATCTCATCGAACAGCTGCCGCACATCCTGGCGGGAGAGTCGGGTCGTTCGGGCGCGGCGCACACCCGCCTCGCCGAACCCGATCGCGACATATTGGAGTTGCGCTGGCCCGACGGGCGCGAGCGTTTGCTGGCCGACGACTCGCTCGCGAACCTTCCGACGGTCACCGACAGCGATCTGACGTCGACGATCGAGGCCCTGCGCGACTTCGAACGGGATCTGTCGGAACAGCGACGAGCGCTCCACGGCGTGATCGACGGCATCGAGCACGAGATTGCCACTCGCGCCGCGGCCGGGAACTGAGCGGTCGCGGTGCCGGCGGTACGCGGCACTGCCATGTCCGAGGAACTCGAGGCCCGTCTCTCCGAGCTCGGAACGTTCATCCGCGACCAGCGCCGGAACGCGCGATTGTCGTTGCGCAAGCTGAGCGAGGCGGCTGGCATCTCGAACCCGTACCTGAGCCAGATCGAACGCGGTCTGCGCAAGCCTTCCGCGGAGATCCTCCAATCGATCGCCAAGGGCCTGCGGATTTCGGCCGAGACCCTCTACGAGCGGGCCGGACTGCTCGACGACCGCGGCGTGGCGAGTGACCTCGTAGCCGAGATCCTGCGAGATCCGACCATCAACGAACGACAAAAAGACGCGCTGATCTCGATCTATCGGTCGTTCCAGGCCGAGACCGCTGCAGGCGCTGAACGCGAGGCACCCCCGGTCTGACAGACCGGGTCTGACAGACCGGGTCTGGCGAATCGGTCTGGCGACCCGGTCTGCGGTCCGCGCCCAGGTTTCGGGTCCGTCGGCCCCGATAACCTGCTTCGCGTGGTCCGGAGGGTTGCGGCGTTCAGCGTGCACACTTCACCGCTCGCCCAGCCGGGCAGCGGCGACGGTGGCGGCATGAACGTGTACGTCGACTCGCTGGCGACCGCGCTCGCTCGTGCTGGCGTCGCGGTCGACGTGTTCGCTCGGGCCGATGGCACGCACCGGGGGGTGGTCGACGTCGTGCCCGGCTATCGCGTGGTGCATCTCGATGTCGGTCCGGCCCGAATGTTGGATCGAGCGCACTGGCCCGGTCTCATCGAGCCATACGGCGACGCGGTGCGCGCCTATGTCGATCGTCATGGCGACTACGACGTGTTCCACGCGCACTACTGGCTGTCGGGAGCCATCGCGCATCGTCTCAAGCACGAACTCGATCGACCGTTGATCTCGACCTTTCACACCTTGGCGTTGGTCAAGGCCGCCGCGGGCTTCGACGAGGATGCCGACCGAGTGCGATACGAGCGTGAGGTCGTGCAGTGCTCCGACCTGATGCTGGCGAACACGGCCGACGAAGCCGAACAGTTGATCGAGTTCTACAGCGCCGACTCGACGCGCATCGAGATCGTGTCGCCGGGTGTCGACCACACGGTGTTCCACCCCCGCGGGCGCCACGCCGATCGCGATCGCCTCGGCGTGGCCGATCGCAAGGTCGTGTTGTTCGCCGGTCGGATCCAGCCGTTGAAGGGTGCCGACGTGGCGGTCCGGGTCGTTGCCGCGCTGAAGGATCCGACGGTGCTCGGACTGATCGTCGGGGGTCCCTCGGGGATCGATGGCGAACGCGAACACCGACGGTTGCTCGCGCTGGTCGACGAGCTCGGCGTCGGCGACCAGATCCGTTTCGTGGCTCCGCAACAACACGACGCACTTGCGGCGTACTACCGCGCGGCCGACGTGTGCATCGTGCCGAGCCGGACCGAGTCGTTCGGGCTCGTCGCGCTCGAGGCCCAGTCGTGCGGCACGCCGGTCGTGGCGTCGGCGGTGGGTGGGTTGCGGCACGCGGTCGCCGACGGACGCAGCGGATATCTCGTCGGATGTTGCGACGCGGCGAACTTCACCGAACCGATTCGCTCGATCCTCGTCGACCCCGACGTGCGGGGTGAGTTGTCGCGGGGCGCGGTTGCGCATGCGGCGACGTTTTCCTGGAGCGTGGTGGCGGCTCGGTTGCGACGGCTCTACAGCGACCTCGCGGCTCGCGAGCCGATCCGCTGCGCGTGATCGACGAGACGCCCGACCCGCAGCAATATGCGGCCGCGTCCACGTTGATCCATCGTCACCTGTTCGACGATGTGGCCCACGAGGAATGGGTGCAGGCCGTCGAGCACGATGCGGCGATCCCGCGGTGGTACGTGCGCTTCGGAACCGACGATCGCGACGCCGCGACCATCTACTTCGATCTGCATCAACGGTCGCTGCACTACGAGGTGTACTTCCTGCCCGATCCACCGGCGAACCACGAGTCCCTGTACCGAGCGGCGCTGTCGTGGAATCACGATGCCTACGGGGTCGCGTTCTCGATCGGACCCGACGGAGATCTCTACCTACGGGGTCGCGTGCTGCTCGAACACCTCGACGCAGCGGAGCTCGATCGGATCATCGGGTCGATCTACACCGTGGTCGATCGCTACTTCCCGATCGCGATCCGGATCGCCTTTCGTCGCGAGCTGCGCGATGAATAGCGACAGATTGCAACAAAGTGTGATAAGCGACTAAGGTCCTCGGTGCCACAGCGGCTCGCGGCCAGCGGGTCGGCTGGCTGGGCACGGCTCGGGGTGTTCGATGCGGTGGATCGGGAGGATCGCCGCATGGCCAGCACACCCCGAGCCGCTCAGGGGTTCAACGACCCTCCCGCGCGCCCCGGGCCTCACCTAGCCTCGCCGTCGTGCAGATCGCGTTGCTCGGTGGCGGCAAGATGGGCCTCGCGCTCGTCGGAGGGTGGCTCGAGTCCGGATTCGAGGCGGCCGACCTCGTGATCGCCGAGCCCGACGGCGATCGACGCCGCGACCTCGAATCGACCGTCCCCGGGGTCCGGGTCGTGCCCAGCGCGGCGTGGGCGGTGCCCGACTCCGATGTCGTGGTCGTCGCGGTGAAGCCTGGCGATGTCGCCGACGCGCTCGAGACCGCCGGGAGCGCGCTCGGGGCCACCACACTGATTCTGTCGATCGCCGCTGGCGTGACGACCGCGGCCCTCGAAGCCCTCGCACCCGGACGCCCCGTCGTGCGCGCGATGCCCAACACCCCGGCCGTTGTCGGGCAGGGCGCCTCGGCGATCGCGGCCGGTTCGGCCGCCGGCCCCGCCGACCTCGACCTCGCGGAGCGATTGTTGCGAGCGGTCGGGACCGTGGTGCGGGTCCCCGAGAAGCTGCTCGACGCCGTGACCGGCCTGTCCGGGTCCGGCCCGGCCTACATCTTCCTCGTTGCCGAGGCGTTGATCGAAGCTGGCGTGCTCGCCGGCCTGCCTCGCGACACGAGTGCCGACCTCACGATCCAAACCCTGCTCGGCGCGGCCACCCTGCTGGCCGCCGAACGAGACCCCGAGCGCCTCCGGGCCATGGTGACCTCGCCGGGCGGCACGACCGCGGCCGGGCTGCGCGAGCTCGAGGCCGCTGGGCTCCGAGCGGCCTTTCTCGACGCGGTGACCGCGGCGACCAACCGGTCGAAGGAACTCGGCGTCTGACCCTTGTCCGCTGTGACACTCAACACCAACGTGCGCCACGGTGGACAGCACGAGCCAACTCGCTCTACCCTGCCTGCTGGCGGTCGGAGTAGGGAGTCCCTGTGGCCCAAGAGTTGAGCAAGTCGCGCTTTTTGACCGTGCAAGAGGTCGCCGATCTCATGCGCGTGTCGTCGATGACGGTGTATCGCCTCATCAAGGCCGGCGACCTTCCGGCCGTCCGGGTCGGCCGGTCGTTCCGGGTCGCCGACCACGACGTCGATCGTTATCTCGCCGAGCGCTACACGCAGGCCGGTTGACCGACCGCTGCCCTCTGGTCGTCGTCGACGTCGGGGCTGATCTACGGTCCGCTGCGTGAGTGGCGATCCGTCGACGTTCGTCTCGTTCCTGTCCGATTATGGAACCCGCGACGAGTTCGTCGGCGTGTGCAAGGCCATCATGTTCGAGGTCGCGCCGCACGTGCGCGTGGTCGACATCACCCACGATGTCGACCCGTTCGACGTGCGCGGTGGAGCGCTGACGTTGGTGCGATCGATCCAGTACTTGCCGAGCGGCATCGTGCTCGCGATCGTCGACCCCGGTGTCGGCACCGATCGACGCTGTATTGCGGTCGAAGTCGAAAACGGTGTGTTGGTGGGCCCCGATAACGGTCTGCTCGCGCCGAGTGTCGCCATGTTGGGTGGTGCACAGCGCGTGTTCGCGTTGACGAACACCGAGTATCAGCTGCCCGCGCCGGGCGGAACGTTCGCCGGTCGCGACGTGATGGCGCCGGCCGCGGGACATCTGGCCGCGGGGGTGCCGATCGAAGAGCTCGGCGAAGAGGTCGACATCAACTCGCTCGTGCCGGGCTTGTTGCCGCTGCCGAACGAAGGCGACGACGGCCGGATCGACGGCGAGGTGTTGTGGGTCGATCGCTTCGGCAACGCGCAGCTCAACATCGATCCCGAGATGCTCGACGCGCGGCGGGTCGGGATCGGCGACGCGGTCGAGGTGCACGTCGGTTCCGAGATCCGCCGGCCGCGATGGGTGTCGACCTACGCGGAAGCGAAGCCGTCGGAGCTCGTGCTCGTGACCGACAGCTACGGGTTGTTGTCGCTCGCACTCGATCGACGCAGCGCTGCGGCGCACCTCAGTGCGGGGCCGGGAACGAACGTCGCGATCATTCCGCCGACCGCCCCCGGCGCCATGGGCCCCGACGAAACTCCGATCGACCTGGGACGGCGCACATGAGACCGGGAACGACCATCGCGATCGTGGGCCTGCTCGCCGCGATCCTCATCGCCAATCTCATCCTCTTCGCCAAGATGACCTGAGGCCCGCGCCGGTCCGTCCGATCGAACCTGTCACGACACCGGACGGTCTTCCGCGCGTCCAGGTGACACGTTCGCTGCGAGCTGCTACTCGATCGAACCTGTCACGTCAGCGCGCGGCTGTCCGTGCGTCCACGTGACGCGTTCGCCGCGTGCTTGCGTCCGATCGAAGGCGTCACGTCAGCTTGCGGTTGTCCGTGCGTCCGGGTGACAGGTTGCTCGTCAACGTTCCTCCGATCGAACGTGTCACGCCACCGCGCAAATTTCCGTGCGTCCACGTGACACGTTCGCAACATGTGTCCCCTCGATCGAACCTGTCACGTCAGCGTGCGATTTTCCGCGCGTGCAGGTGACACGTTGGCTGCGTGTTTCCCCTCGATCGAACCTGTCACGCCAGCGCGCCTAGTGGGGAGCGGTCATCGAACTCGTCACCTGAGCGCGCGTCTTGCAGTGCGTGGGCGTGACGAGTTCGCTCGGTCGTTCGAACGTGTCACCTGAGCGCGCGCTCGGCAGTGCGGGGGCGTGACGAGTTCGTTCGGGCGCGAAGAAAACGGGGTTCCGGCCGCCTGCGTGGACGTTTCTGGGGCGGGCTGGGAGGCTACGTTGCGTGACTCACCTTTGTCGGCGAGCCACACCGCCCACGCCACGTTCCGGAACCCCGGTTCTTGGCCTCGCCGTCTTGCCGTGCCCGGCGAGTGTGGTTCTAGTTACGGCGCTCTCCGCGCGAGTCTTGAGCAGTTTCTGCCACGCAGAGTGATATTTGTGCATCGGCCCCGGTCGCAGCGCTACGGAGCGTGAAGGCCCCTACCCTCTGTGCCTCCCGCTCTTGGTCGCTGCGCTCCCGGGCCGCTCGGGCCACGGGCGCGCGAGCCTGGGCCGCGCCGAGCCATCGTCTGGACCACGTTCTGGCGGCAATGGGCGCGCCCTCTTAGGCTCGGCGCCCGTGAACCTGGCCGATCTGCTCCTCGACACGCCCGACAACTCTCCGGCGCTCGTCACGCCCACCGTTCGGTGGACGCGAGCCGACCTCACCGCGGCCGCCGATCGGGTCGCGGGAGCGGTCGGCGACGCGACCCAGCCGGACGACCGCGTCGCCATCCTCGCCGACAACGACGAACACTTCATCGTGGCCTACCTCGGCATCCTGCGAGCCGGCCGGGTTGCGGTTCCGCTGAACCCGACCGCACCCCGCGCCGAGCTCGAAGGCGGGATCGCCGCGGTCGGCGTTGCGCTCGTGATCGTCGGGCCGGGGCAGCACTCACCCGCCGCGGCGATCCCGAGCCTCACCACGACGGCCGCGCTCGACCATGCACCCATCACCGCATCGGCCGAACGCCAAGCGAACGATCTCGCGGTGTTGCTGTTCACCTCTGGCACCGCGGGGATGCCGAAAGCCGCGATGCTCACCCACGGCAACCTCATCGCCAACATCGAACAGGTTCAATCCGCGCCCGGCCTCAAGTACGTCGAAGCCGATGTCGGTCTTGGGGTGCTGCCCTTCTTCCACGTGTTCGGTTTGAACGTGGTGCTCGGCCTGTCGCTGTCGGCGCGGGCGACGCTCGTGTGTCTGCCGCACTTCCATCGCGACGAGTCGATCGCCGCGATCGCGCAACACAAGGTCACCGTCATCGCAGCGGTGCCCGCGATCTACCACGCCTGGTTCGATTCGTCCGCGAGCGCGCGCGACTTCGCCAGTGTGCGCCTAGCGGTCAGCGGCGCCGCCGCGCTCGGGGTCGAGACCATCGCAGCGCTCCAGGAGCGATTCGACCTCCGAGTGCACGAGGGGTACGGCCTCACCGAAGCGGCGCCGATCGTCACCACCACCGCGGTCGAAGCCGCAGTGCGTCCGGGGAGCATCGGTCCTGCCTTGCCTGGGGTCGAGGTGCGCCTCGTCGACCACGACGGCGACGACGTGCTCGCGGGCGACCCCGGCGAAGTCTGGGTACGCGGCCCGAATGTGTTCGCGGGCTACTGGAACGACCCCGACCAGACCGCGAGGGTCCTGGTCGACGGATGGCTGCGGACCGGCGACATCGCGGGCGCCGACGACGACGGTTGGCTGACCCTCGTCGATCGGGCCAAGGACCTGATCATCGTGTCGGGCTTCAACGTGTACCCGGGCGAGGTCGAAGAGGCCCTCGTCGCCCACGACGACGTCGTGCAGGCCGCCGTGGTCGGCGAACCCGATCCGCGCAGTGGCGAGCGCGTCGTTGCGTTCGTGGTGCCGCGTGACGGGGCCAGCCCGACCGCCACGATCCTCACTGCGCACCTGCGTCGTCGTGTCGCTCGCTACAAGATCCCGCAGCGGTTCGAGATCGTCGACGAGCTCCCGCAGACCTTCGCCGGCAAGGTGTTGCGGCGCGCGCTGCGCGACTCGTTGCGCGCCGACCCGATGCAGCGGCCCGCCTAGTACCGACCGAACTTGCGCCACATTCCGTGGCCCCAGACCGGTTTCTGGCGCATGTTCGTCGAGCGGGGTCGCACACTTCGAGAAAACGATCACAAGCTCGGTACGGTGGGGCGTTCGCCGCACCCCCAACGGACCCCGCTGCTCGGGGCCCGAGGCGTCGCTTGGAGACATCGTGACCCCCGAACACGGCCGCCGTATCCCCGAAGCCACGGTCGCCCGACTTCCGCTGTACTACCGCGTGCTGCTCGAGAGCGCCGAGGCTCGAGTCTCGACGATCAGCTCCGATCGGCTCGCCGAGATGGCCGGCGTCAATGCGGCCAAGGTTCGCAAGGACCTCTCCTACCTCGGCAGCTACGGCACCCGCGGCGTCGGTTACGACGTCGACTACCTCCTCCACGAGATCGCTCGCGAACTCGGCCTCACCCAAGACTGGCCCTGCGTGATCGTCGGCATCGGAAACCTCGGAGCGGCGCTGGCGAACTATCGCGGCTTCGGGGCCCGCGGGTTTCGGGTCGTGGCGCTCGTCGATGCCGACCCCGACAAGATCGGCCGGACCGTGGCCGATCTGCCGGTCGAGTCGCTGGCCGAACTGAGCCCGATCTGCGATCGCCACAAGATCGCGATCGGCATCATCGCCACGCCGGGTGGGGCGGCCCAAGACGTCGCCGATGCGCTGGTCGACGCGGGTGTCCGGTCGATTCTCAACTTCGCGGCGGGCGTGCTCAACGTCCCGGCCGATGTTTCGGTGCGCAAGGTCGATCTCGCCACCGAACTCCAGATTCTCGGCTTCTACCAACTCCGGGCTGCGAACGCCGCGGCACTGAACACGAGCCGCCCGGCGTGACGGAGTCCGCCGCCGCCCCTGCCGCGGCCGGACGCCCCGGTCTGGCGGGCTGGCCGGTGAATCTGCTCGTCGCCGGGCGCAAAGTGCTCGTCGTCGGTGCCGGCCGGATCGCCGCTCGCAAGATCCAGAGCCTGCTCGACCTGGGAGCGCTCGTCACCGTGGTGGCGCCCGAGGTCGGCCCGCAAGTGGCCGAAATGACTGACACGAATCGGGTGGAGCTGATCCGGCGGGGTTTCGAGCCCTCCGATCTCGACGATGGATGGCTCGTGGTGACCGCGACCGACGACCCCACCGTCAACGCCGCGGTGTTCGCCGAGGCCGAATCCCGGCGGATGTTCTGCAACAGTGCCGACGACCCCGAGAACTGCTCGTTTACGCTCATGTCCGTCGTGCGCCAGGCCGATCTCGTGGTCGCTCTCGGGACGGGTGGGCGCAGCCCGGCACTGGCAACCTGGCTGAAGCATCACGTACAGGAGGAGATGGGCCCCGAGTATGCGCTGCTCCTCGATCTGCTGTCCGAGACCCGCGAAACGATGCGGGCCGCCGGGCGCTCCTCCGAAGACGCCGATTGGCAACGAGCGTTCGAATCCGGCATCGTGGAGCTCGTGCGCGACGGTCGACTCGACGAAGCCCGGGAGTTGTTGAGCTCGTGTCTGTGATCGTCGTCGGACTCAACCATCGCACCGTGCCGGTCGACCTGCTCGAGCGCATGGCCGTCCCCGATCGGGCCCTCGCCAAGGCGCTGCACGATCTCGACAGCCGCGAGCATCTGCTCGAGGTCGCCATCCTCTCGACCTGCAATCGCACGGAGATCTACGCCTACTGCACGAGATTTCACGCGGCGGTCGGCGATGTCGTCCAGTTCCTCGCCGACTACAGCGGCGCACCCGCCGACGAGTTCTCCGAGCACCTCTACACCTACTACGACGACGCCGCGATCACGCACCTGTTCACCGTCGCGGCCGGGCTCGACTCGATGATCGTCGGCGAGAACGAGATCCTCGGGCAAGTGCGCGATGCGTGGACGCTTGCCGGCGACGCCGGCACTTCGTCGACGCTGCTCGGCACCACGTTCCGCCACGCGATCGAGGCGGGCAAGCGCGTCCGCACCGAGACCGAACTGAACCGTCACCCAGTTTCGATCGCTTCCGCGGCGGTCGCGGTCGCGGGCGAGCACATGGGCGGGCTCGAAGGCGCCCGCGTGCTCGTCATCGGTGCCGGCGAGATGAGCGAGGGCATGGCGATGGCAGTCGGCTTGCGCGACATCGCACAGCTCACGGTCGCGAACCGAACCCGCGAACGCGCCGAGAACCTTGCCGCGCAGGCGGGCGGTCGCGTGATCGAACTCGACGAAGTCGGGGCCGAGCTTGCCGACAGCGATCTCGTGTTCGCGTCCACCGGTTCGAGCGATGTGTTGATCGAACGATCGGTGGTCGAGTCGGCGATGGCCGATCGAGACGACCGGCGCCTCTTGATCGTCGACGTCGCGCTGCCGCGCGACTTCGACGCGGGTGTGGGTGAGATTCCCGGTGTCACGCTGCTCGACCTCGACGACCTCAAGGATTATGCGCAGCGCAGTTCACTTCGGCGCCGCGAAGAAATCGGCCGGGCGCGTTCGATCGTCGCCTCCGAAGTCGAGCGCTATCTCGACGATCGCCGCCAGCGGATCGTTGCGCCCGTCGTCGGTGCGTTGCATCGTCGAGGTCGCGAGGTGCGCGCCGCCGAACTCGAACGTTTCACCGCGAAATTCGCGGCGCTCGACCCCGACACCCGTGCCGCGGTCGAGGCGCTCGTCGACGGGGTGGTGAACAAGCTGCTCCACGAGCCGTCGATCCGGCTCAAAGATGCCGCCGGTACCGACCGGGGCGACCTCTTCGTCGATGCGGTGCGCACGTTGTTCGCACTCGACGACGACTCCGCCGAGGGCTGAGCAATGTTGCGGATCGCCACGCGCGGCAGCGCGCTCGCGCGCTGGCAGGCTGCCCGCGTCGTCGAGCTACTCGGCGCTTCCGAACACGAGCTGATCATCGTCACGACCACGGGCGACGCGCGCACCGACGCACCGATCCATCAGCTCGGCGGTCAAGGCGTTTTCGTGAAAGAAGTGCAGCGGTGCGTGATCGACGGTCACGCTGATGTTGCGGTGCACAGCGCGAAGGATCTGCCCGCCAGCACACCGTCGACGTTGTTGCTCGCGGCGATCCCCGAGCGCGCCGACGTCCGCGACGCGCTCGTCGGTTCGAAGCTCGCCGACCTGCGCCACGGCGCGGTGGTGGGTACTGGGGCGGTGCGACGGCGAGCGCAACTGCGCAGCGTGCGACCCGACCTCGAGTTCGGCGAACTGCGCGGCAACGTCGACACGCGTCTCATCAAGGCAACGCAATTCGATGCCGTGGTGTTGGCGAGCGCTGCGCTCGGTCGGCTTGGCCGCGACGACGCGATCAGCGAACTGCTCGACATCGACGTGATGGTCCCGCAAGTCGCGCAGGGTGCGCTGGCCGTCGAGTGTCGCTCCGACGACACCAGCACGCGCGCGGCGCTGCACTCGATCGACGACCCGAAGCTGCATCGCGAGGTCGATGCCGAGCGCGCGTACCTCGCGGCGCTCGGCGGCGGCTGCGATCTTCCGGTCGGCGCGCTGTGCACGACCGAGCCCGACGGAAACTTGCGGCTGCGCGCCTTCCTCGACACCGAGGCCGGTCCGCGGCGAGCTGACGTCGTGGGTTCGGATCCGATCGAACTTGGTGGTCGCGCGGCCGACGAGGTGAGGTCATGACCGTCGCGCTCGTCGGCGCCGGTCCGGGCGATCCAGGTCTGCTCACCCGCCGCGGCGCCGAGCTGTTGGCCGCTGCCGAAGTCGTGGTCTACGACCGCCTGGCGTCGCCACGTCTGCTCGATCTGGCGCCGGCCGATGCGCTGCGCATCGATGTCGGCAAGGCACCCGGGCGCGCGGCGATGACACAGGACGACATCAATGCCACGCTGGTCGAGCACGGTCTCGCCGGACGTCGTGTGGTTCGGCTGAAGGGCGGCGACCCGTTCGTGTTCGGCCGCGGTGGTGAGGAGGCCGAAGCCCTGATCGACGCGGGCGTCGCATTCGAGGTCGTGCCGGGTATCACCAGCGCGATTGCGGCGGCGGCCTACGCGGGGATTCCGGTGACCCACCGCGGGGTCTCGACCCACTTCACGGTGGTGACCGGTCACGAGGATCCGGCGAAGGGTACGACCGACACCGACTGGGAGTCGCTCGGGCGAGCGGGTGGCACACTCGTCGTGCTCATGGGCGCCGGTAACCTCGCCGGCATCGTGGCGCAGCTGCTCGCCTCGGGTCGGGCACCCGATACGCCGGTGGCGGCCGTGCGGTGGGGCACGCGCCCCGAGCAACGCACGATCCGCACGACGTTGGCCGAGGCGCCGAGTGCCGGGATCGAGTCACCGTCGGCGATCGTGATCGGCGCGGTCGCGGCGCACGACTTGTCGTGGTTCGAAGCGCGGCCGCTGTTCGGTCGGCGGGTCGTCATCACCCGGGCTCGTGAGCAGGCCAGCGCATTGCGGGATCGGCTCGAGACGCTCGGCGCCGAGGTCATCGAGCTTCCGGCGATCGCGATCGAGCCGTTGCCGATCGCCCTGCCCGACCTCGACACCGTCGAGTGGTTGGTGTTCACCTCGCCGAACGGTGTCGAAGGATTCTTCGACCGTGGTCTCGCCGCGGCGGGACTCGACGCACGCGCGTTGCACGCGACGAAGATCGCGGTGATCGGCCCGGGAACCGCCGAAGCGCTGACTCGTCGGGGTTTGCGGGCGGATCTCATCCCGCCGCGTTTCGTCGCGGAGTCGTTGCTCGATGCGTTTCCCGCGCCCTCGCGTGCTGGTGCCCGCGCGGTGTTGGCCCGAGCCGAGGTCGCGCGCGACGTGCTGCCGGCGGGGCTCGCGGATCGCGGCTACGACGTGCAGGTGCTGCCGGTGTACCGCACGGTCACGGCCACTCCCGATGTCGACGACCTGGAGCGCGTGCGGTCGGGCGACGTCGACGCGATCACGTTCACGTCGAGTTCGACCGTGACCAATTTCGTCGCTGCGGTCGGACCGCTCGAGCGAGTGCCTCCCGTCATCAGCATCGGGCCGATCACCTCGGCCACGGCTCGAGACCAAGGATTCGAAGTCGCTCGCGAAGCCGACCCCCACGACCTCGGCGGCGTGGTCCGCGCAGTCCTCGCCCACCTAACCTCGGATCCATGAGGATGCGCCGGCGTTCGGCGGAAGGCGAGCGGGGTGGGTACCGCCCTCGGGCGCGAGCCGAGCCCGTTCCCGCGCAGCGGCGTTCGGCGGAAGGCGAGCGGGGTAGACATGGCCGTGTTTCCTGAGCGACGGATGCGGCGGCTCCGTTCGACGCCCGCGTTGCGTCGGCTGGTTGCCGAGCATCGCCTCTCGATCGACGATCTCGTCGCGCCGTTGTTCGTGAAGGAGGGGATCACCGAACCCGAACCCGTCGTATCGATGCCCGGTGTCGTTCAGCACACCGTCGAGAGCTTGCGCAAGGAAGTTCGTGCGCTGGCCGAT
>SXGT01079116.1_pt1 | contig 33955 bp, 26 predicted proteins | sample 3176221 | NCBI WGS metagenome assembly SXGT01 (sample SAMN11356862, study PRJNA531348) | freshwater metagenome | isolation source: freshwater sample F1-120 | place: China: Fuxian Lake, Yuxi | collected 2017-12-25 | reverse complement strand
TCGTCCCGCCGTTGGAAGAGGAGTTTCCTGTGCCTGTCAGAGCCATACCGAAGGTTGCATGAGGGACTGGGGAGGTACGGATGAGGCATGCAGAAACAGTCGAACATTATCAATACGTTATAAAAACCCTCCCCCTTAAAGAGTCTTTGGCCCCCACCGCCACCGTCTTGCCGCGTAAGTGCTCGACCGTTTGCACGCGGCCGTGAGCCTTCGTGATCAGGTAGGAGACGCGGTCGCGAATGGCGTGAGAAGGCGGCGCCGCCACAGACCTTCATGGCCAGATCGGTTACCTGCACGGCCGTCTGCAGGCCAGCCATGCGCGTGCGCAACACCCACAGCGGCGTCGTGGCATCGGGGCTGGCCATCTCGCGCAAGGTATGACCGAGGAGCGCCCGTGATTGCTCCGTGGCCACACTCATCTCGGCCAACCGTGCCCGCAAGGTGGGGAGATCACGCAGCCCGGTGCCTGTGTGGGCAAAACCCGTCTCTTGCAGGTGACGTGTGGTGGCGTCCACCGCCGCCAGGCAGAACCCGTGGGCCATCGCTGTTGTGCCAATATTGAACCAGGGGATACCAACTTGGAGCGCGCATTCAAGGCCCTTGCCCTGCTCCGTTAGCAGATCCTCCTGACGCACCACGACGCCTGCGAGGTTGACCGGGGCCGAGTCATTGCCCCGCAACCCCAGGCCATTAAAGGCCTCCAGATGCTGCACACCAGGGCGCGTGCGCGGCAGCAGATATAGCGTGAATTCCAGGGGGGATTGCGCCCCCGGACGCTGGGCACTGGCCACGTACGTCTCTGCGTAATGTGCCGCGGTCACCCAGGATTTGAGGGCGTGTGTCTGGTAGGCATCTCCCTGCTCGACGAGCTGTGAGACGGGGGCCCAGAGCTGCGAACGCGAGCCCTTTTCGGACAGCGCCAGGGTCGTCAGATGCTGGCCATCGGCTATGGCCCGGAGCACTGCGGCCCTGGCCGGCAGCGTGGCCGAGGCCTCAATCACCTTGGCCGCGACGACGTGCATCACGTACACCATGGCGGTCGAACTGCAGTGGCGCGCGAGTTCCTCCACGACCGCAGCGAATGGGGCGGGACCCTGCCCTTGGCCACCATCACTCGTCGCCAGACACAACCCATAAAAGCCCCCCTGCGCGAGCGCCGCCATACTCTCGCTGGGGAAGCGGGCGTCGGTGTCAACGGTCGGAGCGTAGCGGGCTCCCACATCGGCTGCGAGGGTCGCGGCTTTGTGCTTCCATGTCCCTGCAGTCTCATCCAGTCCGTAGATGTCGATCATCTCGCAGCTCCTCTCAGACTCCCCGCGTCACAGCTCCCACACGCCACCTGGATACCCCGCCTTATGGTGCCGGAAAAGCCTCCGCAATATTACTCGGCCCAAAGACCAACGCCGTGGCAATGGTCATCGCTTGCTCCTTCCCAAACAACTTCTCGACCACATAGAGGGACGCTTCGTAACTGGCGAGCCCGCCAGGCGACGTAATCAGATTGCCGTCTATCACAATACGTCACCCTTTTTAGACTAAGTCGGTAATATACGGCTTGTCCAACAGCAGAATGCCTACCGTGATGGGCCTGTCCGCAGCGGGTTGTTGCGCCCTGGGAACGGCACGAGTGGCACAGAGGCAGACCAGCACACCGACAACGATGCGCAGCACGTAAGCACGGCAGCGCGTGACCTCTCCGACTCCCCCCTGGGGGGAGCCTCGCGGCGCGCTGCTGACATCACGGGTTGCTCAGTGGCGGCGCGGGGCTTGAAAAGTGCGGGGGTTTTCCTCACCTCTGCTCTGGGAAGTCAAGGCGGAGGTGTGAGGTTGACACACCTCCGCAGTGGCTGCATACTGAGTCTCGCCCTCTAGCTTGGGCTGCGCTCGACCTCACTGTGATCGTTGCGGCTTTGTGGGGGATCGTGACCTCAATGCCGCTATCAACGTACGCAACCTACCCACGGCTGGTGGGGAAGTGACGCCTGTGGACATAGCGGCGCTGGCGGCAGTCTCTGACTGCCGTGCAACTGCGGTGGCTGAAGCAGGAACTATCAAGTGTGCACTTGCGCACACTTTGTGGAAAGCAGGTGAATCGTGGCAGGACCATGTACAGGCCTCACCGTCCTGGATTTTTCATTAGGGATGCCAGGAGCCCTCTGCACCCTGGTCATGGCCGACTACGGGGCCGAGGTGATCAAGGTGGAACCTCCCGGCGGCGATCCGTTCCGTTTTCAGCCCGCCTGGATTTCCTGGAACCGCGGGAAGCAAGGCATTGTGCTGGATCTCAGCACTCCAGAAGGCCACGAGCACGCCATCCAACTCGCCGGCGCGGCGGATGTGCTGGTCGAGTCCTTCCGTCCCGGCGACATGGCGGACTGGGGGTTGGCGTATGACACCCTGGCGCACCTGTACCCACGGCTGATTTACTGCTCCATCACCGGCTTTGGACAACACGGCCCGCTGCGCCGGGTCAAAGGCTACGAGGGGGTGGTCGCGGCCAAGGCCGGTCGGATGCTCAACTTGGAGGGACAGCCCAACCGCGATGGCCCGGTGTATTCGGCGGTGTCTACCGGCAGCTGGCACGCCAGCCAGGCGGCGCTGCGTGGCATCCTGGGCGCCCTGCGCGTGCGGGATCTGTGCGGGCGTGGGCAATGGGTCCAGACCAGCATCGTCCAGGCCCTGGCCTCGCCGCACGACAACAATGTCGGGACCGGTGGCCTGGTGAATCTGCACCTCCGGCGCCGCGATCCGGTGCGCTTTCCCGGCAGACCGGCTGGCCGTGGCCTGTCCTCCATCGGCTACATTCCGGTGCGCACTAAAGATGGTACCTGGCTGCAGCACGCCAACCAGCGAGTGCCACACATCCAGGGCCATCTCAAGGCCATTGGCCTGGGGCATCTGCTCGAGGATGAGCGGTTTAAGAATGTGCCCAACATCAGTACGGAGCACCGCGAGCTGCTGCGCCGGGAGATCCTGGCGCAGCAGTTGGAAAAAACCGCCGACGAGTGGATGGAAATCTATCTCCAGGACGGCAACATCGCCGCAGAGCCCTATCGTACCAGCGTCCAGGCCATGGAGCATCCAGCGGTGCTCGCCAATGGCACCGTGGTGACGATCCAGGATCCACGCGTCGGGCCGCTGCGCACCGTAGCCCCGCTGGTTGATCTCAAGGACACCCCGGGAGCGCCTAGCGGCCCGGCCCCGGATGTCGGACAGCACAATGCCGAGGTGCTGGGACGCCTGCCGCAGCAGGCTGTGGCCGGCAGCGGTGACGTACCTGTGGCCCCCGGTGCCAGCGTGCCAGCCCACCCGCTGTCCGGGATCACCATCCTAGACCTGGCGACGATTCAGGCTGGGCCGTACAGCGCCGCCCTGTTGGCGGACCTTGGGGCGCGGGTGATCAAGATTGACGCCACCGATCGGCGCCTGGATGAGGGGCGGCGCTCCTCGGCTCAGGCCATGGCCGACGCCCGGACCTACGCCGGTAAGCAATGCCTGCAGGTGGACCTGCAGACCCCGGAGGGCAAAGCCATCGTCCACGCGCTCATCGCCAAGGCCGATGTGCTGTTGCACAACTATCGCCTCGGCGTGCCGGAGCGTCTGCAGATCGATTGGCAGACCTGCCAGAAGCTCAATCCCCGCCTGGTGCATGTCTGGATGGGCACCTATGGCGCACACGGAGAACACGCGCGTCGGCCCGGTGCCCATCCCATTCCCGGCGCCGTCATGGGCGGCGCCATGCGGCAAATGGGCCGGGGCATGCCGCCGCCGCCGGACCAGGGCATGGGTATGGAAGAGATCGTCGAGGCCACCCGCTGGATCATGAAGTCCAACTGGGGACCAGATCAAAACACCTCCCCGGCAGTGGCGACGGGCATCCTCCTCGGCCTCCGAGCACGGGATGTCACCGGGAAGGGCCAGCCCGTCCACGTCACCATGCTCAACGCCAATGCCTGGGCCAATGCCGAGGAGTATTACGACTACGCCAGGCGCCCGCCCCTCGTGTTGCCCGACGCCGAGATCCATGGCCTGCATGCGCTGTACCGTCTGTATCGCTGCCGGGAAGGCTGGGTGTTCCTGGGGTGCCTGTTCCAAGACGAGTGGGAAACCTTCTGCCGCACCGTGCAGCGGCGAGACCTCCTGGCCGATCACCGTTTCGCCACGCCTGAGGCGCGCCAGGCCCATGATGGAGCCCTGAGCACTGTGATTGCGGGCATCTTCACCGGGCGCAGCGCCGCCGAGTGGGAAGAGCTGCTCATCCAGGCGGACATCGGCTGTGTCCAGGCCGACGAAGCCTTGGAGGGCGACTTTTATGCGGAGCATCCGCACGCTAAGGCCAATGCCCTGAGCGTTGAGGTGGCGCATCCGTTGGTCGGCACGTACCTCCGTTACGGCGGCTTGGTCGAATGCTCCCTGACGCCTGGACTCTACCGCACGTCCGGCCAAATCGGCCAGCACACCAAGCCCCTCCTGCGGGAAATCGGGTATGACGACCAGCACATCGAGGACTTAGGAAAGCGCGGGATCGTGCAGTGGGCGGAGCCCGCGGCGGGCGGGGAGCCGTAAGTGCGTAGGCGCAGTATGCGCTGGGGACAACGATTCTTAACCAGCACCAGTACGCGACACATCCGCCGCGCTTCATAGGGTTGTTTATGGTGATGCGCGGTGTGCAACATGCCACACGAGGGGAGAACGATGGCAACGATCCCAGGTCTGGAGAGACCAGCCCCGGTTCCTAATGATCTCAATAAACCTTTCTGGGACGCCTGTAACGAGCGGCGCTTGGTGTTGCAGAACTGCACCGCTTGCGCCAGGCTGCATTATCCGCCGGCCCAGCGCTGCGACACCTGTGGCTCGGCGGACCATTTGACGTGGAAAGAAGTGCAAGGCAAGGGCCACATCGACGTGTACTTCGTTATCCGCGACTCGCGCATCCGGGGCTTCCGGTCGGCGCAGCCCATCAACTTTGCGGTGATCACCTTGGACGAGGATCCGGGCATCAACTTCCTGTCCAACCTACCGGGTACTGCGCCGGGTGAGGTGCCCGTTGGGGCCCCGGTGGAGCTGATCTTTGAGCAGACCAGTACCGGCCAGATGGTGCACGAGTGGCGGGTAGTGACCTAGCCCAGGCGCGTCCTGCGGCAACGATACACAGCACAGAGGGCATGAGGGAGCGGCGATGGCGGACAGAAGTTGGATGAGAAATCGCGAAGGCATGGGGCTCTGGGAGCACCGTGGCAAGGTGGCAATCGTCGGGTGGGGCCAGTCCCACATCGACCGGCGCTGGGACGGCGTGACCCTGGACCGGAGCTGCGGCGGCTTGAGCACAGAGGCGTGCCTGAAGGCCATTGCCGATGCCGGCCTGGCGCTGGACGACATTGATGGGCTGATCACCAGCGAAGAGACCCGCGCCGAGCAAACCTGGGCACCACGACCGTATTTTGCCCCGCCGTACGACAGCGAAGACGGCCTGACCAAGGCGTCAGCCGAGTGGATCCAGCGCGAGTTGGGATTTAAGAACATCAAGTATCGCCTCTCCGATGCGCCCTACATCGGTCCGATGATGGGCCTGGCGGCGCAGGCTGTCGGGGATGGGGTCTGCGAGACCGCCCTGGTGTGGTACCCGATGGTCAACCTCGCCGGCCGCTACGGGCACAACAACCCCCAGAATAACCGTCAGGAGGCCCCCGGGGCGAGCGCCTTTTCCCTGCCGTGGGGGTATCAGAACGGTGCCATGTTCAACAATCTCGTCATTTTCCAGCAGTACTGCAAAAAGTACGGCACGTCCCATGACGGCCTAGCCCCTCTATGTTTGAATTTGCGCCGTAATGGCCTGAAGACCCCCTGGGGGTATTACGCACTGCACGAGCCGCATCAGCTCACGCGTGAGGAGTATTTAGCGGGGCGCGTCATCGAAGAGCCGCTGGTGGTCCACGATTGTGACCGGCCGGTCAATACCTGCGCGGCCTTCATCATCACCACCGCGGAGCGGGCCAAGGATCTGCGCCAAAAGCCGGTCTATATCCTCAACCATGCCCAGAATGGTGGCCGAGGCCGCAGCACCATGGCGACGCTGGAGGAGCATCAGGCCGCGGTCGCCAGCCTGGCCCGCAAAATGTGGGAGGGCTCGGGGCTCGGGCCAGCGGATGTGGACATCTTTAACCCGTATGACGGTTACCTGACGTTCACGCAGCAGTTCCTCGAGGGCTTCCAGTGGCACGGGGTTACGTGGGGCGAGGCACACGATTTTTATGCCGACGACATCCGGGTGGAAGGGCCGCATCCCTTCCTGTCCAGTGGGGGCAATAACGGCACGGGGCGTACCCGCGCCTGCCTCTTTTCGGATAGCATGGAGCAACTGCGCGGGACAGCCGGTCCACGGCAGGTGACCGTGCGGGCGGACACGGCTCTAGCGGGCTGCAACACGCCCGATAGTTGCGGCTTCCTGATGTTGAGTAAATATCCGAGTTGACGGACTCCTGCCGCTTTGCGCACCGTGCCCTCGGGTAGCACCCCGGTCGCGCGGAAGCGGCAGCCTGCCATACATCACGGACCAGCCCCCGCGACCATCCCCATCCATTGCCAGCGCTTCCCACAGAGCACGACGGCACACGCCCACAGTCCAGGCGCCTGCCGTCTGCCACCAGGGTTTTGCGGACTGTGGGCTCCGTCCTTTTAAGGCCGCATATATCCGCCTACAAGACGATACGGTGACGTACTGTGGCCATCGGTTCCGCCTGTGGCTGTCTCGCCCCGTGGGAGGGGTTGTCAAAACCGGGAGCTTCACCCAAGACGCCCGTGGGCGCTGGTATGTCAATCTGCAGTGTGAGGTGCCTGACGCGACAGAGCCCGTGGGGACACTCGACCTCGGTATTGACCTGGGGCTGAAAAGCCACATTGCCTGCTCGGATGGCCTAGTCTATCGTCGCGACAATCTGACGCGTCAGTATGCAGAGGCTCTCGCCATGGCTCAACGCGCGCATAAAAAACGCCGCATGCAAGGGGTCCAGGTGAAGATGGACAACACCCGCCGCGACTGGGCACACAAGGCGACAACCGCGATTGCCCGCAGAGCGAAGCTCATCGTGATCTGGGATGTCCCCAGTACTAAGTTTTTTAAGACCATATTTGCCAAATCAACGCATGATGCCGGCTGGGGCATCGTCAGACATCAGTTGCGCTACAAAGCCATCAGGCTTGCCGGTGTCTGTGTTGACGGCAACGAAAGGTTCTCCAACGTGACTTGCGCGGACTGTTGCGCACGCTCCGGTCCGCGTGGACTGCGTGCGCTGGGGGTAAGAACGTGGGTATGTACCTGCTGCGGCGTCGCGCATGAGCGCGATGTCAACGCGGCACGCAACATCCTCGCGTTCCGTACCGGACGTGGTACGCCAGTTAAGGGAATCCCCGTCCTTTAGGGCGGGGAGGACGTCAACTCTCCCTACTGCGGCGGTGTGCCAGGGAAGGCCACGGCGGGGAGCAGCCTGCGCAGCAGCGCTTCGAGCCAGGCGACCCTGGCCTCGGTCTGGACCTGCTGCTCCCGCAGGGCCTCAAGCTGGGCCACCTTGGCCTCAAGCTGCGCCTGCTGGGCCCGCAGGGCGGCGAGCTCGGTCTCCTTGCGGTGCAGTTCCGCCGTGCGGGTGTCCAGGGCCTGGACCGCGCTCAGCAGAATGCCCGCCAGATCGCCGCTGTTGATCGTCGTCGGCGTGCCAATGGTGCCAACGCCATCGTGGCCAAAGGCGGCAAAGACATCTTGTGCCATCGGGCCGTAGTGCCGGAACTGCGTCGGGTCGTGACCGATGTAGTTCCACGTACTCACCGGCACCTCCCGCAGTTTGCTCAGCACCTCTTCGCCATCCACGGGTTGAAAATGCTCCTTCTTGGCGCGGTCCGACGAAGCGGTGAAGGCCACCTGCCCCTCGATGACCGTGACCGCGCTATTCCCCAAGCGGATCTTGTTGCTGGCATTGACGCTGGCATTGGCACCAATGGCCGTGGCGTTGGTGAGTGCCCCGCTCGCCACATTCGCCAGAAAGCCGAGGGCGGTATTGTTGGTCCCGGTGGTGTTGTTTGAGAGCGCGCTGCGCCCAGTCGCCGTGTTGCTAAAGCCCGTGGTGTTGCTGGAGAGCGCCTGGAACCCGGCCGCCGTGTTGTTGTCGCCGGTGGTGTTTTGCTGGAGCGCGTTGACCCCAGCCGCCGTGTTGCTAAAGCCCGTGGTGTTGCTGAGGAGCGCGGCGACCCCGGTCGCCGTGTTGCCGCTGCCGGTGGTGTTTTGCTGGAGCGCGTTGCCCCCGGTCGCCGTGTTAAAGTTGCCCGTGGTGTTGCTGGAGAGCGCCTGGAACCCGGCCGCCGTGTTGCCGCTGCCCGTGGTGTTGCTGGCGCCCGCTTGCGTGCCGACAAAGAGGTTCGCGGTCCCTGGGACGCTCACCACACGCGTGCCGCCGATATTGTATTGCGTGCTCGTGTTGATCGTCCCGGCGACCGTGAGCTTATCGCTGCTTGGTGCCACGCCGACCCCCACATTGGTGCCATTGTCCTGCAGTTGCGAGTCACCCACGGTCGTCGGGCTGGTGAACTTGACGACGGTGTTCGTCGTCCCCGCCAGGTTGGCCGCCCCTGAAGGCCCGGTGGCCCCGGTCGTGCCCGTGCTGCCCGTGGCGCCCGTGGCTCCCGTGGCACCAGAAGTGCCTGTGGCTCCCGTCGTCCCGGGACTGCCCGTGCTCCCGGTGGCACCCGTGGCACCGGTGCCACCGCCCTGGGCCAACACACTCCAAAACGTTGGACTACTGTCTGGTGACTGATTGACATTGTTGTTTTGCAGCGAGATGTAACTGCCTCCCGCAAAGCTCACTGTGTCGGTCACCGCATACGTCGTGGCACTGCTCCACGCTCCTTGGAAGGTCAACCCCGTGGCGCCCGTGCTGCCCGTGGCGCCGGTACTGCCCGGCACGCCTGCGGCTCCCGTACTGCCTGTGGCTCCCGTCGTCCCGGTGGCTCCCGGCGTGCCAGGACTGCCCGTAGCTCCCGTGCTCCCCGTGGCCCCCGGCAGGCCAAGGCCCGTACTGCCCGTGGCGCCCGTTGGACCCGTCGTCCCCGGGCTTCCGATGGCTCCCGTGCTCCCCGTGGCGCCGGTGCTGCCCGTGCTGCCCGTAGTCCCCGTAGTCCCCGTAGTCCCCGTGGTCCCCGTGGCTCCCGTGTTACCCGTGGCTCCGGTGGCTCCCGTGGCTCCCGTGCTGCCTGCGGTCCCCGTGTTGCCCGTGGCGCCGGTGCTGCCCGTGCTGCCCGTAGTCCCCGTGGTCCCCGTGGTCCCCGTGGTCCCCGTGCTGCCCGTGGTCCCCGTGGTCCCCGTGGCTCCCGTGGCTCCGGTGGCTCCCGTGTTACCCGTGGCTCCCGTGGCTCCCGTGCTGCCCGTGGCGCTGGCACTCCCATCCAGCCCCGTGGCGCCCGTGGCGCCCGTCACGCCAGTGGCACCGCCCTGGGCCAACACACTCCAAAACGTTGGACTACTGGCTGGCGACTGATTGACATTGTTGTTTTGCAGCGAGATATAACTGCCTCCCGTAAAGCTCACCGTGTCGGTCACCGCATACGTCGTGGTATTGCTCCACGCTCCTTGAAAGGTCAGTCCCGTCGCTCCGGTGCTGCCCGGCGCGCCTGCAGCCCCCGTACTACCCGTGGCGCCCGGCGCGCCCGGCATCCCGGTGGCTCCCGGCGTGCCAGGACTGCCCGTAGCTCCCGTACTGCCCGTAGCCCCCGGCAGGCCAAGGCCCGTACTGCCCGTGGCGCCCGTGGCGCCGATGCTGCCCATGCCTCCGGTGACGCCGGTGTTGCCCGTGCCTCCTGTCGCACCCGTATTACCCGTGGCACCCGTGTTACCCGTGGCTCCCGTGGCGCCCGTAGCGCCGATGTTGCCCGTGGCGCCTGTGGCACCCATGTTACCCGTGTTACCCGTGTTACCCGTGGCTCCCGTGCTGCCCGTGGCGCTGGCACTCCCCTCCAGCCCCGTGGCGCCCGTGGCGCCCGTCACGCCAGTGGCACCGCCCTGGGCCAACACACTCCAAAACGTTGGGCTACTGGCTGGCGACTGATTGACATTGTTGTTCTGCAGCGAGATATAACTGCCTCCCGTAAAGCTCACCGTGTCGGTCACCGCATACGTCGTGGTATTGCTCCACGCTCCTTGGAAGGTCAGCCCCGTGGCGCCTGTGCTGCCCGTGGCGCCTGCGGCTCCCGTACTACCCGTGGCGCCCGTCACTCCCGGCGTCCCGGTGGCTCCCGGCGTGCCGGGACTGCCCGTGGCGCCTGCGGCTCCCGTACTACCCGTGGCGCCCGTCGGGCCCGTCGTCCCCGGGCTGCCCGTGCTGCCCGTGGCGCCTGCGGCGCCCGTACTGCCCGTGGCGCCCGTACTACCCGTGGCGCCGCCCTGGGCCAACACACTCCAAAACGTCGGACTACTGGCCGGCGGCTGATTGACATTGTCGCTTTGCAGTGCAATATAACTACCTCCCGCAAAGCTCACCGTGTTGGACGCCGCATACGTCGTAGCATTGCTCCACGGCCCGCGAAAGGTTAACCCCGTGGCGCCCGTGCTACCCATCGCGCCCGTACTGCCCGTGGCGCCAGTACTGCCTGTCACACCAGGCGTGCCGGGACTGCCCGTGGCTCCGGGCAGGCCAAGACCCGTACTGCCCGTCACACCCGTGGCACCCGTGGCGCCCGTGCTGCCCATGCTGCCCGGCGCGCCCGGCTGCCCGTGGCGCCCGTGCTGCCCGTGGCGCCCGTGCTGCCCGTCACTCCCGTGCTGCCCGTTGTCCCTGGGCTGCCAAGACCGGTCGACCCTGTGGCGCCGGTGCTGCCCGTCGCTCCTATCGCTCCCGTGGCGCCGGAAGCGCCGCTCTGGGCCAACAGACTCCAAAACGTCGGACGGCTGTCCGGTGGCTGGTTCACATTGTTATTTTGCAACGAGACCTAACTGCTCCCAGCAAAGCGCACCGTATCCGTGATGGCATACGTCCGCAGGCTCTGCCACTCTCCTTGGAACACCACACCGGTGGCACCCGTGACCCCAGTGGCTCCCGTGGGACCACTCGCTCCAGGCGCCCCGGTCGCCCCAGGCAGCCCAGGTGCTCCGGTGGCCCCGGTCGCCCCCGTGGCGCCTGTGACACCCTGCAGCCCGACAGGATCGCCAATCCAGCGCCCATGGGGGTCAATCACGGGGATCAACTCTTCGTTTATGATACTTATAGTAACAGACTGCGGCGTGATGTCGCCCGTGACGTTCTCACTCGCGATGGCTTCAAAGGCAAACGGCACACTATGAATCCGCAAGCGGGGTTGCAATTCCTGGTCATCCCCCAGCGTGATCCCCAGCTCCACCTGCCCACTCCGAAACAGGTCTTCCCCCAGCGGATTGGCCGGCTGCGCCCCCAGGGTGAGCTGGTAGGCTCCGTCCACAAAGCGTACGATAAAGCGTTCTTGCCACACCACGCGCTCCCCGCCCGGACCGCGCTCGTAGAGGGTCACGAGCACTTGCTCGGTGCGATTGAGAGGCACGCCGGTGGCCCGATCGGTCACCACCCCGCGCAACGCGATGATCTGTGGCACCACCGCCTGCACGCTGAGCGCCCAGCCCGCCAGTAGGCCGAGGCACAGCCCAAAACCAAGGCACTGGGGCAGACGCCCGGGCACAACACCGAGGAGACGGGAGGGGGAGCACCACATAGCGCTTACTCCTTCAGCAAGCAAGGGATCGTCACCATAGCAAGGGAGCCGGTCCAGCCTCCCGAATAGCGCTTAAAAATTAAAAGAGCGAGATACTCATGACATACCGTGGAGAGGTAATGGTCTGCTCACGAAGCGGATTCAGGTCATGGATAGCCAGATGCTGGGACGAGGCACTGCGCACCTCCTGAGATGACAGGGGTGAAAAGTCATTCAGGACGCTACTCGGCACCACAGGGGGCGGGGATACGACAGGAGGCGGGGACGAGGGAGCCTGCCTTGGTGCGCGCCTGTCATCGTCGCCACACCCGAGCACCCCAATACAGCACAGAACTATCACGAAGAAGAATCGACCCATCGTTGTTGCTTCTTTTGGCGGTTGGGATACCTACCTGCACCCCGTGAGGGACACCTGTGTCCACGACCACGGCGTCTCGACTTCTTGTGCCAGGGCGTGCCCTGTGACTGCTGTTCCAGGCAAGAGGACCGGGCAGTCATCCCTACGACGTGCACCAGCCTGAGGAGCCTCTGCTGGGAGAACCCCGCAGCCATGTTGTTCTAGGGACTTCCCCCTGGGACGGGGGTATTAGAGCATAAACGGAGAGTGTTCTTCTAACGATAGATGAATACAGCACAACTCATTGATATGAAAGGGAAAATGAGCAAAATACCTTCATAGGCCCCTTGTGCAGAATTTCTTTTGTAAATCAATGAGTTGCGGGGATATTATCTCTCTATCTGTGAACACTCTCCATAAACGTAGCAGTCTGTCTACATGGTTGTGTCAAGAGATCAGGGCCGCCTCATGAAGAAATGGTGAGAAGCTGGGGCGGCAAGTGATGGTATGGTATGGATAAGGCTCAACAACGAGGGAGAGCCTTATGTCGGGGGTATGGACTGCATTTTTAGATCATTTTGGCACCTTGGAAGATCTTCGTGCGCCGCACAAGGTGGTGCACTCGGTCGCGGAGATGCTGCTGGTGACATGGTGCGGAGTGATGGCGGGAGCGGATGGTTGGGAAGACATGGAAGAGTATGGTGCATCCAAGATAGCGTTGTGGCGCGAGTTGCTGCCATACACCGGCGGCATCCCAAGCGGCGACACGTTGCGGCGGTTTTTTCGTGCGCTGCATCCCGAGAGATTGCGTGAAATCTTTGTGGCATTTGTGCGTCCACTGCTGCCAAGAACGGCGGATGCGCTGAGGGCGATTGATGGAAAAACGCTGCGTGACAGCCATGATGGGGCGAGCAACGCGCGGCATCTGGTGCGCGCGTTTGCGACGGAAGCGCGGTGGGTGCGTGGGCAGGTGGCGACGCAGGAGCAGAGCCACGAGATCACGGCGATTCCCGATGTACTGCGCATGCTCGCCCTGCGCGGAGCGACGGGGTCGATCGACGCGATGGGCTGTCAGCGGGCGATGGCGTCGCAGATTGTTGCAGGCGGCGGGCAGTATGTGCTGGGGCTGAAAGGCAATCAAGGCACGCTGCATGACGAGGTGCGGCTGTATGTTGAGACACCGCCGGAAGGTGCAGTATTCCTTGCACACGAGGAATCGGACACAGGCCATGGACGCATCGCAACACGGCGCTGCGCGGTGCCAAGCGCTATCGGCTGGCTGCAGGCAACGCACCGTTGGCCTGCGTTCCAGCGCATCGTGCGCGTCACTGCCACGCGCCGTATCGGTGAAAAAACCCGCAGGGAAACACGTTTCTCGCTCAGCAGTGACACAGCGCCACCCGCACGAATCCTCGCCAATACGCGCAGTCATTGGGCGAGCGACAACACGCTGCACTCCACGCTCGATAGGCGTTTCGGTGCAGATGCCTCGCGCATCCGTCAGGACCACGCGCCGCTCGCCATCGCTACCATCCGCCATGTCGCGCTTCACCTCCTCCAAGCCGCCAAGCAAAAACGTGCGTCCATGAAGCGACTGAGAAAAAAAGCAGGATGGGATAACAACACCCTCAAACGTATCCTCAGGTTTTCATGAGGACGCCCTGTGTCTCACCCCTCTGAACATTGGCAACCCCGTTTGCAATCGGCTGTCCCAAGCCTGCACCCCAGGGCACCCCTGAGGCGCGACCCTGCCCCCTCCTGAGGCGCCTGTCCCGCACCAGGCAGCGCCGGGCTCCGCTGGGCTCAGCCGGGTTCCGGGGCGCTCGTGCGAGCCGCCACGGCGGGCGGCCCGCGGGGCGGGGCGAAAAAGGCTTGGGGATTTCCTAGACGTAACGGGCAGTTGTTTTTTTAACGGCTCCTTCCCAGCACTCGCCCCCTGCCTGGCGGGGCGCTATGCTGTGGTGGTGGTTGGCGGCGATCCTGTACCTAGTGCAGAGTCACGCGACCTTTTGTGCAATAGATTCGAGTAGCCCACAGTCATACTAGGCACAGATCCGATGTTTCAGCTCGTCCACAGGCCATGTCCGATCCGGTTCCGCAATGGCCCGTTTGCCATGGACCCCTTTGGGCTCGATGTGGTTCAGCCAGGGGCTCTTGACCGGCGCAGGGCCCACGACGATGCGACAGCCGCCGTCCCGCTTGACGCGCCGATTGTGGGCCTGGCGCCACGCCCGCACCGCCTGACTGACGTGCCACGAGGCGTTGTCCCACACCAGCCACAGCGCCTTGGGCCCTTCCGCGGCCAACCGCTCCGTCAGCCATCCCAGCCACTGGATCGTCACGGCACGGACCGGCCGCCCATCCACACAGCGGAGGCGCAGGCCCTGTGTCTCCGCCCGTCACAGCCCATCACACGCGACCGCCTTGGGCTCGGGGTCGTTCTTGTCTGGCTCGTTTTGGCGCAAGCGCAACGGCGGGGCGTCTGTCCAGGTCTGGAGGGTGGGCTGGGCGTCACGGCTCCACCACACCGCATCCTCAAAGCCCAAGACCCAGTCCGGATGCCCTCACGCGAGGGCGATCAAGCGATCGCGCCACTTTTTTTTCGCGTGGAGGGCGGGGCAGGGCTCGGGATCCAGTGTGTGGCCCGCTTCCCAGGCGTGTGCCGCCGCTGGAGGGCGCGGCGGATGCTTGCCTCACTCCGCACACGCTCCGTGACGCCCTGCTCATGGCCCATCGCCGCCGCCAGGCCCAGCGTCCCTACCCCCGTGGGCTTCCCAGAGAGGCGCGGCGATGGAGGCAAGAGGTGCTGGAGGCTGGCACCCTTGGCAGCGTCCAGCACCGGCGCAGCCGTCTTCGGACGGGTCGATGGCTTCGCCAAGCCCTCCACACCCTGCGTGTGCAAGGCCTGGAGGATGTTACGGACGGTTTGGACGGAGCAGCTCACCACCGGCGCCATGGGCGTTGGGGACAGCCGTTGGGCACTCGCGAGAACGATTTGGGCACGCCGAACACGGCAAGCGTCCGCCGTGCGGCGGTCGGCTTCCCATTGCCGACGCTCCTCATCCGTCAAGGGTCGGAGAAAGCGTGGTGGTTTCATCGCTCAAGTCTAGCACGGAAGTTTCAACTGCATAAAAACTCCTGTGGAGATGCACTAGGCCGTGCCCCGTGCCCCTCCGGCAAGCGGACGGAGGGGCACGGTCCTCCCGCAGCGTCCTCCACTCCGTGCGCTGCCAGCCACTGCGCCAGATCCACCAGCCCACCACAGTCCAACAATGCCCCGATCTGCAAGTCGAGGGGCGCCAGCATATCCGCGAATTTTGGGAAGATACCGAAACCTTTGACTGGCTGGTGGAGCACGTACAGTGTTCCAAGCCGCGCCGGCCTGCAGCACAGATTCGCGGCAGTCTGTTGAACAATCTGAAGCCCCCGAGCCGCAGCGCCGGCGGCCCGTCCCGCACCCCCGTCCTGTCCCGTGCCCGGCGGTGCGGGCGGAGCACAGGGTGGCGCGGTGGGTGGTGGAAAAGGCCGTGTGAATTTTCCTATACGTGAACGCTGCGGCAAGGGTACTGAGCGCCTGGCGGGAGTACAAGAGGAAAGCTCTATGGCTTTCCTGGTACGCTGAGAAGCCGACCCTCTCTCCTGACTCACCCCCAAAAATGTACTTTACAAACCGTGGCCATTCTTTTATACTCTTCTTCAATAATGACAATGATTATCATTTTCATATTTAACATAGGAGCCATGCGATGATGAACGCGCGTCGGACCCAGGCACGCCAGACCAACACCGAGGTACCCACCACCGCACCGCCAGCACCGTCACGCCAGCGCATTGCCAGCACCGAGCTTATCCAAGGGGCGCGAGAAATTATCATCCTGCACCATGGAGAGGAATACCTGCTGCGTATCACCAAAAGCGGCAAGCTCATTCTGAACAAATAAGGCCCTCTACCCAGCCAGCTAGTGGTCTTCCTCCCACAGGTAGCCAGCTAGGGACCAGCCAGAACACCTACGGATACGGAGACAACCCAACCAGGACGCCTGGGGTGCGCCCCAGGCCATGGGATGAGGAGACAACGGTGTGGATGCTGTGATCACTGGACTTACCCAAACAGGTGGTAACCTTGTGGCGCTGTTAAGTAAGGGCGGGCTTGTTATGGTGCCCCTCGTGGTCGCGTCGATCCTGTCGCTCGCCGTTATCCTCGAACGCTGGCGCTATTGGCGCCGCTTCCGTCAGCATGAGAGTGGCGAACGGGTTTTGGCGCTCGTGGCGGAAGGCCATCTCACACAGGCGCTGCAGATGGCGCGTGCCTCGGCGCACCCGGTGGCGCGTGTGTTGCTGGCCGGGCTGGAACACCCCTCTCCAGCCCCAGGCATGGTGATGCAGGCCGCTGCCCAAGCGGCCGTGCGTCACCTGAAACGCTACTTACCAATGCTCGACACCATCATTACCCTGGCGCCCTTGCTCGGGCTCCTGGGCACCATCACGGGCATGATCAGCGCCTTCGGCATCGTCTCGGACGCCGGGCTCGGGCAGCCGCACGCCATTACCGGTGGCGTGGCGCGAGGCGCTCATCGCCACCGCCTCCGGGCTCTCCGTGGCCATTATGGCGCTTCTGCCGTACAACTATTTTCGCGCGAAAACGGAAGCGCTCGCAGACCTCCTGGAGGAACGGGCCACACACCTGGAAGCGCTCCTCCAGGAAAGTCAGATACAGGCGGAGCGTTAAGCCATGCGCATGCCCCGTAAGGAGGCGGATAAAGCCCGCATTGAGATCATCCCGATGATCGACATTATCTTTTTTCTCCTGGTGTTCTTTATGCTCTCGACGCTCTCCATGACGGTCAACCGCAGCATGCCGGTCAACCTGCCCAGGGCGGCGTCTGCGGCCCGCGATGTGCGGGAGAATCTCAGCATTACCGTAACACGTGAGGGGGAGATTTTTCTCAATAAAGAGCCCATCGCCCTGCACGACATCACGGCGCGGGTGCAAGCCGGCCTGCGGCAGAACCCGGATCTGCTGGCGGTGATCAACGCCGATGATCAGGCCAGCCACGGCACAGTGGTGGACATCATGGACGCGATCCGCTTGGCGGGCGTGGCGCACGTGGCTATCGCCGTCAAACCTGCGCGGGGGAGCCAGCCGTGAGTGCCGGTTTAGGAACGACCCTGCGCACGTCTATCGTCCTACATATACTGGGCTTTAGCGCCGTCGCGCTGCTTAGCGGCTGGCGGCGGGTGCCGCCACCGCCACCCGTGCTGATGACGACAGAATTGCTCGTGCCTCCTCCTGCTCCAGTCGAGCCTGCAGTAGCCCTGGCGCCAGAGCCGGAGCCTGTACCGGACCCTGAGCCGGTGCCGCCACAGGAGCCAACGCCAACCGCCGCGGTGCCACCGCCTCTGCCTGTGACGCCACCCCGGTTGGTCAAGAAACCACAGCCCGAGCGCGTCCCAGTGCAGGACAAGCCGCCGCTGCCGGTCACACGGGTCCGGACACGCGAGATGGTGCCCCCGCGTCCCCCGGCGCCCACGCGGGTCGCCGCACGGACACCGATGCGTGCCGCCGCCCCTCCCGCCGGACCCATCTCCGAGACGCCAGGAGCTGGTGGCCCTGGCTCCGGGACCAAGACGGCGCGCATACAGGAGACCTCTCCAGCCCCGCCGGCAGAAGGCAGTGAGGCTGGCGCCAGGCAGCTCTTTGCGCGTGGGGATGTTGGGGTCACGCCAGGCACTGGAGCCGGGGGTGGCGGGGGCGGCAGCGGGCGGGCCGGGCTGGGTACGGGCGGTGTGGGGATCAGTGGCACCCGCGTGGCCAGTGTGGATCCAGGTGCGGGCGGGGGCGGCAGCGGCAGCGCCCTGGCCCGTCCGCTGGGTGGGTATCAAGTGAAACCGCGCTACCCGGAGGCGGCCCGTCGCCAGGGTGTCGAGGGGACCACGCTCCTCAAAGTGCATGTGAATGCGCAGGGCCTGGTGGCGGATGTCCTGGTGGCGAGCTCCGCCGGGTATGCCGAGCTTGATCTAGCAGCCATGGAAGCGGTCAGGCAGTGGAAATTTGAGCCAGCCAAACAAGGGCAGCAGGCGGTCGCGGTGTGGGTCATGCTGCCGGTGCGTTTTACCTTACGCTGAGTGTGCCAGTGAGGAATGGAGGGAGCTATGCGTGCCAGACGTCCAAACGCCTCAGAGGCTGTTCCCCAGATACCACGCCCACAGGGTGCTGGAGAGCCGCGTGCGGGGCGGAGCGGAGCGCTACGCCGCGTGATCTTCTGGCTCCACCTCGGCACCGGGGTGAGCACGGGTCTGATTATTGGCTTGATGTCCGTCACAGGCGTGCTACTGGCCTTTGAGCGCCAACTCACCACCTGGGCAGAGCGTGCCGTGCGCACGGTGCCAGCACCAGCCGCTAACGCCACGCGCCTGGATCTGGACACGCTCATGGCCAGGGCGCGCGCCGCGCTACCCGACAACCGCCCCAGCGGCGTGACACTGCTGGCAGAGCCCAGGGCTGCAGTGCACGTCAACTTTGGGCGGGAACAGGTGCTCTTTGTCAACCCCTATACTGGTGCCGTGCTGGGCGAAGGGGCAACCAGGCTGCGCACGTTCCTGCACACCATGACGGACTGGCATCGCGGGCTCGGCATGGAGGGCGAGCGCCGTGATCTGGGGCGTGCGATCACCGGGGCGTGCAATGCCGCTTTTGCCACCATGGTGCTCACGGGCCTGTACCTGTGGTGGCCACGCCGCTGGACGCGCCGCGCCCTCACAGCCATCGCCGTGCCTAGCTTCACCTGGCGCGGGCGGGCCCGTGACTGGCATTGGCACCATGTGGCCGGTCTCTGGTCTGCCGCTGTCCTGCTATGCATCACGCTGACGGGCCTGGTGATGTCGTACCAGTGGGCCAACAACCTGCTCTACACGCTGACGGGCAGCACCCCACCGCCACCGCGCCCTGGTGCCGGAGTCCCGCCGGAGGGCAATGCCGCCCGCCCGGCGCGTGGACCAGAGGGAGCCGCTGCGTCACGGCGCGCCCGCCCCGCAGAGGTGAGCCCATCGGAGGAGGCTGCCCCGGCCCGCGTGTCGTTTGAAACCCTGCTGGCTACGGCCATGCAGCAGGCACCGCACTGGCGCAGTCTCACGCTGCGCCTGCCACAGCGTGGAGCCACGCAGATAAGTGTGACGCTGGAGGAAGCCACGTCTCGGCATCCTTTGCCGCGTTCGCTCCTCACCCTGGATACGGCCACGGCGGCGGTGCTGCAATGGGAGCCGTATGACAGTTACAATCTGGGCCGCACCCTGCGCGCCTGGGTACGGCCCGTGCATACCGGCGAGGCCGGTGGTGTGGGCGGTCAGGTCGTCGCCGCGCTGGCCTCGAGTGCAGCGCTCATCTTACTGTGGACGGGACTGGCGCTCACCTGGCGGCGTCTGTGTGGGCGCCGTGTAGTCGTCAGCCAGTAGCCGTAGCCCGGCGGGCCAGGCCCGCCAGCGCATGACACGTGGTCACAGCGTAGAACCGCAGCCAGCAAGCCTCAGATCTCCCTCAGGCCAGCCAGCCGCATTGCTTACTTCTTGCGATAGGAGGGCAGGCATGAGCCGCCAACGCACGCGCCGCGAGCATCAGACCACCAGGAAAAAACACCAGAAACGCACCCGCCGCTACCAGGTGATGGGCCAGACCATGGCCCTAACCGCGGTGCTGACGGCTTCGTCGGCTCTCGCACAGGACGCCGAACGCCGCGACACGTTGACCTTACCACAGGTGGATGTGCAGGATCAGCGCTCCGGGTATGTGCCCGGTTATCTGGGATTGTCGCGTATCCCACAAGCGGTGCAAGACATCCCGCAGTCGATCACCGTCGTGCCGCAACAGCTCTTACAAGAACGCGCCGCCACCAGCTTCCAGGACGCGCTGCGCAACGTCACCGGCATCAGTTTAACGGCGGGTGAGGGCGGTGGCGCCCAGGGCGACAATCTCACCTTGCGCGGTTTTAACGCCCGCAACGACATCTTTCTGGATGGCATCCGTGATCAGGGCTCGTACTTCCGTGACGTCTTTAACCTGGAATCCATCGCAGTGCTCAAAGGGCCGTCCGCCGTGTTTTTTGGACGTGGCTCCACGGGTGGGGTGCTGAATCAGGTCAGTAAAACCCCACGCCTGGAGCCCTCGTACAGCGGCACGTTGAGCCTGGGCACCGGCCTGCTCCTACGCGGCACCGGCGACGTCAATCAACCGCTCTCGCACACCTCGGCGTATCGGCTCAATGTCATGGAGCATCAGGAAAATGTCGTGGCGCGTGATGAGATCGAACGACGACGCTTTGGTCTGGCGCCCTCCATCACCTTTGGTCTGGGCACGCCTACGCAAGTGACCCTGTCGTACTTTCTGCAAAGCGAGAACAATGTCCCGGAATATGGCCTGCCATACCTGTTTGGTCGTCCAGCCCCAGTCAATCGCGCCAATTTCTATGGTCTGATTGACGAGGACTATGAGCGCGTGCTGACCAATATCTTTACGTTGCGCGTGGATCACCGTTTTAACGATCAACTCAGCCTGCGCAATACCACGCGCTATAGTCGCACGGATCGGGAGGCGCGCGTCACGACCCTGAGCGTGGTCGGCACACCCACCCCGAGTACGCCGCTTGCGGCCATCAGCATCAGCCGCGGCACACGGCCAGGACGTGACACCGAGGAGACTATCCTCACCAATCAATCGGAGTTCACGGTCAAATTCGACACATTCAACGTCAAACACACCCTCTCGACTGGCCTGGAAGTAGCACGCGAAACCTTCCATGCGCAGCGCTATACGCACGCCAATGTGCCCAACGCAGACCTCCTGCACCCCGAGGGCCGACCAGATACGTCTCGCATGACGCGGACCATCAGCGCCAGGACCGATACCACGACAGCGTCCGTAGCGCTCTATGCCGTGGATCAACTGCGCTTGCTCCCCCAGTTGGATCTGATCGGTGGGTTACGCTGGGATTTCTTTGAGCCTGATTTTGAGAGCCACCTCAACCACCTGAACCTGAAACGTACGGATCGACAGGTGAGCTACCGCGCCGGCCTCGTGTTCCATCCTACGCCGGCCCAGAGCTACTATTTTTCCTATGGCACCTCTTTCAACCCTTCCGCCGAAGCCCTGGCCCTGGCCGCCAATAACGCGGACACCGCCCCGGAGAAGAACCGCAATCTGGAGGTTGGCGCCAAAATCAGCCTGTTCAACGAGGCACTAAGCCTACAAGGGGCCTTGTTCCGACTCGACAAAACGGATGCCCGCACCCTCGATCCTGTGACGCAGCTACAGGTGCTGGAGGGCGAGCAACGCGTGCAGGGTTTTGAGATAGGGTTGGTGGGGCGCCCCATGCCGCGCTTGAACCTGTTTATGGGCTACACCTATCTCGATTCCAAGATTGTGAAGTCCAAAGACCTGCAAAACAACGTGAGTATCGAGGGCAAACAACTGCAAAACACCCCACGGCACAGTGCAACTCTCTGGGCCTCGTATGATCTGACGGCGGCCTGGCAGGTGGGCACCGGGGTGCAGTACGTCGGAGAACGCTTTGCCAATACTTCCAACACCAATAGCACCCCGGAGACGGTTCGCTGGGATGCCACCGTGGCGTACCAGCTCAACAAGCATGTGCAGTTACGCGTGAACGCGCTGAACCTGACCGACGCACTCTATTTTGACAGTATTACGGGAGGTCGTGCCATCCCAGGAGCAGGGCGCACGTTTATTTTGAGTGGCAATTTTACCTACTGATGGAGATGAGACGATGATCGTACACATACCGGACGTGTTGAACGAGCAGCAAATAGTCCACTGCCGTGACGTGATGCAGCACGCCACCTGGGTGGACGGTCGGGTCACCGCTGGCTATCAATCCGCTGACGTCAAGGATAACCGCCAGCTCCCCGACGACAGTAAAGAGGCCCACGAACTGGGTGACATGATTATCGCAGCGCTGGAACGTCACCCCTTGTTTATTACCGCCGCATTGCCCTTGCGCGTGTTTCCGCCACTGTTCAACCGCTACGATCCTGGCATGTCGTTTGGCACGCACCTGGACAACGCCATCCGCCAGGTGCCAGGCACGCCCTATCGTGTGCGCACTGATCTCGCCATGACACTCTTTCTCAGTCAGCCAGAGGAATACGATGGCGGCGAGTTGGTGATTGATGATGTGTACGGTGCCCACACCGCCAAACTCCCCGCCGGTGACATGATCCTGTATCCGGCGAGCAGCCTGCACCATATCACCACAGTGACACGCGGCACCCGATTTGCGGCCTTTTTCTGGGCACAGAGCATGGTGCAGGACGAGGGGCAACGCACGCTGCTCTTTGACCTCGACATGGCGATCAATAAGGTCAGCCACGCGCTGACGCAGCACCATCCGGCCGTGGTGGCACTGACCAACTGCTATCACAACCTGTTGCGCCGCTGCGCCGAGGTGTGAGCGTTCAGGGAGCCCGCCCGTCTTACATTTGCGACTGGAGATAATTCTGCAGCCCGACCTTATAGATTATTTTATACTTAGTCTCCAGCCAATCGACGTGCTCTTCCTCGTTCTGCAAGATACCTTTTCACAACCCCCGCGCAGTGCGGCGCGGGCCTGCGGCCGCCCGCCGCCGCCCGCCGCGGGCGGGGCGGGGGATGGTCCCCGTGGCGCGGGGGGGGGGCGCTGGCGGGGGGGCGCTGGCGGGCGGCTGGGACGCGCCGGCGGGAGGGCGGCCAGGGGGCACGACACCGGGGGGGCGCACGCGGCCAGTTGAACAGGCCGGGTGAATTTCCTCTACTCCCCGAAGCCATCCTGATGTCCCTGCCGCCGCAAGCGAAGTGGGCTTAGCCAGATGATCGGGTGTTGACACCCCATTAAAATCGCTTTATGCAACGGCGAATCATTCTCAATAAGGAGCCAGTATGAAACTTCGTCTTCCTTTTGCTATGGCGTCGCTTGTTTTTGTTGCATCATCGCCTGCCCTCGCCGCTGATGGCTATGTCGCGCAGAATTTTGTGGCGAATAAGGCAAGCTATAAACCGCAATTGGCGCAAGAGAAAAACTTCATCAATGGCTGGGGCATTGCTATTCGCCCCAAAGGTGCGGGCGGGCATTTCTGGGTTACCGCGAAGGATGTTTCATACGAATATGTCGGCGATGTTCAGGCATCGGCCGAGCCAGCATTACAGAAGCTGTATCAGGACAAACTGAAAGTCGTGAAACTCCCCGTCGGCGGCAACGATAAATTCGCGACCGGCACCGTCTTCTCCGATAGCACGGATAGCTTCATCATCACCCAAACCATTGTCGGCAAAGAACCGATCACCGCACCCGCCAAATTCCTCTTCGCCAGCGACGGCGGCATCATCTCCGCCTGGACGGAACGTAAACACGCGGATGGCAGCTTGGATCGTTCAGGCAGCGCCACCACGGTGATTGACCAGTCGAAGGATGGGGCGCAGTTTTTCGGCCTCGCCATCAATGCGCGCTATGATCGCCTGTATGCTGCGGATTTTGGCGCAAAACCAGGCATCAAGGTATTCGACGGCACCTTCAAACCCCTCTCCGTTACCTTTGCTATGCCGTTCGATGACAACAAAAATGGCCTCGTCGATCCAGGCGAATATGCGCCTTTCAACGTGCAGGCGCTCGCAACCCCATCCGGCGAGCAGCATCTTTTTGTCACCTACGCCAAAACGCAACCCTGCCCGAACGAGGCAATTGCCAAAGGGACATGTAAAAAAGGCGCCCTGTTTGTGGGCGAGGAAGATACCAGCAAGCCGGGAATGGGACGTCTTGCCGAATTCACCGAGGAGGGTAGCCTGGTCGCCGTCTGGCCGGATGCAGGCAAGTTGAGCGCCCCGTGGGGCATCGCCTACGCCCCGGCGAATTTCGGCAAACTATCGAACACGCTGCTCGTCGGCAATTTCGGCGATGGCACGATTGCCGCATTTGATGCGGAATCGCATCGATTCGTTGATTACATGCGCCAACCGAACGGCACACTGCTCACCATCGACAAGCTCTGGGGCATCCTGTTCGGCAACGGCGAAAGCTTAGGGGATGCCAACGCGCTCTACTACGCCGCCGGCCCGAACGATGAAAAAGATGGCGTGTTCGGCAGCATTCGCGCCACCGCCCTCATCAGCTTTAGGAAACAGAAATGAACCAGCATCTGATCCGCTGCCTGCCTATGGCCGCTGCCTGCCTATGGCCGCTGCCTGCCTATGGCCGCTGCCCTGTTTAATCTGGCGTATGTCTATACGCCGCTGCACCAGTGGCCGACGGGGTTCCCCCCGCGCCGTGCGGCGCGGTCCTGCGGCCGCCCGCCGCGGGCGTGGCGCGGGAGGGTCCCCGTGGCGCGGGGGGGCAGCTGGGACGCGCCGGCGGGAGGGCGCACGTGGCCAGTGGAACAGGCCGGGTGAATTTCCTCTACTCCGTGCCGTTTTGCAACTGCTGAGCTGGCTCAGCATGTGGGTGGGCTACGGCGGGATGGTGCTGATCCCGCTGTGGGATATGTGGGGGAGCCAGCGTGGCCGGCGCACAGAAAGGGAAAGCACATGAGACAGTACCGATGGTGCACGCCGCATACGGCGCGACGTGCGACACGCAGCGTCTGTCTCATCGGGGCAGCGCTCTTCACCTTTGGATGCCCCGAGGGCATTGAGGAAAGCTTTGTGGTCGGCACCCCAGAGGCGGCGGCAGCCGTCGGGGAGCGCCTGTTTCTCGAAACGCGCTTTGCGCAGGCGTTCAAAGCCTTTCTGGATCGGGGTGGACACGTGAATGACGCCGTCCCAGGCGGTGATCCGCTACTCGAAAACACCGCGCCGACAGACCAGCCGCTGCCGGGGCCGTTTGTCGGACTGACGATGAACTGCCGCACCTGCCACCTGGTCGATGAACAGGTCCGGCCTGAACGCCGGAGCCCCCAGGCCGCAAAATCTTGGTGGCGGCGCATGATGCTGTGGAGTCGTCATCCCATGCCGCCAAGGAGTGCTTGACGCCAGCCAGTCATCAAGCCCCCTTTCCAGGCATGCTTGACGGCGCTAGGCGCTCTGGGGCTGCGCCCCGCGCCAAGCGCGAGGTGCAGCTGAGCTCGCGGCCGTTTGGCTGTACGTTTCATCACGAGGGAAATCCCGACCACAGAGCAGGCATACCTTTCATACAGGACTCGCAACCTCCGCAGAAGCAGCCTTGGCGCTTGCCAAGCCGTGCCTGCTCTGGTATACATATGGCACTGAACTTTCTGGAGGCTTCTGATGCGCCAGGGTAGCACGTCATCTCGATACGACCGTCAGCCAAGGGGAGGGCGCCTGTCAGCCCAATCCTGGGGGGCTGTGGCGTGTCTACTTGCCCTGGCGACCATGCTCGCCTTGCCCGTGCTGCATACCTTGGAGCATTCTGGCGCGTATCCGGCGGTCAGCGAGACGTTACTCCAGCTGCAGACCCAGTCTGGTACCGGAGCGACCTTACAGGGGCCTACGGCCTCCCAGGACGTAGGCCACAATCCATTCCTGTGTCCCATCTGTCAGATCCTCAGCCAGGCGCGACCACTGCTCGGTTTCGCCAGCATCAGCGTGGGAGGGCTTGACGAGCCTCGTGCCTTCCACCTGCCGTTGCTGCTCTGCCCGGCGAGTCCCGCACTGACCCCCGGCGCGCCCCGCGCCCCACCAGCCCTCGGTTAATCCACTCGACATATCGTACGCTCATCGCTGTGCCCTACGTGCGTCCGCCATGCGCCCCTTTGACTGGGCGTTGCACGCACGCGGCCAGCGTCTGCGCCGTAGTCTATCTGAGGGAGGATACCACATGGGCACACTATTCTTGCGATCCAGACTCACGCAGCGCCTACTCAGCTCGCTGCTCCCGCTCACCCTGTTGTCCCTAGCGTCTGAGGGCCTGACCCAACCGTCACGGGCAGAGATCAAGACGCTCAAAAAACAATTGGAAGAGCTGCAACGGCGTGAAAGCGACACCAAGCAGCAGCTCGAAGAACTTCAGCAACGGCTCGACCGCCTGCAGTCTGCTCCGGCAGCTCCGAGCCAGACGCCGGTGGACCCGCTGGAGCGGGCCCTCCAGCACGTACCGGCACCAGCGCAAGCCGCCCCACCACCCGCCACCCCATCCTCGGCGCTGGCGGCTCGGCGTCTGGGCGGAACCCAGTTCCGGTTGATCGACATCTCCGTGGACATTCTGGCCGCTGCTGGGGGCTCCAGCGTGGGGGACGCGGCGCTGCAAGGCTTGCAGGGCGGGGGCCACGATCCGCGCAAGAACGGCTTCACGCTCCAAAACGTCGAACTGTCGCTGAGCGGCGCCGTGGATCCCTATTTCAACGGCGAAACGCATATCGCATTCTTCGTCGATCCGCTCAGTGGCGAAACCACGGTGGAACTGGAAGAAGCCTTCCTGACCACCCAGAGCTTACCCCTGGGGCTGCAGGCCAAAGCCGGCTTTTTTTTCACCGAATTTGGCCTGCTCAACCCTACCCACCCGCACGCCTGGGCTTGGCTCGATCAGTCGGTGATCAATGCGCGGCTCTTTGGTCCGGATGGCATGCGCCAAGCCGGGGGGCGTCTGGGGTGGTTAGTGCCGGTGCCGTGGTTTGCGCAACTGTACCTCGGAGCGCAGAACGCCGGGGGGGAGACCATGGCGAGTTTCCTGGCCAGCGCCGAATTCTTTGCAGAGCGCGGCGTGGCTGGTCGGCCCTTTGTGGAGCGCGGCGTCAGCAATCCTGAGGATTTGCTCTACAACGTGCGCCTGGAACAATTCTTCAACCTCACCCCCGCACTCAGTGCCCAGGTCGGTGGCTCGGCAGTGTTTGGCCCCAACGCCTCGGGTCCACGGGGCCGTACGACCATCTATGGCGGGGACCTCAAAGTGCGCTGGCGTCCCACTACCCACTTCCGCGGCTGGCCGTTTGTGCTCTGGCAGACGGAAATCATGCAACGCGATTATCGTGCTGATCAGGCGGAACTCCCAGAAGTCCTCGACGCGGACGGCCAGCCACTCCTCCTGCCGCGACGCACGCTCCACGACTGGGGCCTCTACACCCAGGTTCTGTACGGCTTTCATCCCGGTTGGGCGGCGGGGCTGCGCTTTGACTATGCCCGGGGCAGTGGTCCCAGCGTGGCTGGGCGCCCGGAGGACCCGTTTCGTGATACCCGCTACCGGGTCTCGCCCCTCCTGGCCTGGCAGCCTTCAGAATTTTCTCGCCTACGCTTACAATACAACTACGACCATGCGCAACACCTGAGCCAGCGCGAGGCCCACTCCGTCTGGTTGGGGTTGGAAATCCTCTACGGTGCGCATCCGGCGCACAAATACTAGAGGAGGACTCAACCATGCAGGCAAGCGTCATACGTCAGATCAGTTATCTAATCTTGTGCTGGTGCCTCGGGAGCGCTGGCCTCTCCCTGGTCTGGGCCCAAGCCGCGCCGCTGCGCGTGGTGGCAACAGTTCCTGACCTGGGCACGTTGGCGCAGGAGATTGGTGGTGAGCAGGTGAGCGTGGTGGTATGCGCAAAGGGGACGGAAGACCCCCACTTTGTGGAAGCCAAGCCCAGTTTCGTGAAGGCACTGAGCCAGGCGGACGTGTATCTCCAGACCGGCTTGGAACTCGAAACTGGCTGGGCGCCCGTGTTGCTGCAACAGGCGCGTAATAGCAGGATTCTTCCTGGGGCTCCGGGTTATATTGACGCCAGCGCGGTGATTACGCCGCTCGCAGTGCCGACCGGGCCGGTCGACCGCAGCATGGGCGATGTGCATGCGGGGGGCAATCCACACTACCTACTCGATCCGTTGCAAGGGTTGCGCGTGGCGCAACATCTGCGCGAGACGTTTAGCACCCTGCGTCCCGACCAGCAGTCCACCTTTGCGGCCCGTTACCATGCCTTCCAGCAACGCCTTGGTGTCGCCCTCGTCGGTGAGGCGCTGGCGCAGAAGTATGAGGCCAGCAAACTCGCCTTGTTGTTCCAGCATGGGCGGTTAGGCGCATTCCTCCAGGCCCAACAGGAGAGCGCCCTCCTCGGTGGCTGGCTGGGGCAGCTCTTGCCATACCACGGCACGGCCGTGGTGGTGGATCACGACCTGTGGCCGTATGTGGCTCAGCGTTTTGGTCTGACCGTGCGTGGCTTGTTGGAGCCCAAACCAGGCGTGCCACCGACGACGAAGCATCTGCAGGCCCTGGTGCAGACCATGCGGGCGGAACGTATTGGCGTGCTGCTGGCTTCGGCGTATTATGATCCGCGCCACGCCCAGTTCCTGGCCCAGCAGACAGGGGTCCGCGTCGTGCCGATGGCGCATCAAGTCGGCGCCCGGCCTGGGACAGAGACCTACCTCGGCATGGTCGATTACAATGTCCGTCAACTCGTCGCCGCGCTCGCCAGCGCGCCCCAGCGTTAGGATCTGCCTATGCACGCTCCCGCGCCGTTGGTCCAAGCCACCGCCCTGACGCTGGGATACGCGCAGCGTCCGGTGTTGCGCGATCTGTCCCTGACGCTTGGCCCTGGCGAATTCTGGTTTTGCCTCGGCCTCAACGGCGCCGGCAAAACTACCGTGCTGCGCACCCTGCTCGGGGCCCTGGTGCCACAGCAGGGCCAGCTCTGGCGCCATCCCGCCTTGGAGGGGCAACGCAGCGTGGGCTTTGTACCCCAACGCTGCGACCTCAACCCTACCCTGCCCACGACCGTACGCGAATTTGTCCTCCTCGGCACCGTCGGCACGACGCAGCGTCGTCGTGAGCGCCAGGCGCATCTGCACTGGGCCTTAGCCCGTGTTGGCCTGGATGGCCTGGCCCGACGCGATTATTGGTCCCTCTCCGGGGGCCAGCAACAACGCGCCCTGGTGGCCCGCGCGCTGGTGCGTCGCCCGCAACTCCTCTTGCTCGATGAGCCGACTAGCAGCTTCGATCCCCCAACCACGGAGGCCGTACTCGACTGTCTCGCGACCTTGCAGCGCGACCAGGGCGTCACGGTGTTCTGTGTCACGCACGATCTGCCCCTCATGATGCGCTATGCCACGCATCTCCTCCTCCTCGCCAATGGTCGCGGGATGGCTGGCCCCGTGGCTGAGGTACTGACCCCGCAGGTCCTGGCCAGCGTGTACGGCACGGCCGTGGCGGTGCAGCACGACGCCACCGGTACGGCAACCATGCGCGTCACACGCGCGGGAGCAGGCTCGTGATCACGAGCTTTCTCGCCTCGTGGCCGCTGTTCGCCCACGCCTATCTGACCGCCTGGCTGATCAGCGTGCTCCTCGCCACGGTTGGCGTGCTGGTGGTGGCCCGGGAGCAGATCTTCCTGGGCGCTGCCGTCTCGCAAGCCGCGACCCTGGGGATCGCTGCGGGGTTACTCGGGCGCACCCTCCTGCCGCACGAGGCCCTGCGCTGGCTGCACACCGATAGTGCCCTCAACGCGCTGGCAGTGGGGGGCGCGATGCTCGCAGCCTACGCCACGACCCACCCCCGCCCACGGACAGGGGAGAGTCCTGAAGCGCTCACCGGCTGGGTCTTCCTCACCTCCGCCAGTGGTGCCGTCTTGCTGGTGGCGCACAGCCCACACGGCCTAGCGGAAATCCAGCGCCTGCTGTCGTCGAGCCTGATCGGCGCCACCGTGACGGATCTGTGGCTCTTCGCTGCCTGTGTCCTGGCCACCGGCGTGGCCTTGATACTCTGGCAGCGCCAGCTCCTCTTACTGGCCCTCGATCCGTCCATGGCCCTGGCTGCCGGCCTGCGGGCGCGACGCTGGCGCTTGGGGCTGGCGCTGTGGCTCGGTCTGGTCGTGGGCCTGTCTCTGCGCGCCTCAGGGATGGTGTATACCTTTGGGTGTCTTGTCCTGCCGGCCCTGATCGCGAAAAATCTCTGCCGCGCCGTGCGCCCCCTGTTTCTCGTCGCCCCCCTCATTGCCCTCGGCCTCAGCGGGCTGGGTTGCCTCGTGGCCGATGCCATGGATACGCCGCCAGCCCAGATGACGGTGGCCCTGTTGAGCGGCGCGCTCGTCCTGAGCTGGGGCTGGCGACGGCCGGGGCGTTAAGGGCAGAGGGGACGCCGTCATCCCCGCGCCGGCCGGCGGGACACACATCAACGCGCTTGACACACATCGCATAAATCGTTAGCATTCATAAAAATCTCTCCGCGATCATGGCTCGTGCTGACGGCTTGTGGAGGTCGCCATGGCTGTCCCCATCACTTTCTTCGTATCCTATCCGCGCCGCGATGCCCGCTTGGCGCAGTGTTTTATGGAGCATTTCCAGGAGCAAACCGCCCCCTCGCGGCGCTATGACTACAGCACGTGGCTCGATACCGCCATTCCGCTGGGGGCGCCCTGGCATGACACCATCCAGCAGGCCCTGGACAGCAGTAACGGGGGCTTGCTGCTCCTCACCCCAGCTTTCTTACACTCCACGTACATCACCGAACACGAGCTGCCGCGCCTCATGGAGCGGCCCGCGCAGCCCGTGGTGCCGGTGCTCCTCAAGCCGCTGAACCTCCAGCTTCACGATCTGCATGGGCTGGAGCGCTACCAGATCTTCTCCCTGGGGGGACAGCAATCGTTCTTCGAGTGCCGCACCCCAGTGCTGCGTAGCCGCTTTGCCGCCACCCTATTCGCCCGGATCGAGGAGCGCCTCGATACGCTGGGCCTGCATGACTGAGGAACACGTCTATGGCAACGCCCCGCCGTCTCTCCGCCGTCGATATTCAACGCGCCTTGCCCCGCTTGTCTGCGGTGTGCAGCCCGGTCGATGCCGAGCGCCTGGAGCGCCTGCTGCCGTTATGTGGGCCGACAGGCACCGGGCCGGTGACGCTGGCCGCCTGCCTGGAGGCCCTGCACCTGGAGGGCAGCCAGCAGACGCAGCAGACCGCGTTCCGGGCCTTCCGGCAGCGCCTAAACAACGCCGCACGGCAGGCCGGCCTGGGCTGGGAGCTGGCCGTGGACACGAAAAAGCGCACGCCACCGGCGCAGCGGCACTGTTGGTTCGCGCTCGTGGCCGCTGATCGCAGCACGGAGCAGGCCGAGGCGTTTGCGGAGGGCGTAGTGGCGACGCTGCCGCCGCCCCAGACGCTGGTGCATTCCCGTGCCGTGGTGGCGCTGGAGACGCAGCAGCCGGTGGCGCTCCTGGTGGCCGCTGACCCCGATGCACGCGACCAGGCCCTGGCCGCGCAGCTCGTGCAGCGGGTGCAGCTTGAGCTACAGGCCACGCAGCGCTACCACTGGAGCATCTTGCAGACCGCCGTACTCCCGGTCGGCGTTGAGCGCGAGGCGACGCTGGCGGACTACCTGCAGCGGGCTGATGTGCTGTTGGAGCTGCTCTCGGTGAACTGGCTGGCGCATTTTGACGCCACAAGCTTGCTCAGCGCTGGCCTGCGAGCTGGCAGCAAGCCGCATGTACCGGTGGTGTTGCGCGAGGTGGATGGGGCGCGGCATCAGCTCCACGGTCTGGAGCCGCAAACCCTGTTCCGCCTCGGCACGCGGAGCTTTGAGGCGTGTACGTCCCTGCACAGAGACCGCTTTGCGCGGCACCTGGCGCAGCAACTGGAGGCCTGTCTGGACCCCAGCCTGGCGCTGCCCCCACGCCGTCGTTCCCAGCGCCGGACGCTGGACCTCGATGCCTATGCCACCCGCCTGGCGAACCTGGACGCCGCGGCGTTGGAGCAGTTCATCCCCTCGCACGCGGATGTCGCCAGCCTGGACGACCACCTCGAAGCGGCAACGCCGGATACGCCCGGCGAGCGCAGCGTGGTGGCCCTGGAAGCCTTACTGGCCTGGGCGACTAACCCCACCGAAACCCCGTACTGTGCCCTGCTGGGTGAATACGGCATGGGCAAGACCACGACGCTCAAGCAACTCACCGCCACCCTGCTGCAGCGGCGCCAGGCGGGTGCGGCCGTGCCATTGCCGATCTTCCTCGACTTGCGTAACTATAGCCAGAGCGTGCACGAAGGCAAGGTGCCAGAGCTGCCGACGCTGCTGCAAGAAATGCTCAGTCGCGTCTGGGAGAGTCCGTTGCCCACGGGATTCCGGGCCGACGACATTCTGCGTCTGGTGCGCCAGGAAGGCGCCATCCTGATTTGCGATGGTCTGGACGAAAAACTGGTGCATCTGGATGAGTCGCAAGGCCGCGCCTTCCTGCGCACCCTGTTCCAGGCCCTGCCGCCAGGACGCGAACGCGCCGCCAGCGGCCAGCCGGGGCGCTTGATCCTGTCGTGCCGCTCGCACTATTTCTCCACCCTACGCACCCAGCAGGCCATGCTGACCACGGAGGGCCGCGACAGCGTGCGCCCGGCTACCTACCGCGCCTGGGTGCTCCTGCCGTTTCAGGAGGCGCAGATCCAGCAATATCTCAGCGGCGTGCTCGGTGCAGAGCAGGCGGAGGCCGCGCTGGAGTTGTTCGCCGCGGTGCATAACCTCAGCGAGTTGGCACAGCGCCCGTACTTGCTGGCGCTGATGGCTGGACACATCAGCGCCCTGGAACAGCGCCGGGCGCGCGGCGAGGTGGTGCTGGGCGTGACGTTGTACGACCTGCTGGTCGAGGCCTGGCTGGCGCGCGACGGCGGCAAGCACCACTTCGACCCGGAGGATAAGCAGCGCCTGATGGAAGACATGGCGGCGGACATGTGGCGGGCTGGAGCACGCGAGTGGGAGTGGCGCCAGGTCCGGCACTGGCTCGGGGCCCGACTGGCGCAGGACATGGTGTTCCAGACGCGCTACGCCCGTGAGACGCCGGCGGTGCTTGAAACGGATCTGCGCACTGCTACGTTTGTGCTGCGCCCGGACCACAGCCAGGAGCACTTTCGCTTTGCGCACACCTCGTTGCAGGAATACTTTTTGGCCCGCGCCCTGCTGCGCGCCCTGGTGGAGCGGACCCCGAGCGGCTGGGACCTGCCGCTGCCATCACCGGAAACGCTGGATTTCCTGGGCCAGTTGCTGGAGTTGGCTCCGACACCACGCCGCGACAGCGCCTTGCAGACGCTGAGCCAGATGTTGGAGCATTACCAACCCCCGGCCACGGACCTGGCGCTGCGCTACTGGCTGCGAGCCATCCCACAGGGTCTGCCAACGCCAACGCCGCGCCAAGTGGACCTGCACGGCGCCGATCTGGCCGGGCTGGTGTTCCAGGGCACTGCTCCAGAGCAGCCCTTGGTGCTGCGCCAGGCCAACCTGGCGCACACGCACTTACGTGGCACGCGCTTCACGCACGTGGACCTCAGCGGCGCCAACCTCAGCCACACCCAGGCCACGGACGCCGAGTTTCACCAGGTGCAGGCCGACGACCTCGACGTCAGTGGGGCGGACCTCACCGCGGCCATCTGGCGCTACAGCACGGCGCGCGGCCTGCGCGGCACCGCCACGGCGCAGTGGTACGACTGCCGCTGGATCGCCAGCACGGTCGAACCGAGCACCCTGCCCAACGACTTCGCGCAGCACGGCAGCCTGCGCCACACCAACCCCACGCTGCCCCCCCTGCCCGACCTGCAGCCGGACCAGCTCACCATCCTGTTTGGCCATCGCAGCGCGGTGCAGGGGTGTGCCTGGAGTCCGGACGGCACGCGGGTGCTGTCGGCGTCGCGGGACCACAGCCTGAAGGTGTGGGAGGCGGCGACGGGCCAGTGTCTGCGCACCCTCGAAGGCCATACCGGCGGGGTGCAGGGGTGTGCCTGGAGTCCGGACGGCACGCGGCTGCTGTCGGCCTCATGGGACGCCAGCCTGAAGGTGTGGGACGCGGCCACGGGCCAGTGTCTGCGCACCCTCGACGGCCATCGCGACGCGGTGCAGGGGTGTGCCTGGAGTCCGGACGGCACGCGGGTGCTGTCGGCGTCGCAGGACCACAGCCTGAAGGTGTGGGAGGCGGCGACGGGCCAGTGTCTGCGCACCCTCGAAGGCCATACCGGCGGGGTGCAG
>SXGT01811439.1_pt1 | contig 33959 bp, 14 predicted proteins | sample 3176221 | NCBI WGS metagenome assembly SXGT01 (sample SAMN11356862, study PRJNA531348) | freshwater metagenome | isolation source: freshwater sample F1-120 | place: China: Fuxian Lake, Yuxi | collected 2017-12-25 | reverse complement strand
CGTCGTTGAACGCCAACTGCTGTCCTGCCGAATTGAACAGACGAATGTACGAGTCCAATCGACTTGTGCTCGGACGGTCGATGTCAAACGACAACCGAGTTCCGGCGGTCACATCAACACGGTACATGTCCACGTCGATCGCCACACTGACCGAATCGCTACGCGTGACCGGCGTCGTGATCGTGCCGAGCCGGATCGCATCTTGAATCTGATCATCTGGGTCCGCGGTCATCAACAACCGCGGCTCCAAGTTCTCTGACTTTTGCGACAGCGCAGCGACCTGAGGTACCCGCCTTTGTCCGCGACGACTCGCCTGTTGTGCCTTCAATCGTCCCAACAAAATTCGCCCCAACGACATCGTAGTCATGATCACTCTCTCCCCCCGAAGAACGTGTTAATTAAGGTTGGAGAGGCCCGCAGACCCAATCTTCACAACGGAAGAATGGTCTGGGAATCGTTGGGTCACACCACAACGTTTCGCATCACTTGCCCCCCCTCCCTTTCAATGCAGAAACGTTGTCAGTCGGCGACATTTCTTTTGGTCAATTTTACAAAAATGCCTGAGCTGGGGGATTTTGGCTCTAGTAGGTGCCCACTTTCCTGTGTGGCAATTGCCACGGAAGTTCCAACTCGATTTCGGGTTGCGCGGGGAGTGCTCCATCGCGAGCGGACCGTTCGCCGATCGTTCACTTCTCAAAAATAGGTCGCAATCCCGCCGCTTCAATCACGATCTGCCCCGAACCGGTCAGTTCGCCCGAGGAAGTTTCACTCACGACGTGCCCCGGTGAATTCGTGGCAGTGCAACGCAGCGACGGGGGACGGTGTTCCATTCGATCCCCGTCCGGAGAACAACTTTGCTCAATCGCTCGGACCGAGCAGGACGAAGGAAGCCCAGTAGTACGGGGCTTGCCAGCGCGGATCGTTGCGGATTTTCAACTTGGCTGCGTGCAGAGACGCCGCCGCGCCCAGTTGATCGGTCTTGGCCAAGTCCTCGGCGATGAGTTCAAAGAAGCTCGCGATCAGCTCAGCCGTGGAGGCATCGGAAACGCTCCAATGACTGGCGACCACTCGACGCGCGCCGGCGGCCAGGAAGGCTTGTGCCAACGTCGATCCTGCTTCCAACGGGCGATCGGGACCGACGTTGGTTTGACAGGCACTCAACACGGCCAACTCGCAGTCCGCGAGCGGCAACTGCAGAATCTCGTTGTAGGACAACAGCCCATCGTTGTGTTCGGCCAGTGCCATCTCGGTCGGTGGCGTCAGCGCGATGGCTCCGAAGAGATTGCCATATCGCTCATCCACGAGTCCGTGAGCAGCCAGATGCACGAGGCCGCGACCGCGCACACTTTCCGTGAATTGCTGTTCCGTGGCATTGGTCTCCAACAATGTTTTCACCGTCATGCCGCGGCGTTCAAAGCATTCGGCCAATCGCGCACACTCACGCGCCGTCTCCGGCAGCGGTGGCAACGAGCCGTGTAGGCCATACATCATGTCGCGGGTCAGCTCACCACCTCGGTCTGCGGAGACGACCGCTGTCCCCACGGTGTTGGGTGTTTCCGAATTCGACTCTGCCTCAGTCTTGGCGATGCTGGTCTGCAACCGGTATTGAGGATTCCCCAACGTCAGCAAACTGCGACGGCTCTCTGGTGATGAAGCGGAGCGTCGAATCAGATTCACCAGGATGTTGGCCGACGGGGCGTATGCAATCGGCGGAAACTCATCGAGCACGAATCGGGGCGAGTCGCCGTCGCGGACCAGCAACGCTTCAAACGGGAGATTGTGCAACGCTCCGTCAGGAATGATGACCAACCTCTTCGGCCGACGTTCGCGGATCACTTTGCGGAGTTGTTCGGGAAACAAAATGTCGGCCACGGCGATGAAGGAGGTCGTCGGGACGGCGGTCCCCTTCGTGGTCTCGACGGTGCCACCGATTCCGCGTGTGGGATCGAACTGTTTCTGACGCAGCACTTGGCGATGCCAGGCGACGATGTCCGCCCCTTTCCGCCGAGTCAACGGCCCCGCTGTGACTTCGGTCTGCTCCTTATCGGCTTCAATCGTTTTGCCCTTGTCTGTCTCGACGGTGCCGCCGATGCCGCGTTGAGCCAGCGCATTTGCGGCACCGCGGAGTTGCGGCAAATCGGGAAGCAGCGTCGCTTGCTCGGAGGTCACCTCCAAGGGCACCGCGACCACGGCTTTCGTTTGGTCGCCAATGACCAGCACCACGCTCTGTTGTGCTCCCAGGTGATAGAACAGAACCAACGTGTCGGGCGCAATGACCTCACGGCGAATTTGGTCGAGCGTCCAAACCTTCCGCTCTTGAGTGAGCAGTTTGGAATAGACCTGACTGGAATCGCGGATCTCGCTCCAGGTTTGGGCATACGCGGATTGAGCTTGATTGAGTTCGCGCGTCAGGCTTTGCCATTCGGCGGATTGGTTCGAGTGTTCCGGCAACAGCTTGGCTTGAACTCGCAGGCGTTGAAGTTGCAGTCGCAGTTCTTGTTCGCGAGGCAACAGCCGTTTGGCCGCCTCGTCGGGCAGCGTCTTGCGCACGTCCACACCAGCCAAGTTCAGTTGATCCAGGAAGGTGCGATTGCGGCTCTGTTCGGCGGCGACAAACGCGGCGTCGTAGTCCTTGTCTTCGAGCAGCCATTGCACCTGCATGTCGAACGCGGACGCAAACTGAGCCAGAAACTTCGCACGGCCTTGCTCCGCTTCGCCGAACGTCTCGGAGCGGAACGCTTCGGGGATCGCGATCGCCTGGCGCAGAGCGGCAAGAGCCTCTGCTGTTCGTCCTGCCTTCCGATAAACGGCCGCCAGATTGCAGAGCGTGTTGTATCGGTCTTGTGGAGCGACCTCGACGTCCTCGTGGAGTTGCCGTGCGTTCTCGAAGAACTGCTGGGCGTCCGCAAAGCGATCCTGCTGGTAGGCCAGCAACCCCAGCATGTTGAGCGTAAACGCGACGGAAGCTGTCTGCTGATTAGCACGTTGAATGCGCAGTGCCTGTTGCCAATGTGACTCAGCCGTTTCAAAGGCCCGGCCCATGCATGCCACAATCCCGATCTGAGTATGAGCGGCAGCGGCGGCGAGATGGTCTTCCTGATGATGCGTCGCACACACCGCCAACGACTTCGTAGCCCACCGATACGACTCGGCATAGCGTCCTTGCCCACGAGCCATCGTGGCCAGAGCGTTGTAGTGGCCCACCGATGCCATCGTCTCTCGGCCGGCCGACTCTTCCAGCAACCGCAGCGACTCCTGGCAGAGTTCGGCCGCACGCTCAAACTGCCCCTGTGACTTATAAGCCATCGCGAGATTCAGGAGCGTCACGCTTTGCAGTCCATTGGCTCGCGGTCCCCGTTCACGGCAGCGTTCCAGAACCTGCTGGTACAACTGAATGGCCCGCTTGAATTGCCCCTGGACCAGACAGACGCTGGCAAGATTGTTGTAGGACGTCGCCAATTCCGGATCGTCAGACGCCAAGTGCTTCTCGCGAAGTCGGAGAGCCTCACCAAACGATTCAGTCGCCAGCGCGAACTCGCCGACACCGCGCTCGACCGCTCCCAGATTGTTGAGCGCACGAGCAAGCGACGTCGGAGACTTCTCCAACTGGCGAAAGTGATTCACCACCGCGCGCAACAACGGCTTCGCTCGACCATACTGGCCCAACGCGGCGTACAAGCCGCCAAGCATAGAACTCGACTCCATCACGAGTGGATGAGTTGGTCCCAACTCGGCGGACTGAATCTGCAACAGTTGCTCGCCGATGGAGATGGCTTCTGGAATGCGGCCAAGTTGTTGATACAGATTCCGAAGCTGTTTCAAATCACCCGGTGCTGCCCCGGCCGACGTCGCGTCAGATTTGGCTGCGGCAATGACCCGCTGCAAACACTCGGCCGCTGCCGCGAGTTCCGCTTGGGCTTTGTCTCGAAGTTGCTGTTCGCGGTAAGCGTTGGCCAAGAGTTGATGGATCTGCGCAGCCCCGCGCGGATTCTCTTCGGGCACAGAGAATTCGAGTGCTTGCCAAAAATGCTTTTCGGCACGCGGGAAATCTTTCCTCAATGAAGCATGTGTTCCCAACTCCAGCAACGCCCGAAGTTGACGCGGCTTTCCATCCGGCAATCGCGAGAGTTTTTGTTGCAATGATTCGAACATCTGATCTGCCGGAGCCGTTCGATCAAGAGCCTCTTGGCATTCGACCAGCCGCAAGATGACAGAAACTCCTTCATCGGGCGAAAGACTTCTTTCAAATCGTTTGAGGAACTCACGTCCGAGCGCGTCCGCCTGGCTCCAGTGATCGGTCGCTGGTTGTGCGCGATCGGTCAAATGTTCGACCGTCGCCAAGCTCACGAGCACCTGCAACTTTCGGAAGTCCTTGAGCTTTGCGAAGCGATTCGCCAACAGCTCTTCCAGTGTGGCCCTTGCCTCCGAAAAATCGGCCAAGGCCATCTGACTTTCAGCGATGCCGATCGCGTTCTGCTGCAAGATGTCCGCAAACTCAGCGTTCCGCTCCTCTTTGAGATCGTCGCGGTATTGCAGAGCAAATCCCAACGCTTCCGAATGCCGTCCGAGACGTCGGCACGACTCGGAAAGCATGAGCAAACATCGCCGCCGCAACCGAACCTTCTCATCGGATGATGCCCCTTGAGTGGTGCTCGCCAAAACCAGAGCGAACTTGTCTTCCGCCTGTGCCCAGGCTCCGCGCCGAAACAACTCTTCGGCCGCGAGCAAATCCCGACCACGTTCTTGAGCGATAGCCGACACGCTGGCCAAAATCAAAAGCAGGGATGCTCCGCATAATGCCACGCTCTGCACAATCACCCGAAATGCAAGTTGTGATGTTGCGCTTTTCGCTCGCCACGAAGTGGCGACGGAGTTGAGCCGTGGGCGCAAGCCCACGGAAAAGAGGTCTAGGATCGAAAGCCTTGAAAGGGCGACGCTCGCCTCAATGCGTAAATCCAAGCGTCGCCCCTCCGGGGCTTGATTGCACTGTTTGTCACGAAGCCGGGAGTTTACACCCCCGGCTAAACTCCGTCGCCGCTTCGCGGCTGAAGACACCGCAACAACAAAACTTGCTCTGCGGGTGAGTGTGATTGAACGCATCAGACGTCACTCGTGAGGAAAGACAATCCCGGTATAACCATCGAAGACTCGGCTGAGCTGCTCGGTGAACCGGTCGATCTCGACCGGCAGCGCCTTATCGGTTTCGACAATCCCACCGATCCCCCGTTCTTTCTCCGCGCGCCGAAACGACACGAGTGTTGGCTGGCCCTCCTCAATCGGTCCCAGCTTCAGCCGTACCGACTCGACGGTTTGCAGCTCCGCGTGGCTCAGCGGCCGTTGCGACGTCGTCACCAAGACGGTCTCGCGGCCTTTGAGTTCATCCAGGAAATACATCGCTTGTTTCTGTCCTTCGGAAGCGAGCGGCGGTGCCCAAAGTTCCGCGACCGGCTGTTGCTGGTCCAGGTCTTCAGAGGACTTCGGCCAAAGGCGTTCTGGGACGCCGTTCGTGTCGATCAAATAGAGGTAGACGTAACTCGTGGCGCTTAGCTTCACATGAAATTGCAATTTATCGTGAGCGCGCAACGGTAGAGACTTCTGGCTCAAGACTTCATAGCCCTGCAACTGGTTGGCTCGTTGAAGATGAGTTTCGAGGATCGGAACCGCGGTGCCCGGTTTCACCTTCGGCTGTTCGGCAGTGTCATCGCTTTGCGGAGGAACATGTTTGCCGGCAACCAGTGCTGTGCCGATGTCAGCTTCGTTGGTCTGACCAACTGAAGGCGGCGCGACTTCTGATTGCGGGGATGTCGTTGCGTTCCCACTACGATTCAGCCACGCCACGCCGAGCACGATCGCCGCCACTGCCATCGTGCCGACGATGGGGGGGAGATTGCTCCGTCGTTCCAACTTGCCGGCGACTGACTCGATCGGCGACTCAATTCGCGCGACTGGTGCATTCTCCGACTCAATGGTTTCCTCATTGATCTCGGAGCAGAATTCTTCTGGCGAGCAAAACGTGGCTGTCGGCATCTCGTCCAAGGCGAGCGCCATGTCCTTGGCGAATGAAAACCGATCGGCCGGCTCCTTGGCCATCGCTTTCAGGCAGATTGCTTCGATGGCTGGCGATATCTGGTCGCGATGTTCTCGCAGCGCGCGGGGAGTCTTTGTAGAGATGACCGCCACGATCGCGGTAAAGGTTCCCTCGAACGGACGTCGTCCACTCAAGAGCCGATACATCACGACCCCCAGGCTATAGATATCCGTGGCCGGTCCAATTTCGCGAGAGATTCCACGAATCTGTTCGGGAGACATGTAGGCGGGAGTCCCCAGGAACGTTCCGTCCTTCGTGACCTCGTTTTCTTCGCCGTTGACGCCAGTGACCTGCCGAGCCAGTCCAAAATCCATCAGGATGGCTTGGCCTTTCGTGGTGAGCATGATGTTCGCCGGCTTGATGTCACGGTGGATGATGCCGCAGTCATGCGCCTCTTGCAGCGCCAGCGCGGATTGCCGAATCACGGCGATCACCTCGGCTTCGGGCATCGCCTGGCCTGATTCAAAGAGTTGCTCCAGCGAGCGGCCTTCGATGAACTCCATCGTGAGGAACAGCATTCCATCAATCACGCCGACATCAAAGACACGGCACAGATTCGGGTGTGACAATCGTGCAACGGCACGGGCCTCTCGGAGAAACCTCCGGACAATGTCCGTGGAGGCTTTGCGTTTGAAGATCGGGATCTTCAAGGCCACGGTGCGATGCAAGTGGAGATCATGCGCCCGATAGACGGCCCCCATGCCGCCCCGGCCAAGTTCGCATTCGATTCGATAGCGTCCGAAGACCTGACCGGCGGCCAGGTCCGGGACCGGAAAACGCAACGAGGTAATCTCCAGGCCATCCTCAAAGGGTTGCGTCAGGTTCAGCTCTTTGGAATCGCCGGAACTCTCCATTTGGGTTTCATTGCTTTGATTGACCTGGTCCGTCTTGGAGTACCCCTGTGCCGACACCCCGCCAGTCACGGCGGTACTGGGATTCGAGCTGTCGACCTGAGTCTGCTGAGGTTCCGGATTGTTGATGCTCATCCAAGTTCTTTCCAAAGGGGACGTCCTGAGCGGCTGAATTCCAATGATCTCGCCGCATTCAATCGGCGATGTCCCGCTCGATCCGTCGAGCATTTCTGTGTGGCGAATGGCGTTGTCGCAATGGACGCGGACTGAATTTCGCGACGGCGGATGCGACCAATCCATTCCCCGCGAACATCGGCCAACCGGGAACCACGTAGCTCAGTTCCTCATCGGCCGTTTTCAAGAACACGGACTCCGACGATCGCGAACCGTGATCGAATAACTCGCTCGCCAGTTTGTTGTCGGTGACGAGCTGGCCGAGGTAATTCGCCAGCTCGGCTTGATCGTTCGTGGAGACTGCCGAGGACTGGTCGAGAGCCGCTTTTATCGGAACCGTGACGGGGGGCTTGACGGCAGGTGGCGTCGCGGAGCCTGACGGACGACTGGCAGGCGCATTGGGCCGAGTGAGTCGCAGACTGCGGAGTCCGCGAAGCACCTGCGTCACCGGCTGTGTTCCCGGCAGCAAACTCAGCGATGTGACTACTGCTTGAACGCTCGTCCGCAGAGTGTCGGATTGACTCAGCTTGAGCAGCCCCAAGTCTGTGCTGATCGTCGTCAACGCCGAAACCAGTAAGCTGTTGCCAAGGTCATTCGTGAACCCGTCCAACTTCTGCATCACTTGTGTGACCATTGAGACCAAGGTCTGCCAACTCGCAGGCTGGTCGTCGAGGTTTGTCGCACCACGTTCCTGTTGGTCGTCCGAGGGCAACGCGCCGAACAACGCCAGGAGCAGAGGACTAAACGGGCCGACGCCGAAAATCGGACGATTCGTACCCGCCACGCTGTTCCCGAATCCGCCGGAAATCTCCGCGAAGTCGAGAATCACGTCCCCGTGTTCGCGTTGCAGGTCGGCCAGATCGAAGACCGTGAAGAAGTCTCGACCTTCCTCGGTGACGTACAAGTTCATTCCAGCCACTTGCAAGTCGCTGGCCTGAGTAATCCCGTCGAGGAAAAACGAACCGGAGAAATCAAAGCCGTTACCGTCTCCCAACAACAGCGACACCGATGAGGCCCCATTGTCGGCCGCGAGGAGCACGACGAGATCGAGGAAAGCGTCGTCGTTGAGGTGGGCGCTCGCGTCAATACCGACCGGTTGACTCTGCAGACCTACCGAATAGGAAATCACCGGCGGCACGTCCCTAAAGTTGCCCGCCGACAGAGAGAGAAATCCCAGATTGCTTCCGTCGGGATTCGGCAACACCAGCATGTTATTCACGATCGCACCCGGCAACGGCGAGAAGTTCAACATCACCGTATTGGACGGCCTCGCATCGAAGATGCCGTTGCCGGCGCTCGGGATGAACGACACCGAATCGTTCGTGCCGTTGGTCACGACCAAACCGGTCTGCATGGTGCCATCAACGGGATCGCGCAGGGTGACCACTTGAGCGTCCACGGGGCCAGAACCGGAGGGCAGTTTCGAGAGGGCACCGGCTCGGAAGGGAATCGAAGTCACTCCCGGCACCGTTTGAAAATCGGCAAACGGTTGCCCATAGAACACCGCTACGGAGTTGGAGCCGCGGTTGGTGACGACCAAATCCCTAAAGGGGTCGCCATCCAGATCGCTAACCGTCACGCTCGAAGGATTCGAACCCGTGAAGATCTCTTCGCCAAGGCCGAACGTCCCATTTCCGATTCCCCGGTAAATCATCACGCTGTTGCCGCCGGTATTGGGCACGATCAGATCGTCCACTCCGTCGTTATTGAGGTCAGTAAGCTGCGGTGCTCCGGGTGCCGTAACGTTGCCGGCATTGGACGCCAAATCGCCCAAGGAGGCTCCATTTCCCGCAGCCCGGATCGAGACCTGATCGGATTCCAGATTGGTCACCACGGCATCGAACTGTCCATCGTTGTTTAAGTCAAAATCCAACACAGCCAGGCTCGTGCGGCGGTCGGCGTGGCGGTCTTCCGTGAACCGTCCTTCGCCTCGATTGAGCAACACCAGCAGGTCGCCGAACTCATTCGTGGCGAACACGTCCGGCAAGTGGTCGCCATTCGCGTCACGCAGCGTGAATCCCGTCAGCGGCGTCGGCAGATCAATCGTCGGGGTAAATGACAAAGGCTGCCGCTCGTTCGCGTCACTCGAATTCAGATAAACGGTCAACTGTGTTCCCGCTTCGTTCAGAAACACCGAATCGTCATCGTGATCTTGATCGATGTCCTCCACTCGGACCACCGCGAATCGCGCAGGCGAATTCTGCAACAAGGTGACGTGCGGATCGGAACTCAAGCCCTGATCGGTTCCAAACACGATCGACCAACTGTTGCTTCCGGGATTGGTGGCGATCACATCCAAGAAACCGTCGCCGTTGAAGTCACCAGCTTCGGCGCTGGAAGTTTCGTCAAACGACTGGCTTTCCAGTCTCGAAGCGTCCGTCAGAGAGGGTCCAATAAAGTACGGGCCGGCACCGGCACGAATCAGCGAAGGCTCGAATTGTCCGTTACCGACATTCCTCAGCACGCTGATGTCGCCAGAACCAAGATTCGGCACGATGAGATCCAACCAACCGTCACGATTCAGATCGGCCGTCGTCAACGAAATAGGTCCGGCTCCGGCGTTCAAGGAGCCTGCTGGCTGAAAGCCGTTCGCAGCCGCGAGAAACACGCTGATGGTTTGAGTGCCTTGATTGATCACTGCGAAGTCTTCTCGACCCGCCGGGTCGTGGTCGAAATCACCACTGACGATGCGCCCCGGCAGCGAGCCGTTGATCGGCACGGTATCGACTCTTTCAAACGATGGCGGCCGTCCCGGTTGCGATGGGACGCGAAACTCGAACAGGCTGACGGAATTTCCGGTGCGGTCCAGCGTCGCGATTTGAATTCCCTCGGAAGTCCGCAGCACCGTGAAATCACGCGCGGGTTGGCCGGCATTAACCACGATGGCTGTCTGAAACTCACTCAGGGATGTCTCTTCGGCCGAGACTCTCCTGGCCGAGACCACGCGCATTCCCTGACGGTAGAGGACATCGCCATCGCGGCTGAGCACCAACACGTCATCAATCTGTTGCCCGTTGGCGTCCCGATCACCGTTGATATTTTCAATGACGGGGCGTGTCCCAATGGAGATCGGCGCCACCGACAATGCATTCGAGTACGCTCCTGCGGAGTCCGCGAGCTGCACCTCGACCTCACCTGCGAGAAAGTCGGGGATGATGCGGTCAGTGAGTCCGTCGCCATTGACGTCCACAATGAGATCGAGGACGCCGTCTCCATTAACGTCCGTTGAGAACACTGGATCGGGAAGCTCGACCAATGGAGCTTGCCGTTGAAAGAATTCAAAGGTTCCGTTGCCACGGCCGATCAAAATCGAGTTGTCGCCCGAGGCGAAGTTCTGCGTAATCAGATCTTGTCGTCCATCGCCATTCAAATCGTCGGTCTGAACTCTCGCGGGGTACGCCCCGACGTCAAATCGCTTATGCGGCTCAAAGGTTCCGTCTCCGCGCCCTAACAGCACCGAGACATCGTTGCCGAAGCCGTTCGGTGCGATCAAATCGACGCGGCCATCATCGTTGACATCGGCGGCGTTCATCGACAGGGGAATGTAGCCGATTCCAGAATCCCCGATGCTGAAACGGCGTCGAACGGCAAACGTGCCGTCGCCGTTGCCTCGCAGCACCGAAACGCTTCCCGCCGAATAGCTGCCCGTGGCATAGTCGTATCGGCCAAGATTCGGTGTCACGAGGTCCAGCCGATCGTCACCGTTCATGTCGATGATTTGCACCGCTTGCGGTGACGGGCCGACTTGAAATCTCTGTTCTTCCTCAAAACTTCCGTCGCCTAACCCCCGTCCCATCGACACATCGTTCGAGAATTCATTGGAAGTCACGAAGTCCAAGAGCTGATCGCCGTCCAAATCCATGACCCCCAGGTCGGTCGGAAATGTGCCAACGGGAAAGAAACCGGTGTAAAAGAGATCTGCGTCGAATCCGCTTAACACGGTCACGGACCGAAACAAGCCGTTCGACACGACAAGATCGAGCGTCTGATCGCTATTCAGAGTCACGCCTTCCACTGCCGTCGGTCCAAAGACTCCAAAGAGGCTTCGTTCGGACTGGAAAACGCTCCCATTGTCCGTCCCTAGCAGCAGCGAGAGCGGGTTGAATTCGTAGGCATTCAGAGAATCGCCGAAGAGTCGCACATGGTTCGGCGCAATCAGATCCAGCCGATGGTCGCCGTTGACATCGACGGCTTGCACGTTTGTTGGATTGCCGCTGACCGGGAATGTTCGCTGCGACTCAAATAATCCGCCTCCTGTCCCCAGCAACACCGAGATGTCCTTCGACAATTCATTGGCCGTGACGATGTCGAGTTGCTGGTCCCCGTTGGCATCCAAGACTTGGACGGAGTTTGGGCTGTCGCCGACCGTCAGCCGCTGTTCTTCCCCGAACATCCCGTTACCGAGGTTGATGAGCACCGAGACGTCGTTGGAAAAACGATTGGCTACGACCAGATCGACCTGATGCGTGAGGTCGCCGTCGATATCCAGGGCTCGAAGCGCGACGGGGCCAACGCCGACGGCGAATCTTCGTTCGGGCAGGAACGTCCCGTCTCGCCACAACAGCACGGAGACATCGTTCGAGGCTTCGTTGACCGTGACGAGATCCAAATGGTGATCGCCACCCACGTTCACGGCCTGCGCGGTCACCGGTTCGAGGCCGACTGAGAACCGACGTTCCAACTCAAACGTCCCATCACCCCGGCTCAACAGCACGGAAACATCATTCGAGAACTCATTGACCGTGACGACATCGAGAAACTCATCATCGTTGAGATTCACGGTCAGCGCCGACTTCGGAAAAGCACCGACGGACGTCGGTAAACGTGGATCCGATGTCGTGACGAAATTCGCCTCGACGGAAAGCTCTTGAAGACTCGCGATGTCACGCGGTCGGACCACCACGAGATAATTCCCCGGTCCGATGTGTTCCACCACCCGACTTGGCTCGTCGGCCGATGAGTCTACGAAGTTCTGCTCACGCAACACGCGCCGATCTGTCGCCAGCAAGCTTACGGTTCCCAGGAATTGTCGATCCTCCGAATCGAGCAGCGAAAGAGTTAGCGTGCCCGTTCCCGCGACATTCAGAACGTATTCGCCGGCAATTCCAGTGTCAGACAACTCGACAGCGCCAGCCGAATCCAGTGGGGCCGGAAGAGGAATCATTTGGCTCGCGGCGTGATCGAGAGCAGGTTCGTCGGACTTCAAGAATCGGATGCCGTCGAAGTACATGGTAAAACTGGTATCCCATGTATCGAGTTGGATCGACAATCCAGTGACGGCGGAGAGGTCGGGAGTCCCCGTCAAAGTCCGTACCCAGTCGTCATCGCCAGCCAGTGGGATTTGCAGCCGTTGCCATTCATGGTTCCGCGGGAAGAGTTGGTTCGGCCTCAGACGAAGGCTGCCGCTGGGAGTGAATAACTCAACGATCGGCTGGTTTCCCTGAAAACCAAAGGGATTCGGATTGTCGGCAAAGGCCGACAACTCCAAGGTGTCGTAATCCGAGAGATTCCAAACCGAGCCGCCCGTCGAGAGTTCGATGCCCGTGTCGAACCCGCTTCTCGTGAAAAACTTGAGCGACTGGTTCCCTGCCAACACATGCGATTGATCGTCAGAGACGAATGCCGGCCTACCGTCCGAGGCAAAGGTTTGCCAGTTGCTGGCCGCGGATTCGGTCACATCCTGGGCCGCATCGGTGGTCACTCGCAGCAAGAATCCTCCCGTGGTGGAACCTGCGACGGTCGTGCCGGTCACGGGATCGTAGTTTTCATTGCCAAGGCTGGAGACTCCGACCAAGTAGCGTCCTTGCGTCGGCGGAGAGAAGGTGACCTGTGGCTGACCCGCCGCAGTGACACTTTCGCTCACGTCCAAGGGATGACCCGCTAGATCGAACACGCGCAAGCAGCCGTCCAAGTCACTGCCCGATGTGAGTTCCAAACTCGCCGTGACTCTCAAGCCGGCCGGTAAGTCGATCGAGAGCAACTCCACGTCCGACGGAGTCTCGATGGTTCCCGATGCTGTTCCCGCGACGACGTCGGGGCGAGCCGAGAACTTCACGTCATCAAAATAGACCGTGAAGCCGAAATCCCAGGTATCGAGATGAATCACCAAGCTGGTGACGGCCGAGAGATCGGGAGCGCCTTCCGTCGTCAAACTCCAAACAGAGTCGCCGGCCAAGGGCACTTTGATTTGCTGCCATTGCTGATTGCGAATCAGCAATCGATTGGGCCTCAAATGAATGACCCCGCTGGTCGTCACCAAGTCAATGTTTGGTTGATTGCCCTGGAACCCAAGCGGATGTGGATTTTCTGCAAAGGTTGAGAATTCCAAGGTATCGGAATCCGAGAGATCCCAAGCGGAACCGCCCGTTGTCAGAATGACCCCCGTGTCGAAGCCACTTGTGGTGACGAACTTGAGCGACTGGTTCCCCGCGATCACATGTGTTTGGTCGTCTGAGACCGATGCGGTACCACCCTCGGCAAATGTCTGCCAGTTGGTTGCCGGGAACTCGGTGAAGTCCTGAGTGGCATCCGTCGTCACTCGGAATTCAAAGGCACCTGAAGTGGAACCGGAAATGGCCGCACCGGTGACTGGGTCGTAAGTCTCGTTCCCAAGACTGGAGACTCCGATGTAGTAGCGGCCGATCGTTTGTGGAGTGAATGTGATCCGCGTGGCCCCACCGTTCGTGTCGCCTCCGGTGGATTCCAAGGGAACACCGGCCGCGTCGAACACGCGCAAGTAGCCTTCGAGTTGACTTCCCGGCGGAACTGTCAGGCTTGCCGTGACGCTCAACCCGGCTGGCAAGTTGATCGAATAGAGATCGACATCGGAGGGTGTATTGATCGTTCCAGAGGCCAATCGCGAATTGGTGGTTGCCGATGTTCCCAGCGTCCCGCCCACAATATCGGGGAGAACATCATCCAGTGTCAGCGACCAAGACAGCAGCCGGCCCGAATCCGCCGACAGAAAGGTATCGGTGATTTCCAATTGCCAAATACCTTGCGAATTCAGACCGTTCAGAGTCGATAGATCACCGCTCGGCCGAAACGTTCCGGTAAACGGAGCCGTCCCGCTGGCAATCGCCTGGCTCGCTTGCTGATCCAGGTTCGTCTCGATGAAGTTGCCGCCACTTCCACCAACTCCAGAAAACAATGTCACGCGCGTCCCATTCGGAGCGACTAAGACAGCTCTCAGATCCGAGTCGTAGGTATGTTCAATGGTGAGTTGTAAATTGACGTCTTGAACCACGAATTCGTCCGCGACCGAAATCATCGAGACCGTGGTGCTGGGCCGAACCGGAGGGACTCGGAGCGGCAGGTCCGTGGCCGAGTAAGTCAACGGTGCGGCGTTTTCGACATCCGTCAGCAATTCCAGAGACCAAGTGGTGAGCGTGCCGTTGTCCGCGGCCAGGAACGTATCGGTGAGTTCCAATTGCCAATCACCTTGTGCCGAGTGGCCATTCAGCGCCGACAGATCACCACTCGGCCGAAACGTTCCCGTGAATGGCGCGAACGCATTCACGATGAATTGGTCCGCCTGCTGATCGAGCGTGGTCGCGGTGAAGTTGTCGAAACTACCGCCAATCGCCGCGAACAATTCTACCCGCGTCCCATCGGGAGCGATCAAGAAGACATCCAGATCCGCGTCCCAGGTATGCTGAATGTTGAGACGCACGTTGACGTCTTGGATCACGAACTCATCCGCGACGTGAATCGTCGAGACCGACGTGCTCGCGGAACCGGACACGATGGGCGGCACAGGCAACGGCAAGCCAGTCGCTGTGTAAGTCGTCGGCGTCAATTGGAGACGATCCTCCAGGCGCTCAATGGCCGACATTGACCTTCGATGGCGGAGGCTCTCTCGCCTCGGACGTACCTGCCGCGCGGAACGTCGATTCAGCCAGGAGCCTAACCGCATCGGGAGCCCTCCTCACAAATGACCGATAATCCGCTCGCCACCAACTTCGCATCGATTGATTCGGCACTGCTGCACAACGGCATTTACGTTTGCAAAACAGCTTGCCTTAGAGCACGGAAACCTCTGGCACAAATCCAAATGCGTTTTGAACCAGACCGCACTCAGGGGGTTCACTCCCAACGCCGTCGCGCGTGTCTTCGCAAATCCGCAAACCGGCGGCGGTGGGAGGGCGATAGAGTAAGAAGCCCGTCAGGACTCGCAAAGCAAAATCACCTCGGCAGCCAAGGCGAATCTTTTTTTAATTCGCGGAGCGGATCCGATCATCGAATGGTGGCACACGCGGTTCGCGTGCATGACAGGCACGGCAACACTACCAACATGGCCCCTCGTCACGATCCACAGTCACGGATTGATCGACGTAAATTCGGAGGACTCTGCGGGAGTCCCGTCCGCTCCGGCGTTCGCGACCACACGGAATTCAGCGTCGCCAGGTTGGAGCGCGGTGGCTCGTAGCACGATTCGCAACGTCGCGTCGGGCGGCAGGGAGTCCGGCAGGACCAGTCGCAGCGTGCCGTCGCGTTGCGTCGCTGTGAGTTTGATCTCCCGGTCACCGACCTTCGCGGTGTGAGTGGCGGCTCGTAGATGCTCTGAGGTTTGCACATCGAGTTGCACTTCGGAGACCGCCTGCAAGCCGAGATTCTGCACGGTGATCTCGAACTCGGCCTCCTCGCCAACTTTGACAGGATCGGTGCGATCGGAGACGCGCAGGTCGAGCAATCCTGGAACGGCCACAACTGTCAGGCAGCTCTCGATGGGATCGGTTGATAACTCCGTGCTGCGAGCTTCCGCCGCGACGCACGCTTGCTCGGAGAGTTGTCGGCAATCGAACTCGGCTTGAACTTGGATGCCGGCTCCGGCCTCCAGGCGGCCGAGCGACCAGCGCAGCGAATGCTCTTCACGCTGGAAGCCGCCGGTCGCGATGTGCGGAGTCAGTGCCGCGTCGTGCTGCAACGTCACTCGTAAGTCGTCGATCGCTTTGTCCGATGTGTTGGCGATCTTCACCGTGAACTCGGCGCGGCTGCCGACCGTGCGCCGAGCTGGGCCGACCAACTCCACTTGGAGTTTCGGATTGATGAACTCGACGAGGACTTCGCGTTCGATGGCCGTAATCCCTTCCGCAGTCGTCGAGAAGCGGCAGACGTGTTTGCCGAGTTGATCGCTCGTCAGCGTCAGCCGCATCTCGCGCGATTGGCTCGGGAGCAACTGGCCGAGGTCTTTCTTCAACCGCTTCTCCGCGCGGCCGGAAAAGACGAGCGCCTCATCGAAATCCACGTTGACCAGTACGCCGGTGATGGTCTCCGTTCCGTTGTTTCGCACGACGACGTCAAACGTCGCCGGCCCACCGACGGGACGCTGCCGTTGAGCACGGACCTCAAAGCTCAGCGCCGAATCATTTGGCGCGTTGAGCGTTTCAAATCCCAAGCTCGGCCCTGAGGGCTTGCGCTCAGCGCCGCCACTTGGCGAGTCCCCGCTTCGCTTGGGAACAACGGATGGAGGCGGCAGGAGGTCCAGGTCTTGATTGGCTCCCGCTCCGTTGGCTGACTCCGGCGTCACCGGCTTGAAACGGATTTGAGGTTGCTCCGACGAGTCGGCCGAATCGGGTAGAACTTCGAGGACGTCGATCTCATTCGAAAGTTTCGCACCCGCCTTCTGCTGCGGATCGGGAGTTGGAGTCGGGACGGGTTTGCCGATCGGTGCTGGCTCGGATCGCATCCACGGTGCGACGGTTGGCGATGCGGGCCTGGGCGCCGGAGAGGTCATCGGCGGCGGCCAGGCCGGCACGCGCTGCACTCGCCTTGGGGACACTGCGCGACCAGAGCTTTGACAGCCAACCAATCCGGTCAGCAACAGAACCGCCAAGATTCTCCGCGGTTGAGATCGCATCGTGTGTCCCTAATACGGCCTTAGGCCGCAACCAAAAATGATCCAGGCGAGCGGGGCGGCGTCAGCCCCCGGTTTGGCAGCAGACGCTAGTTTGGTCGCAGACACCGGGGGGCTGACGCCGCCCCGCTCGCCAAAACACGTCCAAAAAATTGGCGAGTTTCGAACAACGGCGCTGACTTCCAGCGAGACTGTGCCTCAGGCTCGACCTCGTAGAAAACCCTCGTCGCAACTCTACCCGCGCCTAACGCACGGGACTTTCGTCGAACTTCGCTCGCAGTACTAAATCTTTCAGACCAACGAGCGGTGGTCGCAGTCGTGACTGCAATCCGAATCAGCGAAGCGCGGAAGACAGATCGCATCGCCGCAAAGTTTCTCAGAGTGTGCGGCTTGCTGGTTAGGAAGAGGCTGCCGAAGATGACCTCCTTGCCGATCCCCATCCTTCCTGGAGCTAGTTCATGGACCGCCTCACGTCATGCCTGAGAACCACCGCCAGTTGCTGTCTGATCTTCTTCGTCGCCAATGCGGCTGGCGCGTCCGACCTGTTTGACCGCCACACGCTGGCCGATTTGAAAGCAGCGGCGAAAGACCCCAACTCGCTCAGCGAGATCACTGCTGCGACCGCCGCAAAGTGGAAGCCACTCTCCGCGCGAATCAGCGCCCCCTGTCTGATCGTGCGAACCAATGACGGTCACTGGTCGAAGGCCCTGCTGGCTTGGGGGCAACGCAAACTGAAAGGGCGCGAGCAACCTCATCCCGTATTGGTCCTCGAACGCTTCGTCACCTATCGCAGCGACCGCGAGGGGCAGACGACGGCGACCGGCAAAGACGTGATGCTCTTCGCCGGCCACTCCTTCAGCTTCGACATCGGCCAAGTGGTTCCGACCGGATCGGGCGCGGACATCGAGTTCACCGAAGCCGGCCTCATCAAACCGCTCGGCGAGGCGAAGCTGTTCGCGCTGAACGGCTCGCAGCTTGCCGCCGCCGATGCGAATAAGCCGACTCCGAACGATCACGAAGGAATTCTGCCACGCGACTTCGCCGGCACCTGGAAAGTCAGCATCGACGGCCGCTGGACTGGCACTTGGGAGATCGGCGTCGACGAACAACGCACGGTCCTCGGCAAGTTCACCTCCGACGACACACAAAGCCGGTACGAGCTCTACGGCAAAGTCTCAAACATCCCGCATCAGGCCAAGCTGGAGATCGACCTGGCCAACACCAACATGTCGATCGAGGCGTTCCTCTTCAACAGCGACAAGTCCACGATGTCCGGCACCGTCGTGATGGCCAATCGCAAGCTCGGCTTCGTCGCCAAGCGACAGGAATAAGACCCACTGGACTCAGGCGAGCGAGGTGGCTTCAGCCCCCCGGTGATTCAATCGCCGCCGAACCGGGGGGGGCTGACGCCACCCCGCTCGCCTGGTTCATTCGCTGCCACGTATCGCATTCACTTCTGAGGATCACGATGAATCACGCACGACTCTTGTGGCTCGGCCTGTCTCTTGGCCTTGGTCTGTGCCAAGGCATTCCCGCCATCGCTGAAGTTGTTGTTTTTCGCGGCGCTCGCATTCACACCGCCGCTGGGCCGGTCATCGAGTCCGGAACATTGATTGTCGATGACGGTCGCATCGTCGCGGTTGGGCCGAGCGACAAAGTCCCATTACCTGTCGGCGTGAAAGTCATCGACGCCAGTGGCAAGGTCGTGATTCCTGGACTGGTCGATAGCCACTCGCACTTGGGTGTCTACTCGCGGCCGGCGTTGACGGCGAACTCGGACGGGAATGAAACCACCGATCCCGTCACCAGCATTGTCCGAGCACTCGATTCGCTCAACCCGTTCGATCCTGGCATCCGCATGGCGAATGCCGGAGGCATCACGACGGCCAACATCATGCCGGGTAGTGCGAATGTTATTGGCGGGCAAACGGTCTATGTGAAGCTGCGCGGCTACTCGCCAGAACAAATGTGGTTCGAGTCCCCGCACGTTCTCGGTGGTCTAAAGATGGCCAATGGCGAGAATCCAAAACGAGCTTACGGAGGGAAAGGCAAAGCCCCCTCAACTCGCATGAAAGTCGCCGCGCTGCAACGCTCGGAATTCATCAAGGCTCAAGAGTATCTCGCCAAATGGGAGCGTCACCGGCAAAGGCTTGCGGAACCTGTCGCACCTGACGCCAAGAAAACGGACACGCCCACCCCGCCCGAACGCAACATTGCCCTCGAACCGCTCGTCGAGGTCTTGCAGAAGAAACGGACCGTCCATTTCCACACGCACCGAGCCGACGACATCCTGACCGTGCTGCGGCTGCGGCGCGAGTTCGGATTCGATCTCGTCATCCAGCACGGCACCGAGTCCTACAAAGTGCTCGACGAGATCGCCAAAGCGGGCGTCCCGATTTCGCTGACGATCCCCGACAGCCCCGGCGGCAAGGCCGAAGTCGTCGGCTTCATCGAAGAGTGCGCCGCCGAACTGACCAAGGCCGGCATCAAGGTTCACGTCAACACCGACGATCCCGTCACGGAGAGCCGCTTCCTGTTGCGAACGGCCGCCATCACCGTGCGCGGTGGACTCTCGCCGGACGAGGCGCTCAAGACGATCACGATCAATCCGGCTCAAGCACTGAAGCTCGATCACCGAGTCGGCTCGCTGGAAGTCGGCAAAGACGCCGACTTCGCGATCCTCAGCGGCGAACCGTTCTCGGCCTACACGCGAGTCCTCGAAACCTACATCGACGGCAAACGAGTCTTCGCACTCGACAACGAAAGCGATCGCAGCTTTCAAACCGGTGGCTTCGCATCGCTTAACAAATCGCGGCTGCCTGAGTTCAAGCCGCTCACGCCGTTGCCTCCCACGACGAAGGTTCCGGCGCAGCCCGGACTCACGCAGCCCGCCACGACCGACAGCACCGAGTTCATCATCCTCGCCCACCGACTGCACACGGTCGCGAACGGCACGATCACTGACGGAGCCGTGCATGTGAAGGACGGAAAAATCCTCTTCGCGGGTGCGCAGCGAGACCGCGCGATCCCCGCAGGAGTCCCGGTGCTCACCGCCGCCAACGTGACCCCCGGCTTGATCGACGCGGCGACCATCGTGCCCCTCTCTGGCGAGTACAACATCCCCGCCGATCAAGACGCCGACGAGGCCAGCGATCCGAATCAAGCCGATGCCCGCGTGCTCGATGCCTTCAATCCTTCCGAGCCGCTGCTGCGATACTTGCTCGAACAAGGCATCACCGTCGTGCATTCTATCCCAGGCCGAGCCAACGTGATCGGCGGCCTGAGCGGCGTCTTCCGCACTCACGGACGCAACGTCGAGACAATGACCGTTCGGTTTCCGCAGGCACTCGTCATCAATCTCGGCGAGAGTCCGAAGGAGACCTACAAGGATCGCCTGCCGAAGACACGCATGGGGATCGCCGCGCTCATTCGCCAAGCATTCTCGGACGCGGCCAACGCCAAGAGGAAAGCGGAGGGAACTAAAGACAAAGACGCTCCCGCCGATCGGAGTCTCAAGAAGGAGAGCTTCGGACTCGCGCTCGACAAGAAGATTCAAACGCTCTTCGCCGCGCAGCAAGCCGACGACATCCTGACCAGCCTGAGACTCTCGCGCGAGTTCAACCTCGACGCGGCCATCGCGCTCGCGGCGGAGGGCTATCTCGTGCGGGACGAACTCGCCGCCGCCAAAGTGCCGCTCTTCTTGCATCCAACGATGCAGCGATCTGGCGGCAGCTTAGAGACGTATCACTCGCACCTCGGCAATGCCTCCGCGCTGGCGGATGCGAAGATCCCGCTGGCGATCACCAGCGGTGCCGAAGGCTATGTCCCCAAGACTCGCGTCGCACGTTTCGAGGCCGCCATCGCCGCTGTTCACGGACTCGGCTTCGAGAGAGCCCTATCAGCCGTCAGTCTCGACGCCGCGAAGGTACTCCGCATCGACGACCGCTACGGCAGTCTCGAAGCAGGCAAAATCGCCGACCTCGTCCTCTACGACGGCGATCCGTTCGAGTACGCCACGCACGTCACGCACGTCGTCGTCGATGGCCGCCTGGTTCATTCACGCGCCGATCGAAAACCAATCCCACTCGCCCAGCGTCTGTTCTGGTCGTCGCTCGAAATGCCCTGTTGCTTGGGTTGGTGATAAACTCCGAACTCACGCTTCGCGCCAACGTAGGGTCGAGTCATCGAGACCCACCAAGACAATCGACGTGCGTGGTGGGTCTCTACATTGGTCAGCTTGAAGTTCGTCATTTATGAAGGAACCAATTCCATGAGTGATTTGGCAAGAACTCACGCTTCCAGATTCCTTGCAGTATTGATGTTGGTTTCTTGTCTCCTGACGACAGTGCCCCGCCGCGCACTCGCCGACCCGCCCAAGGTCGGCATCGAGAAACGCGTCCCGTGGACCACGTCGCGAATCACAGGCTCGCCTGAAAAGCCTCTACCCTATGTGGCCCAGCGAGCCTTTCCCGCGCTGACGTTCAAAAACTGCATCGACGTCACCAGTGCTCCGGGCAGCGATCGGCTGTTTGTTCTTGAGCAGAGCGGAAAGATTGTTTCGTTTCCTAGTCGGCCAGACGTGGAAGCAGCCGACCTGGTCGTGGACCTCGCGAAGTCGATCAAAGGGGTGCAGGCCACCTACGCGATCACGTTTCATCCGGAGTTTGCCAAGAATCGCTACTGCTATGTGTGCAGCATCCGTGGATCGAATGTCGAAGGGGGCTCGCACATCTCGCGATTTCGTGTGTCGGACACCGACCCTCCCACGATCGACCCAGCCAGCGAGACGACGATTATCACCTGGTTCGCGGGAGGCCATAACGGCTGCGCGTTGAAGTTTGGTCTCGACGGCTGCCTCTATATTTCGACCGGCGATGGCGTGGGGCCGAACCCGCCTGACGCAAACAGAAATGGACAGAACGTCGGCAACTTGCTGTCGGCCATTCTGCGAATCGACGTCGATCACGCGGACGACGGCAAGAACTATCGCATCCCGCCCGACAATCCGTTCGTCGATTTGAAAGGCGCTCGTGGCGAGATCTGGGCCTACGGGCTGCGCAACCCGTGGCGCATGAGCGTTGATCGCAAGACCGGCGATCTGTGGGTCGGAGATGTCGGCTGGGAACTGTGGGAGATGCTCAATCGCATCGAACGCGGCGGCAACTACGGTTGGAGCATCATGGAAGGCCGGCAGCCGACGAACCCGGAATGGCCGCGCGGACCGACTCCCATCCTGCCGCCGACCATCGACGTGCCGCACTCCGAGTCCTCCTCCATCACCGACGGGCTGACGTATTACGGCTCGCGGCTGAAAGAACTTCACGGACATCACATCTACAGCGACTACGACACCGGCAACTTCTGGGGCTTTCGTTTCGAGAAGGGACAAGTCGTCGATCACCGCAAGCTCGCCGACACTACCCACCGAGTCGTTGGCTTCGGCGAAGACAACGAAGGCGAGATGTATTTCCTGGATCACGTCGCCGGAACGATCCACCGTCTCGTGCCCAATCCGCAAGAAGACCGGAGCGCCACATTCCCGCGCAAGCTGAGCGAGACCGGGTTGTTCGCCTCCGTCACCGCACAGACGCCGGCCACGGGAGTCCTCTCGTATTCCATCAACGCCGAACCGTGGGCCGACCACGCCGTGGCCGAGCGATTTGTCGCCATCCCCGATGAGCTTTCGATTCCGAAATTCTTCCCGGTCAAAGCGGTCGGCGCGGCCACGACGTTTCCCAAAGACAGCGTGCTTGTGAAGACCCTGTTGCTCAACATGAAACAAGAAAACCCGGCCAGCCGTCGCCGAGTTGAAACGCAACTCCTGCACTTCGACGGCACGGACTGGCAGACCTACACCTATCAATGGAACAACGAACAAACTGACGCGGTACTGCTGGCCGCTGCCGGCGCGGACCAGACGTTCGACATCGTTGATGCCGCTGCCCCCGGCGGAAAACGCCAGCAGACCTGGCGGTTCTCCGGCCGAGCGGAATGTCAGCGCTGTCACAACAAGTGGTCCGGCTCAGCACTCGGCTTCATCCCGGCACAGTTGAATCGAGACCACGGTTACGGTGACACCGTCGCCTCGCAACTCGACACGTTGGCGCACATCAAACTCATCGAGACGCCGCCCCCGACCGACAAGTGGCCGCGACTCGCCAACCCGCGCGATGCCTCCGCGGACCTGGAAGCCAAAGCCCGCGCGTATCTGCACGCGAATTGCTCCGGCTGTCACCGCCAACATGCCGGCGGAGCGGTCCTCTCGATGATGCACTACGACTTGACGCTGGAGAAAACCAACATGCTCGGCGTCCGTCCCACGCAAGGGACGTTCGGTATCCACGCCGCGCAAGTCATCGCCCCCGGCGATCCGTTCCGCTCGGTGTTGTTGTTCCGCCTGGCCAAGCTCGGCGGAGGCCACATGCCGCACATTGGCTCCACAGAAATTGATCGCGAAGGGGTCGAGCTAATCTACAACTGGATTCGCCAACTCTCCCCAGATGGCGCCAAGGAAACCACCGGCAATGGAGCGGCGGCGAAGCTCCGCAAAGAGGAGGCAGCCGATCTCGACCGCCTGCGTGCGACGAAGCCAGCGAAGGATCAAGCCGAACTCGTGGACCGCCTCTTGTCATCGACAAGCGGCGCATTGCTGCTGTCCCGTTCGGTCGATGACCGCACGCTCTCACCACCGACGGTTGCTCTCGCGATCGACAAAGCGGCTCAGCACAACGACGTCAGCGTCCGCGATCTGTTCGAGCGATTTCTCCCCACCGACAAACGCATCAAGCGCCTGGGCAGCGTCGTGCGGCCAGAGCAAATCCTCGCGCTGACCGGCGACTCAGACCGAGGCCGACGTGTCTTCTTCGAGAACGCCGCTGTCGCCTGCAAGAACTGCCACCGCATCCAAAAAGAGGGAAAAGAAATTGGCCCCGAACTGACCACGATCGGCAAGAAACTGACTCGTGCTCAACTACTGGAGAGCATTCTCGAACCCTCAAAACTGATCGACCCGAAGTACGTGACGTACCTCGCAGAGATGGACGACGGCCGCTTGCTGACCGGCCTGCTGATCAGCAAAGACGAGAACGAAGTGGTCCTCAAAGACGCTCAGGACAAACTGCTCCGCATTCCGCCAAAGCAAATTGAGCAACTCGTCCCCCAGCGTCAGTCACTGATGCCCGACCTGCTTCTTCGAGACATGACCGCACAGCAGGTCGCTGACCTGTTGGCGTACCTTAGCTCTCTCAAGTAGTTCGGTTGATCGCAGTAGGGTGGGTCAACCATCAGGCGACCCACCACGAATGCTTCCTCAATCTCGGTGACCAATCGCCGATCAGTTGGTGGGTCTCGATGACTCGACGCCACCCTACGTCAATGGCATCACGCCCCCGGAAACTTCCAAATCCGCAAGGCGTTCTTGCCCAACATCAATTCGCGATCCGCGTTGCTGTAGAAGTCGCAGTACTTGTCCACGAATTCGAGTTCCTTATCCATCGGCAACTCCCACCGCGGACGCGGATAGCCGGTGCCCCACACCAGTTGCTTGCTGCCGAACTCCTCGTAGATCGCCTTGTAGAACGGCCACGTGTCCTCGTAGGGATAGCGTTTGAGTTCCGACATCTCGTAAGGCTCGGAGTTGCTGATCCACACCTGGGGAAATCGTTTCAACGCGAACATCTTGCGAAACTCTGGCCAGCAATCGGGCGACTTCAGATCGGGTTTTCCTGCATGGTCCACAATGATCTTCACGCCGGGGAAGCGGCCCGCCATGTCCGCCAGCATCGGCATCTGATGCGGAGCGATGTAGAAGTTGAACACGGTCCCCAACTTCTCCGCTTCGCGCCACAGCGGGTAATGCTCTTTGGAATTCAGCCACGTCGATTTGGGGTGATAGATCGGACTGAACCGCATCCCCTGAAAGCCATGCTCCTTGACCCAATAGCGAAGATTGTCGGCCACCTTGGGATCTTCCGGATTGAGCAGCCCATGCGCGACAAAAAGTTTCGAATAGCTCTTCAAGCTGTGAGCGATATACGAGTTGTCCCAGCCGAAGTAGCGTGGATTGATCAACACGGCATAGCGCAGACCGAAGTCGCGCATCTGCTCCACCTGATTCTCGATCGGCGCGGCCATCTCCACCTTCAGGTTCCTCCCGCTCTCCGGATGATTGAAGGGAAACTTCGGGTCGAGCGTCCAGACCTCCAAGTGCGTGTCGATCAGCAACCGCTGCGGAGGTGCCGCAGTCGCCACCGTCGCCGAGGCCACGCTCGCCAACGTGCCGATGAGCATTTCACGGCGGTCCAGAAGAGTTGATGTCTGCATTTCCGGCTCCGATTTCAATTCGGTGCTTAATCGTTCTTCCATCGTAGGGTGGGTCGAGTCATCGAGCCCCACCAAATTCGTTCAGTGTTTGTGGCGGGTCTCGAAGACTCGACCCACCCTACACATCACCCAAGCTCATAATTGAAACGGTTCGGCAGTGCGCAGCGTGAAGAATTTTCGGACGTACTTCGGCACATCCCAGTACGTTGTCAGACCACGCGGAAAATGAGCGACGTCGCCCGCCTTCAGCGTATGCGTCGCGCCCCCTTCTTCGCGGATCGTGACCTCCCCTTCGAGAATGCAGACGAACTCATCCCACGAGAAGACCCACTGAAACTTACCCGCCGTGCAACTCCAGAAACCGGACGACAACAATTTGTCCTGCGACTGAGTCAGCACCGCTCCGCAAGCGGTCGGCGAACCTTCCTGAACCCAAGCCGGATCAATCGGCATCGGCGGCAATTCAGCGGGCGTGTGAGCTGTTGGGATTTGCGGTTGAGTCATGAGGTTCTCCAGAGGTTCGTGGATATTACTTGAGAGAGAAAATGAGCTTCTCGTCACGCAACGCGATCACCGTTTTCTCAAAGACGGCGGTTGCGCGATCAATCTCGTCGGGCGTGTGCGCGGCACAGGTCAAGCCGCCGGTGGAACTCATGTTGTCCACGCCGCCGAATCGCATCCGCAGTTGAGACTGCGCGATCAGCCGGCTCGGCATTCCCTTGAGCCGCGTGGCATCGGTCGTGTGCAGATCGCGACGCGCCCCAGCTTGCCGCACGCGATCGAGGTCCGTTTCAAAGTAGACGTGATACGTCGAGGCCGGACCATAGACGTAACCGGCGACGCCCTGCCGTTCGAGAACCGCGTCCCACGCGGCTCGCAACCGAAGCGCGGCGGCATCGGCTTGTGCGATGGCGGTACCGTCGGCCACGCGACGCAGCACAACGATTCCGGCCGCCGCCGCTGTGGGTGAAGCGTTGAATGTGCCGAAGTGAACGACTCGCCGATGCCGGTCGTGTTGCGGATCGCCCGTAATGTCGAAGACACGCATCACCGACTCGCGTCCCGCAACCGCTCCACCAGGCATTCCGCCGGCGACGACTTTCATGCCTTCTTCGGCGAATGCTTCGGGCGGCGGGATGTAGCCGATGCAGCCGTTGCTGTAGCCGAGAAACATGGTGTGCGGCAGCGGCGAGCGGCGCTTGATCTCCAGTCCCAGTTCGGCGAGCGGTTCGGCCGAAACCGTCGCGATGCCGATATCATTAATCCGCATCGCCCATAATTCGATCTCGCGAGTAACGATGCGATTGCCGGCGGAGACGAGTCGATGCCGCTGCTCGGCCCACGCGAACATTCGCTGCGCGACGTGCTTCGCGCCGAGTGAGTCGCCGGCGAGCGCCGCGTCTCGCGCCGCTCGAGTTCGCGCGAGGTCTGACTCGGCCGTCGCCAGATCCGGCAACGGTGCCAGCGGCAGATTTAGGCGACGGCGTGTCACCGACAGATGATTGATCGTGGCTTGCGGAGTCGGCTCGTAGTCCCAGGTCGAGATCGCGGCGACCGACCTAACGATCCGTCGCGGCCCTCGCTGGTTGTGTGTCCGAATCTGCGCCCAGACTTTCAGCGTTTCCCCACCGAGCATCAGACCCAGCCGCTGCATGTCCTCGAACTGCTCTGGCCCACCGCTGCCGATACCGCAGGCCGGGTTGATGTTGTCGGCAGCTCCTTGCAGGAACAGCGACGGACCACCGATCGCCGGCTCGATCAATTCGCGAGCCGGGCCGATGAAGTCGGGCGAATACGACAACGTCTTCGGTCCCAGCACGACAGTATGACACGCCGCCGACATCACCACCGCCAGCGGCTTGCCGGCGAGATCGTCGATGCGAATCACATCGACGGTGCGATCAATCGGTCCATTCGAATTCTCGCCGATGATGATGCCGCAGTCCGGCATCTTCTCACGCCGATTGACTCCCAGCGGAGCTGGCTCCGCGACCGCTCCCCAACCGGGCCGGTTGCCGCTTCGACCACGCCGTGCTCGCCGCGCCGACGAGCACCTCTTCCAGGTGCTCGACATACCGTTCTTGGAGTCCGCGTTGCGGAGACTCCTCCTGCTGCCAGCCGGGAAACATCGGATCCAGATGCGTGTGACTGCCATTGAGCAGCACATTCTCACCCGGAATCCCCAGCCGCTGTCCGATCGCCGCGCGAATGCGATCCGAATACGGCATTGGCACGAACAGCAGATCGAGTCCCACGACCACAGCGCTCGTCACACCGTCAGACAGCACGAGCACCGTCGCCGTCAGTTCTCGCTCGACATCCTGCGAGCAGCCTTCTTGCACCGTGTAACCCAACAGCCGAATCCCAATCGGCGGCGTAATGATCGCTCACGCCACGCCTGCCAACAGGAGTCGAGCTTCGCCAGAGGCAACAGCCATTTTCGACCTCGGACATCATTGAGTGAACGTGACCGAACCGAACTGTTCCGAGAACACTAAACCGAGTGTGATTTCATTTGAGCGGAGGATGTTGCGAACGCGAGCCACTATTAACCCGCCGAATTGCCGCGGGAAGTCACGATTTCCATCAGCACCAATGAAAACGGCACCGTGTGAGACGGTGCCGTTTTTGAGGTGCCCAGGAGAGGGCCGGACAGTTGCAAGATTCTTCGGGCAAATCGCAGGTTATTGAGCAAGGCGACGCAGAATCCGACGCAGTTTGCGTCGTTTTGGATTTGCGACTCACTCGGCTGATTGAAGGTTGGCCGGATCTCGACGACGACGCGAAGGGCGAGATTCTTCGGCTGGCGGGCCTCGATGTTGAAGTTTTGTCACCTCCGGCGGACTGACGTGTTAGCGGTGGGGGATGGCGAGTCATCTCGTCGGCAGTCGTAAAAGGATGGCATTCAAGACGTGTTGTGACACCATTCCACCGCTGCGAGAGATCTGGTCCACAGTCGATGAGATTAGCCAATCGCAACCGGCGATGCACACTGATCTCTGTTTTGTTCGTGGGTGTCAGTCTCGATGCCACGGCAACCGAACGCAGCATTGGTCGTCGAACGATTCGACGCTGGTGGTGACAGCGACGGCGGGGAAGCGATCGGGGCAGGCGACGCCGCGATGACCAACGGGCCAACCTTAGAGTTCGTCCCGCTCGGGCTGGGAACCGACGCCCAGGCAATGCGTCCGGATGGCCGTTCCATCGCCGACATCCTGTCACGGAGCAGGCAACTCTTGTTCGGCAAACCATTTCGTCGGCGGTGGGTGGCGTTCGGCCAGCGGGTTCCATTCGGTCGCGGTGAGTAATTGGAAACGCAGAATGCGTCAATCGCCTTTGACGAAAGCGGGCCGGTCTAGGCTGATGACTATTCGAGCGGACCATCGGCGGAGTCATCGTTGGCTAGTGTTTTTGCCCAGCCCCCCACCCCTGTTTGGTAGCGGAGTCCCTAAGCTAGGCTCCGAGTCGGCAAACCATTTCTTTACTTCCGTTTCAGCGCTTTTGACGAGTTTTTTAGCGAGGAGTCAATCCGCAAGCCGATCGAGGCAACTCACGAGATTCCTATTTGCAGTCACAAAGGATTGATTCTGTGTCATCTCATCTCCCAGATCTGGAATCTGACCGACGAATTTCAGAATTCATTTCGGGTGGTTACTCTGTTTCCACTTCTAATCTGACGAACCCGGAGATCGTGCAGTCGCCACCATCTCCGAAACACCGCAGAAGAATCTGCGTTGAATGGCTGTCATGTCCGATCATCAACCTGTTCTCGATCACTTTCACAAACGCCTGCTTGCGGCGGTCACGCGAAGCTCATTGTTGAAATCCACAGTGTCCCGAACGGGGAGGCTATTGGATTGTGCGCGATTTGAGTCCGTTGCCAATGGCCTTGGACGTCGCGTTTTACAGACGGTCGTCGAAGACAACAGTCCTGTCTCCGTCGACCTACGGTTGAGATTTGCAAACGCTGGCGGCGGCGGAGAAACTGAAGACAATGACGAGGAGCGATCAGATTCGAGAGATAACAAAATCGTCCGTGAACATCGCGCGATACACGATGCTCTCGATCTGCGCATGCGGCGATTCGCAGAACTTGTGAAACGCGAGACCGGGGTACAGTCGCTTTGGTTGGGTTATCCACTTCTATTTGTTGTGGTGGGAGAAGGTGATTCGCGCCAGTGAATTCTTGCGCCTGCATTCTTGTGGCCAATTTCGATTCAGCTCGATCATCAGCGAGAAGGCCGAGTATTGATCGCGCGAGATCAGAACGCAGCTCCGGTTCAATTCAGTCGCGCAATGGCTGGCTGGATCAATCGCCAACTCGGTCTTTCATTGGACTAATCGGCGCAGGATGTGATTGGCGGAATGGCGTGGGAAGCGATCGGCGAACAGGTCGCATCCTTGGCAAACCAATTCCGCGACCCTCCACACATCAACTGCAACGGACCTCTCGAACCCGTACCGAATCCGACTCTGCTCAGTCCTCAGCAGAGTCCTCGGTTTTTCAACTCGGCCGTGCTGGGGATCTTTCGCTGGCAAAACGAGGCAATCCTTGCCGATATCGACCGACTCAAGAACTTGGAACAGATCGACGGCGTGTGCTCCGGCTTTGTTTCAGGCACGAAGCTTCAGCGCCCGTCAGAAGTCAGCAGACCGAAGGAAAGCGATCGTTTTCAAGTCTATGATGCGGACTTCTCGCAAGAGCGTGTCATTTGGCAGGCCCGCCACGAGCCGGGGTTAGTCGTTCATGGTCCACCGGGCACCGGCAAATCGCAAACGATCGTCAACGTCATCGCTGACGCTTTGGCGCATCGGCGCACTGTCCTGATGGTGTGTCAGAAATATGCAGCGACACGGGTGGTCTTCGAGAAGTTGAAACAAGTCGGCCTTGATGGTCTGTGTGTCGAGGTCATGGACACCGAGAAGAGTCGCCTGCCAATCTATCGTGCGATCAGGGAACAAGTTGATTTGTTGCCAACACAAGCCAATGTTGCATCGCAATCTAAACGTGATCGCCTTGCTCGTGAAATTGATCGGCTAGAATCAGAGTTGGACGATTATGCCCGCGCGATGCACGAACGAGATAGCAAAGTCGGATTGGCATATCGGCAAATGAAATCCCTCGAAGGCGAGACTTACGCCAATTTTCCAACAGTTCGACCACTGCCGTCACTTCAGCCACATGTCGCGGAACTTTCTGCGCAGGAATTAGAGAGTCTAAATCGCGACATCTCCGAATCGGGCACATGGTTTTGCAAAGCGGAACCACTGACGAATCCGTGGAAACATCATCAGCCGACAATTCAAGTCACCCCAGTTCTACAATCGGACGTCCATGCGGCGATTAGTCATCTTCGCGAATTGGATTCAAAACACGTTTGGCAAGTTCAACAACACGGGGCTGGTGTTGAATTGATCGGTGAGCTTTCTGCATTCACCGAAGTAGCGACGCAGGTTTTACCGACGTTGCGCAACATCGCCAGCAACCTCCAAGCGGGATACACAACCCTACTTCGCGCCTGGATCGTGAAGTTGCGAGCGGTGTCGTCAGAGGCATGGGGTGGCTATCGGAAAGAATGCGAGAATGCGGTTGCGTTAGCCCAGCAAGTCGCCAATACACCACTTGATCCGACGTGGCACGATAGATGCCAGAACGTTGCGGGTAGGCAGTTGGCCGAAATCGCCACTGAGGCACGGACAACACTGGAATTTGAGGGACATTGGTTGCGAATTCTCAGTGTCCGGTTTCGACAAGCTCGAAAAACGCTTCGCAAATTCGAGCCTAATTCAAGCGATCGTGTGATGTGGCAAATGGCACGCGAGCTAATTGCCTACGCCTCCGCACGGAAACTGCGAGTTGATCTTGCAGAGGTAAACAACCGCCTGGTTTCGAGCCGTCGGCCAAAGGCAGAAGAGCGATCGCAAATTCCGTTTCCGTCTGTAGCGTTCGGTGAATTCCAACGGGCTGAGCAGCTCTGTTTTCATGAAGCTCACCACCTATGGCTGAAACAATTTCAGGATGCCCTTGTTGCGAATGACGACGCCCCGTCATTGAGTGGAAAGATCGAAGCCATCGAGCAGGCACTCCAACGGGCTCCACTGGCTGCTGAATTGATCCAAAGGCTGGCGGCGTTCGGCAGTTACTTAAAAGCAGAGGCACTCGCCGAACCGGAACACCTTATTCGGATGGGAAAATCAATCTCGCCTTGGTTGAGCAAGGTCGGGGTAGGGCTTGATGGTCTTCAGTCACTCATGGCGTGGGATCATTCACGCGCGAGTCGTGCGGAGCCGTTGAGTTCGATTCTTGCTGCACTCGAAGAATACGAAGGTCGTCGGCTCGCTGGCGAACAGATTCCGATTCCATCAGTTGATATCACGGCTGACGATTACGGCCAGTGGTGGTCGGCACTTGTCCGATGCTCGGCGGTGCTGACCTGGCAAGCGGAGTGTCATCGCCGGCACCCAATCCTTGTGAGACTCACTCCACCCGATCATGCACAGAAGATTCGTGATCTGCAAAAAGCACTCCGCGAAAAGAGAAACCTTGAAGCCGTCGCAATACAAGCGATTTGGTTGAACGAACAGATTCCGATTCGCAGCGGTCCGTGGAAGACGATCTTCCAGTTGCGGCGATCAAAATTCCGTGACGCCAAGCGACTTCGCGAAGCCGTAGAAGTCGGATTAGGGGAAGGCTTGCTCAAACTGCGACCTTGTTGGCTGGTGAATCCGACAACTGCTGCGGAGGTGTTTCCGCTAATAAAGGGGCTGTTCGACGTCGTCATTTTTGATGAAGCGTCCCAATGTCCGATCGAGCAAGCTGTGCCCGCGATCTATCGAGGCAAGGCGGTGGCAGTCTCCGGAGACGAGAAGCAACTCCCGCCAACAAATTTCTTCAGTTCAGGTTTGAGCGACGACGACTCCGAGGAGGAAACGCCAGATCAAGATGCAACCGATGAACTTGTCTCACGCGAGCAGCAACTTCAACAAATGGGCGTTGCTCATTTACTACAGGTAGAAGACTTACTTGCCGGAGCGATCGGAAACCTACCAGAAAAGTTCCTGAGCGTTCATTACCGAAGCAATCACCCTGCTCTGATCGAATTCAGTAATCGGGCTTTTTACGGCGGCCGGCTTGAAGCGCCGCCGGCGCGAGTGACTTCCGTAAATGGTTTTCGCCCCGTTCGCTATCACGAAGTCAATGGAGTTTACGAAAAGCGAACCAACGCCGAGGAGGCGAGGCAAGTTGTTCGCTTGCTCAAGGAGATTTGGAACGCCGATGACCAAGTTCCGACAGTCGGTGTCGTCACGTTCAATCGACCTCAACGTGACCTGATCGAGGATTTGATTAACGAAGAGTGCTTGCGAGACGCTTCGTTTCGTGTCCGGTACGAGCAAGAAGTTGTGCGCGAAGAAGAAAACCAGGACGTGGGATTCTTTATTAAGAATCTGGAAAACGTCCAAGGCGATGAACGCGACGTCATGGTCTTCAGCACGACGTTCGGTCGAGATACTGCGGGGCGATTCTTTCGGCGATTTGGCCCTGTGGGTGCAAACGGCGGTGAGCGGCGTTTGAACGTTGCGGTCACTCGTGCCAAGCAGCAGGTCGTCGTGATGGGCAGTATGCCAATCGAGGAAGTGTCCACTGCGTTATCGGCGAACGTCGCACCGGGAAGCCTGCTGACCCCGGCAGGATACCTTCAGCTTTATTTGGCATACGCGAAGGCGGTTTCAGATGGAGATTCTGAACGGATCATTCAAAACCTTGACCGCGCGGGGAGAAAATCTGTCTTGATGGCCACCGGAAGCCCGGAATCGCCGTTTGAAGAAGATGTCCGAAGCGTCTTGGAAAAGCTTGGCTTCACGGCACACAGCCAAGTTGGCGAGTCAGGTTTTCGTATCGACCTCGGTGTCATCGCTCCCGACCCCAAGTATGGATATTTGTTGGGAATCGAATGTGATGGTGCGACATACCACAGCGAACGAACGGCTCGATTGCGCGATGTTTGGCGAGGTGAAATCCTTCGGAAGAGAGGTTGGCGGCTGCACCGAATCTGGAGTACCCAATGGTGGTACCATCGGGGTGAAGAGATCGAGGCACTAAAAGTTGAACTCGACAAGGCGCTCACACACTTTGTGCCGAGAGCGGAAGTCGAACCTGTTAGACAACCCGAACCGTTAATGGCAAGCGTCCAAGAACCGAGAGAGGCTTGGCAGATGCGGTTGGCGGAATGGACACAACTTCGTGATCGCTTGCGGGAAAGCGGCGACGAAGAAGGCTTGCGAGCCATTGGCGGGCTTGGCACTGATTTCGCGCACCGATACCGAGTCGAGCAGGCACTCAGAGCAGGAAAGCCCGTCCCAGAAAAAGTGCTCAGCGATTACCCGAATCTGGGGCCGGACGGTGGACTCCGTCAGCAAGTCCTCTTTGACGAGTAATCGTGACTTTGCTTTTGCTCTGATTAAATCAAGGCGATTCACCCACGATTAGGTATCCATCTCGCTGCGGAATAGGAGCATCCGTAATTCCGACTAGAGCATCTTCGTGATTGGTCTTCAGGTCTTTGTTGAGGTTGCTGTAGTCTTCCGGAGTTGTTCGGACTCACGGAGGAGGAAGACGATGGCGGCAGCGTTGGCGAAGGATTTGCGGGTTCGTGTGATGGTGGATGTG
>SXGT01274681.1_pt1 | contig 33967 bp, 29 predicted proteins | sample 3176221 | NCBI WGS metagenome assembly SXGT01 (sample SAMN11356862, study PRJNA531348) | freshwater metagenome | isolation source: freshwater sample F1-120 | place: China: Fuxian Lake, Yuxi | collected 2017-12-25 | reverse complement strand
GTTGACAACCATCATAATTGTTGGCCCATCATCACTGCATGCCAAAAGTGCTTTTCCAATATCAGATTCAAGATCACCTTTCCAAATTTGAGGAATTCTGTATTTTTGTGCAACGTGTGGTGGTGGTCCTCGGGGGTACGGCCGACGACTCGTTGGTAGTTGACCGGGTCGGTGGCGCCTTCGGTGGCAATGACGAGCACGTCGGAGTCGGCATCGAGCCCTACCTCGGCCGAGCCGCCCATCGCCATCACGCCGAACGCGCCCGCCAATGCAGCACTGCCCGTCTCGCCCGCGACGATGCCCTCGGCCGCAAGTCGCCGCATCGCGTCCTCGGCTCGGTGGTCGTCGATCGCAACACAGAAATCGAGCCCGACCTGCAACCTTGGCCACGCGATCAGCGAGGCGTTGCCGCAGTTGAGACCGACCATGCAACTGCGATGCGGTCCGGGAACTTCGGTCATGACGCCCGCCCGAATCGACTCGAGCACACAATCGGCATCCGAAGGTTCGACCGACACCAGGCGGGTCGCCGACCCCGAGCTGCGGTAGTGGGCAACGCCGGCTGCAGCGAATGCGCCGACACCGGTCGGAAGGAACACCGCGTCGACTTCGACGCCACCCAGTGCGTCGTCGACCTCGGCGAAGATCGTCGCGTAGCCGTCGATCACCCATCCGGGTGGCTCGGTGTAGCCGGGCCACGAAGTGTCCGAGATGACCAGCGTCGTGTCGCCCGCTGCGGCAGCACTCGTCGCCACCGCGTCGTCGTAGGTGCCATGCACGATCGTGACCTCGGCGCCCTCGCTGCGAATCGCGTCGATGCGAGCAGCCACCATGTCGTCAGGGACGAAGATGTGGCTCGCGTACCCCAACAGCTTCGCCATTCGCGCCACCGCTCGACCGTGGTTGCCGTCGGTTGCCGCCGCCAGCGTCAATTTTCCGAGCGGTGCGACCGCGACGCGGAGCTCGTCGAGTGTTTCCCATTCGGGTTCGGCCCCCAAACGAGCAACCAACGATCGATACGTCGCCCACGATGCGCCCAACATCTTGAACGCCGGTAGGCCGAGCCGAGAACTCTCGACCTTGACGAGCACGCGGTGCACTCCGAGCGCGGACGCGATGCTGGGTGCGGCGACGAGCGGAGTGGGTTCGTAACCCGGCAGCTTCCGGTGGAAGGCGAGCGGCCCCGCGTGGGAGTCGCCGTCGTTCGTCACCGCGCCGCGCGCGGGGTTGCGGATCAGCTCTTCGGTGCCCATCGATTCCTCACGCCGTCGCGAACGCGTCGATCATCGCACGCGCGTCGTCGCCGAGTGGATACAAGATCGGACAGGTGCAACCCTCGTCGATGTAGCGCTGGACCTGCGCCTTGCACTCATCGGGCGTTCCCGCGGCAGCCAGCATCTGGACGATGTCGTCTGGCACGAGCTTGCTCGCGGCTTCGACCTGTTCGTGTGTCGCCGGCCACGTGAGCACTTGGCTGATCTCGTCGAGCAGTTCGGCCGGCACGCCACTCGCCTTCATGATGTGCGGTTGCTGACCCAAGTACTGCGTGATCATCATGCGGGCTGCGTCTAAGGCGCGCTGGCGATCGTGATCGAGCGAGCAGACGATGAGTTGGGGACGATCGAGATCGTCGACCGACCGCCCCGCACGCCGAGCGCCGGTCGCCAACGCGGCCATTGCCTGCGCGTTGTAGCGCGGCGACACGAGGTAGTTGAGCACCACGCCATCGGCGATCTCACCCGTGAGCTCCATCATTTTCATGCCCGTCGCGCCGATGTAGATCGGCACGTCCTTGGCCCGTCGCTCTTGGTAGACGTAGTCGAGTTCGACGCCATCGAGGTGCACGTACTCGCCGTGCATCGTCACGTGTTCGTTGGCGAGCAAGGCGCGCACGGCCGTCACGATCTCGCGCATCACCGTGAGCGGCTTCGATCGCGTGATGCCCACCTTCTGCGCCAACGGATCCCACCACGCACCGATGCCCAAGATCATGCGTCCGGGTGCGAGGTCGTCGAGGGTCGAGAACGTCGCGGCAAGCCGAGCCGGATTGCGGCTCCAACAGTCGACGACGCCGCTACCGAGTTTGATGTGTTCGGTGGTCGCGGCCATTGCAGCCATCGGCACCGTTGCCTCGCGGACGAGTCGGCTTTCGGCCTGCCACACCGCCTCGAACCCGCGCGATTCGGCGTAGGCGGCGAGGTCCATCGCCTCGCGAATCGGGTGGGCGTCTTGGAGGTAGAGCGCGACTCTCATTGGTCCTCTTCTCGGGATGTCCAGTACCCGGGCGGCGCCGGATTGCGGAGTTTCACAATGTGGCGAACAAGCGAGATGCCTGCTCGGCGGCTTTGGCACGAACTTCGTGTGCGTCGACGCGGGTCGGTGTGCCGTTTCGAACGACCGGTGCGCCGTCGACGTCGACATCGACGGCCCGAACACCGGGAGTGAATGCCAGTCGCCACGGATCGTCGACCCCGTCGTACGACCAGGTCACGACGTCGTTGGCCGCTTCGGGTACCAGTGCCCAACCGTGTTCGAGCCAACTCCATGCGGTCGTGGGGGTTTCGGTCACTGAGTGTTCGCGCAACCGCGCGTAGGCGACCTGGAACTCGTCGAGCATCGCGGACCCGATGCCGTCGCTGCCGAGTGCAACCGGGTTGGCGAATCGGGTCGGTGCGGCGTAACCGACGGCGTTGTTCATGTTCGATCGTGGGTTGTGCACGATGGTGCCGCGGATCGCGGCGTCGTTCGAGAGATGAACGCAATGCACGAGGAGCCAGTTGTCACGGGACATCGATTCCAGGCGAGTCGACGCGTCGATGTCGTCGACGCCTTCGGCAACGTGGACGTGGACGCCGACGTCGAGTTCTGCGGCGAGTTCAGCCGCGGCGCGCAGGGTTGGGTCGGTGCACGTGAAGGCCGCGTGAATTCCCACCAACCCGCGTCCGCCGCTGCGGATGAAGCGTTCGTTCTCTTCGAGTCCGCGTCGAGCACCGTCGGGGCCATGTCGATCGGTGACGCCGTAACTCGCCACGATCCGGACACCAACCTCGGCGCACGCGTTTGCGATGACGTCGAGTGACCCTTCGATCGCGTTGGGTGACTCGTGATGGTCGACGATTGCAGTGCATCCCGATTCGAGGGCTTCGACCGCGCCGAGCATCGCCGCCCAGTGCAACATCTCGAGGTCGAGCGCGGTATCGAGCCGCCACCAGATCTGTTCGAGGATCTCACGGAAGTTCGTCGGCGAATGGGGAGGTGCAGGCATGCCGCGGGCCAACGCGGAGTAGAGGTGATGATGGCTGTTGACCAGGCCGGGTGTGGTCGACGCCATTGCGGTTCAGGCGTCTCGCCGCATCGGCAGCGACGTGCGCCACCCGCCGTCGAGATCGTGGAGTGCAGCAGCCACTGCCCCTGCGGTGGGGACGAGGCCGATTTCGCCGACTCCCTTGATCCCGTAGGGCGCGTTGGGTTGGGGTGACTCCACCAAGATGACGTCGATCGGTGGCACATCCTTGGCTCGCAGGATTCCGAGTGACCGCAACGTCATGTTCGTCGGCCGGCCGGACTCGTCGGCGGGGAAGTCTTCGCTCAGCGCGTACCCGAGCCCCATGTGCACCGCGCCTTCGATCTGACCTTCGCAGAGCAACGGGTTCATTGCTCTCCCGACGTCGTGCGCGGCGACGACTCGTTCGATAGCACCGGTTGGGCGGTCGATGACGACGAGTTGCGCGGCATAGCCAAACGTCGAATGGATCACCGGACGTTCGAGCCCCTCGGACAACGAGTTCGTCCAGTCGACTCGGTATTCACCTTCGTAGTCGACACCCACCCGACAGCCATCCGCGATCGCGGCGCGACACGCGGCCTGCACGGATCCGGCTCCCATCAGCGTGCCGCGCGACCCGGTCGTCTGGCCAGCGCCGAGTTCGCGCGTGGTGTCGACGATCACACGAATGCGCTCGGGATCGATGGCGAGTTCCTCGGCGGCGATCTGCATTGCGACGGTGTGGATGCCTTGACCCATCTCGGTCCAGCAGTGGCGGACCTCACAGGTCCCGTCGGTCTCGAACCGGACGACAGCTCGCGCGATCTCCTTGAATCCGTTGCCGAGTCCGCTGTTCTTCAAACCGAGTCCGAGCCCGATCGCTTTGCCGTTGGCGACCGCCGCATCGACGTGTGGGCGGATCGCGTCGAGACATGCGCTCGCGCCGAGACAGCCGTCGTCCATCACCTGGCCAGGTCCCCACACCTGGCCCGGTCGGATGACATTGCGTGCTCGGATTTCGAACCCGCTGATGCCGGCGCGGTCGGCCAGCCGGTCGAGCGCGCCCTCCATGGCGAACTGGGCTTGGTTCGCGCCAAAGCCGCGGAACGCGCCGCACACTGGATTGTTCGTGCGCGCCGCGATCGCGTCGACGTCGATGGCGGGCAGGTGGTACGGGCCGCTCGCATGACCCGCAGCGCGTTCGAGCACCTTCATGCCGACACTCGCGTACGCGCCGGAGTCGCCGACCATGCGCGCCCGCAGCGCCGTGAGTTGGCCCTCGACGTCGCAGCCGACTGTGTACTCCATGTGGATGGGGTGGCGTTTGGGATGCAGCACGAGGGACTCCTCGCGCGACAAGGTGCACTTGACCGGACGTCCGAGCAGCCAGGCCGCGAGCGCGGTCTGCCCCTGATTGCTCATGTCTTCTTTGCCGCCGAATGCGCCGCCGTTACTCACGAGTTCGACGGTGACTTGGTCGCGGTCGATGCCGAGCAAGGACGCGATCTGGTTGCGGTCATCCCACACGCCTTGCCCACCGGAGTAGACGTGGAGCGTGGCCCCAGCGGGATCGGGAACCGCGAGGGTCGACTCGGGTTCCAAGAATGCATGCTCGATACGTTGGGTCGTGAACGTTTCGGTGATGACGTGTGCTGACGCCTGCAACGCATCGTCGACGTCTCCCCGCCGATAGGTCGATCGCGACAACACGTTGCTGTCAGTTCCCCACACGGCGACGTCGTCGTCGGCGATGGCGGCGTGCGGATCGACGATGGGTCGATGCACGTCGTAGCCGACCTCGATGAGCTCCGCGGCCCGGCGCGCGGTCGCGCGGTCAGTGGCGACCACGATGGCGAGCACATCACCGAGATAGCTGGTGCGGCCTCCGACCGGAATGAAGACGGGCCAGTCGGTATGGATGATGCCGACCCGCAGCTCGCCGGGAATGTCAGCCGCCGTATAGATGGCTTCGACGCCCGCGACGGCGAACGCCGCGCTCGTATCGATCCGAGTCACGTCGGCGCGTGCGTGGTCGGCGAGTCGCAGGGCCGCGTGCAACATGCCGTCGACCCGTAGATCGTCGACGTAACCGCGGTCGCCGAGGGCGAGCTCGGTGGCCTCGTATTTGGCGCCGCTTCCGCCGATTGCGCCCGATCGGGCGGGGGCGGGGATCGGGTCGCCTGCGGCGAGGAGCTCGATCGCATCGAGAATCTTCGTGTAACCCGTGCAGCGACAGAGGTGGGCGCCGAGGTGCCGTGCCGCCTTGTCTCGCGACAGCTGCGGGTCCTTGTCAAGCAGCGCTTTCGTGCGCATCACGATCCCGGGCGTGCAGAACCCGCATTGGAGTGCGCCGCAGGTCGCGAACGCGTGTGCAAGCCGATTGCGATCGCACTCGGCGAGGCCCTCGAGCGTCGTCACGTCGCGACCGGCAACTCGGCTGAGGTCGAGCTGGCACGAAATCGAGGCCTTGCCGTCGATGAGAATCGTGCAGCATCCGCATTGCCCGCTCGGCGAACACCCGTCCTTCGGCGAGGTGACGTTGAGTTCCTCACGCAGCGCCGCGAGGAGATGCGGATGGTCGGCCCGCACACGCACCGGTGCACCGTTCAGCGTGAAACCCACCGTCGCCGGTTCGGTCGTGGTCATGAGCCCTCCGGTGCGATCACGCCTCGTTGGGCTGTGATGCGGGTGTAGACCTCGGGGCGTCGATACCGATCGAAGTCGAACAGTGTCGTCTTGTAGTTCGCGCAGCGGGCGAGGTCGCAGTCGGCGACGATCACCTCGTCGCCGGTGGTGTCGGTGCGAGCAACAACCTCGCCCGAAGGTCCGATGATGCAGCTCTCGGCGAGGGAGTCGACGCCTTCTTCGACGCCGCCCTTGGCGACGCCGACGACCCACATGCCGTTCTGGTAGGCACCGCTTTGCATCACGAGGGCGTTGTGGAAGCCAGCGAGTCGGTTCTGTCCCGGATCGGGTGCGTAGTGGATCGGCGTGTTGTATCCGATGAGGAGGAGTTCGCAACCTTGCAGCCCGAAGACGCGGTAGGTCTCGGGCCACCGGCGATCGTTGCAGGTCGCGACTCCGACGACGCCACCGAACGCTTGCCAAGCGTCGAACCGGTCGCCGGGTTCGAAGTAGCGCCGTTCGAGATGCTGGAACGGCCGCCACGGTTCGTGCGCTTCGTGCCCCGGAACGTGCACTTTGCGATAACGGCCGACGACGCTGCCGTCGCGTTCGACGAGGATGGTCGTGTTGAAGTGGTGCCCATCGGCGGTGAGTTCGGCGTAGCCGAGGGAGAAGCCGACTCCTAGGGCGCGGGCGCGTTCGAAGAGCGGCGCGGTGATCGGCGAGGGCATCTCGGTTTCGAAAAACGGGTCGATGTCGTCCCAGGAGTCGAAGTACCAACGGGGAAAGAACGTTGTCAGCGCGAGTTCGGGAAACACGACCAGTTCGGCGCCTTGGGAGTGGGCAGCTTCGAGCAGCCCGATCAACCGTTCGACGACGGTTGCCCGCGGTTCGTCGCGAGCGATCGGCCCGAGTTGGGCGCCGGCAACGCGGAGGATCCGTTCGGAGGCGGCAATTGTCGTGTCGTCGCCCATTCCGTGGTCGAGCGCGGGTGAGCTGGTCACGGTGCCTCGTTCGCAAGGTCGAGCATGGTGTGCAGCAAGACGTTCGCGCCGGCTTCGAGGTCGTCGAGTTCGGTGTGCTCGGCAACGTTGTGGCTCAGACCTGCGACCGACGGGACGAAGATCATCGCCGCCGGACACACCCGCGCCAGCATCTGTGCATCGTGACCGGCGCCGCTCGGCATGCGCTGCACTGACAACCCGAGTGTGGTCGCAACCCCTTCGACTCGATCGACCATTGCGGGATCGAAGTCGACGGGATCGAAGTCGGCAGTGACCCGCCGGGTGATCACGACGGAGTCCGAGCGTTCGATGTCGGTGCAGGCCCGCCCGAGTTCGGCAATGGCACGTTCGAGTTCGTTGGCGTCGGTGTTGCGCAGGTCGACCGTGATGACGGCGCGCGCCGCGACCACGTTGACCAGGTTGGGGTGAACGTCGAACGACCCCACCGTTCCCACTTGGCTGCCGCCGACGGTCTCGACGATCTCGCGTACCCGCATCGTCAGCGCCGCGGCCGCGTGCACAGCGTCGAGACGCATGGACATCGGGGTTGTCCCTGCGTGCGCCGAGCGGCCCTCCACGGTGATCTCTTCCCAGTGGATCCCTTGGACGCCCGTCACCGCTCCAATGGTGATGCCGGCTGCTTCGAGCACGGGTCCCTGCTCGATGTGGACCTCGACGAACGCGTAGGGCACGGGACCGGGGCAGGGGTGGGAACCGGCGTACCCGATGCGATCCAGTTCATCGCCGAGTCGGGTGCCGTCGATGCCCCGCAGTTCGAGCGCGGTTTCCGTGCTCATCCCTCCGGCGTAGACCAGCGACCCGAGCATGTCGGGATGGAAGCGGGCGCCTTCTTCGTCGGTGAAGAACGCGACGGCGAGGGGGCGAACGGTATCGGTTCTCGTGGCCGCGAGGGTTTCGACGACTTCGAGTCCGGCGAGCACGCCGAAGTTCCCGTCGTACTTGCCGCCAGTGCGAACCGTGTCGATATGCGATCCGCACATCACGGGCGCAAGCGCAGGATCGCCACCCCGCGTGGCAACGACGTTGCCGACGGCGTCGATGCGGACTTCCATGTCGAGGTCGCGCATCCAACCAATCACGAGGTCGCGGGCATCGCGATCGGCGTCGGTGAGGGCGAGTCGACAGACGCCGCCGCCGTCGATCGCGCCGACCAGGGCGAGTTCGCGCAGCCGTTCGGCCAGGCGGGCTGCGTCGATGCGCAACGCGTGGGTCGCGACCGCACCGGACGTCGCGCGAGCGGAGTCAGGGCCCGATTCGGGCGCAGGCGCGGGCGGCGGGCTCATCGAGACATCATCGGCACCTACTTTACAAAATGTCAAGCAATCCCTACAGCTGAGCTGTTGCGCTCCGTACACTTCGAGTGATGGACCTCCGTGTGATGGAACTGCGTGCCGAGTTCACGGTCGAGCCGTTCCGGGTGGGATCTCCCGGTCCCCATGTCGATGCCGCGATCGAAGCGGCCCGAGCCGCGGGTCTCGAACCCGATGTGGGTCCGTTCGCGACTTCGATTGCCGGTGCAGCCGAGGTCGTGCTCGATGCCGTGCGGGTGTTGAGCGGCGCGGCGATCGCGGCTGGCGCAACCCGCGTGTCGCTGGTGATCGAGTCCGGCCCGGTGTCCGGCCCCGGGTCGCGAGGTTGAGGTGGCCGCACGCCACCCGCTGCTCCGAGCGCTCGAACCGGTTGCCGATCGGCTTGGCGCAGAACTCGTCACCGCGCGCCGTGTGATCGAATCGGACATCCCGTTGCATTGGGACGGCGAGCTCGTCGGCGGTTTGCGGCTCCCGGATCTCCAGGATGCGTTGCCGCGTTTGATCGAACAGGTCGAGCGTGAACTCGGCGCATCGTTACGCGAACTGTCGCGCACCGACAAACAAGAGGCAGTTCGGCGACTCGCCGATCGGGGAGCGTTTCAGCTGCGCAAGAGCATCGACGAAGTCGCCGACTCCATGCGCGTGAGTCGCATCACGATCTACAACTACCTGAACGCAATCCGGGAGAGCGCGTGAGCGTCGTGTCGCCCGACTCGCTCGACGAGGCACTGGAGGCGTTGGCCGCCGATCCCGAAGCGCACGTCGTCGCGGGCGGTACCGACTTCATGGTCGAGGTGAACTTCGATCATCGCCGGCCAGAATCGGTCGTGTCGTTGCACCGCATCGAAGCCTTGCGGTCGTGGTCGGACGAAGCCGACAGGTTACGCATCGGCTCCGGGGTCACGTGCGCGACGCTCGAGCGTTCGCCGTTCACCGCGTTGGTGCCGGCTCTCGCTCAAGCGGCGCGAACCGTGGGATCACCGCAAATTCGTAATGCGGCCACCGTTGGCGGGAACCTCGGCACAGCGTCGCCGGCCGGTGATCTGCTCCCGGTGCTGAGCGCGCTCGACGCAACGGTGGTCATACAACACGCACGGGGTGCACGTTCGATCTCGATTCACGACTTCTTGGTGGGGCCGAAGCGCAATGCGCTCGAGGCCGGCGAGCTCGTGGTGGCGACGACGCTGCCGGTGCTGGGCGAACGGCAGGAGTTCGTGAAGGTCGGGATGCGCAACGCGATGGTGATCGCGGTCGCCAGCGTCGCGGTGGTGCGGATCGGCGCTCGGCTCAACGTCGCGCTCGGCAGTGTCGGTCCGACCGTGTTGCGCGCCCGCGACGCCGAAGCCTGGTTCGCCGCTCGTGGTCTCGATGTCGCGGCGGTCGACGAGTTCGCGGTCCGAGTGGCTGCCGAGGCTCGACCGATCGACGATCACCGTTCCACGGCCGAATACCGTCGCCACGCGGTTCGGGTGTGCGCGGCGCGCGCCGCACGGAGGATTCTTCGATGAGTTACTCAGTCCAGATCAACGGCGTCGTGCACACGGTGACCGATGGCGGTATCGGCGAATCGCTGCTGTACGCGTTGCGGGAGCGCCTCGGGTTTCCGGGATCGAAGAACGCGTGCGAACAGGGCGAGTGCGGATCGTGCTCGGTTGTCGTCGATGGAGCGTTGGTGTGCTCGTGTCTCGTGTTGGCAGCGGCGTGCGACGGGCGCGAGGTCGTCACCATCGAAGGTCTCGGTGATGGCAGCACCCTGACCGATGTGCAACGGGCGTTCGTCGAGGCGGGAGCAGTGCAATGCGGTTTCTGCACCCCTGGCCTCGTCGTCGCCATCGACCGATTACTGGCCGAGCAGCAGTCACCCGACGAACTCGCGGTCCGCGAATCGATCAGCGGCAACCTGTGTCGCTGCACTGGTTACGGCCGCATTCTCGAGGCGGTTGCCCGCGTCGTTGCAGAGCGAGCGACCTCATGACGTCGTCGACCACGATGACGGCCGGCGCACGCGTCGGCGAGTCGGCGGTACGTCCCGATGCGCCGCCCAAGGTGCAGGGTCGTTTCGCATTCGGGAACGACCTGTGGGCTGATGGGATGCTGTACGGCGCCACGCTGCGGTCGCCGCACGCGTCGGCGCGAATTCTCTCGATCGACATCGCGCCGGCTTTGGCGATTGCTGGTGTGCACGCGGTGCTGACGAGCGACGATGTCCCTGGACGTTCGGTGTTCGGATTGGAACATCCCGACCAGCCAGTGCTCGCGAGCGATGTCGTGCGTTACGTCGGTGAGCCGCTCGCGGTCGTCGCCGCCGATGATCCCGATACCGCCCGTCGAGCGGTCGTTGCGATCGCCGTCGACTACGAGGTGCTCCCGCCGCTCGTCGATCCCGAGGCGGCGCCCAGCGCGACACCGATCCACCCGGACGGCAACGTGTTTCGCGAGCTCACGATTCGTCACGGCGACGTCGACTCGGTCGGTGAGGTCGTGGTCGAAGGCGAGTACGAGGTCGGGATGCAGGACCAGGCGTTCCTGGGGTGTGAGAGCGGCCTGGCGATTCCCGATCGCGATGGCGCGGGCGTCGAAATGTTCGTCTCGACGCAGTTTCTCCACGTCGATGTCGAACAGACGGCTGCGTGCCTCGGCATCGCGGTCGAGCGATTGCGGGCGACGGTTGCTGGGGTGGGCGGCGCGTTCGGTGGACGCGAGGACATCAGCCTGCAGGTGCACGTGTGCTTGTTGGCGCTGCGCACTGGTCGGCCCGTCAAGATGCAGTACCGACGCGACGAGAGCTTCGTGGGACACGTACACCGTCATCCTGCACGCATGCGTTACCGCCACCATGCTCGTCGCGACGGCACGCTGGTCAAGGTCGAAGCGAGGCTCGTGCTCGATGGGGGCGCGTACGCCTCGACGAGTTCGGCGGTGCTCGCGAACGCCACCTGTTTCGCCGCCGGTCCGTATCGGGTGCCCAACGCGCTGATCGAAGGGATCGCGGTTCGGACCAACAATCCGCCGTGCGGAGCGATGCGCGGATTCGGCAACGTGCAGGCGTGCTTTGCCCATGAAGCGCAGATGGATCGACTTGCCGACGAACTGGGTATCGACCCGGTCGACCTGCGGCTCCGCAACGCGCTTGCCCCGGGCGATCGGCTCGTGACCAATCAGTTGCTGACCGGCGCGGCGCCGGTCGAAGCCGTGATCCGGGCGTGTGCGCAGGCGCCGCTTCCCGACATCGTCGGTCCGGCGATGGGAGAACCGATGGCGCGTCCCGGCGGTGCAGGCCGTACCGCGGCGGGCGAACCCGATCGGGTCGTGCGCGGCGTCGGTTTCGCCGCGAGCATCAAGAACCTGATGTTCTCCGAGGGATTCGACGACTACTCGACCGCTCGCGTCGTGGTCGAGGACGGGCGAGTGACCGTGCACTGCGCATGCGCTGAGGTCGGCCAAGGCTTCGTCACCGTTGCGCAACAGATCGCGCGGGAAGTGCTCGATCTCGACGACGTCGTCGTTGCGCCGGCCGACACGTCGGTCGGGAGCGCGGGGAGCACGTCGGCGTCGCGTCAGACCATGATGAGTGGTGGTGCGGTCGAGGGTGCATGTCGGATCGTGCGTGAGCAGATCGATACCGACCGCGACGCCGGCCGATCGATGTCGGGGCGCTACGAGGCCACCTACGAACACCATCATGCGCCCACGACTCCGCTCGACGCGAACGGACAAGGCGATGCGCACGCAGCGTTTGCGTTCGCCGCACACCGTGCCGTCGTCGATGTCGATCTCGATCTCGGACTCGTGCGGGTTGTCGACATCACCACCGCTCAAGACGTCGGACGGTTGATCAACCCACTGCAGGCAGTCGGTCAGATCGAAGGCGGCATTGCGCAAGGCGTCGGTTTGGCGGTGATGGAGGAGCTTGTCGTGCGTGACGGCCGCATCGTCAACGCGAGCTTCACCGACTACTTGATTCCGACCGCGCTCGACATGCCGACCGTCACGATCGCGGCGCTGATCGAGGACCCCGAACCGAATGCGCCGTTCGGGGCGAAGGGGATTGGTGAGCCGCCATGCATCAGTTCGGTGGCCGCGGTTGCCGCCGCAATTCGCAACGCGACGGGCCGACCGGTGCGTCGCGTTCCGGTTCGACCCGAGGATCTGGTGCTGTGAGCCGCATCGTGCTTCGAGGCGCACGTCATCCTGGTGACATCGCGATCCTCGATGGCCGGATCACCGAGGTCGGTGATGTTGCGAGGCAGCCCGACGATGTCGAGGTCGACTGCCGGGACTGTGTGATCACCGCCGGTCTCGTCAATACGCATCACCACCTCTACCAGTGGATGACACGCGGTCGAGCGGTCGGTTGCGACCTCTTCGGGTGGCTGACCGAGCTGTATCCCGTGTGGGGACGCCTCGATGTCGACGACGTGCACGCAGCTGCACTCGTCGGCCTCGGCGAACTGGCCGCGACCGGTTGCACCACCGCAAGCGATCACCACTATCTCGTCCCGCGGGGTGACGACAGTGTCTTCGACGCGATCGTCGACGCCGCACGCCAGGTCGGGATCCGCCTGCATCTGTCGCGCGGCTCGATGGACCTCTCCGAGAAGGACGGTGGCCTCCCGCCCGACCATGTCGTCGAGACGCTCGACGCGATCATGGCGTCGACCGAGCGCGTCATCGCCGATCATCACGACGGCGAGATGGTCAGTGTGGTCGTGGCTCCGTGTTCGCCCTTCAGCGTGACCCAGGAACTGATGGTTGAGTCGGCAGCACTCGCGCGTCGCTACGGGTTGCGACTGCACACCCACCTCGCAGAGACGATCGAAGAAGAACATCACTGTCTCGAACGTTTCGGTCGCCGTCCGGTCGACATGCTCGACGAGTGGGGCTGGATCGCTCCCGATGTCTGGGTCGCGCACGGCATCCATTTCGACGACGCCGAGGTCGCTCGCATGGGCGCACAAGGGTGTGGTGTCGCGCATTGTCCGAGTAGCAATGGTCGACTCGGCGCGGGGCTCTGCCGGGTCGTCGATCTAGTGGCTGCAGGCGCGCCGGTCGGACTCGGTGTCGACGGCGTCGCATCCAACGAAGTCGGTGGCCTGTTCCCCGAACTTCGTCAGTCGCTCTACAGCGCACGGCAGCGCGCACGCAATGCCGCTTCGTTTCTTCCGAGTCACGCGATTGCACGAGGCACCGAGGGCGGAGCCGCATGCTTGGGACGCGACGACATTGGGCGAATTGCGCCGGGGCTGCGGGCCGACCTCGCCGTGTGGGACGTCACAGACCTCGCAGATATCGCTGATCCACTTGCCGGATTGGTGCTCGGACCCGACCGGCGGGTGCGGGATCTGCTGGTGAACGGTCACGCCGTCGTGCAGCGCGGGAGCCTCGCAACCGTCGACCTCGTTGCGGCCCGCCAGGACCTGGCGCGTCGAGCTCGCCGATTGTGGGCGTGACCGCGATGGTCCAGCGCCGGCTTCGGCGGTACGTGCACGACGCCGCGATCTGTGTTTACATTCTGTAAAGCGCGGGTTTCGCCTCGGGTCCGAACGACCTGGGTCGAACGAAGCGTGTTAGAAAGCAGCACGGCGGAGCCGAGGCCAGCCTTCGGTTGCGCTCTACCAGTTGGCACGCCTTTGGCGGAAGAGGGGGATTCGTGAAGCGTTCGCTTCGATTTGGCGCGGCGGCATTGAGCCTCGCATTGATTGCCGCGGCCTGCGGTGACGACGACAAGGAAACCGATCCGGGTACGGCGACGACCGACGGTGCCGAGACGACCGACGGCAGTGGTGGGGAACCGCTCAAGGTTGCCTTCGTCTACGTCGGTCCCGTCGGAGACGCCGGATGGACCAAGAAGCACGACGACGGTCGCAAGGCGCTCGAAGCAGAGTTCGGCGACGAGATCGAGGTGACGTTCCTCGAGTCGGTTCCCGAGGGTGACGAGCAGCCGTTCGAAACGCTCGTCGACGAAGGCAACGACCTCATTTTCGGCACGTCGTTCGGATACATGGATCCGATGCTCGCGGTGGCCGAAGCGAACCCTGGCGTGTGCTTCGAGCACGCGACCGGCTACAAGACGGCCGACAACATGGGCACCTACTTCGGCGCAGCCGAAGAGGCGCGCTACCTGAGCGGTATCGCCGCGGGTCACGCAACAGCAAGCGGTCAGATCGGATACGTCGCGGCGTTCCCGATCCCCGAGGTGCTGCGCGGCATCAACGCGTTCACGCTTGGTGCGCAGTCGGTGAACCCCGACGCGACCGTGCAGGTCGTGTGGACGAGCACCTGGTTCGACCCCGAGGTCGAAAAGCAGGCGGCCGAATCGCTCACCGCCGCGGGTGCCGACGTGCTGGCGATGCACCAGGACACGCCGTCGACCGGTGAGGCCGCGGCCGAAGCCGACGCGAAGTGGCTTGGTTACAACGATGACATGAGCAGCTTCCAACCCGAGGCGTGGCTCACCGGCCCGGTCTGGGATTGGGCACCGCACTACATCGAGACCACGCGTCGTTTGCTCGAAGACGGCGACTGCCGCAACGACCAGTACTACGGCAGCATGGCCGACGGCATGGTGGGACTCGCTTCCTACGGCGATTCGATGGACCAGGCCTGGATCGATCACATCGAGCAGGTCAAAGCGACGATCATCGACGGGAGCTTCAAGCCCTTCACCGGTCCGATCAACAACCAGGACGGCGAAGAAGTCGTTGCCGACGGCGAGTCGCCCGACCTGGGCGCGCTGCTCGGGATGGACTACCTCGTCGAGGGCGTCATCGGCGACATTCCGGCGAGCTAGCTCGCTCGGGAACCGAGGAGCCGTCCAATGACGGACGACACGACGGTGCGCCCGGACTCCGGTCCGGGCGCACCCGTGCTCGCGGCGACCGGTGTCGTCAAACGCTTCCCTGGCGTCGTCGCGCTCGACGATGTCGATGTGGACCTGCGCGCCGGCGAGGTTCATACGCTGCTCGGTGAGAACGGCGCGGGAAAGAGCACGTTGGCGTCGGTGTTGTGCGGCGCGTACCAACCCGAAGTCGGCACCGTGTTCCGACACGGCCGACCGGTCGAGCTGCGAAGCCCTCGCGACGGCCTGGCCCACGGAATCGCAATGGTGCACCAGCACTTTCGTCTGGTGGAGCGATTCACAGTGTCGGAGAACGTCGTGCTGGGCGATCCGCAGCTCGGCCGGTGGTTGGCCCGAGGTGCGATCGACGACCGGGTCGCGAGCGTGGCCGAGACATTCGGTCTCCCCGTCGACCCGAGGGCCCGGATTCACGATCTGTCGGTTGGTCAGCGCCAGCGCGTAGAGATCGTCAAAGCCCTCTATCGAGGAGCCGATGTGCTGCTGCTCGACGATCCGACCGCAGACCTCACACCGCAAGAAACCGAGGCACTGTTCGTCACGGTCCGGGCGATGACCGCGGCCGGAAAGTCGGTCGTGTTCATCAGTCACAAGCTCGGCGAAGTAGTCGAAATTTCCGATCGGGTGACGGTCATGCGCGGCGGTGTCGTGACTGGCCAGGTCGCACGTGTCGACGCCGATCGCCACGAACTGGCCCGGCTGATGGTGGGACGCGACATCGATCTCGACGCGCAACAATTCGCCGCGGGCTCGCCAGGGAGTCCGTGTCTGATCGCCAAGGGCGTGACTGTCCGCGACGGTGAACAGACCGCCCTCGACGCGATCGACCTCGAAGTGCGCGCCGGCGAAATCGTGGGCGTTGCGGGTGTCTCAGGTAACGGCCAGCGCGAACTCGCCGACGTGCTGGCCGGAGTGCTGGCGCCGACGAGTGGCGTGGTCGAAGTCAACGGTCAACCGATTCGCAGCGCGCGCGCGGCGCGAGCAGCCGGTGTCGCGTACGTGCCCGAAGAACGCCTCGGAACCGGGTTGGCGCCGTCGCTCACGATCGGCGAGAACCTGTTGCTCACGCGCCGCCGGGGTGCCTTGGTGTCGCGATCGGCAGCCCGTCGCGACGCTCGCGAGATCATCGCTCGGTTCGAGGTGAAAGCGCCCGGGCCCGACGCGCGGTGCCGGGTGCTGTCGGGCGGCAACGCCCAAAAGGTCTTGGTCGCCCGTGAACTTGCCGGCGACGGTCAAGCGCCGAAGGTGGTGGTGGCCTCCGCTCCGACACGAGGACTCGACGTCGGCGCCATCGAACAAGTGCGCGCGTTGCTCGACGACGCTCGCCGCAACGGCGCAGGCGTGTTGTTGATCTCGGAGGATCTCGACGAGGTGTTGGCGATGGCCGACCGCATCGTGGTGCTCTACCGAGGCCGCATTTCGCTCGAGGCCGATCGGGCGTCGGCCGACCGTGGCGCGATCGGACGGGCGATGGCAGGCATCGCATGATTGTCGTCCGACTCGAGCGTCGGGTCGCGACCCCGCGCTGGATCGGCGTTGCGGTGCCGGTCGCCTCGGTGTTCGCAGCCTTGGTGCTCGCTGGTGTGTTCTTCGTGCTCACCGATCGACCGCCGCTCACCGTCTACTCCGAGATGTTCGACGCCGCGTTCGGCGACGTGCAGGGCGTCAAGAACACGCTCGTGAGCGCCACCCCACTCGTGTTCACGGGGCTCGCCGCGGCGTTCGCGATGCGTATGGGTCTCTACAACATCGGTGGCGAAGGCCAGTTGTATGCAGGCGCGATCGCGGCGGCAGGTGCGGCACTGTTGTGGACTGCGGATCTGTCGACACCGATTGCGATTGCCGTGGTGTTCGTCGCGGGCGCCGTCGGCGGCATGGCGTGGATGCTCGTACCAGCGCTTGCACGCGCGTTGCTCGGGACCTCGGAGATCGTGACCACCCTCATGATGGTGCTGGTTGCCGACGTGGTGCTCGACTATCTCATCTCGGGGTCGACCTCCTACTGGCGCGATCCGTTGACCATCGGTTTTCCGCAAGGCAAGGAGATCCCCGACGCGGCACAGTTCACGCGCTGGTTCGACGCGCGCATCACCGTCGCGCTGCCCATCGCAATCGTCACCGCCGCGATCGTGTGGTTCGTGCGCAATCGCACCTCGTTCGGCTACGGCCAGGACGTGATCGGCGACGCCCCACACGCGGCGCGTTACGCCGGCATCTCTGAGCGGCGGACGGTGCTCGTCACCCTGTTGGTGTCGGGCGCGTTGGCCGGGATGGCAGGCGCGGCCGAGATCGGCGGACGCATCTACAAGCTCGAACCATCGAGTTTGCGGCTCGGCCTCGGGTTCACAGGCATCGTGATCGCAGCCCTGGCCCGATCGAACGCCTTGGGCGTACTCGTCGCCGCGTTCTTCCTCGGCGGTTTGCGCAACGCCGGCCAGTCGGTGCAAGCCGTCGCCGACCTCGATCTGCCGAAGTCGGTGGCGCTCATGCTCGAGGGATTCATCTTGTTGTGTTTCCTCGGCGGTCAGGTGTTCTCGACGCACCGGCTCCGGATCGTGCGACGCGAACCTGCGCGTCGAGCACGCGCGTCTGCAGGTGCGTCGTCGTGAACGACAACGCGTGGATCATTGCAATCGCGGCGTCGATCGGTGCGGCAATTCCCATCGCGTTGGCTGCGGTCGGCGCCATCCTCCACGAACGTTCGGGCGTGCTGAACCTCGGGGTCGAGGGCATGATGCTCATCGGCGCGATGGCGGCCTTTCTCGCCGCCGACGCGTGGGGCAACGTCTGGCTTGCGCTGGTGTGCGGGGTGCTCGCCGGCGGAGCGCTCGGCCTGCTGCATGGTGTGATCACGATTTCGTTGCGCGCCAACCAGATCGTGACCGGCCTTGCGCTCGTGATTTTCGGGACGGGGCTCGCGAAGTTCCTGGGTGAGCCGGTGAACGGGCTCAAGCGGCCGGTCAAGATCGACCCGCTCGAGGTCGCAGGACTTGGTGACCTGCCGATCCTCGGTCCGGTGCTGTTCGCGCAAGATGTGCTCGTCTACGCGTCGATCGCGCTCGTTGTCGCCGTGTCGCTCTACATCTACCGCAGCCGTGCCGGACTCGCATTGCGTGCGGTCGGCGAGTCGCCCGCGGCCGCCGACGCGCAGGGGATCGCCGTCAGCCGAGTGCGGTACGTGCACGTGCTGGCCGGTGGATTGCTGGCGGGTGCGGGCGGCGCGTACCAAGCGCTCGCACGGGCGCCGAGTTGGAATCAGGAGTACACGATCAACGGGCTTGGCTGGATTGCCCTGACGCTCGTCGTGTTCTCGAACTGGCGCCCCGGTCGGGCGCTGATCGGTGCGGTCGTGTTCGGCTTCGCACTGCGATCGCAGTTCACGTTCCAGACCGAGGGCATCGACTTTCCGCCGCAGGTTTGGCTGCAGATGGCGCCGTACCTGCTGACGATCCTCGTGTTGATCGTCACGTCGTCGCCGGGAGCGCGTCGCCGACTCGGTGCGCCCGCCGCGCTGGGCGTGCCGTATTCGCGCGATGAACGTTAAGTTCGCATCGACAGGGGAGTGATCGTGACTACGGACGAGGTCGTCGACTTGGTACAAGCCGAACGAGAAGTCATGGACTATGCGGTCTTCGGTTCCGCAGTGCGCGAGCTCGCGCAGGTGATCCACGACGACGGTTTCGAGCCCGACTGGATCCTGGCCATTGCGCGCGGAGGGTTGATCATCGGAGGCGCCGTCGCGTACGCGCTCGGGCACAAGAACATCGCGACGATCAACGTCGAGTTCTATACCGGCGTCGACGCCCGCCTTGATGTGCCGGTCGAGCTCCCACCGGTGTTGAACCTCGACGACATCGCCAACCGGCGCGTGCTGATTGCCGACGACGTCGCCGACACGGGCGAGACGCTGAAGCTCGTGATCGACAAGTGCAGCCCGCACGTCGAGGAGCTCCGCTCCGTCGTGCTCTACGAGAAGCCGCGGTCGGTGGTGTCGGCCGACTACGTCTGGAAGCACACCGATCGGTGGATCGACTTCCCGTGGTCGTCGCTGCCGGTGATCGGCCGCGGCGGCGAAGCCAGCTGAGTCTGTGACCTTCAGCCGCTGACGCGCTCGGCTGCGAAACGAACTGCCCACGCCGCCACGCCAAGCGAGAACGCGGCGAACGCGACTCCCCAAATGAGGTGCGTGAGACGGTGCAACAGCCGGCCCGCGACGGTGGTGCGACGGTGGTACTGGCCCCGACGGTGGTAATGACCTCGCGCGTGGTGATCGCCGTGACCGTGGACCGATTTCCACGTGTGTTCAGCAACGGCGGGTTCTTCGATCGTGATCACGACGGATCCTTTCGTTCGTAGCGGTCGAGAAATCCAACGATGACCCGTTGGTTCGAGCGAAGGGCTTCGGCCCAGGCGTCGAGTAGCCGTTCACCGACTTCGGTGAGTTCGTAGGTGCGTTTGGTTCGCCCCGGCAGGTCGTCGCGCCAGCGGCTGGTCACGATGCCCTCGAACTCGAGCGCTCGGAGCGTGCGGTAGAGGTTGCCCATATCGATGCGTTCGTCGGGTCCGGCGATCTCGGCCAAGGCGTCGGCGAGGTCGTAGCCGTGGGTCTCGCCGTCGCGCAGCAAGAGCAGCAGCGACGGCTCGACGAACCGTTCGATGCGTGCGTGGACCTCCCAGGCGCCGCCGCCAGCGAGCCAGCGGCACCGGGCTGCGCCGCGAGCGCCGCTCGGACCGCGTCCATGCCGCCCGCCACCAGATCGATGTCCATGAACCATGTGAAAAACATACTTGACAAATACACTGGTGTCAACCAACAGTGTTAAAGACAGTGTTGGCGGAGAAAGGAAGGAGAAGACATGGATTCCACGTGGAGGGACGAGGCGAACCGCTACGACCGCATGCTTGGCGGATTCGGGCGGCAAGCGTTGGCGGCCAGCGGCCTCGGGCCAGGTGACCGCGTCCTCGACGTAGGCCCGGGTGCGAGCGATCAGCCCATCGAACTCGCTCGGCGCGTCGGCTCGACCGGGCGGGTCGTCGCCGTCGAACTCGACGCGGATCTGGCCGACGTCGGTCGGCGGCGGTCGACGGCCGCCGGGTTCCCCGATGTCGAGTACGTGGTTGGCGACATTGCCGAGGTCGGGCTCGATCGGGCCAGTTTCGACGTCGTGGTGAGCCGATTCGCGTTGATGCTGACCGACCCCACGACGACGTTGCCGCGCTTGGCCGCCGCGCTCGCGCCAGGAGGGCGTATCGCCGCCACCGTGTGGCAGATCGCTGAACGGAACGCCTGGTTCACGTTGCCCCTCGAGATCGTTGCCGATGTCGTTGCCGGCTTCGGGAGTGCGCCGCCGGATGCGCCGCCGTTTCGCCTCGCCGACGACGCGGTCGTCGAAGGACACCTGGGCGACGCCGGCTTCGTCGACGTTCGTATCGACTCGCTCGTCCAGCCTGTGTGGCTTGGCGCCGACGTCGGTGACGTCATCGACTTCTTCGAGCGCGGTGCGGGCGAGCTGCGATCGGCGTTCGACGACGCATCGTGGTCGCGGGTCCGCGAAGCCGCGCAACGGCGCCTCGCGCCCTTCGACGGCCCCGACGGCATCCGCGTCCCCGCCGCCGCGTGGCTCATCACCGCGCGGCGAGCGTGATTCGTGAGGTTCCATGAGCCGTTCCGGACGCGACCCGCGACATTCCCGAGCTTGCGGCCCTGCGCCTCGACGGCCAACTCGATCTCGCGCAACTGCGGTCTCGAACCGTCGCGCTCGACGACCTCGACGACCTCGACACGGCGATGAAACGCGCTCGATGCCGGCGAACTGGCCCGCAGCATCGTGATGTTCGACGTGCTGTCCGCGTGATCGCGCAGCCAGGACTCGACGGCCGGGAGTCCTCTAGTCTCGGCGGCATGACCCCCGAAGACCTCGTCGAAATCGAAGCAATCAAACAGCTCAAGTACCGCTACGCACGATGCCTCGACCTGAAACTGTGGGACGAGCTTCGCACGACGTTCGTCGACGACGCGGTGTGCGACTACAGCGGCGGCAAGTACCACCATGAAGGCGCCGACAACATCGTGGCCTGGATCAAGCAGGGGATGGGGGCCGAGACGTTTCTGTCGAGCCACAAGATGCACCACCCTGAAATCGAGATCACCGGCCCCGATACGGCACGGGCCACGTGGGCCCTCGACGACCGCGTGATCATGGAGGATCTCAAGCTCGTCGTTCGCGGTTGTTGCTTCTACACCGACACCTACCGCAAGGTCGACGGGAAGTGGAAGATCGTCCATACCGGATACAAGCGTGTCTACGAAGAGATCGAGTCGAAGCCCGATCTGAACATCACCGCGCACTACTGGCGGACTGGCGGGCAGAGCGCACTGCCTGCGTGAGTGACGGATCGGCGCGGCCGAACTCGGTTCGGACTGCGTTGTGTGCCAAGCGCAGCTCCGAAAATCGCGAAGGCTTCGGTCGGAGCGGCCGATACCTCCTGAGTGCTGGTTGGCCGTGTCGTCCGAATGATGGTGGCGTTCAGCCTCGTTGGATCGAGCGCTGCGAACGTCGTGCGTGCCGAGGCGGCGGTGACGCCTTCGCCCCTCGCCTCGGCTGCGAATCGAAACGGTGTCGCGCCTCCGCGGATCGTGTTCCTCGGCGATTCGGTGATGGACCAACAGGGCGCGCACGCCGTCGAGCTGTTGCGCGCCGCTGGGGTCGCAGCTCGCGTCGAGGCTCGGTGGGGCTCGACACTGTTCACGCCGGGGCAGTACCGCAACGGCAAACCCGTGCCGCGGCGCGCGGCCGGTGACGAGTCGATCCACTGGTTGTCCCTCGGGCCCCAACTCGTCCGCCGACATCGTGCGACCCACGTCATCGTCGAACTCGACCACAACTACTGGAAGCCGCCGACCGATTCGGCCGGCCGTCCGATCACCGATCTGGATTCGCCCCCGGCGCGACGAATGGTACGCGCCCAACTCAGCGCCTTCGTCGGATCGCTGCGCGCCGAGGGCGCAGACGTGCTCTGGGTCGCGCCGACCCCGAGTGAGACGGTCGGCCGCCGTCTGTGGCCCGCGATGCGAACGCGGCTCGCGGAACTCCGCGTTCCGGTACTCGATCCGAACCAGTCGGTACGGCGGACCAACGGGGCCGCCCGCGCTCACACCCGAACCTGCACGGGCGAGACCGCCGACTTGTTCCTTCGGGATCGCGTGCATCTCACGCGTCTTGGCGCCGGCCTCACGGGCACCGATCTCGCGCGCGACCTCGCGGCTCGCCTCCGGATTCGACTGCCCGATTCCGCGGCACCCGGGCAACCCGCCGTGGCGATCGTTCCCGTCGACAGCGGCTATTACATCGTGCAGTGCGACGGCTCTGTGTTTCGTTTTGGTGCAGCTCCGGCGTTACGAGGCGCACGCAGTCGGATCGGCGCCGGCGCCCCGGTCGTCGATGCGTCGGCCGCGCCGAACGGGGGACTCTGGTTGCATCGCGCCGACGGAACCACAATCGGCCTCGGGACCACCGACGAACCGCCAACTCCTTATGTGGCGCGGACGAAGTCGCAGCCGTTGCAGTTCGATGCGCCGACGGGAGGCTTCTGGCGGGTCGACCGACAAGGTCGAATCACAACTCACGACGGCGCGATCGATCTTGGCAATGCGGTCGAGGTGCTTCCGACGGACCCGTTCGCTCGGGCGTGGGCGATCGAACACCCGCGGCCGCCCGTGGTCGATGCCGCAGTCGTCGAAAACGGGCTCTACGTGCTCACCGAGAACGGTGAGGTCGTGGCACTCGGCGCGGCGCGCCACTTCGGCGACACCGCCGACTTGGCGATCTACACCGATTGACGGTCGCCCCGCGAAACGTCAGCGCTTCTTCTTGCGGGCCGCCCGGTAAGCGGCTTCGCTCGCGGCCACAGCAGCGCGTTGACGAGCAGCTTGTTCCTTCTTCTTGGCGTCGGCCTCTTTGCGACGCTGGCGCTTCGCAGCTTGTTCGGTCGTGTCGGGTGCAGCGCTGCCCAACACCACCGTCTCGATCGGCGTGGCCGCGGCGTCGTCCGACGGTGCGCCGATCGCGAACCGTTCGTCGGTGTCGAGCAACTCGTCGAACACATCGGCGCACGGCGCGTCCATCGCGGGGTAGCCCGACAGCATCAAGGTGACCAGCTTCTCGCCGAACTCCGCGACGAGCGGCGGCAGCACCTCGAGCATGTCTTCTTTGGTGGGGTCGTCGGCACGTTCGTCGCCGAGATCGTCGATGCACGCGTCGGAGCACGGTCCGGCGATCTCGAGCGCCGCCACGATCGCTCGTCCCGGTCCGCCGCTGCGGATCCGAGCCCGGACCAACAGCGCCGGGTCGGGATGCGAGCGCAACGCGGGCTTTTTGACGTTGAGGATCTGCGCGAGGTTGGTCAGGTGCTCGCCGTCGCCGAGTTCGGCGATGGCAGCATTGATCTCGGCATTGGTCATTTGTGCGATCGCGGCAACAACCCGATCACGCTGGGCACTCGTGGGCATCATCCATCCCTGCGGGGTGTCGGAACGCGGGTCACCGTAGTCGTCGACGGACCGATCCCCGGAGCGATGGCGCTACGTTCGGATCATGGTCGACCTCGTCATCTTCGAGTGCGACGGCGTGCTCGTCGACTCCGAGCGCATTGCGATCCGTATCGACGTCGAGGTGATCACCCGGCACGGTTGGCCGATCACCGAATCCGAGGTGATCGAGCTGTTCGTCGGACGATCCGATTCGTTCATGCGGGAGGAGGTTGCTCGCCGGACGGGCTGCGACCTCGGCGCGGATTGGGACGCCGGGTTCGTCGATGAGTACCGACGTGTGCTGGCCGAGGAGTTGGAACCGGTTGCCGGCATCGAGCAGGCGCTCGAGGGCATCGATGCGCTCGGGCTCGCGACGTGTGTCGCATCGAGCGGCTCGCACGACAAGATGCGGTTCACCCTCGGGTTGACAGGATTGTGGGATCGGTTCGAGGGTCGCATCTTCTCGGCGTCCGAGGTCAACCGGGGGAAACCTGCGCCCGATCTGTTTCTCTACGCGGCCGAACGCATGAGCGCGGCGCCGCATCGTTGTGCGGTGATCGAGGACAGCGCAGCCGGCGTCGAGGCCGCGGTCGCGGCGGGCATGCAGGTGTTCGCTTACGCCGGTGGTGTGACGCCCCGGGAACGGCTCGCCCGGCCGGGCGTCACGGTGATCGACGACATGATCGATCTCCCCACCGCAATCGCGGATTCGATGAGTGGTTGACATCGATCATGACGGAAATCGCTTCGTCGATCCGCGGCCTCGAATTCCCTGACGTCGGAGTCAGGTCGGCCGGTAGCCTCGGGTCCGGGCCGGGGGAGAGCGATGTACGACGAGGGTGACGATACGGCGGCGTCCACGTCGGTCGCCCGGCGTCGAGCCGCCCGTTCGCTCCTGCGTCACCACCTCTGGTTGCGCCGCCGCACGCTCGGCGCCGCGCTGTTCGGGGCGCTCATCTACCTCGCGGTCGTGCTCACCATTCCGCTCGTCGCGGGTCGCGCCATCGACGACGTCGTTCGCGACGGCAACCGCGACGCGTTCGGCGGCTACGCAATCGCCTTGGTGTTGCTCGCGGGCGGGCGCGCGTTGGGCGGCGCGATCCGCAAGTACTTCGCGACCAAGAACCCGGCGTTGATCAGCAACGACATTCGCGACCGCCTGTTCGAACACGTTCAACGCTTGTCGTTCTCGTTCCACGACCGTGTCAGCGCCGGGCAGTTGATGGCTCGGGCCTCGACCGATGTGTCGATGATCGAGCAGGCGTTGTCGCCGATTCCGTGGTTCTCGCAATCGGTCCTGTTGTTCTTTCTCGGTGGCGCGATTCTCGTGGCGGTGCAGCCGTTGCTCGCCGCAGTCGTGTTCGCGGTCGTCGCGGTCGGAACGTTCCTTGCGCTGCGAACCGCGCGTCGGTTGTATCCCGCCGCGGCCGATGTTCAACGGCGACTCGGTTTCTTCGCCGAGTTCGTCGAACAACAGGTGCAAGGCATTCGCGTGGTCAAAGGCCATGGTTTCGAGCGCGCGTTTCGGGCGCGCGGTGGGGTCATGGCCGGAGAAATCCGCGACGCGGGTTTGCGGCGCAGCGAGATTCGCGCTGTGTTTCAGGCCTCGATGCTCGGTGTGCCGGGCGCGTCGGTGCTGGTGATCCTGGGGCTCGGCGGCTGGCTGGGTGCGACGGGCCGAATGTCGCCGGGCGAACTCTGGACGTTCATTCAGTACCTCGCGTTGTTGGTTGCGCCGGTCGCCGCCGGCGCCGAACTCCTGAGCCAATGGCCGCAAGGAGTTGCGGCGGCGGAACGGATCGCCGAAGTGCTGGCGTCGCAACCCGATGTCGTCGAACCGAAGCACGCGAAGAAACTCGCGGCCGGTGGCGGACGAATCGAGTTCGACAACGTCGACTTCGGATATCGGGTCGGTCGTCCGGTGCTGCACGGTCTGTCGTTGACGATCGAAGCCGGTGAATCGGTGGCGTTCGTCGGCCGGAGCGGCAGTGGCAAGTCGACGCTCGTCTACCTGCTCGCGCGCTTCTACGACCCCTGGCACGGCCAGGTGCGCCTCGACGGCCGACGGGTCGATGAGTTGCGCTTGCGCGACCTTCGGCACGCGGTCAGCTTCGTGTTCGAAGACACCGTGGTGTTCACCGCGTCGATTCGTGAGAACTTGCAGATCGGCGATCTCGGCGCCAAACCCGAAGAACTCGAGCGGGCGGCGCTGTTGTCGGAAGCGCACCAGTTCATCGAGACCCTGCCGGACGGGTACGACACGATTGTCGGGCCCCAGGGCTACTCGTTGTCGGGCGGACAGCTGCAGCGGCTCGCGATTGCGCGAGCGATCTTGCGGGACTCGCGGGTGTTGGTGCTCGACGACGCGATGAGCGCGGTCGACCCGCCGACCGAGGCTGCGATTCGCAGCGGTCTGGTGAAGGCCATGTGGGGCCGCACAACGCTGATCGTTGCGCACCGAGTTGAGACGATCAGCTTGGCCGATCGGGTCGTGTTGCTCGATGACGGGCGGGTGATCGCCGACGGTCGCCACGATGACCTCGTCGGGTTGCCCGAGTACCGCGCCGCGCTCGCGCTCGACGAACTCGACACCCACTCCGACGCGTCCGCGGACGCGCCCGTAGCTGGTGGTGTGGTCGGCGTCGTCGCGGGCGGTGTGGGCGGTGTGGTCGATGTGGTCGATCTGGTCGACGACGTGGTCGGCGACGACACGCTGGTCGTCGGGGGAGGCGAGTAATGCGAATTGCCGCGGCATGGGAGCCGCCGCCGCCGAGACCGCCCATGCGCCAAATGCTTGCCGAGTTCCGTCCGCATCGACGTGACTACCTCACGGCATGTGTGGGCGTGTTGTTGATGACCACGAGTGCAGTCGCGATGCCGCTGGTCATCGCGCTCGCCATCGACCGCGGGGTCGAGGGTGGCTCGACCACGTGGGTCTGGCGATCGCTGGCCTTGGGGATCGCGTGCGTGCTCGGCCAGTTCGTCGGGAGCTGGATCGAGTATCGGTGGATGGGCCGTTTCGCCGAGCGGTATCTGCACGACTTGCGCGGGTCGTTGATGGATCATCTCTATCGGCTCGACCTCGACTACTTCACCCATGAACCGGCGGGCCGGCTCGTCGCCCGACTCACGGCCGACGTCGAGAACCTCCAACAGTTCGTGCAAATCGGTCTGTCGATGGTGCTGCGGGCCGGTGCGTTGTTCACGTTCACCGCCACGGTCATGTTCGTACGGTCGTGGCAGTTGGCGCTGGCGGCGTTCATCGTCGTGCCCGTGCTCGTCGCGATCTCGATCTGGTATCGGCCGCGTGCGTACTCGGTGCAGCTCGACATTCGCGAGGCGACGAGCAACATGCTGGCGCACGTCAACGAGTCGATCGTCGGCATGCGTGTCGTGCAGGCGTTCGCGATCGAACCCGACCTGCAAGAGGTCTTCCGTGACGTCAGCCACGACACCTACGACGCAAAGCGGCGCAGTGGTCGGTTCGCGGCCACCTACTACTCGACGATCGAGTTCTTGCACCCGGTCGCGTTGGCGTCGGTGATCGGCGTCGGGGCTGCGCTCGTCAATCGAGACGCGATCACGCTGGGCACGGTTGTCGCCTTCACGATCTACCTCAACCGGCTGTTCGAGCCGATTCAGCAGTTCACCGAACTGAACTCGATGCTGCAGTCGGCGGGCGCAAGTTTCGCTCGGGTGTTCGAGTTCAAGGCGCGTCGGCCGAAGTTGGTCGAACATCCAGGAGCGGTCGACTTCGTCCCGGGATCGGGCGCGATTCACATCGAAGGAGTGCGTTTCCGATACAGCGACGACGCACCCGACGTCATCTCGCATCTCGACCTCGAGATCCCGCCCTGTCAGCGAGTTGCCGTCGTCGGAACGAGCGGCGCAGGCAAGAGCACGCTCGCGAAGCTCCTGGCGCGGTTCTACGACCCGACGGAAGGGCGGGTCTCGGTCGACGGCCAGGACGTGCGGGTGCTGACGTCGTCGTCGTTGCGCCGTCATGTGGTCGTCGTACCCCAAGAAGGCTTCTTGTTCGACGGGACCGTGGCGGACAACATCGGCATCTCGCGACCGGATGCCAGTCGTGACGAGATCGAGCGGGCGTGCGCGGCGCTGGGATTCGCCGATCGGCTCGACGCGATCCCTGATGGACTCGACGCGGTCGTGAGCAACCGTGGGTTGACGTTGTCGTCGGGGCAACGGCAGTTGGTGGCGCTGGCGCGTGCGTTTGTCGCTGAACCACTTGTCATCGTGCTCGACGAGGCGACAAGCAATCTCGACCCCGCGACCGACATGCTGGTCGAAGACGCCATGCATCGGCTGCTGGCCGACCGGACGGCGATCGTGATCGCGCACCGCATCAATACGGCGCTGCGCGCCGATCGAGTGTTGGTGATGGAACACGGTCGGGTGATCGAAGACGGACCTCCGCTCGAACTCGAGGCACACGGCGGCGCCTTCGCTCGCTGGGTCGCCGCCACCCGCGCCGCCGCCGAGTCCCACGACCAGGTGCGTCGATAGGGCCCGAAAGACGGACCCTATCGACGCACCTCAACTACGGTGCGGGCGTGGACGGGGACGGCGCAACGCACGTGCTGGGGCAGTGGTTGGCCGAACGTCTCGGTGTCGCGTCGGTCGACATCGGCAACGTCGAGCGCCCCAAGTCGGGCGGACTGTCGAGCGAGACGTGGTTGGTCGATGCCGACTGGGGCGCCGGGCCGCGGGGCCTCGTCGTGCGATTGCCGCCGGCGGGCGCGGGACTGTTTCCCAACTACGACCTCGCAGCGCAGGCAAAGGTCATGGACGCATTGCGGTCGGTCGGCACGATCCCGGTCCCGAGCGTGCTCTGGTACGAGACCGACCGTGCGGTGCTCGGCCGCGAGTTCGTGGTCATGGACCGGGTCGAGGGTCGGATCCCAAGCGACAATCCCGGCTATCACTTCGAGGGTTGGCTGAAAAATCTCGAACCGGATGCACAACGCCGGCATTTCGACGTAGCAATCGACGCCCTGGCGACAATCCATCGCGTCGACTGGGCGTCGGCCGGCTTGGGGTTCTTGCCCGGCATCGGACTCGAGCGCGAGTTCGAGTACTGGAGCGCGTATCTCGACTGGGCGGCGGGCGGGGAGCGATTCGAGCTGATCGACGTCGCGCTGAGGTGGTGTGGAGAGCATCGGCCGACCGACGAACCTGCACCGTCGCTCGTGTGGGGAGACACCCGCCTCGGCAACATCGTCTTCTCGCACGACCCGAACGACGAACCGCTTCTCAGGTCGGTCCTCGATTGGGAGATGGCATCGCTCGGCCCGGCCGAACTCGACCTCGGTTGGTACCTGTTTCTCGAGCGCACCGCACTGCAGTTCGCGCCGCAGCTCGCGGGATTTCCCGATCGTGCCGGCACCATTGCTGCCTACGAGCACGCGCTGGGCCGCGACGTGGTCGACATCGATTGGTACGAGGTGTGGGGCGGCGTGCGCAGCGCCGCGATCATGATTCGGGTCGCCACGGACCTGGCCGCGCTCGGGCTCGTCGGCCCCGAGTTCCGAGGCGACAATCCCGTGACGCAGTTGCTGATGCAGCTCATCACGTAGCTGCACCCTGAGCGCGATCGTGGAAATCGCCAGGCAGCGTCAGCGACGCGTCGCGAGAATCTCGCCGTGCGGGATGCAGAAGTAGCCGTTGGCGTTGGTCGACCAGTCGTGGAATCCTTCGGAGATCTGCGTCAACTCGTCGATGGTCGCGAATCCGTACTCCACCGCTTGTGTCGCGAAGCTCGATTGCGTGGCTCGGTCGGCCCAGAGCGAGCCCCACCACGCTCGCGACTCGTCGTCGGCGAACGTCCACGTCGATGTCGACACCCTGACGTCGTCGAAGCCCGCGCCGCGCACCCACGCGAGGAGGTAACGGCCGGCGTCGGGCTCGGCACCGTTGTGGCGCGTCACGCGTTGGTACAGCTCCATCCAGCGATCGAGACGCGGGTCGGCCGGTGCCCACGCGAACTGTCGATAATCGCTGTCTCGAACGGCCAGGGTTCCGCCCGCTCGCAGCACTCGGCACATCTCGCGCAGCGCGGCGACGGGATCGGTGAGGTGTTGGAGGACCTGGTGTGCGTGCACGACATCGAAGCTCTCGTCGCCGAAATCGAGCGCGTAGACGTTGCCGGTGCAGAACTCGACGTTCGTCGATGGGGCGTTCGCCGCGGCTTGCGCGATCACATCCGCCGCGGGGTCGAGGCCGACGACGCGGCCCGGGGCCACCCGCGCGGCCAGGTCGACGGTGATCGTCCCCGGACCACACCCGACGTCGAGCAGATCGAGCCCGGGCCGCAGATGTCCGAGGAGGTAGGCCGCAGAGTTCTCGGCGGTGCGCCAGCGGTGGCTCCGCAGCACCGAGTCGTGATGGCCGTGGGTGTAGACGTCGTCGTTCACCGCGACGACCGTACGCTGCGAAGCCGATGAACGCAGACGAGTTTCGGGCGCGCGCCGCGGCGCTCGACACGGCAGATCCGCTCGCGATTCACCGGAGCGCGCTGGTGCCGATTCCGCCCGGGCTCGTCTATCTCGACGGCAACTCGTTGGGTCGTCCCACCGCACGCGGGCGGGAACGTGCGATCGGCGTGCTCGACGATTGGGCCACGCGACTCGTCGAAGCTTGGGACGACTGGATCGATCTCCCGTGGGTCGTCGGTGATCGACTCGGCGGCCTGATCGGTTCGGCACCGGGCCAGTGCGTCGTCGGCGATTCGACTTCGGTGCAGCTGTACAAGGTGGTGCACGCGGTCGCTCGCAACCTCGACCGCCCGACGGTGCTCGTGCCCGAGGGTGAGTTTCCGACCGACCGTTACGTCGCGGCGGGTGTTGCCGATGCGCTGGGCGGCCGGTGCGCGACCTTCGTGGTTCCTCCCGGTGGCATCGCCGCCGACGAACTCGCCGACCTGGTGCGCCACCATCGTGCCGACGTCGTCGTGATCTCGATGGTCGATTTTCGCAGCGGCGCGCGCCTCGACGTCGCCGAATGCACGACGGCGGTACGCGGCGCCGGTGCCGTCGTCGTGTGGGATCTGAGCCACGCGGCCGGGGTGGTGCCCGTGCACCTCGATGCCTGGGGCGTCGATGCTGCTGTTGGTTGCACCTACAAGTACCTCCATGGTGGGCCGGGTGCGCCGGCGTTCGCCTACGTGCGCGCGAGCCGCCAAGCCGAGTGGCGCCAACCGATCTGGGGTTGGTGGGGACAGCGCGACCAGTTCGCGATGGGCGATCGCTACGACCCGGGCATCCGGATGCGCCAGTTCGGCGTCGGCACGCCGCCGGTGATCGGTCTGGCGCTCGTCGACGAAGGGGTCGCGCTCGTGGAGTCGGCGGGAATCGCGGCGATCGACGCGAAACGAGCGGCGCTCGGTGCGCTGACCTTCGACCTCGTCGACGTGCGCCTCGGGTCGGCACAGGTCGAAACGCCGCGTGTCGCCGACCGGCGGGGCGGGCACGTGTCGCTACGTCACCCCGATGCATCTCGGATCAGCCGAGCGGGTCGCGATCGCGGCATCGTTGCCGACTTCCGCCCGCCCGACCGGCTCCGGCTCGGACTTGCGCCGTTGTCGACGTCGTTCGTCGATGTGGTGACGGCCGTCGAGACCTTCGCGACGATCGTCGACTCGACTGCACTCGATGCCTACACCGACTCACCCGGCCGGGTGACCTGACGAGCCCGTGCGAATCGACGTGCGCGTTCGAGCGATCACCCATCGCAACGCGGCTCGTGGCGGTTCGCCGTGCGTTCGCTACGGTCGGGCGCGATGAGCCTGCCGCTGTGGACACCGTCGCCGAAGCGCATCGCTGACACACAACTCAGCGCGTTCATGGCGCGATATGCGCCGCACGCTCGGGAGTTCGCCGATCTGCACGCGTGGTCGGTGGAGCATCGAGAGGAGTTCTGGGCCGCGGTCTGGGATTTCGGCGATGTCGTTGGAGTGCGCGGCGATCGGACATCGATCGACCGCGACGCGATGCCTGGGGCGCGGTTCTTTCCTGACGCCTCGTTGAACTACGCGGCGAACGTCTTGCGCGCCGAACGCCACGGTCCGGCGATCGTCGAGGTCGCCGAAGACCGCGCCGATCGCGTCACCACGTGGGAGCAACTCCGGAGCCAGGTCGGTGCGGTCGCCGCCGCGTTGCGAGCCGATGGTGCCGGCCCGAACACTCGAGTCGTTGCCTGGATGCCCAACGTTGCCGAGACGGTCGTGACGTTTCTCGCCGCGGCCAGCGTCGGCGCGACGTTCTCGAGTTGTTCGCCGGATTTCGGCGTGCAGGGGGTGCTCGATCGGTTCGCGCAGATCGATCCAGTGGTATTGGTTGCCGCCGACGGCTACCGCTACGGCGGCAAGACGTTCGACCGACGAGCTGAGCTCGCCGAGGTCGTGGCCGGGCTGCCGTCGTTACGACGGACTGTGGTCGTCGCGACGCTCGCCGCCGATGCCGATGCCGATCTCGCGGGCACCACGGCGTGGGCCGATTGGGTGGCGGGCGACGCCGAACCCGAGTTCGCTCCGACGCCCCTGCCGTTCGACCAGCCGATCTTCACGCTCTTCAGCAGCGGCACGACCGGGGTTCCGAAGTGCATCGTGCACCGTGCGGGCGGGGTGCTGTTGAAGCACCTCGCAGAGCACCGGCTGCAGTGCGACCTGCGACCCGGCGATCGGGCGATGTACTTCACGACGACCGGTTGGATGATGTGGAACTGGCTCGTCGGTGCGCTGGTGAGCGGTGTGACGATCGTGCTGACGGAGGGTTCACCGTTCCACCCCGACCCCCTGCGCTTGTTCGCGGTCGCCGAACGTCACGGCGTCGACCTGCTCGGCGTTGGCGCCAAGTTCCTCGACGCGCTCCGCAAGGAAGCCGTTCGACCCCAAGACCACCACGACCTGACGAACATCCGGACGGTGTGTTCGACCGGGTCGCCGTTGGTTGCCGAAGGATTCGATTACGTGTACTCGGCCATTTCGTCCGACGTGCACCTCGCGTCGATCAGCGGCGGCACCGACCTGTGCGGCTGCCTCGTGATGGGCAACCCGACCGCGCCGGTGTACGCCGGCCAGATCCAGGCCCCGGCGCTCGGCGTCGACGTGGCGGTTGCGGGCGACGACGGCGCACCCGTACCGGTTGGCACCACCGGCGAGCTCGTCGTGCGTGCGCCGTTCCCGTCGATGCCGCTCGAGTTCGGCAACGACCCCGACGGATCGCGCTATCGCGGCGCGTATTTCGAGCGCTTCGCCGGGCAATGGGCCCACGGCGACTTCGCATTGACGACTCCGGAAGGCGGTTTCGTGATCACGGGGCGCTCCGACGCCACGCTGAATCCGGGCGGGGTCCGGATCGGCACGGCCGAGATCTATCGGGCGGTCGAGTCGCTCCCGGGTGTGCTCGAAGCGCTCGCGATCGGACAGCCCTGGGCCAACGACGTCCGCGTCGTGTTGTTCGTGCGCCTGGCCGGGGGCGCGGTGCTCGACGATGCCTTGGAGGCGGAGATCCGCGCCGCGGTGCGAACCCGGTGCTCCCCGCGCCACGTCCCCGCCCGCATCGTCGCAGTGGCCGATTTACCTCGGACCCGAAGCGGCAAACTGGCCGAGTTGGCGGTGGCCGATGTTGTGGCCGGTCGCCCGGTCCGCAACACCGAAGCCCTGGCCAACGCCGAATCGCTCGAGGCGTTCAAGAAAATCGCAGCATTGGCCGAGTGATTGAGGCATCATCACACGGAACCAGGACGTGACTCCCGCCTCATGGACACCCTGGGCAGTCCGTGAAATCATCGAAAACCGTTCCCAGTGACCGCACCGTGACCGATTGAGCAATGGTCGAACCCGGTCCTCGATGTGCACGGGTGCCTCGGACCTGGGACAATGTGAAAAGTCGTGGGAATGCCCCACACGTTGGCCGCGTTGCTGTCACACTCTCTGGGTGCTGGTGCGTAGCACGAGAACCCGACAATTCGGACTGTGACCGCCTGGCGGGCCGAAAGGAAACAGGAACCAAGTGAAGTTCTCTGACGAACGCGAACGTAGTGAAGATCAGGACCTCGTCCGCCTTTACCTCCAAGACATCGGGCGCCACGAGCTGCTCGACAAAGACGGAGAGGTACGGCTGGCCCAGCGCATCGACGCGGGCCGCGACGCGGGCGATGAACTCGCCAACGCCAAGAAGCTGACGCCCGCGCAGAAGCGTGCGTTGCGCCGAACGGTCCGCGATGGCGAAGAGGCCAAGCGCGAGTTCGTGAACGCCAACCTCCGGTTGGTCGTTTCGATCGCCAAGAAGTACCAGGCATCTGGCCTGCCGTTGCTCGACCTCATCCAGGAGGGCAACC
>SXGT01138747.1_pt1 | contig 33971 bp, 30 predicted proteins | sample 3176221 | NCBI WGS metagenome assembly SXGT01 (sample SAMN11356862, study PRJNA531348) | freshwater metagenome | isolation source: freshwater sample F1-120 | place: China: Fuxian Lake, Yuxi | collected 2017-12-25 | reverse complement strand
GGTTGCTGATTCGATGAACGCACCGAACTCGCTGGCGTAGGCAGTGAGGTCTGCTTTGGCTTCGTCGGCACCGGCCTTGTCGTCTTTTGCGATGGCTTGGGTGTAGTTCACAAAGAAGCCAATGTGCTTCTTCCACAACGGATCAAAAGCGCCCGCCGCCTCTTTGCCGTACGCGACTTCGATCGACCCGACGATGTCATCGCTGTTCGCATCAAGCGAGGCCGCGGCGGCTTCGAAACCCTTCGTGTTGCCTGCAAGCGCTTGGCCGGTTGCCATGCCTGCGAGGTACACGTGTTCTTGCAGCTGGAATTCAAGGGTGGCACGAAGGTCGTTCGCGGTCAGCGTGGGTTTGCCTGGCGCGACGGTCGTGGTAGTGCCGTCAGGCGCCGTCGTTGGTGTCGCGGGATCGGTCGTTGGTGACGACGATTTGTCGCTGCCGCATGCGGCAACACCGATCGATAGCGTCAATGCGAGTGCGGGCAGAGCGTAGCGAGTACGCATGGGAGTACCTCCGTATTGGGTATTGCTGGTATTGGGAATTTGTTCAACCGCGGAAGCGCGTGTGCGCTTGGCTGCTGACTACGTCACGACGAGTTCGCCAGTCATGCTGGGGTGAATTTCGCAGTGGAACTTGTGTGTACCGGCGGTAACTTTGACACTTGCCGTTTTGTTAGGGCCGGTAATTGAGGCATCGAATACACCTTGTTCGTCACTTGTGAAGGTGTGGGTTGTGTTGTCGTCGTTGCGAATCACGATTGTGCCTGCCGCGACGGATGCTGGATTTGGTGAGTATTGGAACGTCTTGATCGTGACCGCAGGCTCTTGGCTGGTGGGTTTGGCGTCACTGCCGCACGCCGCAAAGAGTGCCGCTGACGCCGCGAGCCCGACTACAAGTACGCGCGGGGTCCGGAGGGGAGTTCGTGCCGAACTGCTATGAGGAGTTGCTGTTTGTGTGTTCACACGCAGTATTCGGAGGCGCCGATGTTCGCGGATGTTGGAAAGTCTCGAGCGTGTCGCGACGAGGGTGTCGTTACATCGAGACTGGCGATTCTCCAGCCACGGTCGTGCGGTGCATATAGCGGCGATGTCCGCTCACATCGGCCATCGCCATGTGTTGTACACATCGGTTGTCCCAGAATGCAACGTCGCCGACCTGCCAGTTCCAGCGGCAGGTAAACGCTGGTTGTACTGAGTGCTGGAAGAGATAGTCGAGGAGTAGACGGGCCTCGTGAGGGGCCCAACCGGCGAGACCAACCGTGTACTGCGCGTTGACGTAGAGCGCGGGTTGCCCCGTTTCGGCATGGATTCGCACAACGGGATGTTCGATAGTTTGGTTCGCGCTGTCATCAGTGTGCACTTTCATACCCACGAAGGAATCGTGAATTACCTGCATCTTCTTTGAGTACGCGTTGGTAGCGCTGTGGACGCCCCGTAGCGTCCGAAGTGCGGTCTGAAGCCCACTGGACAAGGTGCCGTATGCGAGGTACTGGTTCGACCACAGCGTGTCGGCGCCGTAGGGAGGTACTTCGATGGCGTGAAGTATCGAGCCGAACGGCGGCTGTTCCAGAAACGAGAAATCGGAGTGCCACAAACCACCGAATGCGAATCCTTGGCGCTCTTGGGGTTCACGCACAACGGCGATCACTTCTGGATTGCCAGGGATGGGCTCGATGAACGGCACGTTGCTGTAGTCGCCGAAGCGATGGCTGAATGCGACTTGCTGCGCAGGAGTCAGACACTGATCTCGGAAAAACACCACGAGATGATCGAGGATGGCGCGGCGGATTTCGCTGACGGTTTCGTCGTCGAGTCGCGTGCTGAGGTCAACCTGCGAAATGACCGCGCCACAAGCTCCGGCGTACTGATCTACCCGAATCCGTGTGTACTTGTGGCCCACAGCGGCGGCGTTCACCGGCGGAGTGAATATGGCAGCGGAATCGTCTGAGATGACCATGATGTCACTCTAGGGATCTCAGACCAGCGCGTCGATGGCTTGTTGAAACATCTCTACGCTTGTTTGTGGGTGGAGAAAAACGAAGCGTCCGACGGTCTCGCCGCGCCACTTCGACGGCAATACGAAGACGGTTCCGCTGGCGAGAAGCCGCGCCGACCACGCGAGGTACTCGGCCTCTTCCCAACCACGGCGGCGAAATAGCAGCACTGAGAGGTCGGGCTCCATGATGAGGTCGAGCTTCGGATCAGCGCGCACGATGGCTGCAGCGGCTCGTACGTTGTCCAATACCGCTTCGACGGCGTCGCGGTACGCATCGGTGCCGTGAGTCGCCAGTGAGAACCAAAGTGGAAGTCCACGCGCTCGACGGGTGAGATGGATTGCATAGTCAGTCGGATCAAAACCGTCGGCAACGCGCATTGTGTCGAGGTATGACGCCGATTGGCGATGCACCGCGAAAGCCCGTTGCGGTTCTCGATACAACAGGGCACAACAATCGAGTGGGCCGAACAGCCATTTGTGGGGATCGACGATAAACGAGTCGACGCGTTCAATACCGTTGAATCGGTTGCGAGCGGAAGGCGCGCAGAGCGCCGCTCCGCCGTACGCAGCATCGACGTGAAACCATAAATCGCATTCGTCGGCGACGTCCGCGATGCTGGCGAGGTCATCGATCGCGCCAGTGTTCGTAGCCCCGGCGCTCGCAACAACTGCGAATACTGTTGCTGTATCGCCGTCGACTGCTAATGCTGTACGAAGCGCGGCGCCCGTCATTCGACCGTGTTCGTCAGCCGGCACCACTAACGGATCGCAACCAATTATGTGTAGCGACTTCGCGATCGAGGAATGCGCCTCCGACGAGCACGCAACCCGACGGCGACCGTTGGCATGCGCATCGCGAGCAGTGACCAATGCCGAAAGGTTTCCTGCGGTGCCGCCATTGATGAAACAGCCGCCGGAGGTCTTGGGCAGCCCTGCGAGCGACGCGATCCACGAGAGCGTTTCGTTTTCGGCGTGAATTGCGCCTGCTGCCTCGATCCACGCTTCAGGCACCAGTGAAGCCGCGCTCACACAGGCGTCAAACAGGATTGCGGCGACAGTCGGGGCTCCGGGAATCAACGCAGCGTGTTTCGGAGAGTCGAGCGGAATTGCGGCAGGCGCCAACACGTCGGCGAAGAGTTCTAACGCTCGGGTTGAACCGATGCCGTTCGGTGTAATCGTGATGCCGACTTTTCGCGTCAGTTCCGCTGCGGTCGGTGGCGTCACCGGATCCGGGCGTTTTCGCAAGCGATTACGAATGAAATCGAAGCATTGCTCGGCGAGTAGTTCTGCGTCGCGGTCAAAATCGAACATGACGTTACGTAAGCACGTCACCGCCGAGTTCTGGGAACACCTTCGCGACTTTCTTGGTGAGGTATTGGCCGTAAGTACCGGACAAATGACGCAGGCTGGTGTCGTCCCAACGCGTGTCTCGATCGTCACTGGGCGCGGGATCGACAAAGGGGATCGCAACCACTTCGGCATTCCACGAAGGATCGTAAAAGAATGGCAACGAAATGCGATCGCGATTCGTCGCGTTGCGAACTCGATGTGGAGTCGAGCGGTATCGACCTTCGGTCATCCGATCGAGCATGTCTCCGAGATTGCAAATTATTGTCTCTCGTCCTGCTGGCACATCGATCCACTCACTTCCCGCGCGTACCTGAAGTCCCGCGCAGTCGTCTTGGACTAGCAGGGTCAGGAGCCCGTAATCAGTGTGTGTTTGCACTCCCCACGTTCCCGGTGGTGATGGCGGATACCGAAAGATGCGAAACAGCACTGTTGGGTCATGCGTGAGGTTTCGTGCAAACCAGTCGGGGTCCAATCCCAAGCCGATCGCGATCCCTGCGAGAACAGTATTTGCAACTTGAGCCATGACGTCGATCCACTCCAGTACCAGAGGCCGGAGACTCTCTGGCGAGGCTGGAAATTGGTTGGGTCCGTGAAGCGGTACTCCAGCAACAACCCGTGGATCGGTAATTGGCAATTCTGTGCCGAAATAGATCCCCTCTTTTTGGTCGGGTCTGCCGCTGGTGAGTTCACCGTGTAGGGGAAACCAACCTCGCCACGCTCGGCCGCCGCGACGCATCGCTATCGCATCTTTGACGGATTCTGGCTGGTCGAAAAATTCCCGAGCCGCGGTGTCGAGGCGAAGCAGCAGCGTTGCGTCGACCCCATGCCCTGTGATCGCGAAGAAGCCGTAGTCCCGACACGCAGAGTCGATACGGTGAGCGACTGCGGCAGCGCTCGGCGCGAATCGATCGCGCCGCAACTCGCTGATGTCGATGACGGGTATTTGCACCGTGCCAGTGTCGCGCGTCGCGTCCATAACTTCCACCTAGCTAACCGGCGGGCATGGTCGATAGTCTCGCTACATGATTGATTTCTTGGCCTTCGACTGTGACAATCACTATTACGAAGCCTTGGATGCGTTCACTCGCCACCTCGACCCGCGGCTGGGCGGGCGATGCGTGCAATGGGCCGAGATCAACGGCCGTCAGTATCACGTCGTAGGCGGACGGGTCAGTCACGCGGTCACCAACCCCACTTTCAATCCAGTTGCGAAAGCTGGTGCGATGCACGACTACTTTCGTGGCAACCCCGACGGGCGCAATCCGATGGAGTTTCTCACCGACCGCGAACCAATACCGGCCGAATACCGTGATCGCGACGCTCGTCTTACGAGAATGGATGAATTCGGTCTTGAAGCGATTTGGTTGTTCCCGACGTTGGGAGTGTTATACGAAGAACTGCTGAAGCACGACGACTTCGCGATCACGACGACGTTTCGAGCGTTCAATCAATGGCTCGTCGAAGACTGGGGTTTCGCGTATCAGAATCGAATCTTCGCGGCGCCTTACATTTCACTGGTCGATCTCAAATGGGCCTGCGATGAACTGGAATGGGCTATCGCTCAGGGCGCGCGCACAGTTGTGATGCGCCCCGCCGCCGTCTTCACTGCACTCGGCCCCAAGACTCCGAGCGATCCGTATTTCGATCCATTCTGGGCGAGGGTTAACGAAAGTGGCATCACCGTCGTGGTGCACGCAGGTGATAGTGGAGTTTCGTCAAACGGCTATGCCGCCGACGGCTTCGGTGCATCGTTTTCGGGCGGAAGTTGGAAACCGTCGATTAAGTCGTTCAATATCGAACGCGCGGCATTCGATTTCTTGATCACGCTCGCATTCGAAAAACTGTTCGACCGCTTTCCCAACGTGCGCATTGCGTCGGTCGAAAACGGCTCGACGTTCCTTGGGGAACTCTTTGACAAATTGCGCTCGACCGCGAAAAAGATGCCCGGATACTTCAGCGAAGATCCCGTTGAGACGTTCAAACGCCATGTTTGGATGAATCCTTTTTGGGAGGACGACCCGAATGTTGTTGCCGAATTGATGGGCGCCGACAGGGTAATTTTCGGCTCAGACTGGCCGCACATCGAAGGCATGCCCCGCCCACTCGACTACGCCAAGGAATTGAAAGAATTCAGCTCGGCTGATCAACTTCTCATCTTGCGCGATAACACTCGTGTGTTGAATACGGCTTCTCCGTTCGCCGCGTAACTTCTAGTCCCGTTGCTTGTAGTCGATGATGACGGGGTTTTCGGGGCGGGCTATCCCACCTACCTGCAGCGCTACTGGCACGATCGGATCCGCCGACGTCGATAGTTCGAACGCCGTAGTTATTGCGAGCACGGTGCGGGTGATGGCTTGCATCGAAAATCGTTGTGCCGGGCACCGATGCGCGCCGTGTCCGAAGGTTGCGATGTCGACTGCGTTGTACAGACGTCGATCTGACCACCGTGAAGGGACGAATTCGTTGCCATGTGCAATCGCTCGGTTTGTTACGGGTGCCATCGTGGCGAGCACCATGCCGGCTTCGAGTGCGACGTGCGTTTCTCCTGCGTCGAATGTAAACGGGCGCAGTATCTCGCGCGAGATGAGTGATCGCTGGCCGAGACGGATCGCTTCGAATGCGAGGTGGTCGATATCGGTCAGATCCGCGGGATGTTGCGCTGCCAGGGTGAGTGCCCACCCGATGGCCGCGAACAGGTTGGTCATAGTGGCGATGTGCAGAAGTATGAGGTCGTACGCAATTCCTTGAGCTCGTTCGTGGGGCGCAACGTCGTTCCATCGGCCTGCAACCGTGTCGAGGAAGCTAGGTTGCCGACCCGGCATGGTGAGCAGGTCGGCCACGATCCTCACCGTCGCAGCGAGCGCCACCGTTTCGGCATCGGAGTGTCGGGCAACCATGTTGCTTGGATGCACGAACACTTCGGCGCCGTCGAGTATGTCCAGTAGCGCGATCAAGTCGTCGAGGGGTGCTTCTCGCCCAAACCAGCTCGTGATGCCGATGCGATGACCAAGGCGGCGCGCGAAGTCAAACGCATCCGAACGGATGGGCTGTGTCTCTTCGGCGGATGGATCGACGATTTCTTGGATTGCCGCTTCGATCGCATGATCGACGTTGGGCAGATAACTCGTCACATCACTCGCTCCAAAGAGATCGTGAGCGAATGTACGCCGACCTTCGAAAAGTTCCGCGGGCAATTTACGAAGCAGCATCCGATAATCGGCGAGACCTTTGCTCGCGACTTTTTCGGGTAGGTCGTAGAAGTTTTCTAGGGCGGTTTTGGCGAATACAAAGACGTAGGTGGTGGAACCCGAGACTGTCGAGAAGGTGTCACCGAATCGAGTCCGCGCCGCAGTGATGGCCGTGACCGGGTCGGGAGCATTAAGTGCATCCCAGGGCAGTGCGAAGCCCGCGAAGCCAACGGCCGCGAGTCGAGGGTCTGGCGCCGGCATTGGGTCTGGCATCCACCACAATTACCATGTCGATTGCGTAGACGCTTGCAGCGTCTCGGATTGCGGCAACCCATCAACGTTCGGAGTACGACAATGCCGGAAATGCTTCCGTCGATTCCTGGAGTCTGGCCGCTGAGGGGGCGCGACGAGGAAATTCGAGCGTGCCTCGGTGGGCTTGGGAGCGAAGATTTTCGAGTCGTCGTGCTGCGGGGGGAAGCCGGCACCGGCAAGTCGAGGCTGGCGGCCGAAGCGGCGCGTCGATTCATGGGTCAGAGTGATTCGATCGAGTATGTGCAGGCCACCGAAGCCACACGTGCGATGCCACTCGGCGCCCTGATGCACATGCTGCCGAGGTTCACCGCGATGGACCTCGGTGAACTGTTCCAGTTAGTACGCGACGAGATCCAGCAACGCGATAGCCCATTGCTGATCCTGCTCGACGACGTTCACCTCCTTGACGACACCTCCGCCGCGCTCTTAACTCCGCTTTTGGCAGCCGGAGTAGTTCGACTGTTGGCGACAGTGCGATCTCGAACGCCGGTATCTGCCAGCGTGGAAGGATTGTGGCTCCAACAACCATCGGTGGTAATCGAACTTTCGGACCTCGAAGACCTTGTTTGCATTGAGATTGTGGAAAACGCGTTGGGTGGGCCTGTAGATCGAATCGCCGCCTCGGAATTCGCAGCTACGAGCAAAGGCAATCCGTTGTATCTCCGTGAATTAATACTGGGATCGATCGCCTCGGGTGCGTTGTACAACCACGCCGGCGTGTGGCGTCTAGAGGGTTCTTTGCGGGCAACCGATGCTCTGATCGACCTAGTAACCCGAAGGGTTGAAGCGATCGGAGCGGACGCGCGGGCCGCGCTCGAGTATCTCGCCGTTGGTGACGTTGTGGGTGTTGTCGATGCCGAACGGGTCTGTGGCGGCCACCTGGAAGCGCTAGAGCGAGCCGGTTTGATTCGCATCGAAGTTGGTCAACGTCGCTTCCATGTCCGAATTGCTCATCCGTTGTACGGTGAAGTGTTGCGTTCGGGGCTGTCGGTACTGCAAAGGCGTGCGCACTGCTTGGCACATTCGCAACGCTTGACTGCATACGGAGCTCGTCGCCGCAACGATCCATTGCGTATTGCGAGCCTTCTGCTCGACGGTACCGGTACTGCGTCGATTCCTGAGCTTGTGCAGGCGGCGCGGCTGGCGCGACACGGCCATGACTACTCGATGGTGCAGCGACTCACTCGGGCTGCGTTGCGCGAAGGACAGGATCCGATGGCGAGCGTGCTGCTCGGAGAAGCTCTGTACGAAACGGGCGAATTTGCAGAAGCCGAACAAGTATTGGCCGCTGCAGTAGCGGTTACTGGTGGCGACGCTGTCGCGATTGCTTCGGTTCGATCTGTGAATTTGTTCTGGGGACTATTGCAAATTGAAGATGCAATTGAAGTCGCGTTGGATGCCGCACGTAAAACACGTGACGACGCGGGCGCAGGCTTGTGGGCCAACGTCGCCGCCGCGCGGGTTTGGAAGGGCGAGATTTCGGTGGCGATGGATTTGCTTGGCGAACACACGCATCACGACACGAAGTATTCAGTAGCAGCACGTGCACTTACCCTCGCTCCAGCCCAGAATGCTCGCGGGCTGTACAAGCAGGCGGCTGCCACTTCGAGTGAAGGATTCGCCGCCCATATGTTGATTGATCAACCGTTCGCGATTGCGCATCCCGGCAACCACATGGCCGCGAAGGTGCTTGCGTTGACGAATCTCGGGCAATTCGACGAAGCTGAATCGTTGGGCACCTATGGGTACGGGGTCGCAGTATCGCAACGAGTCCCCATCGGTGAGATGTGGTTCGCCCTGATGACGGGTCGCGTCGCATTGGTCCGCGGAGACGTGGTCGAGGCGGTCGGATGGTTGGAGAAATGTGTTGCGACGGCGCGATCGGCAGGGCAGAGTATTGGTGAACAACTTGGTTTGAGCGGTCTTGTGGTTTGTCATGCACTACGCGGCGCGGTTGTGCAGGCACAACAACTTTGTCGCGAACTCGACGCAGGCACAATTCCATGGTTTCAGCTGTATGACGCTGATCTTTCGCGTGCACGAGCATGGACTGCGGCAGCCGATGGTCGACTCACCGATGCGCGCACGATCATGCTCGCCGCTGCAGACCGTAGCCAAATGCGCGGCATCGTTGATCAGGAAGCGACTGCGCTCTTTGATGTATTTCGCCTAGGAGGCGCGGTGGAATCGTCGCGGAGATTCATCGAAGTGGCGGGACACTGCGAAGGAGATTTGTTGGCGACACAGCAGCGCTACGTAGCAGGAGTACTGGAGTCTGATGCGACCGCAGTGGGAATGGCCAGCGCCGCATTCGAACGCATTGGCGCGTATCTCTTGGCGTGTGAATCCACGGTTCAGGCGTCCACGATTGCTCAAGGTAGTGGAGATTCGAGACTCGCCGCACAACTGGAACGGCGCGCGAATGAGCTGTCAGAGCGCTTTGACTCATCGGTCATGACTCCGCATTTACAGCGGTCGATGGGCGTTGTTCCGCTGACTGAACGCGAGCGTGAAGTATCGATGTTGGTGGCGATGGGCAAGCCAAGCAGGGAGATCGCTGAGGAGCTTCACGTTTCGGTTCGCACGGTCAACAATCACTTGCAGAATGTGTTTTCAAAGCTGGGCGTTTCAAGTCGTGATGAAGTTGCCGCCGCCCTCGGAATTGGCCGTTCCGGCTCTTAGGAGCGTTGCTCGTCGCGTTCCCATCCTGCCGCATGCGCGGTTTGGGGGGGCGTCAGTTCTGTGTAGACGCTTGTGCTTTTCGTGATCGCTTCCGCAACGAACGGTGGCGTTTGTACGATGCCGTATGCCACCTTGGGCGTGATGTATCGCAATCCGGTCACCCCGTTGTTGACGATCAGGGGTTGGGTTTGAGCTGGTTCGAGGCGCTCGATGATTGGCGTGCGGCTTGCCATCGCGAAGCCCAGCGGCCGTCCGTAGACGGCAGCATTGCATGGGTAAGAGACAACGTAAGGAAATGCGGCGCTCATCGTTCGCAACACCTTGGCGTGCAGCGCTATCTCAACGGGTGACCACGGCCCTGCTTGCACAGCCACAACGCCTTCATTGGTCAGGGCGTTGTTGACGGTTTCAAAATATTGCTGAGTGAAACAGAATGTAGATGGGCCGTTTTCGACTGGGTCCGTCATGTCGGAGATGATGATGTCGAAGGGTTCGGTGGTGTCACGTAGGTATTGCACTGCGTCGGCGTGGAGTAGCGAAGTTCTGGCGTCTTCGAACGACCCTTGGTGCCATTCCGGAAGGTGTTGACGACATGCTGCGACCGCTTGGTCATCAAGGTCGACCATTACGGCTTGTGTGATGCTGCGCCACCGCAGCACTTCTCGCAGCACCGCACCTTCGCCGCCGCCGAGCACCAAAGCCTTTTTTGGGCCCCCAACGGCCATGGCTGCAGGCTGCACAAGTGTTTCGTGGTAGATGAATTCGTCGGCTTCGCTGGATTGGACGATGCCGTCGAGGAAGAGCTTCTTGCCGAACGCCTCAGTGCGGATGATGCAAATTTCCTGGTAGTCGGTTTGGGCCCAGTGCAGCACCTCCGAGGCGCCGTGCAGATACGTGTCCCAGGGGGTTATGACTTCCCGTAACCAAATCGAAGCTTCTTCCATACCGTCATCCTCGCACTCCGGGTGAGCAACCATGGTGTCGCCACAATCCTCGCGCCAGCGTGCCCGTTGCGGCTACGCCCTAGCGATCAGCACGACAGCAATCGACGCGATCCCGATTGCGGTCCAGTGCAGCCGAGTCAACCGTTCATTCAGTACATATCTAGCCAATACCAGCGTGCTTGCGGGATACAGCGCAGCGATAACGCCGACGATCGCCAGGTCTCCACGGCGTGATGCAAGGAGATACAGCGTGTTCGCGGCGATGTCGCCCACCCCGGCCAAGACGACAAGTCCCCGAAGTTCGCGAGGTATTCGCAACGGTGCGGTTTGACCGAGCGCGAACACGATGAGCAGAGATGCTGCGGTGAATCGGGCACCGACCAACGGCACAAGACCGGCGTCCTGGCTCGAAAATGAGATGAGCGAGAAGAACGCGCCGAATCCAAGCCCTGCGAGAATCGCCGGTCCGACTGCTCGGATCCAGTTGTTGGATGCGTGGCTCGGATCGCCGCCGCCAAAGAGCGTGAGCGCGACAAGCCCGAGTGCAATTCCGGCGAGCGCAATCATGCTCGGGCGTTCGCCGCGGGTTAGGCCGACTGCAACCGGGACAGCTGCTGAGACGACCGCCGTGATTGGCGACACAATGCTCATAGTGCCAACCGCCAACGCCTTGTAGAACAGCAGCAGCCCAAGGACTCCAACGACGCCAGCCGCGGCGCCCCATCCGAGGTCTGACCATCCGGCGCCGTCGAAGCCGAACAGCGGCGCGATGAGCACCACGGTGCTGAAGCCGACAAGCTGACTCACAAAAACTACTGGAAACGTTGATTCGTGACGCCGCGTGGCGATACCGCCTGCGAAGTCAGCACCGCCAAATACGATGGCGGATGCGAGCGCGAGCAAGATTGCCATAGTGGTGAGTGTCTATCGCTTCATCGCACAGAGTTTCGGGTTGAATGGTGCGGCGCGATTACACCGCTGAGACCTTGGCGTCGGACGCAATCGTGGTGACGACTTCTTTGTTGAGGGCCAATAGCGAAGATCGCCTGTTCGGTCGCTTTCGATACGGCACGGCGTTGAGGACCGTTCGGATACTTTCGAGGCGGGCGATTCGTTTTTTATCGGTGCGGATCACGGTCCACGGCGCATATTCAAAGCTGGTCGACGTAACCATTTTTGTGGCGTATCTGGTGAAGTCTGCCCATTTCGATTGTGCCTGCTTGTCGATTGGGCTCGTCTTCCACTGCCGCAAGGGATCAGTCTGACGATCGTGAAATCGTTGTTTTTGCTCCTCCTTGGTGATGGCAAACCACAGTTTGACCAGTTCGATGCCGTCTTGGGTGATCAGCGATTCGAAGCTGCCGACCGTGTTCATAAATTGCTTGTGCTGCGTTGGTGTGCAAAAGCCCATGACTGGTTCAACGACGGCTCGGTTGTACCAACTTCGATCGAAGAACACGATCTCACCCGCATTGGGGAGTTGTGCGATATATCGCTGGAAGTACCACTGGCCCAACTCGGTTTCGGTTGGCTTCGCGAGCGCGACCACTCGATGCTCACGTGGGCTGAGATTTTCGGTGAAGCGGCGTATCCCGCCACCCTTTCCCGCGGCGTCGCGACCCTCGAACACAATGGCGACTCTCCGACCTGAATCGCGAACGGATTGTTGTAGCCGTCCGAGTTCGATTTGAAGTTCACGCAGCGTGGCTTCGTACTCTTTGTCGTTCATAGGACCTCATCTGTCGATTGGACATCGGGCGCTGCGGAATCGAACCAATTCCATCGCCAAGGGGTGATCGTCTCCAGAGTGGCCGAGAATACGACTGAACGAAAATCGTGGTGGTGTGTTCGCGTCCAATTTCGGAATCGTTGGGCGCAATCGCCGATGTCGTCATCGAGCCATGCAACTGTGGCGCGGTATTCGCCAGCCTCCCAAGCTAACGAATCGAATCGTTTGTTTGTGGTGAATGACCAAGCGCCGGCTACCCCACGTGTGGCTATTAGTGAGGTGACTAGATCGGTTGTCGTCTCGATGTGTGATTCGATAATCACATGAATTCCGCTGTGAGCACGGAATGGCACTGCCGCAGCTGAAATGTTCGCGCGGTGCGCAGCCTGCCTCCGCTCTATGACCATCGGGTGAGCAAAGTGGCTTTGGCGTGGTTCGAACCAACGGCCTTCGCCGTGCAGCCTTGCACCCAGTCGGTGAAATGCTGTGAACGTCGACTCGAGCGGCTCAGACATGAGGTACATCGTGAGATAGTGAATTCGATCGAACGGCGGGTCCAACGTTTCCGCGGATGCGCGCAGCTGCGGCGTCAATACCCATCGCTGCCCGTGCTGTATCCCGTCGAGTGGAAACTGTTCCGGCAGGTGATCTAACTGGTGCCACTCGTTGTAGGCGCGGTGCTGGGTGGGGTCGGTGATCTCGGTTAGCGAAAAGAATCCGCCATGTACGCTGCTCACGTCGAGAGTCTGGCACGTTCGCTTGATGGGGTTGGGCCCGTGTTCTCTATCGTGGCGACCCATGAGTCTTTCGCTTCCTCCCGTCACGGATCTGTTGGCACTCCTCGAGCTTGATCGAATCAAACCTGATGCCTTTGTTGGAACCGGTCCGGTATTGGGCTGGGGGCGGATTTATGGCGGGCAGGTAGTCGCACAGGCCCTACGCGCCGCCGGACGGACGGTATCGTCCGCTCACCGACCCCACTCGTTGCACGCCTACTTCGTTCGTAGCGGCGACGAGCACCGTCCAGTGTTGTTCGAAGTGGAGCGGGTGCGTGACGGTCGGTCGTTTACCACTCGTCAAGTTGTCGCGTATCAAGAGGGCGGCGCGATTTTGAATCTCATCGCGAGCTTTCAAGTCGTCGAAGATGATGCTGATGTACAGACTGTGCAGGCACCCGTAGTCGCATCGCCAGAATCGCTGCCCGATAGCGAACACGATGCGTTTCTCGAGCATCGTGAAGTGGAGCATCGCGCGTCACCTCACGCGTTGCGCCGGTCATGGTTGCGCACATTGCAGCGAATCCCCGATGATCCGTTGATTCAAGCGTGCGCGCTCGCATATCTTTCGGATGAGGATGCGCTTGGAGTCGCGTTGACGCCACACCCGCTGGCGCGGCAATGGGACAACCTGATGATGGCGAGTCTCGACCACGCAATTTGGTTTCATCGACCGTTTCGGGCCGACGACTGGCTCTTGTTTGATATCGACGGTCATGGTGTGGCCAGCGCTCGAGGTCTGGCGTTCGGACGCGTATTTGATCGAGCAGGTACGCACGTTGCATCGCTCGCTCAAGAAGCGCTGGGCCGTACGCGCCGATAATCTTTCGACATGACAAACCTCACTCCGTACGACAACTTGTTTTCCATCGAAGGCAAAGTTGCCCTCGTCACTGGTGGAACCCGAGGAATTGGGTTGATGATCGCGCGAGGCTTTGTGGAAGCTGGAGCACGGGTCTACATTTCTTCGCGCAAGGCTGCCGATTGCGCGGCGATTGAAGCCGAGTTGGCTGAGATCGGTGAATGCATAGCGATTCCTGCAGACCTACAGGATGAAACCGAATGTCAACGTCTGGCGGCCGCGGTCGCCGATCGCGAACCCGCGTTGCACATTCTTGTGAACAACGCGGGCGCTACGTGGGGTGCCCCGATCGCTGAGTTTCCTGGCTCGGCATTCGACAAGGTGCTCGGTCTGAACGTCAAGGCTCCGTTTATGCTGACCCAAGCGTGCCTCCCGATGCTAGAAGCCGCAGGTACGCACGATGATCCTGCTCGCGTGATCAATATCGGGTCGATCGATGGAATTCACGTGCCCATGTTGGAGACGTATTCGTATTCAGCGAGCAAGGCTGCGATACATCAAATGACTCGACATTTGGCCCGGAATTTGGGTCGTAAACACATCACCGTGAACGCAATCGCTCCGGGGCCGTTTGAAAGCAAAATGATGGCAGCGACGCTGCGTGATTTCGGTGACTCCATCGCCTCGACGAGCCCGTTGAGTCGAATTGGGCGGCCAGACGACATGGCGGGAACAGCAATCTTTTTGAGTTCCCGCGCTGCGAGCTACATCACTGGGTCCACGATTGCGGTCGATGGAGGAATCGCGACCACGAAGTGACGCGCCGCCGTGACACGTGCGTGCGGCCGCCACTAGCTTCGTCGTTGTGATGCCCCGAACGAATACGCAAGTGGTGTTGGCGCGTCGGCCAAACGGCAACGTCACCACCGACTGCTTCGCAACCCAGACCGTCGACATCCCCGCGCTCCGAGAAGGCGAGGCATTGCTGGAGGTGCGTTATGTTGGGATCGACCCAACGATCCGCGGTTGGATTAAGGAACGGGGCTCGTATATGGCACCGGTCGCGATCGGCGAAGTTGTGCGCGCGAGTGGCGTCGGCGTGATAGTTGCAACAACGGATCAACAGAAGTATCCCCTCGGACAGGCGTATACCGCGCTCACGGGGTGGCAGCAATACCGAGTGTTTGAACCGGATGAAAATCCGCCGGTTACTCCAGTTGCCGAAGGGATCTCCTTGCTTGATGCGATGAACTGGCTTGGCCAGATCGGCATGACCGCGTTTCTTGGTGTGCTGGACGTGGCGAAACCGCAACCCGGCGAAACGTTTGTTGTGTCGGCGGCGGCGAGTGGCGTGGGTTGCCTCGCGGGTCAGATCGCCAAACTCGAAGGCGCGAAGGTGATCGGTATCGCTGGTTCTGATCAGAAGTGTGCATGGGTCGTGGATGAACTTGGTTTCGATGCGTGCATCAATTACAAAACTGAAGATGTCAGCAGCCAACTCAAGGCTCACGCACCTCAAGGCATCGACGTGTACTTCGACAACGTGGGCGGCGCGCTCCTCGATGTGGTGCTGCGCCGAATCGCGAACCGCGGGCGAGTGGTGCTCTGTGGGGATCTCTCCACCTACGACACCGATGTACCCGACGTTCCGCTGTACAACTTGAAATACCTGATGGGCCGGCGAGCTCGGATGGAAGGCTTCAACACACTCGACCATTGGGGTCGACTTGTAGAAGCACACGCGATGCTGATCGGCTGGTTTCAAGCCGGACTGATTAAGCGGCGAGACGACGTTGTCCTCGGCCTCGACCACGCTCCGGACGCGTTAGTGAGATTGTTCCGTGGTGATCACCTCGGCAAACTTGTGGTGCAGGTCGCGCCCTAAGTTGACAGCTTCGTCGTAGCGTTGCGAGCGAGTCCGAGCTTTTTGAGCACCAGATACATGTTCTTGTAGCAAATCCGCTTGCCGGTGAGGCAAAAATCGTGCAGTTTGGTTTGGGTAGCCGGGTCGGCGGTATTGAAGAAGTCTGCATGTGCGGTGTCCACTGGTCCAGACGACAACGTCAATGTCGCTTTGCGTGGAGTGCGTTCGTAGAGCACCCAAAACGTGAGGCGGGGCACCTTGACTGGGTGCGTCGCTGGGCAGACATTGTCGACCGATGCATACGCCATGTGTGAACGATGGTCGTGGCTATCGAGGTCGATGCCGTTCCAACATTCGGGGAACTTGATCCCAACAGAGAGTAACTGCCCTCTGGCGCAGAATTGCGGACGGTTGAATTTTGCATTCGTCATGCCGTGATCGAAGCACGCCCAGCGAACGTTGTCTTTGCCGCCCGCAACGATCTTGAGGTCGATCGGCATTTCGGCCGTCGGTTCAGAGCCGAGTGCTTGGAAGTAGGCAAGTGACTCGGCTGGTTCGACGATGCGTTTGTTTGCATAGAGCGTTGGAACCCAATAGGCCGCAGTGTCGCCAACGGTTCGACAGCTGGTGGTTTGCCCTGCCATCGAATCGGCCGTCGAGTCGGCGTTGGTCGTCGTGTTACCAAAGAAGTCGTGGCTATGGCTCATGCCGCTCATCCCGGGGTGCACGATTGGATCACTTGGTGATCGATGCGAGAAGCTGCAACGCGAAACGATGAGTCCGGTGGTGTCGGCGGGCGTAGCATTTGCCGAAGGGTTCGGGACGGCGAAACCGATGAGTCCCACTGCCACGATCGAGATCAACAGTCTTTGGCGCGATTTCGCCCTCCGCCAGTGCCGCATGTGCGTTCTCCAAATTGGAATTCCAGCCCAATCCAGTTGATTGAGTTTCGGCATGTGAGGTGCTGGAACTTGAATCAAGCTTGCGATCACACCACGATGCGAGCCATGCTCGCCGCATGATTCTTGATCGATTCCGTCTGGACGGGCGTGTCGCGATCGTGAAATAGCGCTGCTCGACCCGCGATGGGCGGGAGGTCGAGGCACGTCTTGATGCCCGCGGGAGCTTGCACTACGTAAGGAATGGCGTTGACGCAATGCATCGCGGGAGCGATGCACGCACCCCAGTTCGTGCGCAACCATATCGATTGATTGCAGGAATCATGCTCTGCAATGATGTCGGAATGCGTATCTATATTTCAGTCGATATGGAAGGGATCAGCGGAGTTACTCGTTGGTCCGATGTGGTTGCGTCGGGTCAGGATTACCAGCGGGCGCGGTCTTGGATGACAGCCGATGTGAACGCCGCAGTCGAAGGCGCTCGCCGCGCGGGAGCTACCGAGTTTGTTGTCGAAGAAAATCATGGCGTCGAAATGTTGTGCAATCTGTTGCTCGACGAAATCGACCAGGAAGTCGATGTGGTACGAGGGTTGCCGCGCGGGGGAGCCACGACGATTGCGGGGCTTGATGAATCATTTGCAGCGATGTTTCTCATCGGGCATCATGCCGCAGCAGGTGATCGGCTCGGTATCGGTGCCCACACCATCAGTTACGGCGACTACAAAGCGGTGCGCTGCAACGGCACCTCCATTTCTGAGGGCGAAATCTTTGCTACATATGCATCGCATCTCGCAGTACCCACGGCTTTGATCGCAGGCGACGACATCGTGTGTGACCGTATGGCGAAGTTTGTGCCCGGTATCGAGACGGCAATCGTGAAACGGTCGTTGTCCCATGAAGCGGGTTGGATCATCCCGCCAAGGCGAGCGCAGCGGCTCATCGCAGAATCGGCGCAACGCGCGATCGAACGGCTCGATGAGGTCGCGATGCCGAACCATGCGCCGCCGTATGCTTTCGAAATCGAGCTACGACAACCCTTGAGCGACGCGGCGCTTGATGCCTATGCGACCCGTTTTCCGGAATTCGTCATTGTTGGCGATCGCACGGTCACTTGGGAATCCGACGACATGCATTTGTGCTACCGGCGAGCCGCGGTCACGTCGTTTCTTGCAGGTAACCCCGACGCGGTACGTCGGTATTGACGATCGCTAGTCGGATGCCCGCGGCAACTCCATTCGAGCGTCCAGCTAATCTCGCTGATCTGCGAACCGATCCCGGCGGCCCGCAGTGGGTACGAGATTTGAGTCGCTTGGTGCGTGAGGCTGCCGAATACTTCGATGTGACCATCGGGCCAGCATTTCCTAACAGCCATGTGTCGTATACGGCTCCCGCGACGCGCCGTGACGGGTCTGATGCAGTGCTGAAGGTTCAGTTTCCGCATCCGGAATGCGTCTACGAAGCGGCTGCTTTGCAGGTATGGGACGGCGCAGGGGCGGTTCAATTGCTTGATCAATTTCCGGGCCATTCTGCTTTGTTGCTTGAACGGTGCACACCCGGGACTCCATTGAGTCAACTGAACTGTGCTTCGGCGATGGATGTGTATTGCGACTTGTTGCCGCGGTTGTGGAAGCCAACGTCGGCACCGATCTCAACCTTGGCCGATGAAGCTCAACGATGGCATGACGGGCTCCTCGACGAGTGGACACGACAAGAGCAACCGGTTCCGCGGCGTTGGGTTGATATGGCGATGGAGGCGTGCCTCGGCCTTGCGCCATCTCAGGGTGAAAGTGTGTTGGTGCACCAAGACATGCATGCCAACAATGTGTTGCGAGCCGAACGTGAGCCATGGCTCGTGATTGATCCGAAGCCATTGCTCGGTGAGCGCGAATTTTCTGTCGCATCGATCGTGCGATCCAATGAGCTTGGTTCTTCACGTGATCTGGTGCTGTACCGATTTGATCGCCTCTGCGGCGACCTGCAACTCGATCGCGACCGTGCACGCTCGTGGACAATCGTCCAGACTCTGGCTTGGTGCATGGCAGCCCGTCATACGAAGCGGCATGAAATGATCGGTTGGCTTCTCGGCGAGGAATGATTGGGTGCTTCTAGGATGCCGCGTCATGAGCATTCTTGGAACTCGCGTACTGCGCACCGCCGAAGACCCCCGCTTCCTCACTGGCGCGGATCGCTATATCGACAACTTGCCGCTCGCCGATTCGGCCCAAGTTGTGTATGTGTATGCGACCGTCGCGCATGCCACCGTCACCGGTATCGATGTTGCGGACGCTCGAATAATGCCTGGTGTCGTTGGTGTTTTCACTGGGAGCGACATTGACCTTCCGCCGAAGCGCAGCAGCAACCCGCGCGTGCCTGAGGCATTCGCTCAGCCGCTCATGGCTACTACGACCGTTCGATTTGTTGGAGAACTCGTTGCGGCCGTGGTGGCCGAGACTCGGACCCAAGCGATCGACGCCGCGGAGCGCATCATCGTTGACTATGAATCTTTGCCCGTCGTGGTCGATATGGAAGCTGCACTTGCCGCGGATGCCCCTTTGCTTTTTCCTGAAGCGGGTACGAATATTGCAGTTCACGCGGGGTTTCGCAGCGGCGACGATTTCTTTGATGGTTGTGAAGTGGTCGTTCGCGAACGGATCGTCAATCAGCGGGTGGCCGTTGCGCCGATGGAACCGCGTGCGGCTGCGGCGTGGTGGGCTGATGGTCGGCTCGAGCAGTGGGCCTGTACCCAGGGCGCACATGGCACCCGGAACAGCCTTGCGAAGATCTACGGATTGCGTAACGACGAAGTGCATGTCGTCACTCCGGATGTTGGTGGTGGCTTCGGCGCTAAGAGCGGCGATTATCCGGAGGAAGCACTCTTGGGTTGGTTCGCTCGTGTCCTTGATCGCCCGGTGCGGTGGGCGGAGTCGCGCACCCAATCGATGCAGACATTGTTTCACGGTCGGGCCCAGGTGCAATATTGCGAATTAGGTGGAGGCCGTGACGGCAGGCTTGAGGCATACCGCATTCGAATTGTGCAAGATGTTGGTGCGTATCCCCATGATGGTGTATTTCTGCCGTACCTGACTCGCTTGATGGCCGGTGGCGTGTACGAACTCGATCGCGTGGATTGTGAAGTAATTGCTCCGCTGACGAACACCACGCCGATTGGCGCGTACCGCGGTGCGGGGCGCCCTGAAGCAACAGCCGCAATAGAACGCATGGTGGATCGTTACGCGCTCGAGATTGGGGTTGACTGCGCAGAGTTGCGGCGCCGTAACTTCATCGCACCCGACGCGTTTCCCTACCTCACAAAGACGAAAGCGACGTACGACAGTGGCGATTACGAAGGGGCGCTCGACAAAGCGCTTGCCGCCGCTGGGTACACAGAGTTGCGTGTCGAACAACAGCGGCGCCGCGACAACGGTGACAAGTTGCTGTTAGGCATCGGAATTTCGAGTTATGTCGAAATCACAAATGGCGACGGCTCTGGCGAGTACAGCTCAATCGAAATCACCGCCGATGGCGGCGCGATTGTTTATACCGGTACAAGCCCGCACGGGCAAGGTCACTACACCGCGTTCGCCATGATTGCCGCCGACCTGACCGGTATTCCTTTCGACAAGATCGAAGTGCGTCATGGCGATACTGATCTTGTGCCACGCGGTGGCGGCACCGGAGGCTCTCGGTCTTTACAAGCCGGTGGCAGCGCGGTATGGCGAGCTTCGGAAAGCGTCGTCGAGGCAGCGAAACAATTAGTTGCCTCGCTGCTTGAGGCGAATCCCGATGACATTGTGCTGGACGTTGGCGCCGGTGCATTTCACGTGATTGGCACCCCTGCTGTGTCGCGGAGCTGGAACGACCTTGCCGCGCATGCGTCGACTGCACTCGATCAGGGAATTCTGCAGGCTGCGGTAGATTTCGAAGCGACGGCGGGATCGTTTCCATTTGGTACCCACGTTGCGGTGGTGGAGGTCGACACGGAAACGGGAGCTGTCTCGGTGTTGCGTCACATCGCGTGCGACGATGCTGGCACGATTGTAAATCCGGTCTTGTTCGACGGTCAGGTGCACGGAGGGGTTGCCGCGGGCATTAGCCAGGCGTTGTTCGAAGAGTTTCGGTACGACGTTGACGGAAACCCATTGACATCGAATTTTCTCGATTATTCGTTTCCTGCGTCGAGCGAATTCCCGAGCTTTGAGCGAGTGGTACAAGAAACTCCTTCACCGTTGAATCCGCTGGGGGCTAAAGGGATTGGCGAAGCCGGCACAATCGGCGCCACGCCCGCGGTCCAAAATGCGGTGATTGACGCGCTGGCCGCCCTTGGAATCACCCATATCGACATGCCAATGACGCCTGAGCGGGTCTGGACCGCAATCGCCAATCGGTAGGCAGCGTCATACCCCCAGTAATCTGGACGTTTCCCCTCAAGGAATCACCTTCGAAAGGCCCTGTATGTCCGCGCGCGCTCAAAGAGACGACCTTCGCAACGTGGCGATCGTCGCTCACGTCGACCATGGCAAGACCACCTTGGTTGACGCCATGCTGTGGCAGGCCGGTGCGTTTCGTGCGCATCAAGAAGTTGCCGAACGAGTCATGGACTCGATGGATCTGGAACGTGAGCGGGGCATCACGATTCTCGCTAAGAACACCGCAGTGCGCTGGGGTGATACCAAGATCAATATCGTCGACACTCCTGGCCACGCTGATTTTGGCGGTGAAGTGGAACGAGCGCTGACGATGGTTGACGCGGTCGTGCTGCTCGTAGATGCCAGTGAAGGCCCGCTTCCGCAAACCCGATTCGTGCTGCGCAAGGCGTTGGAACTGCGTTTGCCGGTGATCTTGGTGATTAACAAGATCGATCGTCCCGACGCGCGAATTAAAGAAGTAGTCGACGAAACCTATGACTTGTTTCTCGACCTTGACGCAGATGAACACCAAATTGAATTTCCGATTGTGTACTGCAACGCGCGCGCCGGAACCGCAACCCTCAACCTCGATACTCCGAGCGAGAACCTGACTCCGCTATTTGAACTCCTGGTGAGCTACGTACCCGCACCGACCTTTGAGGTTGACCACCCCTTGCAGGCACTGGTGACCAACTTGGATGCATCGCCGTACGTCGGACGCCTTGCTTTGTGTCGAGTATGGAATGGCACGATTCGCAAAGGCGAAACAGTGTCGTGGTGTCGCAGCAATGGCACGATCGAGCGCGCCAGGATCAGTGAGTTGTACGTAACTGAGGCTCTCGACCGCGTCGACGCGGCACAGGCTGGTCCCGGCGAGATTATCGCCATCGCTGGTATCAGCGAGATCACGATTGGTGAAACACTCGCGGATCTCGAAGACCCAAAACCACTGCCGGTGATTACCGTCGATGAGCCGAGCCTCGCCATGATGATCGGCATCAACACTTCGCCGATCGCTGGAAAAGACGGCAAAAAACTCACGGCTCGGTTGGTGAAATCGCGTCTCGACCAGGAATTGGTTGGAAACGTCAGTTTGCGTGTGATCGATGTCGGTCTACCCACGGCTTGGGAGGTGCAGGGCCGCGGTGAAGTGCAGCTCGCGATCCTTGTTGAGATGATGCGTCGAGAGGGATTTGAGCTCACGGTCGGTAAGCCACAGGTGGTGACGCGCGAAATTGACGGCAAGTTGCACGAGCCGGTCGAGCGCGTGAGCATCGATGTTCCCGAAGATTTTCTCGGCGTTGTCACGCAGTTGCTGGCACTGCGCAAAGGTCGCATGGAGCAGATGGTGAACCACGGCACCGGCTGGATCCGTCTTGAATACCTCGTACCTGCGCGTGGGCTGATTGGCTTTCGAACGGAATTCCTCACCGAGACACGCGGTACCGGGATTTTGCACCATGTATTCGATCGTTGGTCGCCGTGGTTCGGAGAAATTCGAACACGTGGCAATGGGAGTTTGGTCTCGGATCGCTCCGGGGTAACCACGAGCTACACCCTCATGAACCTTCAAGAGCGCGGCTCGCTATTCATGGGGCCGGGCGTGGAGGTGTACGAAGGCATGATCATTGGCGAGAATGCGCGTCGCGACGATATGGACGTCAACGCTACGAAAGAAAAGAAGCTCACCAACGTCCGCGCGGCGGGTTCTGACGATCTGGAACGGCTCACACCCCCGCGGGCAATGAATCTCGAACAAGCGCTCGAGTTCATCGCCGACGACGAATGTGTCGAGGTCACGCCCAACGCTGTCCGTCTCCGCAAAGTGTTGCTCAACATGGGGGAACGTGGAAGAGTGGCGAAATCAAAGAAACCACCCAAGCAAATTTGAATCGGAGGCATTCCGTGAAATCCCTATCAACAAAACATGTTGCCCTCATTGCCGGTCTGGTGGGGGCCTTGGGTCTCGCAGGGTGCGGTAGCGACGAAAAGAGCAGCAGCCCGAATCCAAAAGTATTTGTCGGGAAGCTGAAGACGACCGGGCGCAATGCCATGGTGAGCGTGGCGCCCGATCTGGAAAAGGGCGAAATCAATTGTCCGACCCCAACGATCGACGAAGCAGCCAAGGTCTCGACCTATACCTGCACGGCTTTGACCGCACAAGGCGACGAGGTGAAACTCGAGGGAACCTCAACCTTTGACGAACTTGCCAAGAAAGAAAAAGGCGCGTTCTACGGAACGATCACAATTGATGTCGACGGGGATAAAAAGCTCACGACGAATTGCGTTGGCGCAGCTTGTCCAGCCAAGAAGTGACCACGGGAATCGCGGGAGTCATCCTGGGAGGCGCTCCGTCGCGACGGATCTTTTCGAACAGCAAGACGCCCCCGAGCACCGGTAACAGCGAGAGCGGAATCCAGTACCAACGCCAGTCGATCGACCAATAAATCCACACCACCATCACAATGAGCGACACGGTGATCCAGCCGTGGAACCAGAATGTCACCTTGGTAAGCGCGACGTTGTTCACTACTTTCCAACAGAAGAATCCGATCACGTAGCCGATCGTTTCGGCCATCGCGACCCACTTGAGTTGCTCGGCTTTCCGCTCGAGTTCGGTTCGGGGGTCGTCGACATATTGCACCATCGGTGATGAAGCTAGATCGCAACAACTCGCGTAGCCCGACCGGGCAGTCAGTCTGGCGGCGGGCGCAGGATCGGTGGGTGGAGCCGTTCTGCTGGCCCTCGCCGATACAACTGGGCGGGCCGGCCGTCGGTGGGCGCTGTGGTACCCGTGGGTTCGACAAATCCAGGAGTGCCGAGCACCTTGCGCCGAAAGTTGGCTTCGTGCAGCGTGATGTCCCACACCGATTCGTACACCCTACGAAGATCGCCCAACGTGAATGGCTCATCAACGAAGGCACTTGCAAGCGTGGTGTACTCAAGCTTGGCGCGTGCTCGTTCTACGCCGTCGGCGATGACTGTTGCATGGTCAAACGCGAGGTCCATGCCGTCGGTGAGTCCGAGTTCAGGGAGGTGCAGATCCTCGATCGCAAAAAACCGGGTGGCCCGAGCGTCGTCGGCTGCAACGGGTTCTTGGGTCACGTTTGTAAATGCGAGGTACGCGATGGTCACCATGCGCATTCTTGGGTCGCGTCCCGGCGTGCCGTACGTCTTGAGCTGTTCAAGCCAGTTGGCCTCGATTGCCACGCCCGTTTCCTCGGCAAGTTCGCGCTGGGCCGCGGCATCGAGATCTTCTTCGATATCCACAAAGCCGCCTGGTAGCGCCCATTTTCCTTGATGCGGGTGATTTGCACGCTCGACAAGTAGCACACAAAGGCGTCCGTGGCGCACGGTGAGCAACACCACATCTGCGGTGACGCCGATGCTCGGCCACAGGCTCGGGTCGTATCGCGCGAGGAACTCTGCCTCGGTGCCGCCGGAATCGGACGACGCGGCCTGGGAGTCCATGGTGCCATGTTACGTGTTGGATTGAAATCGGGCTGGTTGTCCTTTTCGTGCTGAGCATTGCGTCGCGCAGCCTGAGTAGTCGTTGCTCATGCATTGTTGGTCATTCGGGCGGACAATGATGGCTCGCGACCGAGGTCTTTATGCGCGCTGAAAGGTTCTTGAACATGTTGGAGAATTCAGAAAATACAACCGAGACGTCGCCTGCGACGCGCCGTAGGTTTCTCGGCCTTGGAGCAGCTATCGCTGCTGCTGGTGCGGCACACGTGGTGCATGCCAGCGCGGCTGATGCGAGCACCGGCACAATGCAATACGGTGCTGCGAATAATGCGGGAAGCAGTGCCACGTCGCTCACATCGAGTCACCCGTCATACACAATGAGCATTGCGAATACTGGCAGCAGCGACGCGTTGCAAGTTGTTACCGACGGACTTTCCCCTGTGTTCGATGCTGGCGTCCGCGTGACTGCGCCGCAAGGCGCGACTGCGTTTCGCGCGGTGTGTGGAGCAAATTCAATCGGCCTGTACGTCACGACATTATTGAGTGCAGCGTCTGCGAATTCCGGCATCTACATCGACAATAACAACTTCGGTAATGGCATGACGATCGACAATGCTCACACCACATCTTCCTCCCCGGCGATACATGTCACCGCTTCTGGCTTGGGTGCCGGACTGTATTTCGAACAGAACAACCCCGCGAATAGTGCGCCGGGAGCAGATTTCCGGTACGTCGGGAGTGGCTACGGCGTTTTTGTCGATGCGACTGGGCCGGGGCTCTGCGCTCTGTACGCGAGATCAACGAAATACGGTGTGCTTGGAGTTACGACGGGTACCGGCGCAGGTATCTGCGGCAGTGGTGGAGTGAGCGGTCGCGGGGCGAAGTTCAAAAGCAACGTCGCGCAAATGTGGCTAGAACCCAGCACCCTGGACCGTCCTGCGAGCGGCAAAGCTGGTGACTTCTTCGTCGACAAAGTGAATAGCTTGTGGTTCTGCAAGGGCGGAAGTAGCTGGGTCAAGCTCGCGTAACCACGTGACCGCCGGTTTCGTCCGGGAGCGGATTACTCGAGGTTGTCATGGCGCCGTGGTATCAGTCGTAACTATCGACTGTGGGACAAATACAATCTGACGACCCGTCAGATTTGCTTTGGAGTTGCTCCGATGACCGCAACGCTTCCCGACACCACAATTCAAATCCCGAAGATCATCAGCGTTGACGACCATCTGGTAGAGCCCGCGCATCTCTGGCAGACATGGCTCCCCGAAAGGTACAAGGCCGCAGGGCCGCGCGTAGAGCGGCGTGGTATCGGCTCCATGAAACACATCGGCGGTGGTTCGTACGAACAGACCTTCACCGACGATGGACCCCAAGCCGACTGCTGGGTGTACGAAGACCTGGTCTACATCAACAAGCGCCACGTCGCGGCTGTGGGTTTTGAACGTGACTTAATGGGGATGTTGCCGATTACCTACGACGAGATGCGTCCTGGCTGCTACGAACCCAAGGCGCGCCTCGCCGACATGGATATGAACTGGGTTGATAAGTCACTGAACTTCCCCACATTCCCACGCTTTTGTGGCCAAACCTTTAGCGAAGGCAGAGATAAAGACCTTGGTCTCGCTTGTGTGCAGGCTTACAACGACTACACAATTGAGGAGTGGTGCGGCGACTCAGGTGGTCGCCTCATCCCCTTGGCGCTCATCCCCTTGTGGGACGCAGAGCTTGCCGCGGCTGAAGTGCGCCGCAATGCCGATCGGGGTTGTCACGCAGTTTGTTTCAGTGAGATTCCTGCGCATCTCGGCTTGCCGAGCATTCACTCGGGCTCCTGGGATCCGTTCTTTCGTGCGTGTGAGGAGACGCAGACTGTTATCAATATGCACATTGGCTCGTCATCACGGATGCCAGCAACTTCGGCCGATGCCCCAAATGCGGTTGCGGCTTCGCTCAGTTTCAATAACGCGATGGCTTCGATGAGCGACTGGATGTTTTCGGGCAAGTTGGTGCAGTTCCCGGGGCTTACGCTCGCCTATAGCGAAGGCCAGATGGGTTGGATTCCCTACATTCTGGAACGCGCCGACGATGTGTGGCGCGACCATCGGGCATGGGCCGGCGTCAAAGACCTCGTGCCGGAGCCGCCCAGCACGTATTACTACTCCAATATTTACTGCTGCTTTTTTAAAGATCGTCACGGTTTGGCGAACCTCGACATCGTCGGCGAAGACAACGTGACGTTCGAGACGGATTACCCGCACACCGATTCGACGTGGCCCGACACCAAGGCGTTGGCCGAGGAAATGTTTGCCGGGTTGTCCCAGCCATTGGTCGACAAGATCGTGCGCGGAAATGCGGCTCGGATGTTGCATCTCGCGAACGACTAACCCAACATGGCGATCGTCAACACCAACGCGGCCTATCCGCCGCCGCATCATGTGTTGCGCGACCTGGCAATGCAAGTGCAATCCACTTCTACGGTGAATCGCGCGTGGTTGCCCGTGACGGAACACGTTTGCAACGAGCGCGGTCGCGTGCTCACCGGAATCGTGGCCACGATGGTTGATGCCATCTGCGGCGGGCTTGCCGCAGCAATAGCCGCGCCCGGTTGGATTGCGACTGCTGATCTCAGCTTGCACGTTGCTCATCCGTTGATCGCCGATCGCGAACTCAGCGCAGCGGCGCGTGTACGCCGCGCCGGACGTACGACTGTGATTTTGGAATCCGAGATATTTGCTGATGACGACGTCGACACCCCATTGGCGTACTGCACCGCATCGTTTTCTGTGCTCCAGCGGCGTGAGTCGAATCCGATTCTGGTCGCCGGTGGCAGCGATGCTGAGCCTCGCCACGCCTTCGTTGGTGAATCATCGGAGTTTCAAACCAACGCCTACGAAGCCTGTGGATTTCGATACCTCAACGATGGCGTTGTCGAGGTCAACCCTAGCGAATACATACTGAATTCATTAGGTGGAATCCAGGGTGGCGTGTTGGCGTCTCTCGTCGACGCCGCAACGGTTAATACCCTCGGCAATGATTTTGAAACTGTTGATCTTCATCTTGTGTATGTGGCGCTCGCGAAGGTTGGTCCTATTGTGGCGGTTCCTACGGTGTTGCAATGCACACCCAACAACGGTGCCGTCTCAGTGGAGTTGCGCGACGCAGGAGTGCCGCGATGCACAACGGTTGCGACCTCGATTGGTGCGCGTTGGTGAGTGTTGAACGTGTGACCTCCTATTCAGCTGAGGACGGTCGTAGCGTTGGTAGATTCTTGGGGCTTTCGATGCGTGAGGTGACCCAACCCAACGGGCCGGTGAAGCTAGAGGCGCAATCGCGTGTGCAATCGGCTGTGCTCGATCAACACGGTTTCGTACACGCTGGTGCGTTGTTCACCATGTGTGATTGTGTTGGCGGTTTCTGCGGAGGGTTGGGCGCGTTGCCAGACGGTTGGGTGGTCACGACGAATCTGATGATCCGAACTGCGCCAACTGTTGTCGCATCTCCGTTGGTGCTGAACAGCGCGGTTTTGCGTAGAGGTAAAACGTCGGTCGTGACATCGATCAATGTGGTGGATGCCGTTGGAGCGTTTGTCGCCGCCGGAACGTTGACATCCGCCATCTTGGTGCCCAGTGATGGCATCGCCCAATGGGATCGCCCGGCTCGTCTCGACATGCCATCGGAGGTCGGTGGTATCCACTTCGATGACTGGTTGGGGATCTCCATTCGCGACGGAGCTGTTTCCATTGAGCTCACCGACGAGTTGCGTAATCCATGGGGGATCATGCACGGTGGAGCAACGAGCGCACTGGTTGATCGTGGCGCGGTCGAAGCTGTGACCCACACCACCGGTGTTAGAGAACGACTGCGAACCAATCACGTCGTGTTGCATTTCCTCGCGCCAGCCAAGATTGGCCCGGTGCGCGCATCGGGTCGAGTGCTTGGCACTCGACCCGACGGCTACTTAGTTGAGGTCGAAGTGTTCGACGAGGGGAGCGACAACCGTTTGGTCGCGCTCGCGGTCGCGACGGTGGCTGTGGTCTAGATGCTGTCGGCGCCGTCTCCTTCGTCAACTGGCGGGTTCACCAGCTGATCGAGCTCATCGATTGACTCACTGAGAGCCATCGCTGCATCGCGTGCCGATTCCAGCATTTCTTTGTACTCGGCCAGTGCTGCTTCGGGCTCGTCACTATCGAGCAGCGCCATGATCGCATCGCCGAGCCCTGCACTGGCGCTTGCATCGTCAAGCGCTCCCTGAATTTGGTCAAGCACCGCCCGCAACTCGGTGACGTCGACACCGTTGGATTCGAGCTCGTCGATCATGACTCCTAGATCTACGAGGTCACCCTGCAACGATTCGAGGGTTACGTCGTAGCGGTCTGCATGTTGCGTGGCGCGACCGACCCTGAGGATTACCTTGAGCCTGCTTCGATGGGAACGCGCGGCGCGGCATTCCGATCGACTCGTCTCCAACGTGGTCGCGGCGTTGAGTTCAGCCTTGTCTGTAAGTACAGCGGCCTTGGCTTCTGCGACGGCTGCTGTGAGCACGGCGGCGTGGTTATCGGTAAGCCACGGTGAGTTGGCAATGGAGTGTGTGACCGCGTCGTATTCCCTGAGGTGCTTCGCGAGGTCGCGATTGCATTCAGATTTAAGCCGCGCCATGCGCTCACTTTTCGGCTTCTCGCGGCTCTTGGCGAACGCGTCTCCCGCAAGCGGCCCAAATAGCGAGGTGCTGACGATCGTGGTGGCGATTGCAGTTTTGATCGCTCGGCCAAAGAACATGCGTGACTCCGTGAGTTCGGTATCCCAGCCGTGACCCGCACAATGCTTCGGCATTTCGCTTGGCGGAACTTCAACGCTTGGTAAAGAAATACCCAACAGGTCACAGTGGACGACGACGCGGGGTCAACAACTTAAGTCCGGGAGTCGTGAGCAATCACGACGTGCGAGTCGGCTTTAGCTAGCGAGGCTGACGGCTCTCGGCTGTTGGGAACGCGGTTGAGCAACCGTTTCGGCTTGGGCCTTGGCGACTGGGTCGACGATCACAAGCCCGCTCAGCAATGACTGTGCGAGCTCGAAGGAGTTCGCCGCTTCCTCGACGGTTTCTCCGTCGGTGGCAGTTACGACTTCCTCACAGCTCCGAGCTACGACTTCGAGGGCAACGACGCCCGCCCCACGGTCGTCGTGGTTCATCTGGTCGATGAATCCATCAGGGACACGCATGAGCACCATCGGTACTGGCAACCAGAGATACCAAGCCTTCGGCGAAGCGCCGAGCGCGATTCGGACTCCTTCAGGAGTCCGAGCTGGTGTCCAACGGATCAGCCGAACTTCATCGGCATCGGTGAGCATGGAAGCGAAGCGGGCGACCTTGGCGGCACCGTCGGCGGTCCCGGTGCGGGCGAGGCCCTCGTTGCGTTGCTTCTGGTCGCCTGCGAGGACTGCGCCGAAGCGCTCAAAGACGCCAATTCGAATCACGGCGGTCAATATCAGCGCGGCCATCGCTGCGATCCCGATCCACCCGGCTGTGGGGACTGCGGCAATCGTGACAGGGCCGTTCATAATGGTGACTCCTTGCAACCAGTTTGACTGATCGGAATGCTAACGATGCGCCGCGATGAACTCGCGGCAATTCGGTGATGTTTCGGGATGCATTTGTACAATGCGGACGTGCCTACTTACGAATACCGTTGCCGGAAATGCGAAGCTGTCTTCGAACTTGATCGTCCGATGCGCGATTCCAGCGCGCCGGCGACTTGTCCAGATGGGCACACAGACTCGATGCGGTTGCTTTCGGCGTTTGCCGCGATGACCGCCGGGGGGTCGAGCGCGCCAGCTTCGTCGATGCCCTCAGCGCCGAGCGGCGCAACGGGTTGCGGCAACTGCGCCTGTCATTAGCTCTCAGCGATGTCCGAGACGGCGTTGAGTAGCCGCTCGACATCCGCTCCAGTCACGTACCGCACCACTCCCGCTCGCACTGCCGCTCCGGTGGCCTCAATGCCGAGGTGCTGGGCGACCTCAACCGCGTAGCTGTTGCCGCTCCAAACGGCAATCTGGCGGTCGGCGAGTTGCTTCGCGACGTCGTCGGGATGATGGTCTGCGATATTGAACGAAACCGTCGGCGCGCGGTCGATGAGATCTTTCGGGCCGTATACGGTCACGCCGTCGATGCTCTGGAGCCCAGCCAACAGGGGGCCGAACACCGAAGTTTCGTAGTCGGCCATCGTGTCGACGCCTTGTTGCAACATGAAGTCGGCGGCCGCGACTACCCCGGCGATTGCTTCGTAGTTCGGTGTACCTGTCTCCAGTTTCTTTGGGCCTTCGTTCGATGCGGGCCGGACTTTATAGGGCTGCAGCGAGGCAAGGAGTTCCGGCTCAACCCAGAGCACGCCTGCATGGGGCCCGTACCACTTGTAGGGGCTGGTTGCCATGGCATCACAGCCGATGGCCGCAATGTCGACACTGCGGTGGGGCACTAACGCGACCGCATCCACGTACACCTTCGCTCCAGCGTCATGGGCCAGCTTGGTGATGGCATGCAGATCGGGCATCGTGCCGATCAAATTCGAACTACCCGTAACGGTGACCCATTTCGTGCTCGCGGTGAGCAGTCGCTCAACTGCGGCAAGGTCGAGGCGGCCAGTCTCGGGGTCGAAATCAGCGAGCACGTGCTCGGCTCCGTTGTCATGGGCTGCCATAGCCCACGGGGCGACGTTTGAATCGTGATCGAGTTTAGTGCCCACTATTCGGTCGCGCTCCTTGAAATCGCGTGCGAGCGCTCGTGTGAACGAGAACACCAGTGTGGTCGTGTTGGGGCCGAAGACGAATGTGTCGGATGGCGCGTTCAGCAGACGTTGCATAACGGCACGGGCAGCTCTGACAATCTCATCGCTTGCCTCGGCAGCGGGAAAGAAGCCGCCACTATTGGCGTTGTTGCCATTCGCCGACCACGCGCGCGTCGCTTCGATCGCAGTGTCGACCATCTGCGTGCCCGCAGGACCGTCGAGGCGAGCCCACTCGCCACGAGCGCCTGGAAACCGATGAAGCAACGAGTCTTGAGTCACGCCGACAGCTTGGCATAGTTGCCAATGGTGCGGCTCAGTTACTTGGGCCCAAGTTCGAATTGAAACTCGGTAACCCACTGGTCGAGCGGGCCGCAACAGTCGATGTAGACCTCACGGCTGTAGCCGAGAATCGTCTCGTCGGCGTCAATCGCCCATTGCGTCATTGCATCGTACGTGTGGTCGAAGGTTGCAGGGCTGCCGCGGTGAATCGCCGTTGCCGCGCGTTGCATTCCGGGTATCTGATCAATCGTGAGGACATCAGAGTCGAACTCGGCGTCGCCGATCGGGATTGCGAACGTAACTTTGATCGCGCGATCCTCACCATCTCCGGGGTTGTCGTGGTAGAGCGTAATTTCTGGAGCTACTTGTTTCACTCCGAGGCGACCCAGTTCGCCGTTGATGATTGGCCAAGAAGCCGCGTGAACCGGTGTGAGCGAGTCGAAAAAATCCGGTGCATATGCGATGTAGATCGCGCAACGTGCTGCTTCGACGGACTTGATGACAACATCGACATTCATAGGGTGCCTTTCAAGATTGCGGATACGTGCTTGCACTCGAGCGAGTCGTTGTGTTTCTTGCGCTACGTGTTGCGCGGCCTCAGCTTCCCGCAGCAACAGCATCGCCTTGAGGTCTTCGACTGTTACGGAAGTACGAAGCAGTTGCGTGATTTGCGGCAGCCCAAAGCCAAGATCGCGTAGTGCCAAGATGCGGTTGATGTCGGCGAGTTGCGCGGCGTGGTAATACCTGTAGCCGCTAGACGGTTCGGTGTGATGAGGCTCAAGTAACCCGAGCTCACCATAGTGATGGAGCGTGCGAATTGAGCACCCGGCCATTTGCGCGAATGTTCCGATACTGAGCATGAGATAGTTGTACAACCTCACGCGACGGGAGAGTCAAGACCAACCCAGGAAAATTTTCCGATGACAGCCGTGACCTCGGTGGCGGTGTTGCCGCATCAGTGGCAAGCGTTATGCGGCGAACGGGGTGGTGGATGGCGACGGGGGTGTGTCACGGGTTTGGATTAACTCGGTGATGCGTTTTTGGATTGCGTGGTGGTCTTGGCCTAGCTGGGTGAGGTACTGCTGGTTGGATTTACGCGGTGTGCCGGTACCAATGAGTTTGCCGTTGCCGTCGGTGTACGTGAGGGTTGTGTTGGTGTTGCCGGTGACGTTCCAGTGGCTCTTATGGACGCGTCTGTGGCAGGCGATACAGAGTAGGAACCCACGGTCGAGGTTCGTTTCGCCGTGATCGGCGGACCATTCATCGAAGTGGTGGGCTTCGCAACGTGACGGTGGTGCATGGCAACCGGGTCCACGAAACTGACCATCGCGGATGACCATGGCACGGTATTGATGGGGCGAGAAGATCCGTCGCGTACGGCCCATCGCCAGTGGGATCCCGTTGAGGGTCCGTGAGTAGTAGACGGCTTGATTCGCGACCGGTTTGGGTATCTGGTCGCTGCCTTCGCGATCGAGGTGGTCATGCAGTGCTTCGAGCCATGCCCTACCGGCACCAAACACCGCTTCGGGACAATCGGTCTTCGCGAGTTCAACCAGGAACGATTCATACGCGAAGAAATACTCGTCTGCGTCGGCCAACCGTCGGATCCTGACGATCATCTCGACATGTTTCGTGGTGATCTCACCCGCAGACCACGCAACCGAAGTCGAAGCAAGATCCTCGACTGTCCGAGCGAGACGTACCCTTGCGTTGGTGTCGCTTCCTGATGTCCGCGTCCGGTGGCGTATCCACCCGGCCGCTGACTGTGCGCTTTCGGTCCAGTCGCACGAGTGATGCAGCGCCGCGACTCGCCGGGCGACTTCCGCTTCGAGGCGGCCACGTACAGCCTCTCACGCGATGATCGCATCGCCTTGAGGAATACCCGCAACAGTCTCCGCTGCGAGCTCGTCAATCGCGGTTCCGGTCTGAGCAATAGCGACTGTAAACATTGAACCCATCATGCTCGAACAAACGTTCGACGCGCAATACATTGCGCAAGAAGTTTAAAGAAATTTAGTCGTCGTAGCCGGGGCGCCGGCGCTGCTGTTTTGTGGTGCTCCGTATTTTCTTGGAGTCGACTCTCGCTTGTTTCGCGGTCTTCGATGGTTTGGTTGCGCGCCGAGGCGTCTCGACCCGCAGCGCCTCTTGAAGCTTTTCGCGCATCCGTTCAAGCGCGAGCTCGCGGTTGCGGTTTTGCGAACGAGTGTCGCTCGCCGTCACTCGCGCCACTGCACCGAGACGATCGAGCATCCGCTCGCGTTGGCGCGGGCCGAGACTCGCTGAGCTTTCGATATCGAACGACAAATCCACTTTGGTGTTCGAGGTATTCGCGTGCTGTCCGCCAGGGCCTCCAGACCCACTGAAGCGCCACACCAACTCTTGCATGGAAACGCGACACGACCCGTTGAGACGTAAGTACGCGGAGTCGAGTGGATCACTCATAGAGAGTGTCACGTTACGGCGAAGTGATCGTTGAGGGGCGGTATTTTGGAACGGGCTAGGGCAT